>Ga0068859_100007298_pt1 | contig 11213 bp, 13 predicted proteins | sample KBSSwiS22_FD_66585 | JGI IMG/M metagenome (GOLD analysis project Ga0068859, IMG submission 66585) | Switchgrass rhizosphere microbial communities from Kellogg Biological Station, Michigan, USA - KBS Switchgrass S2-2 | ecosystem: Host-associated > Plants > Roots > Rhizosphere > Soil ... | reverse complement strand
CTGTGTAGAAATTCAACATCAGTATAATCTTTATCAAAAGTATTTTCATGGCTCATGCTTTTCTGTTCCCAATTGGTATCAATATCAACACTGCCGATGCCATGAGCCTTTCTCCATAATGATTCTCCCCATTTACCCACATATCTTTCCATTAACTCAAGAGGTGTTTTAGCAATATCTTCAATTTTATAAAGACCAAAACTTTTCAATTGCATTTCTGTTTGTTTGCCAACACCATTTATCTTTTCAACACCAAGAGGCCACAAAAATTCTTTTTCTTTTCCATGAGGAATTTCAAGAAAACCATTTGGCTTGGCTTCATTGGTTGCCATCTTGCTGATAAATTTAGCAGAGGATAATCCACCAGAAATGGGTAATCCTGTTTCCTTCGTTATCTGTTGTCTTAATTCACGGGCATATTTGCTTACGCCAAAAAATTTATCCATTCCTGACAAGTCAATATAAAATTCATCAATGGAAGCTTTTTCAAACAGCGGTACTTTTGATGCAATGATTTCTGTTACCCATCTTGAGTACCGGCTATAATCCGAGCGGCTTGCATTGGTAACAATAGCATGAGGGCAGAGTTGCATTGCTTTCTTCATGGGCATGGCAGAGTGGATACCAAATTTTCTTGCTTCATAACTGCAGGCAGCAACGACCCCTCTTTCATACCCTCCAACCAATACAGGCTTTCCTTTTAATGAAGGATTATTTCTTATCTCTACGGAAACAAAAAAAGAGTCAAGATCAAAATGAGCTATATGGCGTAAAGCTGTTGACATAGAACAAAGTTACTGAAGTCGGAAGTCAGAAATCGGATGTCTGAATAAGAAGGAAAGATTCTAAATAAAAAAAGTTTCTGACCTCCAACCTCATACCTCCGGCTTCAAACTTTATATTTGATTTATGAATTTAGAATGGTTAAAAACAGGGATAGGTCCACTGAAAGATCTGCTTACTTTTTTAAATAAAGAAAGTAAAACAAGCGATGTACTAAAGAAGCAAGTGATAAGAGAACTCAGAAATAATCTGAATATTTTTCATAATGCTTTTCTAAATAATGTTTCATCAGATGTGATGATCGATATGCTAAGTAACGAAGCGATAAAAGATGCTATAAAAGGTAATTTCAAATTTAAAAAACTAAAGGCAGGTTGTATTGAACCCTATCATGTGTTTGATGATCGGAATAAAAAATACATCGGTTGGGATGGAGAGAAATTGGTTGATAAAATCGATGAAAAGATTGAAGAGCTAAAGATCATTAAGAAAATGAATGGTAATAGTGTTGAGAAAGTAAACAATAATGTTTCGCTTATGCTAAGTAATCTTTATTACAGAATGAAACTGCTCGCTGATTTTATTAAAGGCCCAAAATAGAATTATTAATCGTGGTTCTATAGATATATTTCCAATAACCCATCTGGCAATTTCACATTTACCTCTCTTTTTTTATGATCTGTTTTTTGCAGCGTGTTTTCATTTAGCGGAATTAATGCTTCCTTCTCTTTTATTTCGATCCGGCAGATCAGCTGGTGAGGCTGTTCAATTACTTCAAGGATTTTTCCCAACTCTTCTCCTTCGTTGATGATAGTATAGCCTAAAAGATTTGCAGGAGCTGACCTTGCAGTGAATTTTTTAAAATCAGATTCTGGTAACCATATTTCTTTTTGCGACAAAACCATCGCCGACTCTCTTGAATTGATGGTTTCTATTTTAAGATAAATTTCAGACTCGTTTTTAATTTTGGATGATTCAATGAACCAGGGCAAAAAAGAGTTTTCTTTTTCTTCAATAAAAATTGCGGGCAAATCTTTGAGAGAAGTTTTTTTTCCCAAAGTATGTTTTAGCAATACTTCTCCTTTCAATCCTACAATGGAAACTATCTTACCTATTTTAAAATATTCCATGGCACGAAATACACGAATTAAAACGAATTATATAAAAAAATCCCGTCTCAACTTTTGCCGAAACGGGATCACAAAATTTGAATGGATTTATTTATCCTCCATTGCCTTCACCCTCAGGCTTTCTTTCAGGTCTGCGACCGGGCATAGGACGTCTGGCCCTTCTGTTGCGGGAGGCATCTTCCTGGCGTTTTTTAATTTGAGCTTCATGCTCAGAACTCCACTTTGTGAATTTTTCCATAGCAGTTGCATCATCAAATAAACCAAGCTTTACACCGCGAAGTAAATGTTTCAGATACAATACCCCTTTAAAACTCAGGATACGGCGAACAGTATCAGTTGGCGTAGCGCCTTTGCCAAGCCATTCCAATGCTTTTTGCCTGTCAAGCTGAATAGTAGCTGGAACAGTAAGTGGATTGTAAGTACCTAATTTTTGAATGAATTTACCATCGCGGGGACTACGGGAATCAGCAACTACGATGAAGTAAAAAGGTCTTTTCTTAGACCCATGACGTTGCAGTCGGATTTTTGCGGCCATTTTAAATAGACATTTAAAGGCGTTAATTAATAATTGTTATACGGTTATTACCGGATGGCAAATGTAAGAAGCGAAGCCTGAAATCCCAAATAGGTTTTTATCAAATTATCCTCATGGTTTTCTGCCTATGCCTGGCATCATTCTGCTCAGTGGCATTTTATTCATATTCTTCATCATTGACCGCATTTGCTCAAACTGTTTCATAAAAGCATTTACCTCCGCAATATCTTTTCCTGAACCTTTGGCAATTCGTTTTTTCCGGTTGCTATCGATCAGGTCGGGATCAGATCTTTCTGCCGGCGTCATTGAATTGATCATAGCCTCGATGCTTTTGAATGAATCATCATTTATATCCAGATCTTTTATTTGTTTACCTACTCCCGGTATCATACCAAGCAGATCCTTCATGTTTCCCATTTTTTTTATCTGCTCTAATTGCTGTTTAAAGTCCGCAAAGTCAAATTTATTCTTACGGATCTTGCTTTCAAGTTTCTTCGCTTGTGCCTCATCAAATTGTTCCTGGGCTTTTTCAACAAGAGTTGTTATATCCCCCATTCCGAGGATACGTTGCGCCATTCTTTCGGGATAAAACACATCGAGTGTATCCATCTTTTCACCACTACTGGTAAACTTGATCGGTTTATTTACTGTGTATTTGATGGAAAGAGCTGCTCCACCTCTTGTATCGCCATCTAATTTGGTAAGAACAACACCGGAGAAATCCAAGCGATCATTAAATGCTTTTGCTGTATTTACTGCATCCTGTCCCGTCATGCTATCCACCACAAATAATATCTCATTTGGGTTAACGGCATTCTTAATGTTAGCTACTTCGGTCATCATCGCTTCATCAATTGCTAAACGACCTGCAGTGTCTATGATTAGTACGTTTTTATTTTTACTTTTCGCTTCTCTTAGTGCATTCTTTGCTATATCAACAGCATCTTTATTTTCTAATTCAATATGTACGTCAATATTTATCTGCTCACCTAATACTCTTAATTGTTCCATGGCAGCAGGGCGATAAATATCTGCTGCTACTAACATCGGAGATAAACCCTTTTTTGTTTTAAGATAATGCGCAAGCTTTCCACTAAAAGTTGTTTTACCGCTACCTTGTAAGCCGGCAATCAAAATAACAGCAGGGTTGCCTTTTGAATTGAAAACACTTTCTTCTCCACCCATTAACTCAGCGAGCTCATCCTTTACAATTTTTATCATCAACTGGCCGGGGCTGATGGCATTAATCACTTTTTCGCCGATAGCTTTTTCTTTTACTTTATCTGTAAATTCTTTGGCGATCTTATAGTTCACATCCGCATCTACCAAGGCACGGCGTATATCCTTTAATGTCGAAGCAATGTTGAGTTCTGTTACCCTTCCCTGCCCTTTTAGATTCTTAAAGGCTGATTCTAATTTTTCCTGTAATGAATTAAACATAAATCACTGTAGTTTTCAATACCACAAAAATAAAAAAGTGAACATAACACGAAGTTACATTCACTTAAAGCAGTTGGCAAAGATAAAGTAGAAGAGTAGAATTTATATCAGTGTATTCTTTTTAAAGTTTATGCGCCTAAATAGGTTCTTAACATCTTACAACGATTAGCCGCCCTTAATTTAGTGATGGCCTTGTCTTTTATCTGACGTACTCTTTCTCTTGTCAGGTTAAATCTTTCGCCGATATCTTCAAGACTCATTGGGTGATCAACACCAATCCCGAAGAAAAAGCAAATCACTTCTTTTTGTCTTTCGGTCAGTGTTTTTAAAGAACGGTCAATTTCCGTTTTCAATGATTCTTTGTGATCAAGTGCCGCATCTGTTTTTTCAGCATTTGGATTTTCCAATACATCTAATAAGGTATTATCCTCACCTTCAGACATTGGTGTATCCATACTTACATGCCTTGCAGAAAGGCCTAATGTAGCAGATACTTCTTCAAGATCCATTTCCAATACTTCGGCTAATTCTTCTGCTGATGGCTCTCTTTCAAATTGCTGTTCAAGCAAAGAATAAGCTTTTTGAATACGGTTGGTTAATCCTACTTTATTCAATGGCAGACGAACAATACGGGATTGCTCAGCCAATGATTGCAGGATGCTCTGACGTATCCACCATACAGCATAGGAAATGAATTTGAAACCACGGGTTTCATCAAAGCGTTGAGCTGCTTTGATCAGTCCAAGATTTCCTTCATTAATAAGGTCTGGCAATGACAAGCCTTGATTTTGATATTGTTTTGCAACAGATACCACAAACCTAAGGTTGGCTTTGGTCAAGCGATCCAATGCCCGCTGATCCCCTTGTTTAATAAGGGTTGCCAATTTTACTTCTTCTTCCGGGGAAATGAGTTCGACTTTGCCGATCTCCTGGAGATACTTCTCCAAACTTTGAGATTCACGATTCGTAATAGACTTCGTGATCTTCAATTGACGCATGCTCATAGGTATGGTTTTAAATTGGTGTATTTAAAGGGTTAAAGAATTAAGTTTTGGTTCAACCTTACACTCTTAAAATACCCACTTTCATCTCTTAAGTGGTTCGGAACACATTGAACTTCAAGGCAATTTATGTAAATCACCCATATAAGCCAAATAAATCTTGGCATTATGTTAACGTTTTTGATCTGGATTTATTTCAAAATGGCAGATTTGCTTTTAAATAAGGAGAAAAAATAAAGGATAAAATGTTTGCCACGTTCATTATTTTTCTATTATTGCATCAATCAGATGATTTAATGAATGAAGAATGAGTAAACAATTATACACGTTAGAATTTCCCGTACGTTGTTCGCCATCCATATTGTATGAATTTCTTTCCACTCCGGCAGGATTGGGTGAATGGTTTGCCGATAAAGTTGATGAAAGAGACAATATCTTTTATTTTGGTTGGGATGGGTCTTTTGAAAAAGCTGAACTTATGGAAAGCGAACCTGATAAATTTATACGCTTTCACTGGCTTACTGCTCCAAAAGAAGAGTACTTTGAATTTCGTATTGATAAATCAGAAATTACGAATCAAACCATTTTAATAGTAAAAGATTTTGCAGAAAAAAAAGATATCAAAGATCAAAGTCTTCTATGGGATTACCAGGTAAAAGAACTTTTTCATCGCCTCGGTAATTAAAGTATAATTATATCAATTAAAAGCTTGAATTGCTGCTGCAGGATTTCCTGTGCATCATCCCATTTTTGCAAAGAAGTTTTATCGGCAAGTTTTATAAAAGAATTTGCCTTGATCATATCAGCAAAATCATCTTTTTTATAATTGTTTATTAGTACATAATTATTATTTTCAAAATGATGCTCCCATTGTTTTTCATGTACACAAATAAAAAAGCCGTTCTGTTTTAATATTTCATAAGCAGAAATGATCTTTTTCTCAAACATTATCTTATAATTACCGGCAAGCTGCAAAGTGATGCTGAAGAAGTTTCCCCACCAGAACATAGTTCTTATCGCAAAAATGTTTTCCTGATCAAAGCATCGTGGAAAGTCAAGAATAAGATAGGGAAGTCCTTTATAATTTTCTCCTTTTGAAATTTTTGCTGGCGTTTTTAAAACCTCCTTTGGAAAACGATTTGATAATGAGTACAGGTATTCATTCTGCTCTTCTTGTAAGGCTACTAAGAATTGCTTTACTTTTTCAATAATTCCGTTCTTTGTTAAAATCCATTCTGTATTATTTATAAGCTCCATCTCAAAAGATGAAAGCTGTACTTTTGACTGATACTTCATTTGCCAAAAATAATCACTCTCCGCACAGCGGAGTGTAGCTTACATGTTTAAAAAAATAGACAGACTTGTTATAAAAGCATTTATCGGACCTTTTATTGCCACCTTCTTTATTACAGTTCTGGTGCTGGTAATGCAATTTTTCTGGCTATACATTGATGATTTTGTAGGTAAAGGATTAGGCACTAATGTTATTTTTGAATTTATATGGTATCAAAGTGCTGCATTAGTTCCGCTTGCTTTGCCATTAGCAGTTTTATTATCTTCTTTGATGACCTTTGGAAATCTTGGAGAAAGTTTTGAATTAGTGGCCATCAAGTCGGCCGGTATTTCATTGCTTCGTTTTATGCGGCCTTTATTTTTCGTATCAATTTTTATTTCAGGAATTGCATTTCTTTTTTCCAATTATATTATCCCGGTTGCCAATTTAAAATCAAGAACCTTACTAACAGATATAATCTTTGCAAAACCCGCTTTTGATCTGAAAGAAGGTGTGTTCTATGATAAAATAAGAGGTTTTGCAATTAAAATTGGAAAGAAAGAAGCAGATAGTATCATAAAAGATGTGATCGTTTATGAACAAGACAATCCGCTACAGGATAATTTTATCATTGCAAAAACCGGGGTAATGAGGGTTACAAAAAACCGGAGATTTCTTGAATTTAATCTTAAAGATGGATGGAGATACCAGGAAAGAGGCAACTCAGGTGATCTCAATCCGGAGTATATCCGTATTGCTTTCAAAGAATATAAAAAACAATTTGATCTTAGTGAATTAGGATTTGGTACCCGCACACCGGATAGCCTAAATAAAAATAATGAGCGGATGTATAGTATGAGGCAATTAGAAAAAGCCATTGATTCATTGAAAAAAGAAAATAACCAAATAAGAAAACAAACCACAGATAATTTTCTCGCTTCACTGTCATTTGTAAAATATCTTGATAGTTCCTGGAGAATGCAAGGTGCAGATACAGGAAAAAAAATAAAAACATTCGATGAATTACTGCCAGATTCTGCAAAGTCAAGTGTGAATATGGGAACGAAAGAGCTTATAAACACATTACAGGGCAGTGCTTCATCTCTTGAAAGCACAATGCTGGAACGGGAAAGAATTCTTCGCAAACACTGGATTGAATGGCATAGAAAAATTGTTTTATCATTGGCGTGCCTTGTTTTGTTTTTAGTAGGAGCGCCGCTTGGGTCTATAATCAGAAAAGGAGGATTAGGAACCCCGCTCATATTTGCGATCATCTTTTTTATGGTATTTTATTTTTCAAGCACTACAGGAGAAAAATTTGTTAAGGAAAATACGTTGAATGTTTTTACAGGAATGTGGCTGGCTACTTTTATACTCCTACCCATCGGCGTTTTCCTTACTTATAAGGCAATGAGAGATTCTCAGTTATTTAATAAAGAATCTTATTACAGGTTTGCAAAACACTTTCGCAGAAAGAAAGCAGGCAATTAAATTTTAATAAAAAATCATTGACAAATACAAGTCAAAAAAATCTTGCTGTTCAAAAATGGGTAGCAGCAGTATCTGTAATATTACTTGCAGTAAAATTCATTGCATATTATTCTACACATTCTGTTTCTATTCTTACGGATGCATTAGAAAGTATCGTTAATGTTGCTGCAGGCTTTATCGGTTTGTATAGTTTATATATTGCTGCCAAGCCTATGGACCGGGATCATCCGTATGGACATGGGAAGGCAGAGTTCTTGTCAGCTGCAATTGAAGGCACGATGATATGTTCAGCAGGAGCAATAATTTTTTATAAGGCAATCCAGCATCTTATAAATCCGGTTGCGCTGCATAAACTCGATCTGGGTATATGGCTTATTGCTGCCACAGCATTAATAAATTTTATTACCGGGTATTTATCTCTTGGCACCGGTAAAAGAAATAATTCCATAGCATTAATGGCAAGCGGTAAGCATTTACAAAGTGATGCCTTATCGACACTTGGGATCATTGTTGGCTTAGTATTGTTATACTTTACTGGTTATACATGGATCGATAGTGCAGTAGCCATTTTATTTGGTGGGATGATAATATTTACCGGCTATCGCATCTTGCGCCGATCAATAGCCGGTATAATGGATGAAGCAGATGTAAAACTGCTAACCGGGATGGTGCAGTTATTGAATACAAACCGTTTAGAAAACTGGATAGATCTTCACAATCTTCGGGTGATAAAATATGGAAGTAAATTACACGTAGATTGCCATCTCACTTTACCCTGGTATCTTACTGTCCTTGAATCTCATAAAGAAGTTGATGCTTTAGGAGAGCTCATCAGGAAAGAATTTGGTGAATCAATCGAACTATTTGTACATATTGATCCTTGTCTTCCTGCTTCCTGTCCGATCTGTAATAAAAAGGATTGTAATGTGAGAAAGAATAATTTTGCCGAAAGAATTGAATGGACTCTTGAAAATGTTTCTGAAAACAAAAAGCATGAACTGCATTAAATAGGTATGAAAACAATCACCACCTGGAAAAAGGAATTTGAATTTGAAAGTAAACAGGAGCACAATGCGATTAATTTAGACGGGAATAAAAAGAACGGCTTTGGCCCTAAAGCCTTATTACTTTCAGGACTTGCAGGCTGTTCGGGAGTAGATGTAGTTGATATCCTGGAAAAAATGCGGATTAAATTTTCTTCACTCAAAATAGATTCAGAAGCAACTTTAGCGGAAGATCACCCGAAAATATTTAAAGAAATACGGCTGACTTATAAAATAAAGACGGATAAAAACAATGAAGAGAAAGTTATAAAGGCTATTGATCTTTCTCTTGAAAAATACTGTGGCGTTTCGGCCATGCTAAAGAAAAACTCACCAATTAGTTATAAATTGATAATCGAATCATAAAAACGCATGCTTTCAAAAAAATCACAATATGCTTTCAGGGCTCTGACTTACTTAGCAGAGAAATACAAAGAAGGGCCGGTACTTATTTCTGACATTGCTAAAAAGAAAAATATTCCATTAAAGTTTCTGGAAAATATTTTATTAGAATTAAAAAAGGCGGAGATATTGGGTAGTAAAAAAGGAAAAGGAGGGGGCTATTTTTTAAAAAAAGATCCTTCGAAAATAAAAATGGCAACGGTCATTCGTTTGGTAAATGGCCCGATAGCTATGCTGCCTTGTGTTAGCCTTTATTTTTACGAACGCTGTAAGAATTGTGACGAAAAAAACTGTGGCCTTCATGATTTAATGCTTGAAGTGCGGGATGCTACACTTAATATACTGGAACAGAGAATGCTAAAGGATCTGTTGCCTTAAAGAATTATCTTAATTTTCTTAGTCTATTGTTTTGGTAGGGTAGTGTTTTACCTTACTTTTGTAAACCTTAAATATATACTTATGGCACTACGTCTCGGGGATGTTGCTCCCAATTTTAAAGCAAACACAACTGCCGGTGAAATTGATTTTTATGAATACCTGGGTAATGGATGGGGTGTTCTATTCTCTCATCCTGCAGATTATACGCCTGTTTGTACCACTGAACTTGGCAAAACCGCTTTACTTAAAGATGAATTTGCCAAACGCAATGTAAAAGTCCTTGCTGTCAGCGTTGACCCAATCGATAAGCATGAAGGTTGGGTAAAAGATATTAATGAGACTCAGAATACAACGGTTAACTTTCCTTTGATAGCTGATCCAGACAGAACAGTTGCTAATCTTTATGATATGATTCATCCCAATGCATCAGCAACAGCAACGGTTCGTTCATTGTTTATCATCGGGCCCGATAAGCTCGTTAAACTTATTATTACTTATCCCGCATCTACGGGAAGAAATTTTGTAGAAGTATTACGGGTAATTGATTCCTTGCAACTAACAGCTTATCATAGCGTAGCTACTCCTGCTGATTGGAAAAATGGAGAAGATGTGATCGTGGTTCCGGCAGTATCTACAGAAGATGCAATAAAGAAATTTCCTAAAGGTGTAAAAGTTGTAAAACCGTACTTACGCTATACACCGCAACCTGATCTTAAATAGAAAGTTAAACCTTTCATGATGAACAGGGCAATATAGCTGTAATGTTACTATGTTCATCATTTTTATGAATGTTAATTATGACCTTGGATAAAAGCCTGGTACAACAAATAGAAAGTCAATCTTTACCCGAAGCGTTGAAAACGGTAGCTGATCTGTTTCCCGGCAAGGTTATATTCTCTTCTTCAATGGGCCAGGAAGACCAGGTAATAACCGATGCAATCTTCAAGAATAAAATACCTATCAAAATATTCACACTTGACACCGGACGTTTATTCAACGAAACCTATGAGTTACTTGAAAGAACAATGGCCCGGTACAAGCAAACTATTCATGTTTTCTTTCCTGACGCTACTGATGTAGAAAATTTTGTAAATACAAAAGGTCTCAATAGTTTTTATGAATCAGTAGAAAACCGAAAAGAGTGCTGCAACATTCGTAAAGTGAAACCATTGAACAGAGCCTTACAGGGAGCAAAGGTTTGGATAACAGGTTTAAGAAGTGAACAATCAGAAAGCAGAAAGGATTTGCCAATGATCGAATGGTCAGAAGAAAAACAACTATTTAAATTCAATCCTTTAATTAACTGGAATTATGACCAGGTATTGACTTATCTGAAAGAATTCAATGTTCCTTATAATTATTTGCATGATAAAGGATTTATCAGCATTGGTTGTGCTCCCTGCACAAGAGCAATAGAAGCTGGTGAAGATCCCAGGGCAGGGAGATGGTGGTGGGAAACATCCCAAAAGGAATGTGGATTGCATGTAGCAACAACAGAAAAAGCAGAATAAATTTTTTTAAAAATTAAGTCTACTGATAATGTAGACAATAATGGTGAAAAATATGAGTGAATATCATTTAGATTACCTGGAGCAATTAGAAGCTGAGAGCATTCATATTTTTCGTGAGATTGCGGCACAATTTGAGAAACCAGCCTTGCTATTTAGCGGAGGTAAGGACTCGATCACATTGGTTCATTTGGCAAAAAAAGCATTTGCACCAGGAAGAATTCCTTTC
>Ga0068859_100007297_pt1 | contig 11214 bp, 9 predicted proteins | sample KBSSwiS22_FD_66585 | JGI IMG/M metagenome (GOLD analysis project Ga0068859, IMG submission 66585) | Switchgrass rhizosphere microbial communities from Kellogg Biological Station, Michigan, USA - KBS Switchgrass S2-2 | ecosystem: Host-associated > Plants > Roots > Rhizosphere > Soil ... | reverse complement strand
CGGGCGCTCGATCCCGACAACCGGCTCTCGCAGATCGCGTCGTTCGGCGAGGACGAAGACGGCGAGGTCTACATCCTGTCGCTCGCCGGGACGGTGTGGAAGCTGGTACCTAAGGGCAGCTGAGGGCGGCGGACTCGATCTGGGCGTCCCGGTCGGCCACCTGGCTGGGCGAGCCGTCGTCCACGGTTCCGTGCGCGGAGCACGCGATCGTCGCGGGACGGATCAGCGTGAAGATGCCCTCGCCGAGCGCGGGCGCTCCGTAGGGATCGGCCAGCGACAGGCTCGTCGTGTCGTTCACGAGGCAGCCACCCTCCGCCGCGGGGAGCGCATCGACCGCCTGCTGGAAGTCACCGCCCGTGGACCTGAGTGTCGACAGATCGCCGCGGATCAGGTCGTACGCGGAGGCCCCCCCGGCGGTCCAGTCGTACAGCGCATCCGCCCCCGACTTCGAGACGCTCAGGAGGCCGTCATAGCCGGGGGTCGGACAGGGAGGCGTCGCCGAGACGACTCCGGACGGGGCCGAGGCCCCTCCCGCGGCGGGCCCCCCCGCGTACGTCGCGACCACGAGGTAGTCGTACGCGATGCCGTTGACGACGTTCGTGTCCGTGTAGCTCGTGGACGCCGTGCACGCGATCGACTCGAACCCGTTCGCGCCCGCGAGGCTGCGCCTCACCTCGTACCCGTTCGCCCCCGTCGAGGGGAGCCAGGAGAGCTGGACCTGCCCGGAGGTGGCGCCGGCGACGAGCCCCTCGGGGATCGGCGGGTTGATGAGCAGTGAGGTCGAGGTCGTGTGGCCGACGGTCGCCGTGTTGCCGTGAACCGTCAGCGACAGCGCATAGGGGACGGCGGAGGTCGTGGTGTTGATCGTGAGCGTGGTCGTGCCGGATCCGGTCAGCGACGGCGGGCTGAACCCACCGACGGACACCCCCGACGGAATGCCCCCTTCGCTTTCGACCGAGAAGCTGACCACCCCGGTGAAGCCCTTGATCGGCGTGAGCGTCACGCTGTATGTCGTCGACTGGCCGGGGGCGATCGTCCGTGCGTCCTGGGCGACCGCGAGCTTGAAGTCGGCCGAAGCCGGGAGCACGTGGATGCGCCGCACCGACGGGCTGGGATCCGTGTCGCCGTTCACCCCCCCGACGATGAGCGTCGCGTAGTGCTCCCCCGCCGTGCTGTACGTGACGTTCCCGGGGTTCTTCAAGGTGGAGTACGGCAGCGAGGCGGTCGTGGCGCCGCCGGGGAAGAGCCAGTTGTACTTCGTCGCGTTCGTCGACGTGCCGAAGTTGACGGTCTGCCCCGCGTTGATCGTCACGTCGTTCGCGGGGCTCGTGATGACGCCGTCCGGCGGGGCTCCCGAGTAGGGCGACAGCTCGATGAACTTCGCGACCGACGGGACCCCCGCCGCGTCGAGCAGGAAGAGCATGTAGAAGCCGGGCGGCGCGACGTTTCCGTTGGGCGGAGTCGTGAGGTTGAGCGTTCCGCCGCTCCCGGAGCAGGCCGGCTGCGGCGCCGGCCCGCACAGCCCGACCATCCTCTGTTCCATGTCGAAGGCGTGGGTGACCGCGCCGGGACGGACGAGCACCGCGGACGCGATCGCCGAGCTGCTCGTGTAGTCCACAGCAAACCCGGCGTTGTAGCCGAGCGGTCCCGTGGGAGCGGACACGATGTGCGGACGGTCCGTCGTGATCAGCCGGTCGTCGGCGTCGTAGAGGTAGGACGGCGTGTAGATCTCGATCGCGCCCAGGTAGCGGCCGCGGTTCCCTGAATTGCCCCCCATGCTCACGACGCGCGCGTCGGGGAGCAGGAGCGACGTCGAGTGGTAGAGGCGCGAATACGCGGCCGTCCCGGCCCCCTCCGGCGGGAAGGCGTTCGTGGCCGGATCGTAGATCTCGGCCTTCTTGCCCAGGGTGTCCGGCGTCTCGTTGCTCAAAGAGCCGCCGTGGACCAGGAGCTTGCCGTTCGGGAGGAGGACGGCGCCGAGCTCGATCCGCCCGGTGACCATGTTCGGTCCATCGCTCCAAATCGTCGACGCGGTGGCCGTGGACGGATTGACCACCTTGGTCGTCGCCAGGGCCGGGCTCCCTCCGCCGCCGAGCGCGATCACCGAGGTCGCATACGACGGCGGGTAGAGCGGGAGGAGCACCACGGTCCCGTAGTTCCTGTTGGCGTCCGTGAGCGCCGAGTTGGACCAGGAGTTCGCGACCGGGTCGTACAGGTAGCCGCGGCTGTTGCTCGTCCCGGAGCCGTGCCCCGAGTAGAAGAGCTTTCCATTCGGGAGCAGGAACGAGCGCGGGAACAAGGGCGGCGTGAACGTCTCCGTGACGGGTGCCGTCCAGCCGGCGGCGGTCGTGCTGTTGACGTTGTAGATCTCGAAGCGATTGGTCGTGCTCCCGCCCCCGTTCAGCCCGGACAGCGCGAGAAGCCGGCCGTCCCCGAGCACGCTCGCGGTGCCGTACCAGCGACCGTCGGTCATCTTCTGAGACTGGAAGAACTCGTTCGTCGCCGGGTCGAAGAAGGTGCCGCGGCTCTCGCCGGTGAAGCCGTAGTCCGCGCTCCCTCCCGTGATCAGGACGAGCCCGTGGGGGAGCTGCGCCGCGCCGCTGCAGAAGACGTCGTACGGGAGGCGGCCGAGCAGGAAGCCCGACGCGTCGGGGACGGTGGGATCCCAGACCGCGACGCGGTAGGTGTCGGCCCCCGTATGGTTGTTGCTCGCGTCGTTCTCGGAGCCCGAGACGATGAGGATCCGGCCGTCGCGGAGCATGGTCGTGGAGATCGGGTTGATCGGCATCTGGTACGACAGCGTCTGCCACGTCCCGGTCGTGTGCGGGACGTTGTCGAGGCACTGCGCGCGTGCCGAAACGGCGAGCCCGGCGGCCGTGGCCGCCAGGACCATCTTCATCACCCCTCTCATGGGTAAAAAACCTACCGAGTTCCGGGGGCCGCGGCCATGAACATTCTTCGCGTATCGAAGACCCGACCCCCGACGTCGCCGACAACGACTCATGACTTAGACTCCCGCGGATGAGCGCATCCCCGCTGCGGATCGGGACCTCGTCCTGGTCCAGCGACGACTGGCGCGGGCCGTTCTACCCGGCGAAGGCGAAGCCGGCCGACTACCTCCCCTTCTACGCCCAGCACTTCGACACGGTGGAGTGCGATGCGACCTTCTACGGGATCCCGCGGGCGTCCACCGTGGAGGGTTGGCGGACGAAGACCCCAGAGGGATTTCTGTTCGCCGCGAAGCTCCCCCAGGAGATCACCCACGAGCGCGGCCTGGTCGATGCGGGTGAGCTCACGCGGGAGTTCCTGGGCGTGATGGGCCGGCTCGGCGACCGGCTGGGCCCGATCCTGGCCCAGTTCCCCTACGTGGCGAAGCGGGCCGACGCGGCCGAATACGAGAGCGGATCGGGGTTCCGGGACCGGCTCGCCCGCTTCCTGGAGGACTGGCCGCGCGAGCGGCGCCTGGCGGTCGAGGTCCGCAACGCGACCTGGATCGCGCCGCCCCTCCTCGACCTCCTCCGCGAGCGCGGCGTCACGCTCGCGTTTTCGGCCTACTACACGATGCCGGGGCCGGACCGCCTGTTCGCGGGCCCTGACCCGCGGACCACCGACGACGTCTACCTCCGCTTCATCGGCGATCACAAGACGATGGACGCGCTGGTCGCCAAGCTCAAGGCCGAGGGGAAGCGCGCGGCGGAGTGGGACTCGCCCGCCCTGGATCGCACGGGCGAGCTCGCGCGCTGGGCCGCCGTCTTGCGCGAGCGGCCCGCTCCGGTCAAGGGCGTCGCGTACTTCAATAATCACTATGCCGGCTTCGCGCCCGACTCGGCGCGGCGCTTCCGTGACCTCTTCAGTACTTGACCATGTAGCTCTTGGCTTCGAGGCAGACGCTGAACGCCTTCTTGAAGTTGTCGAGCTGCGCGGCCGTCGCCTGCTGCGCCTGCTGACCCTGCGCCTCCGCCTGCTCCGTCGCGGCGCCCTGCGCGCGCTTCGCCTTCCGGCGGCCGTGGACGGCGCCCGCGGCGGCACCGATCGCAGCACCCTCGCCCGCGTCGTCGCTGGCGATCTCGCCGATGAGAGCACCGGCCGCGGCGCCACCGACCGCACCTTTGACCCCGGCGCCCTTCCCGGCCTGGGCGGCCTGCTGCTTCGCCGCCTCGGTCTGCTGCGCCTGTGCCTGCGACTGTTTCTCGAGGTTGAACGGATCGGTGCCGACCGTCTTGACCGCGTAGTCGTAGCACGCGGCTTCGTCGGTCGCCTGGGTTTCGGGGGACTGTCCCTTCGTCGGGAACGCGTAGACGTTGATCGTCGCGGCGAGGGTCTTCCCGGCCGCGGGCTGGACGGACTGCGCCGACGCGAGCGTCGAGCCACAGAGGACAGCCGCGGCGGCCGCGGCGTATGCGCGCTTCATCGTGAAGCCTCCTTGGAGAGCGGCGTGCACGCGCCGAAGGCGCTGACGCCGCGCGTGGGCCCGGCGACGGCGATCGTCAGGTCCCCGGTTTTCTGTTCGATGACGAAGCTATAGGCGCGGCCCTTCTCGACGCCTTGCAAGACGATCAGATCGTCGAGGCGCTTCAGCGATTCGATGGCGCTCGTGCGGTTCAGGCCGCTCGCTTTCGTCGTGCTCAGGCGCTTCGCCACGAGATCGACCTCGATGAACTTCGGAACGTTCAACGCGTCGGCGTCACCGGTCTCGCACGTCCCGTCGTCGTAGCAGACCACGATCGACTCCGCCGAGCAAAGCAGGCGATCGGAGCCTGTGAGATCGTCGGCCCGGGCGGCCGCGGCACCGGCGAGCGCGAGAGGAACGAGCGTGAGGAGGAATCTGCGATTCATGCGGACCTCCAGGTCGATTCCGCAGATTACGCCACGCGGTGTAACGTTGTCGAGGGGTTTGCCCGCGCCGTTCCTGCACGGTCGAGGTGTCGTTGCAAAGAGAAAGTGCGCCGACGGCGTGTCCACGCTCCCGGCACGCGGGTTGCTCTATTCTGTCAGCGGGGAAAGTGTGAGAAGAACCCAGAAAAGGAGAGCACGATGAAATCAGCGATGTGGCTCCTCGCCGCCGGCCTGCTCGTGGCCCCGGCCGTCATCGCAGCGGACGAAGGAAAGCTGACGACCATGACGGGGACCGTCGTCTCCGCGGACGCCAAGGCGGGCTCGATGCTGGTCAAGGTCGACTCCGGCTCCGGCAAGAGCGAGGACGTGACGGTCGTCGTCCCGGCCGATGCGAAGATCATCAAGGCCGGACGCAAGATCGCCCTCACGGACGTGGGGGGCGGCGAGAAGGTCACCGTCAACTACCGCAACGTGGACGGGAAGAAGCAGGCCGTCTCGATCGGCGTCGAGACCACCTGACGCCGGAGTATGCTCTTCGTTTCCGGACCCGCTCGGGTCCAGGGGGAGAGCGCATGAGGATCGAGAAGAGGACGAAGTGGACCGCCGCCGCCATCGCGATGTTCGCGGCGGCGTCGATCTACGTCACGGGTCTGACGCCGGCGAAGGCGGTCATCATCGGCGGGCCGAACGTCTGCACGTACTACTCCGGACCGAACTACAAGACGGCCGTCGGCGCGCGCGGCACGGGCTGCTGCGGCAGCACGATCAGCTGGGGCGTCACGTCCGCCTACAAGAAGTGCGAAGCGATCTACTGCACCGACCAGATCTGTCCCAACTAGTCGATTACGAATCCGGCAGCCCCCGCCTCGCGCGGGGGCTCCGGGCCTCTTCTTCCCACCCCGTTCAACCCTCCCGAAAAAAAATCTCCTGAAGGCTCCGGCGACCCGTCGGGAGTGTCGGCACGTCCCGAGGCCCTCCTCTTGAGTCTTTGGCGGTCGTCGGAAGCGGCGGCCGTTGACCTCGCCTCGTGCGGTCCGAGCTTTTCCTCACGAGGAACAAGCCATGAGACACACGACCCGACTCGCCACGCTGATCATCGCCGCCGCAGCCACCTCGGCCTTCGCCGCGGGCCCCTTTCAGGTGCATCGCGAGCTCGAGGGCTCGTCCCTCGACGGAGGCTCGGTGAGCATCGCGGTCGTTTCGACCGCACCCTTCGACGAGTCGACGCTGCGCTCGCACGACGCGTCGAACTACTTCTATGCGGTCTACGACGCCGCCGGGAACCCGCTGGACATCTCCGTCCAGGCGCTCCCGGGAACGGGCGTCATCCGCATCGGCTTCGACGACGGCGACCCGGGCTCGGCCCCCGTCAGCGCGTCGAGCTCGTCCGTCGGCGCGGCCCCGGCGTCGATCCCCGCGGACGGCGTCTCGACGACCACGGTCACGATCGTCCCGCGCGACGCGAACGGCGCCCTGCTCGGCCGCGGCCTCACGGTGGGCCTCGACGCCTCGCTCCTCTGGCCGCTGAAACTCTCCGGACCGATCGAGGACCTCGGCGACGGCAGCTACCGCGCCACAGCCAACGCGACGGTCGCCGGGACCGGAAGCGTCGTCGTCACGGTCGAGGGCGTCGTCCTCTCCACCTCTCCGGTCGTCGAGGCGACCGCGCTGACGGGCTCCCTGCGCGAGCTCGCGATCCTCCAGCTCCGCGATCTCACCAACCCCGGCGGCCGCCTCGACGCGAACGGCCTGGGCGCCGCGAGGAGTTGGGCCCTCGAGTCGTTGCACGAGCTCGTCGACGTGCGGCCCACCCGCGACGACAACGCGCTGAAGACCTACCTCGGCCTCGCCATCAGCGAGCTCGAGCCGCTGGGCACCCCCGAGGCGGACCAACTCATCGACGACCTCGTCGAGATCGCCCGCATGATCGCGGTGTGGAACGTGGATCAGGCCGTCGCGGCCTGCGGATCGGCCCCCGCCGCCGAGCAGGAGCTGGCGGACGCCGACGCGATGAACGCCGACCCCGGCTCCGACCCCAGCGACCTCGTGGACGCCTACGCCTGGGCGATCGAGCGCGCGCTTCAGGCCCTTCAGCACTGCTGATTGACGATCCTCCCCCGGGGCACCAAATTGCCCCGGGGGTTTTTCCGAAGATGTCGAACGAGTCTCCCCATCACGAGCTGAAGGCGGCGGCGCACGAGCTGCAACGCTACCTCTCCGACGACATCGCCCCGCTCACCGCAGCGGAGTTCTTCGAAGAGCTGCTCCCCGGCTCCCCCGAGATCGCGGCGCGCGTCATCGCGGAGTGGGTCTCCGGCCAGCTCTCGCAGCGTAAAGAGCGCCTGCTCGCCTCCGACCTCGTGTACCACTCGCTCCACAAGCTCTACCTGCTCGCCGAGTTCGAGCTCCTTCCGCGCGAGCCGATGCTCCGCTACATCCAGGGCGCGAGCCGCATCCTGATCCAGGCGTGCCCCGTCGCGGAGCGCGACGACCTGAAGATCCGCCTGTCCCGCCTCGGCGAAGGAGAGGCGGCGACCTCCACCCGCGCGAAGTACCTGCATGGCGGCGGGGGCGGTGGAGGCGGAGGTACGGGGGGCGGCGGAGCCGAAGGCGACGCGGCCGCCGGAGCCGCCGCCGTCGCCGCGAAGGCCGCGTCGCAGCTCGGACCGATCCCGACGTCGCAGCTCGGCCCCGTCGGATCGGGAGCCGCTCCCGCCCTGCCGAGCGCGAAGCAGATCGAGCGGGGCACGGCCGCCCTGTCGCTCCTGCTCGACCGGCTGGCGTCGATCCGCATCCCCGAGAACGCGAAGCTCGGAGACACCCCGGACGTCGGCTCCTTGGCACAGGTGCTGACGACGGCCGCGCTCGAGGCGAGGACCGACGGGGAGCTGTCGCAGCACATGGAGAAGGTGCGCGGCACCGGCAACGCCGCGCCGATGGGCCAGGTGTTCCGCGCGCTGGGCTGGAACCTCCCGGGCTGGACGGCCGTCGGCCCCCAGGGCGAGGTCGTGGCACCGCAGGGACGATCGCTCGAGGCGATGAACCGGATCGTCGCGCTCGCCCCCGACGCGCACGAGCGGGCGAAGCGCTGGGGCGAGATGATCTACGCCGCGATCGAGCAGCTGAACGAGGGCCGGCTCGCGCAGACGGTGTCGATCCTCGAGGCGGCCAAGCAGCTCATCGCGGAGAAGCACCCCGACCCGACGATCGTCGGCCAGGTGCTCGCCCAGGCGGAAGGCGCGATCTCCGATGCGGTGATCCGCAAGCTCGTGGACGTCCCCGGGAAGCACGCGCTCCTCCGACTCGTGCTCGACTTCTTCCCCGGGATGCGTGCGGGCGCCCTGCTCGACGAGCTCGACGGCGAGCCGCGCCGGGACCGCCGGAAGCTGATCCTCGCCCTTCTGGAGGTGCACGGAGAGGCGTGCCGCAGCGCGATCCTCGATCGCCTCCGCGCGATCACCGCCGGCGAGAAGCCCGATCCCCTCGGCTACTTCGGCCGCAACCTCGCGTTCCTGCTCCGGCGCGTCCCCCGCAAAGGGCACGAGCGCCTGGAAGAGGAGATGGCGCTCCTCGAGAAGATGATCGGGAAGGGGCAGCCGCCGATGTCCGCGAAGGAAGCGCTCGGCGCGCTCGGCCAGATGCACGAGCGCACCGCGGAGTGCGCGCTCCTCGACCGGCTCCACGACCTGGAGTCGGAGCTCTCGCGCAGCGGCGGGAACGCGGAGGACTGGGAATTCCTGGACCGTCTCTGCTCCGCTCTCGCGCGGCACGGCACGCAGCAGGCGATCCGCGCGATCGCGGGACACGCCTTCAAGCGCCACAACGCCTTCGGCGACACGATGGCGCGCATCGAGCATCTCGGATGGATCGATCTCTCGGTCGACGCCGAGCAGCTCTCGATCCTGGTGAAGATGATCCGCGAGCTGGTGCCCAAGAAGGTCCTGGGGCTTTCGATGAAGCGCCCTCCGGCGGAGCTCGCGCCGCTCGTGCAGGCGGTGTCGGGCACTCCGACGGTCGAGGTCCGCGCGGCGCTCGAGGCGGTCGCCGCCACGCTCGCGAGCCACCCGATCGCCGAGGCCGCGAACAAGGCGCTCGCCAAGCTCGGGCCCAAGTCGGGAACGGCGGCGACGGGCGACGCGCTCACCGGCGACCTCGAGCTGTTCGGCCTGCCGGGTCTCCTCCAGTCGCTCCAGGGCTCGGAGTCCTCCGGGGAGCTGACCCTCGTGGACCGGAAGCAGGAGGCGATGGGGACGATCGGCCTCGCGCAGGGACGCATCACCAAGTGCACGGCCGGCAAGCTGAGCGGAGAAGCCGCCGCGTACCTGCTCTTCGAAAGGCCGGTCCCCGGGACGTTCAGCTTCCGGGCGACCAGCGCCGCGCAAGCACCCCGCTCCAAGGACAACCAGACGTTCGACCCGATGCAGATCATCCTCGAGGGCGCGCGCCGCCACGACGAGTACCAGCGCGCCCGCGCGATCGCCCCCGACGGCCTGCGGCTCGAGCCCGTCGGCGTCCCCGCCGTGCGCCCCGAGGACGAGGACAGCGCCGAGCTGGCCGCGAAGGTGTGGGAGCGTGCCTCGAAGGGCGTGACGCCCGACGGCTGCGAGCACGAGATCGAGATCGACCCGTTCCGCGTGCGGCGCCTGTACGCCTTCTGGATCGAGCAGGGCGCGCTGAGGGCGAGGACCAGCTAAGCTCCCCGGCCGTGTACAACGCCTCGGATCGCTGACCGTGCCGCCCTTCTCGACCGCGGTCACGCGCCTGCTCGACCCGGCAGCCGCCTCCGAGCGGGTGCTGGTGCTCGAAGCGCTCGGGATCGACAGCGCGGTCGTCGAGCTCGAGGGCCGCCACGTCGTCGTCGTCGCGGCCGAGGACGGCCCCCGAGCGCGCGCGGAGATCGACAAGTACGACCGCGAGAACCCGCCGGCGATCGACACACGCGATGCGTCGCCGCCGATGAGCTGGGGCATCGCGGCCGCGGCGGTCTACGCCGCCGTGCTCGCGATCTTCTGGCGCACCGGCTCCTACGACGCCGGCCGCGCCGACGCGGCCCTCATCCGCGCCGGCGCCTGGTGGCGCACCGTCACGGCGCTGACGCTCCACGTGGACGTCCCGCACATCGCGGGAAACCTCCTCTTCGGCGCGATCTTCGGCATCATGCTCGCGGAGAGCGTCGGGTTCGGCGTCGCGTGGCTCGGGTTCGTCGTGACCGGCGCGATCGGCAACCTCGTGAACGCGTGGATTCAGTCTCCCTCCCACGCCGCGGTCGGCGCTTCCACCGGGATCTTCGGCATGCTCGGCATGCAGGTCGCGTTCGACGGGATGCGGCGGCGCGTTCACCTCGGGTGGATCCGGCGGTGGGCGCCCTTCGTCGTCGGGGCCGGGATGCTCGCTTGGCTCGGCGGCGGGCGGCCCGGAGAGCCGATCGACGTCGGCGCCCACGTGCTGGGTTTCCTCGCCGGAATCGTCCTCGGCATCGTCCTCGCGCGTCCGGCGCTGCGGATCCCCCGCACCGCTGCGGTCCAGGGCGCCATCGGAACCGTCGCGATCGCGATCATCGCGGCCGCGTGGTGGCTCGCCTCGCCGTAGAATCGTTCCTTCACGGGGGACTCATGAGACCGAGACGGATCGTCGAGGCCGCAACGGTGCTCGTGCTGCTGGCGGGCCTGGGCGCGGCGAAGGAATACGAGCCGGAAGCGCCCGACCAGCCGCCGGCGGCGCGCGTTCCGCGCGACGATCCCAAGGCGCGCTCGGTTCCCAAGACGCTCGTGCGCGGTTCTTACGTCAGCGTCCAGGTCAACGTGGACGGGCTCGGGCACAACATCGTGGGGGACGCGGCCAACGAGCCGTCGATCGCGGTGAACCCGCTCAACCCGAACAACATCGTCATCGCGTGGCGGCAGTTCGATTCGGTCGCCTCGAACTTCCGGCAGGGCGGATGGGCGTACACCTTCGACCGCGGCGCGCACTGGACGTTCCCCGGCGTGCTCACGCCGGGCACGTTCCGCAGCGACCCTGTGGTGGATGCGGACTCGCACGGGGTCTTCTACTACCAGAGCCTGAAGAGCAACTTCCTCATGGACACGTTCCTCTCGACCAACGGCGGGGTGAGCTGGGGCGCGCCGATCGCGTCGTTCGGCGGCGACAAGAACTGGCTCGTCGTCGATCGCAGCGGCGGGATCGGCGAGGGGAACATGTACGGCATCTGGCAGCGGTTCGCGAGCTGCTGCGGGACGAACGTGCTGACGCGCTCGGTCACCTCGGGCACCACGTGGCAGAGCCCGGTGCAGGTCGCGATGTGGCCGACCTTCGGCACGCTCGCGGTCGGGCCGGACGGGACGCTGTTCGCCGCGGGCGTGGACGGCACCTTCACCCAGG
>Ga0068859_100007296_pt1 | contig 11215 bp, 9 predicted proteins | sample KBSSwiS22_FD_66585 | JGI IMG/M metagenome (GOLD analysis project Ga0068859, IMG submission 66585) | Switchgrass rhizosphere microbial communities from Kellogg Biological Station, Michigan, USA - KBS Switchgrass S2-2 | ecosystem: Host-associated > Plants > Roots > Rhizosphere > Soil ... | reverse complement strand
GTTTCGAGTTTGCCGCAGAGGGCGCTAGCTGTCAGACGCGAGAGATCACCTGCAACTCGAAACCAGAAACTCGAAACTCGAAACTAGAATCCATGAAACGGAAGCGCGAGCACTCTTCATCAACTGATTCCCGTTTGCTTTACGGAGTGAATCCGTTGATCGAGGCTTTACGCGCAGAGCGTCTGCCCAGCGAAATCATCATTGCCGAAGGGGCGCGCGATGCTCGTCTGCGTGAACTGATTGAATTGGCCCAGGCCCGGCACGTTCCGGTGAAGCACGCTCCTCGTGCGAAACTCGATCGCGACGTGGGCAACAGTCTTCATCAGGGAGTAATGGCGCGCATCTCTCCCAACGCTTACGCGGACCTGGATACGCTGCTGGACACGATCGCCGCGCGTGTGGGGAGCGAACGCGAACCGTTGGTGGTGGTGCTGGATGGAATCGAGGATCCACGCAATCTCGGCGCGATCCTGCGGACGGCCGAATGCGCGGGCGCTGACGGCGTTTTCATTCCCGAGCGGCGAGCGGCGGGATTGAACGAGACTGTGGCCAAAGCTTCGGCCGGGGCGGTCGAGCATTTGCCCATCGCGCGGGCCACCAACCTTTCCCGTTTGATCGAACAATTGAAAGAGCGTAACGTCTGGATTGTCGGAACTGCCACCGAGGCTTCAACCAACTATACCGAGTGGGACTGGACGCGGCCCTCGGCAGTGGTGCTGGGCGGGGAAGGATCCGGCTTGCACCGCCTGGTGCGCGAGCATTGTGATGTTCTGGTGCGCATTCCCGTGCGGGGAAAGATTGAATCGCTGAACGTTTCCGTGGCGGCAGGGGTGGTTCTTTATGAGGCCCAGCGGCAAAGAACGACCGCCGGAAATTCAGAACACTGAGCCGTCGCTTGTCGTTTAAGATGTTGGAGCATTAAGGAGCCAACTGAAAAATGTTTTGTCCAAAGTGTGCAACTCAAAATGTTGACGGCGCCAGTTTCTGTCGAAGCTGCGGCGCCAACATCAGCCTCGTGTCACAGGCTTTAGACGGTAAACTGCCGGAGGAGCCGGCCGCAGCATGTGATGAATTCGGTTTTCGGCGAAGACGAAGGGGCGAGCCGTCGTTCGACAATGCGGTTCGAGCTTTGGCGATGGGCGTCGCTTTCGCCGTCATCTCTATCCTGATCAGCAAATACAGTCCGGGCGGAGCGAGATGGTGGTTCTGGATGTTACTTCCGGCGGCGATTTTTATTTCCAGAGGCGTCGCAGGCCTGGCGCGAATGAAACAAACCAAAGAAAAAACGATTAGTTCAGCTTCGCCCCAGCTCAACACGGTGCGCTTGCAAAACCTTCCCGCGCCCAAAACCGGAGAGTTGATGACCCCCGTGCCGAGTGTGACTGAAGGAACCACGCGTCATCTGGGAGCGGAAGCGCAGACACGGCACCTCGATTCGCATTAATCACCACTGTTACCTCAGACCCGCATGAGCAGAATCTGCGTCCCCGTTTGCGCTCGCAGCATTAACGAGATGCGCAACGCAGTTGAGCGCGCCGCAGAAGTCGCCGACCTTATCGAACTGCGTCTGGATTGTCTGGACGACGTTGAGGCAGCTTCACCAGTGCTGGACGACGCAAGGTCGTTTGGACGGCCGCTAATCTATACACTGCGCAGCGCTGAGCAAGGCGGGCACTCTTCAGTTGATTACGAGGGTCGCCGGCGATTCTGGTCAGCGCTCAAACCACCGGCTGCTGACTGTCTTTTCGACGTTGAATACGATCTGGTCGAGGATTTGTCCTCGGCAGCGTCTCTGCACCCGCTTGACGCTGATTGGAAGCAGGTAATCTGCTCGCATCACGATTTCAATGGCGTGCCGCCGGACCTTGATCGAATCTTTGAGGGAATGATGGCGACGCCCGCCGGGATCATCAAAATTGCCGTGCAGGCAAACGACGCGATCGATTGTCTGCCAATCTTCAATTTGCTCGAGCGGGCGCATCGCGAACACCGTAAATTGATCGCGATTGCCATGGGGCCGGCCGGAATAATGACTCGAGTCCTCGGTCCCTCGCGAGGATCGTTTCTGACGTACGGCTCGCTCGATGATGACAATGCGACGGCGCCCGGTCAGCTTACCGCGAGACAACTTCGAGATGTCTATCGCATCGAACGTATCGATTCAGAGACCGAGATCATGGGCATCGTCGGCAATCCCGTGAGCCAGTCCTTGTCTCCACTCATTCATAACGCCGCGTTCGCGGCCGCAAACGTCAATGCCGTTTACCTGCCATTTCAGGCCCGCGAGGTAACAGAATTCATAAGACGGATGGTCCATCCGAAGACGCGTGAAATTGTTTGGAACCTGCGCGGTTTGAGCGTCACGATTCCTCACAAGTCTTCCGTGATGCCTTTGCTTGATTGGATCGACGAAACCGCCAGAGAGATTGGCGCGGTAAATACGATCCTGGTGCGCGACGAGCAATTGCTGGGCTACAACACGGATGCTTTCGGATTGATGGCGCCTTTGAACAATCGAATCGGTCCGATCAGGGATGCGCGGTGCGCGGTGATCGGTGCGGGCGGCGCGGCCCGGGCCGCGTTGTGGGCCCTGATCAATGAGGGCGGGATGGCTGAGTTGTTTGCGCGCAACGTCGATCGAGCAGCGATCACCGCGAACGACTTCGGGGTTCCCTGCCATCAACTGTCCGGGGCTGATTTCGCCGGGTTTGATGTCGTCATAAATGCAACTCCTCTCGGCATGTCTGGGGCGACCCGGGAGGTGACCCCGGCGACGGCCGCACAACTCCGTGGGGTGCGGTTGGCTTACGATCTCGTTTACAATCCAATTGAGACAATGTTCTTGCGCGAAGCGCGCGCCGCCGGGTGCGATACCTTAACCGGAATCGAAATGTTGATCGGGCAAGGCGCCGAGCAGTTCAGGTTATGGACGGGCAAGAACTGCGACATTGAAATAATGCGTGCCGCGGCCTTGTCTCATTTCGCAACTTGATCAATTGCCGCCAACACCAGTAATGAACCAAAACTCGTCTGACCGATATAGCAGACAGGTCCTTTTCGCCGGCATTGGCAGCGAAGGTCAGCAGCGGCTTGCTAATTCCCGAGCGCTAATCATCGGTTGCGGCGCGCTCGGTTCAGCCCACGCAGAAGCCCTCGCGCGCGCCGGGGTCGGCCAGTTGCGCGTCGTCGATCGCGATTTTGTGGAGTTATCAAATCTTCAGCGGCAGACGATGTTTACGGAAAGTGATGCCGCACAGAGGCTGCCGAAGTCAATAGCCGCTGCCGGCCATCTGCGCGAAATTAACTCCGACATCAGCGTCGAGCCGGAAATCGCCGACGTCAATCATTCGAACGTGGAAGGCCTGATTCAGGACTGCGATGTGGTGATCGACGGCACAGACAATTTCACCACACGATACTTGATTAACGACGCCTGCGTGAAACACGGCGTGAATTGGATCTATGGCGCCGCGGTAGGTTCGTACGGCGTGACGATGACGATTCGCCCCAGGGTTACGCCTTGTCTTTGTTGTGTATTTCCGGAACCGCCCGCGGCGGCAACGGCGCCAACTTGTGACACCGCCGGGGTAATCATGCCGATCATTAATATCGTGGCGGCGGTCCAGGTCAGTGAGGCGCTGAAGCTGCTCACCGGACACGAAAATGATTTGCACGGCTCCCTCATGCAGTTCGATGTTTGGCGAAACCAGTGGCGCAGCATTTCAGTTGGAGAGCCCGCTGAAAATTGTCCTGCCTGTTCGCTGGGCAAGTTTGAATCGCTGCAACCGGAAAGCGCAGAGTTCGCTGCCGTGTTGTGCGGCCGTCATGCCGTGCAGGTTTCTCCGGCTCATCCCATCCGCGTCGACCTGAATCAGTTGAGTGAGCGTTTGGCGGCCTCCGGTGAAGTTAAGGGAAACGATTACCTGCTGCGCTTTCGTACGGGCGAATTTGAGATGACTATTTTTCAGGACGCGCGCTCGATCATTCGCGGCACTGATGATATTTCCACGGCGCGTTCTCTCTACGCGAAATTTGTCGGTAATTGAAAAAGTAATTACAGGGTCCCTTTTACATATGAACAAATTCAGATTGTCCCTTTTATTCTTGACTACATTCCTGTCTGCGACTGCTGTGTTTGCGGGCCAACCCATCGTTTGGGAGATCGGTTCGCGCGCCGAATTGCTGAAAGGCGAAGCTCGTGGAGTTTCGATCACCGATACGGGCGTCGTCACCCTCGCCCCCAACGCCAGCGAAAGTTTTAATACTGAGCAGGCTTACGTTTGGTCCAGCGCAGTTGACTCGGCGGGCAACGTCTATCTGGGCACCGGCCACGATGGCAAACTATTTCGAATCAGCACCGATGGGAAAGGTGCGCTGCTGTATAAGGCAGCCGAATTGGATGTCACTGCGCTGGCTGTCAGCGCCGACGGATCGCTGTTCGCGGCCACCTCTCCGGATGGCAAAGTCTATCGCGTCACCGCCGATGGCAAAGCCGACGTCTACTTTGATCCGACGGACAAATACATCTGGTCGCTGGCAATTCTGAAAGACGGATCCCTCGCGGTCGGCACCGGTGATAACGGAAAGCTGTATCGCGTCCGCACCGCCGGGGCGAAGCCGGAAAGCTCTCTGCTGATTGATACGAATCAAACCCACGTAATGTCTCTGGCAGTGACTTCGCAAGGCGATCTTTTTGCGGGGACCGATCCGGGCGGACTGGTGTTGCGCATCTCGGCGGATGGAAAAGCTTTCGCAGTTCACGATGCATCATTGCGCGAGATTCATGCTTTAGCTCCAGCTCCCGATGGATCTATCTACGCGCTGGCTTTGGGCGATGCGGCTTCGACAACCAAGGCCGGAACCGGAACCACGACCGACGCCGCCACCGTGACAGCGACCGTAACCTCTACCGTTACGGCGGCGGACGAAAGCGGTGCGGCAGCTCAAACCACGACGGTTCGCAGTCGCGGCGATCTTTCGACCGCGCGCAGCGCCGTGGTTCATATCCTGCCCGATGGCGGCGCCGACGTCGTTTGGAGCTCGTCAACGGTAACCGGCTTCTCGATTCTGGCGACGAAGGGCGGTGTCCTGATTGGAACGTCGGACAAGGGCCGCATCTACCTGGCTACCGACGACGGTCGCGACACGCTCCTGCTGCAATCGACTGAGGCTCAAATTTCTTCACTCGTTGCTCGGGGAGCCGATATTTTTGCAGCTTCGAGTAATCAAGGAAAACTGGTTCGCTTTGGTGGGGCAGCCGTAAAAGAAGGCAGTTACGAATCACCGGTCCGCGACGCCAAGCTCGTTTCGGCGTGGGGCCGGATTTGGTGGCGGGGCAGTGGGCCGATTGAACTGCAAACTCGCAGCGGTAACAGTGAACGGCCCGACACCACCTGGAGTGATTGGAGTGTTGCCTACACAGACGCGACCGGGTCCCAAATCGGCAGCCCCAAGGCCAGGTTCATTCAATGGCGAGCGGTTCTGCGGGTAGGGAATCGCAGCGGCGCCGGCGAGGCAAAACTCGAAGATGTCAGCCTCGCTTATCTGCCGCGTAACGTTGCGCCGGAAGTCCTGGCGATAAGTGTTTTGGCTCCGGGCATCGCGTTGCAGCAGCAGATTCAGATTCAGGTCGATCCCAACATTGAGGCTTCGGGTCTCGATCCCTCGTTATTCGGCATGATTGTGCAAGCGCCGCCGCGCCGGCTTTTCCAGAGAAGTGCTCGATCGCTCCAATGGCAGACCGAGGATCGAAACGGTGACACACTTGAATACGCAGTGTACTATCGCGCGCTGAACGAGACTGCGTTTCGCCTGCTTAAGGATCACATTCGCGAAACCTTCTATACAGTGGATGGCGCCAGTCTCGCCGATGGCCGTTATGTGTTCAGAGTGGTGGCCACTGATGCTCTCGATAATCCGGCCGGCTATGCCCTGTCTGCGGACCGTGTGAGTGAAGCCGTGGACATAGACAACTCGCCGCCGGTGGTTCGGTCGGTGGGCCAGCCTCAGTTCAGCGCCGATCGGGTGCGGGGGACGTTCGATGTTGAAGATGCGACGGGTCGAATCAAGCGGGCCGACGTCAGCATCGATGGTTCTCCGTGGCGGGAGATTTTTCCCGATGATGGGATTGCCGACAGCTCAAAGGAGCGGTATTCAGTTGATCTCAGCGCCGCTGGGGCGGGGGAGCACACAATTTCGCTCCGGGCCTTTGATAACAGCAATAATGTCGGCAATATCAGCGTAACGTTCCGACGATAACGTGCACGATACCGTGCGAAATGGCGCGAAACAGGGTGAATTGGGCTATCTTGGTTAAACCCGAGAGGGCTGATTGAGCTTGAGAAACCAACGATTAGCTTTAGCTGATAAACTTTCTGACGTGCTTTAGCGTCATATGTTAGCCTCTTGGCATTGAGGTTGCTGAAGGACAGGGCAGCACGACTCTCCGCTTCTCCCTCGGGCGTGACAAAAACAGAGAGGCGGCAACGTATTTATGAAGGAATTGAAACGAATTCTCACGGTGATTTTGATGGCGGCGGTACTTTCACTCAGCGCCTTCAGCCAGGTTCTGGTGTTCGGTCAGAAAGGCAACAGTAACCGGCCACCGAAAGACCCGGAGAAGATTAAGGAACGACCGAAACCACCACCGGGTAACAACAACAGCGGTGGCAACAGCAATCGCCGGAGGCCCTAAACCCCAACTGGCCTTTGTCTGATTCCGAAGACCCGGCTGAATTAGGCCGGGTCTCAACTTTTTGGGGAGGAATTATGAAATCAAGCAAGCTAATTTCGGGATTGACGTTTTTGGTCGTAGCAGTGTCGCTGGTCGCGGCTCCGCTTCAATTGAGCGCTCGTTCCGCGCAACGGAGCTCTCAACTGGTAGCCCGGGCTGAACAGATTACCGGCGATCGCTTTCGCATCCAGACCTCTACGCCGAGAGGCGTCACTGTCATAGCGGTGAACGCTCCGCGACCTGAGGTCATGGCCACGATCGATCGCGGATTCGTGGAACTATTCGCGGTGGCCCGCCGCCATGGGTATCAGAGTCATTTGAACTTCAGTGACTACACGGTTTTTATCGCTCGTGCCGATCGAAACAAGGATAGTAGCGGTCAGTACTCACCCGACATCGCCGTGCCTGCCGGGCAATACGCCGGGGGATACTACGATCAAGGTGGATTCATCTATGCGGCCGGCATGGTCCTGGCATTCAACCCTTCCGCCTTTATCATCGCCGAGCATGAGCGCGATCTTTCGCGTATCTCAAACATCGTCCGGTACGAGGGCGAGCACATTGTCCTCTATTACAACGATCGCGGTCTCTATTCTCGGACAGCCGATCACAGTCGTGGCGGCGCGCATCCGATCTTGCAATAGGCTCTCAAGCAGGAAGTCGAAGGAGCCTTAGGTCAGAACCGGGGAGCGATCGCGAATCGGACTTTAGTTACTGGCTCTGCCACACCGATGCGCGGCAAGTCTCCGACTTGCCGGCACTAGTTTCCAGTTTTTTCCGGGTCTCCGACCCAGACTCGGTCACAGACCGAAAGAAATCGAAAACGACCTGCCGGCAAGTCAAAGACTTGCCGCGCATCGGCGAGGCAGAGCCATTTGTCGGCGATCGTGTCTTGCTATTCCAACACGATCATTTCTTCACGCTTCTCTGACTGCTATACTCACCGGCACCCCTCTGATGTTTAAGCTTCGCAAGGTGGTTCGCATGCCTCGGGCGTGCTCCAATTCGAAAGGATCGATCTCTGTGTCGTCATCACCCGAATCAAATCATTCGCGCCGGATCGGATCCGGTTGGGTTGCGCTCTGGCTCTTCGCATTCGTGCTCGGCAGCGCCGGTTGTGCAAAACTCAAAAATGAAAAGGGCGATTCGGCTGGCGGTGGAGGTCACACCAATAGCTCGTCTTCTTCGACTCCGCCATCCTCAACCGCGGTGGGAAAGCCAACGACCTGGGAAGCAAGCGCCAACTCGCTGAACGGTAAAGATGGCGAAACCCTCACGCTGGCGTGCTCGCCGGGAGGCACGGCGCATTCAGTCTGGGGCAGCGATATCTACACGTCTGATTCATCAATCTGCACGGCCGCGGTCCATAGCGGTTTGATCACCTATCAGCAGGGTGGCCCCGTCACCGTCGAGCTGCGTCCGGGCCGGGACATCTATGGCTGTAGTGAACGAAACGGCGTCACTACCAGCGCCTATGGCCCTTACCAGCACAGCTTCGTTTTCAAAACTGCAAACACCGAAGCGCGGGTACGCGACGCCGAAGAACAGACAGCTGTCCTGTGGAGTACGTCGGCCGGGATGGTCAGATTCGACAGCGGCAAAACCTACAAATTCAAATGTCCCGCTGATGGCAAAGCAAGCTCGGTGTGGGGCACGGATATCTACACGATCGATTCGTCGATCTGTTCCGCCGCGGTCCATGCTGGAAAGTTCGCTTTGGAAACCGGCGGTCCGGTCACAATTGAGCTACGGCCTGGAGAGTCTGCTTACAAAGGCAGTACCCGAAACGGAATCACGACGAATAATTTCGGACCGTACGGCAGCAGCTTTGTGATGAAGTAAGCCGCTTGGCCCTGCGACGTGATCGGGAACCGTCTTTTTCGCTTACCTCTCGTGATCAGGCGGGTTCATTCGAGATGAGGCTTCCAAACTCGAAGAGTTCCCCTTCTCGTGCACACCGGGCTTTAGCCCGGTGATCGGCGGCCAATGGGGTGTGAAACCGTTTTAACGGTTTGCATTCTTGACAGAGCGTTCAGTTGCTGAGCCTGATGAGGTTACCCGACCAGCCAACCGAGAAACCGTTGAAACGGTTTCTTACCATTTCACGGCTTGGCGTCACCGGGCTGAAGCCCGGTGTGATTGATAGGTGTGTTTTCAGACTTTCGATGCAGGCCCCTAGATTACCGAACGTTTCCTGTCGCTGACGAAGTCCTTCTCCGAGTCGTGGTACGGCGATCTCCTGACTGGTCGGACTCGAGCGCATTACCGATTGTGGATTTATTTCGACTCGGAGTAACTGAAGTACTCTTTCGCGACCTATCAGTTGCCGGCATCTCCGGTAGTTTCCATGGGTAGTAGTAACAGAACACTCCGAATGCCGCGAGCAGAATCACGACCATCATGGTTTTCGCACGTGAGCCCGATTGCGAAGCGAAGTGGTTCGCAGGGTAAACAGTTCGCTCGCCACCCTCAGCTATCGTCGCTCGAATCGGAACAGGATGGACAACAATTTCCAAACGCTGATTCGCGCCATTTCGTCCTAACCGTCCCAGCCGCCGCAATGCTTCGCGAAAGTCCATCGCGCTGCGATAACGTTCATGCGGATTTTGTTCCATCGCTCGATTTAAAATCGCGGACAGTTCGGGACTAACTGATCTGTTGATTTCATGTGCCGGCTTGAGCGGATTTGGTCGAGAGCTAATCAACGCCGTGGCCCGGGTGAGCGCGTCCGGTGGTTTGACGCCGGTAAGCAGGTGATAGAGCGTTGCGCCCAATGCATAGATATCGCTTTGCGGCGTGGTACCCAAATCCTGGATCTGTTCAAGCGGCGCATAACGAGGAGAGTAACCGAAGATGCTGCGACACAATTCCATCTCCGTCACACCTGCTGCCTGCGACTTGGCCAAACCAAAATCAAGCAGAACGATCTTGCCCGCGGGCGTTATTTTCAAGTTGTGAGGCTTAATGTCCCGATGAATCACCTGGCGTTCATGCGAATGCAGGTACATCAGCGCGTCTAATAATTGATCAGCCCAGGCGACCACGGTGTGCGATGGCAGCGGCTCCCGCCGCTGGTCAATTATCTCGGCCAGATTTGCGCCTTCCACAAATTGCATTACAAAGAACGCCCGGCCTCCCTCTTTGAAGTAATCGCTGACCCGTGGCAACACCGGATGATTCAATTGAGCCATCAGGCGGGCTTCGCTTTCGAACTGTTTCCAGAGATCCTGGTCTCTGGTCAACGCTTGCTTAACCGCGACCGTGTGTCCGAGGCGCAGGTCAATAGCTTCGTACACTGCGCCCATCCCACCGCTCCCAAGCTCACGCACTACCCGATACCGGCCCTGCAGAATTATCTCGGGCGATAACGGCAACAGACCGCTCGGATGATTGCCGATAACTGTCTTGATCATCTCCATTCCGGTTTTGTCTTGGAGTGCGGCGACTTGCCGCCGCTTTTCTCGCCACGGTCAAATACCAAGCGGTGACAAGTCACCGCACTCCAAAATCCAGGCGAGATGAAGGGGGTGTAGAGGTAATCGGTTTAGAGTCGTGGCGACGTAAAACCCGATTTGCGCCGCCACGCTCATCTGCGCCGCACGCCAGAATGTGCGACATCTTTGTGCGGGGCAATCATCGTGCCCGGGAAAATTAATGCAATTGACGGTACCCGGGCTATTGCCTTAGCGCTTTCTGCGGAATCCTACCGCGGTAAGATGATTCAGATGCGGCAGAATGGATCGGGGTGGTTAGTTCCTCGCGCATCACGCCGCCTCGCTCAGGATCGTTGGCTTTCGGTCGTTGCCTTTCTCGGCCCAGGCAGTAATAACTTCTCCTCCGACAGGCCGCCCGAAAAAGTATCCCTGGCCTTCGTCACAGCGAAGTGATCTGAGCAAGTTCAACTGCTCTTTCGTCTCGATACCTTCGGCGATGACTCTCAGTCTCAAGTTGTGCGCCAAAGCGATGATCGCCACGACCAACGCCGCATCGTCCGTGTCAGTTGTGGCGTCTTTCACGAAGGATGCATCCAGCTTTATTGAATCGATTGGCAGCCGTTTCAGATAGCTGAGCGACGAGTATCCCGTGCCGAAATCGTCAATGCTGATAAGCACGCCCATTTCCCTGAGCTCTGTCAGAGTTTGAACCCCGATTCCATCGTCGTGCATAAACGAACTTTCGGTGATTTCGACTTCGAGCGTGGACGCTCGAAGACCAAACTCTTGAAGTAGGTTTGCCACGGTCTCAGGAAAATGGTTCTGCTGTAGTTGCTGAGGCGAAACATTGACGGCCACGCGAAAATCATTCAGACCCAGGTCAAACCACCGTCGAGCCTGGGTGCAAGCGGCTCGCAGAACTGACTCCCCAAGCTGCAGGATCGCACCGTTTCGTTCGGCGAGTGGAATGAAATCTCCGGGCAAGAGTAAGCCCAGAGTCGGATGCTGCCAGCGAACCAGCGCTTCCACGCCCACGATTCCTCCTGTT
>Ga0068859_100007291_pt1 | contig 11216 bp, 13 predicted proteins | sample KBSSwiS22_FD_66585 | JGI IMG/M metagenome (GOLD analysis project Ga0068859, IMG submission 66585) | Switchgrass rhizosphere microbial communities from Kellogg Biological Station, Michigan, USA - KBS Switchgrass S2-2 | ecosystem: Host-associated > Plants > Roots > Rhizosphere > Soil ... | reverse complement strand
GGGCGATCGAGGAAGGCTTTCCGACGGACGACGAGCTACCGGAAGCGCGCGCCGAGTTCGAGCGCACACGGCGCGCGATGGTCGACGACCTGTTCGACAGGCCGGCGAAGGATTGACGGCGGATCGAACGAACGGCGCGCTCGGATATTGCGAAACCGACTTCGATCGCTAGCATCCTCGCCATGAGCGTTCGTCTCCTCATCCGATGCGCCGCGTCAATCGCCTGCGGCGCCTTTGCCGCTTGCGCGACGACGGCGGTCGCGATCGGCGCAGCCAGCGTCGTCTTCGTTGGTCCGGCGCAGCCCACATGGAAGCTCAAGTCGCCCCGGACGATCGTCTACGGTGCGGACGGGCAAATGCTGTTTGTCGCGGATGAGGAATTCGCCCGCAAGATCGGCGGCGGCCAGAAGGTCCTCGAATGGAATCCAGCCAAGTCGCTGGTCCGGATCGGGGCGGAAAAGGCGCGAACCTATTGGCTTGCCTGCGAGGCGCTCGAACCAATGGCGATCGCCTGCTCCAACCTGGAATTGAGCCCGGGCCTCAGCGGCGAGGTCCGCGTTGCCCAGAAACCGACGCACGGCAAGTATCAGGGTTCGGAGCGAGGTTGGGGATCTGGAACGACGTTCGTTCCGTCGACCGCGCGCGGACTTCCCAATTGTCCGGGCGATCCGCGCTGTCCAAAGCTCGGCGGCTAGTCTCTAGAGCCAGGGTGTGCCGTGCACCTCTCTCGTCTCGCAGGTCAGGCTTACCCATCCGATCTGACGCAAATAGGCGCCGTCGACGCGACCGGTGCGGCAGCGGATGCTCCGCTCGCCATCGGAATTGAAGTGCACGGTGACGCGGATGTCCAGCGGCCGAGCCGCCACGGCGGCGGTCGCACGGTCGAAATTTGCGTAAGCAGCGCAATCCCGGGCAGCGCCCTGGCAGTTCCACTCCGCGGCGGGAAACGATAGATGCATCGCGCGGGCGGAGCCTCCCGCAAGGGCGACGAGTTCGTCGGGCTGTTCAACGAGGAGCAACCCGGGCAGACCAATGCAGCGGGCACCGAGCTCGCAATCCTTGGCTTCCTCTTCGGCTGCGACAGTGAAGACCGGGCGAAGCACAGACTGGTAATGGAAGGTCGGGCCTGAAGGGACCGGCGAGAGCTCGGCCTCCAGCATCACGTCGCCATAGTCTCCAGCGCTGTTGATCATGTCGAGCCGAAGGGCGAAGCCGAGAACCGAACTTTCACCGGCTCCGTCACGGTAGAGCACCACCTGTTCGGGCGCGCGAACCAATATCTCCGGGCCCTGAAGCGCGTAATAAGCACCTATCAAAGTAACGACGAGCGACATGATGAAGGCGGAGAGCGCCAAAGTGATACGGGGAAACCCTCGCGTCAGCCGGTCGCCAAGTGTGCGCGCTTCCGCGGGCTCGTCCAGCGGCCGCATCGCCGCTTCCTCGAGCAAAAGGTCGCGCACGAGCCGTCGCTCGCTGCGGCCGCGCGGCGCCCTCATGGCGCGGCGAAGTAGAAGGGCTGGAGAAGCGACGAGGCATCCCACGGGCGCTGGCCGCCAGCACTGTTGGCCACCACCGTGCGGCGTACGTCGCGAAAGACGGCCTCGATCGGTTCGCCTTTCCGGTTGATGTTGGCGAGCAGCGCAGTGACGAACGGACTGTTACGTCCGGCCCCATCGGCAGCGGTTGCGCCCGGAGAAGTCGAATAGGCGATGAAGCTGCCGTTTGGCGCATCCATCGGCGCAAGGCCTCCGCTGCCGCTGCGGAAGCTGCGCGCCAGCGGCATGTTTCTGCATGCATCGAGGATGACGATATTAGTCGCCGAACCGGCCTCCTCCATTTGCAACAGGACGGTGTCCGCCGCGACGGATTCGAGGTCGACGTCGGCCTCGACACTGATCGTGGCCCCTACCGGTACGAGGTAGTTTGTTCCTTTCGACTGGATGCCGTGGCCGGCGTAGAAGAAGAGACCCGTCGCGGTTGGTCCCGCCGCGCGCAATCGCTCGCCAAAACGCGCAATAGCTCGCTTCATCGACTTCTGGTCGACGTTCTTCGCGACCTCGACCTCGAACCCCAGGCCCCGAAGCACGATCCCCATGTCGTCGGCATCGTTGACCGGATTGGGAAGCAATCCGAGCGCTCCGCCGTAGCGCGAATTGCCGATGATCAGGGCAATCCGCGTGCCGTTAGCGAGCGCCGCCGTAGGCACGGTCAGCGCCACCTTGGCCTTCGACGAGCTCGCTTCGAGACGAACCGTATCCTTTGAAGCCGGGGCCGCGCTCGCCATCGTCGTCGGTCGTGCGGTCGTTCCGGAAATCGGCGCTGACGAGGCCTGCTGTTGCGGCGGCGCAGTGTAGGCGCTCGCTCCATAGCCGCCGGGACTCGACCTCCGACTGGCCGGCGCGGCTATCGCCCCCTGCTCCAGGATGTCGTTCACCACGGTCGGCGACCCGCCGTTCCATTTTCGACCGAGCCGATCAAGCTCCGCCAGATCACGTCTCTGCTGGACTGCCTGACGCTCGGTCAAAGCGGGATCACGCGCCTCGGCCAAAGATTGTTGGAAGAGTTTCTCGGCATCGGATGCCGTCGGGGCAGTGCTCTTGGCCGGAGGTTTCGATTTCGCCGACGTTTGCTGGAGCGTGGTTTGCGTCTGTTGGGTGCGACATGGGGCGGTTCCGCCTGCAGTTCCCGGGAGCGGTTTCTCTTCCTTCTTCGGACTTGCGGCCGCTTGAGCGCAGTCGGCCACCGACTTCGCGCTCCCGGTCGCGCCGACAGGATCGACCTTCTCGCCAGTCGATTGGGCGACCGGCTTGACCTGCTCCGCCGCGAATGCGGCCGGCAACGGTGCAACCATCAGTGCTAGCAAAATCGCGGCGCTGCGCAGCATTAGGCCCCCCGGCCGGTTGTGACTCCCGAGTTACACATCGAACCGCCATCTTTCAACGTGCAGCAGGCGCAGCGGAAGAGACCGGCGTCCGGACCCTAAAACGACTCGAGTATGTTGGCCTTCTTCCGCGCGGCTTCCTCGGGTGTGATCAGGCCCTGCCGGACGAGGTCCTCGAGCGTTCTGAGCCGATCGGTCACCGATAGTCTGCCGGTGGCGGGATCAGCCGATACGAGCGTCGGATCGGGACCAAGCAAACTGTCGATTGCCGTCTGATACTCGGCGAGCGTGTCGGCGCGTTGGGCCGCGACGTCCTGAAGGAATTGCCTGGGGTTGGCTTTTCGCTTCTGGCTTACCTCGACCCGCCCCACCAGGACGTTAGCCCGATCGATGAAATAGACGTTGATTGTGGTGCCGGTTTCGTACTTCGCACCGAAGAAGAATCCACTGTCGACTATTTCGCTGAACGACACATCGATCAGCGCGAGGAGATCGAATTCGCCCTGAGTGAATTCTGCAACGCTGCCCACAATCGAGAGATTGCGGAACCGATGAACGAGCGGCTGCATCACGCTGTCGGTGATGAACTTCGGATCATGGGAGATGCGACAGGCGCGGTTCGACTCCTCGACCTGCGTACTGCCCATGAAAAAACTGTTCATGGCGCCATTGAAGCCGCCGATGCCCTGCATCACCTGGGTCAACCACGCGACTTGCTTCTTTGTGTTCTCGCTCAGGATGACTGCCACGTTCAGCTCGCCAGGCGAGGCAATCGAAGCTTCGGTTCCCGCTGCGAGGGACTGGCGATCGAGGACGCCTGTAAAGGCGTCCACTGGCTTCGGAGGAGACTTGGTCATGCAGCCGCCCGCGTGAACTGGCGTCGAAGTCAAGAAGACCAGTACGAGCCCAAGTACGAACAGGCCGGTTCGGCTGGACAAAGAAACCCTTGGCATGCCTCCCCCGGCGCCGAATCGCGTCTTCAGACTAAGCGAAACGCTCGCCGAGTCCATTCCACAGTTGCAATGAATTCAACGCGAGGCGTTCAGCCGGCTGCCCGCGACGGCACAGGCCGCGCACCCACCGAACCGTGGAAGTCAGGCCAGAACGAAATGATATTTCGGTTCGGCCGTCACCGCCCGCGGATTGCCGGCAACGACTTTCCAGCCCCGCGCGACCGGGGGATCGCAATTCTGCCAGCCGCCGGGCGAGGTGATCTCCAGGAACATCGACTGATTGCCGGTGATCGCGACGGTACCGCCGGGCTCCTCATATTCGCGATGGAGGAACAGGGCCATGTCGTCGTTGAGGACACTAAGCTCGTAGACCGCCCGGAAGGTTCGCGTGAACGCGGCGATCTCCTCGCGCGTCATATCCTTGCTGCGCCACATGCCTTTTCTCCTGCCCAGGGCGTGACGGTGATTCCCTCATAGAGGAAAATCCCTTGGGTTGGAACGGCCTAGGCCAAGTTGCACATCGTGCATCAGGCACCGTCCGCCCGAAAGTCGATCGCCGACCGCGATGAAGCGTGGAAAGCGATAGCTCGCGCCGGTCGTATCGGGTAAATAACGAGGGCGATGCTGAACATCCTTTCCCTGCTAATCGGCGTGGTAGCGCTGGCGCTTGCTGTGTTCGCTTTCGTGCCGCTTCTCGGATGGGCGAACTGGTTCATCATACCAGTTGCCATCGTCGGCGCCCTGGTGGGTTTCTTCTCGCGAAACACCAGTGGCCGGAATCTCAACCTGCTGGTGATCGTCATCGGGGTCGTGCGCCTGATGCTCGGCGGCGGGATCTTCTGAGCCACCATCGGTTCCGCCCGTCGCAGATGGCTAAAATCCTATTTGCGAAATTTTAGACTGTTGAGTAGACACTCGCCGGTCGGAGCCGGAGCATGCCTCAGGTCTCCGAAGCATCAAGAGTGAGCCCTTGCGGCTCACGCCAACCTGCCTTCCCGGGCAAGGTGGCGGTCCAGGAGGACGATGCGGCCGAACCGGCAACGAAGCGGGATCGCGCAGCCTCGTTCTTCAGAGTGAAGGAAGAATGAGAATGAGTTTGCGGATTGCTGCTTTCCCTGTCCTGGACAGCACTGCGATTGGTGCCTTCGCGGTTACGGGCGCCGCACCATGTTGAAGGAGCCACCCCAACCGCGTTCGCACGCGCTGGCGCGCCTGCTCGCCTCCAGCACGACCAACAAGCCCGGGTTGAGCGACGAGCCAGGCAATGCAGCGGTTCATGACTTCTCGATTCCGCTTTCGCCGACACTTGGATCGGAGACGCGCGGCCGGGTTACCGGACCAGCGGAGGCCCCGCTCGTGGTCGTGCTCGGCGGCATCTCCGCGAACCGTTTCGTCTGCGGCTTTGGCGATGGTCGACCAGGGTGGTGGCGAGGCCTGGTTGGAGAAGGCGATACGATCGATCCGCGCGCAGTGCGCGTGCTCGGCATCGACTTCTGCGCCGATGAGACCGGCAAGACGGCACCATCGACCAAGGACCAGGCCGAGGTCGTCTGCGCAGCTCTCGACCACCTCGGCGTGAACCGGGCGCACGCGGTGATCGGCGCCTCCTATGGTGGCATGATTGGCCTAGCGATCGCCCAGCACTTTCCAGACCGGATCGAACGACTCGTCGTGATCTCAGCCGCCGATGCGCCGCACCCGGCGGCGACTGCGTGGCGCGAATTGCAGCGCCGCGTCGTCGCGCTCGGCATTGAATCGGGTACCAAGGCCGAAGCGCTCGCGATCGCACGGGGAATGGGGATGATGAGCTATCGCACTGCGCCCGAATTCGAAAAGCGGTTCGAGGGCGGTCTTGAAAGCGAGGACACGCTCGGCAAGACGCAGCCGGGCGAGTATCTCCGTGCGCGGGGTGAAGCGTTTCAGCGAGTGATGACTCCCGAGCGCTTTCTCAGCCTTTCGGCTTCGATCGACCGGCACCGCGTCGATCCCGATCAGATCAGGACGCCAACCTTGCTCATCGGCACCGAGACAGACCAGCTCGTTCCCGGAACGCAGCTGGAAGCGCTCGCCGCTCGCCTCGCGGGACCCAAGGAACTTCACATTCTTTCCTCACTCTATGGCCATGACATGTTCCTTAAGGAAGCCGAACGCATCGGCGGGCTGATCAAGCCCTTCCTGGAACGCGCGGTCTGATTGGAGCGGCGCAATGAACGAACGAAAGGCCACGACCGTGCTCGCCACGGCCGGCGTCAGCTCTGATCCGGCATACCGCAGCGTGTCTCCGCCATTGTGGTCGTCGGATACGTTTGAGTGGCCGGACCCGGACACCAAGCCGAACTATGATTATTCGCGAACCGTGAACCCTAACCGCGATATGCTGGGCAGCGCTCTGGCCGAGCTTGAGGGCGCCGCCGGCGGCGTGGTGACCGCAAGCGGCCAGGCGGCCTGCCTGCTGCCGCTGCTCCTGCTCGCCCCCGACGCGCTCGTTGTCGCGCCCCACGATTGCTATGGTGGCACCTACCGGCTCATCAAGGGTCTCGCCGACCAGGGCAAGCTGCGCGCGGCGTTCGTCGACCAGACCGATTTGGCCGCCGTCGAGAAGGCGCTGGAAGACCGGCCGGCACAGGTCTGGATCGAAACGCCGAGCAACCCGCTGCTGCGTGTCACTGACGTGGCGGCGGTTGCACAGCGTGCCAAAGCGGTCGGCGCGACGGTCATCGCCGATAATACGTTGCCGACCCCGTGCCGGCAGCGACCGCTCGCCCTTGGCTGCGACCTCGTCTTCCACTCGACCACCAAAGCGATCAACGGGCATGGCGATTTGTTCGGAGGTGCCTTGCTCGCCGCTGATGCCGGCCAGGTGGAAACGCTGCAATGGTGGTGCAATGCGGCCGGGCTCGCCTCCTCGGCGCACGATGCCTGGCAAGTGCTACGCGGCCTCAGGACCCTTCCCCTTCGGCTCGATCGCCAGGAGGCAACCGCGATGACGATCGCCAAGTGGCTCGAGACACAGGCCAAGGTTGCCGCAATCCATTACCCGGGCTTGACCAGCCATCCGGATCATGCGCTCGCTGCCCGACAGATGGATGGTCCCGGGTTCATGATCGCGTTCCAGGTAGACGGTGCGGCCGCGACGTTCGCCGCGAAGCTGGAGACGATTACGCTTGCCTCTTCGCTGGGTGGCTTCTCAACCCTGATTTGCCAGCCTTCTACGATGACCCATCGTGGCATGCCGCCCGAGGCGCAGGCAGAAGCTGGCATCGCGCATGACTTGCTGCGCATGTCAGTCGGTCTCGAAGAAGCCGAGGATCTTATCGCAGATCTCGAGCAAGGGTTCGCGGCAATATAGGGCGATCGGATAGTTCCGACGACGCCCTTCCGCTCAGCTCAACACGTTGGGCGGCGAGCCGTGCTCACGGCCGTTGTGATATTCCGCATCGGCATCGGCCGGACCGGGAGGCGTCAGGCGGACGTGGATGTACGGCGTCCAGACGTCGCCATAGGGCGCTTTTTGATACCAGACATCAATGACGTCGAAGCAGGTCCAGAAACCGTTGCTATCGAGCATGTGAACGCCTTCGCCGATCCGCGGCACGGCGGCGAAACGCAGGACCGACTGCGTCTGATAGGTTTCATTCTGGACTTCGACTTCAATCACGATGCGGTCTCACTTTCCTGCGCGATGCGGATCTGGCCTGGAACCGCAGGCTAAAGGAAGGCGCGAAGGGCGTCGTTGAGGATGAATGCACCGCAAATGAGAATCGCCCAGAGCCGATAGGCGGCAAATGCCTGTTGCGAGGTCGTCATGAACGCCGAATAACCCGAGAAAGCTTAAGCGAAGGTAACCACCTGAACGAACGCCCCTCCAATCCCGCATTTGGCAGAAAAGGAGGGAAAGCTGTCATTTTGCCACTTCGAACGTCCGGATAGGGATCCTGGTATTGCCCAACCAAGGGCAAATGCGACGGAGACACGAAATGGCGCAGCAACGAGCCCTTCCCTATTTGTTAGCCTTTGCGGCGGCGATTCCCGCGGTTTTACAGGCACAGCCTCCCTTGGGTGCGGCGACCCCGCAGATCATAATCGCGCACCGGGACCTCGACCTCACTAATGCCGGGGACGTTCGGCTTCTCCACGACCGGGTTCGGCGTACGGCCGCAAGCCTTTGCGCAAATGACGCCGCTCGCGACCTCAAGTCGAAACAGGCAACACGCCAGTGTATCGACGCGACCGTCGCTGACGCGGCGCGCGCCGAAGCGGGCGTCATCGCCCAAGCGGAAACGCAGGCGGCGGCGCTGCGCGAAGCGCGAACGCTTGCTCGACGGTAAGGCATGTCGGTCCGGATGGTTGGTGGATTATGGTCGCGAGACTAGAATGCGCATGCCATCCGGGCCCGAGGAGGGCAGAATGAACGACACCCTGCGACCGATCGGGGTCATCCTCTTCGAAGGTGCCGATCTGATGGATATGTCGGGTCCCGCCGATGTGTTTGCGACGGCCCGGCGCCGATGCGGATCTCCCTATTCGATCGAGTATCTCTCGCCTGCCGGCGGAATGGTGTCGACATGGCAAGGGGTCAGGATGGATACGGCACCGCTTGCGTCCATTTCCGGGAAGCCGATGGACACGGTGCTCGTCACTGGCGGCTTGATCGACGACAGCAACTGCGACCAGCGGATCGTCGCCTGGCTCCGCGAAAACCACCATTTCGCGCGGCGGATCGGTTCCGTTTGCACCGGCGCCTTCATGCTGGCCTCTGCCGGCCTTCTTGCCGGCCGACCTGCGACTACGCACTGGGAGGATTGCGACATCTTGCAGACGCGTTTCCCGGACATCGAAGTCGAGGCGAACAAGATATTCGTCCGCGACGGGCGGATCTGGACGTCCGCGGGGATCACGGCGGGGATCGATATGGCATTGGCGATGGTCGAAGAGGATTGCGGCCGCGAAGCGGCCTTGGCCGTGGCCCGAAATCTCGTGGTGTTCCTGAAGCGTCCCGGCGGGCAATCGCAGTTCAGCACTCACCTTGAAACCCAGGCAATGGAGGGCCCGCTGACACCACTGCTGAAGTGGATCGTCGAAAATCCGGGCGCCGACCTGCGGACGGAGGCGCTTGCAGACAAGGCAAACATGAGTGTGCGCACGCTCTATCGGGCGTTCGAGGGCGCCACCGGGGCACCGCCGGCTGAATGGGTCGAAGCGGTGCGACTTGGCATTGCCAAGCGCCTGCTTGAACAGACTGATGCCAGGATCGACCAGGTTGCGCGCAATGCCGGTTTCGTCAGCTACGAACGAATGCGGCGCAGTTTTGCGCGGCGGCTGGGCGTGACGCCCGCCGAATATCGCGAACGATTCGCGCACCCCTCGCCGCGCACCGGCAGCGCGATCGACCTTGCCGTGCTGCACGAAGCGTTCGGCCTGGTCGGTGGAGGACAACCGACGTTGCAGTGAACGATACGTATCGACCCTGTCGGCCGGCGCGGCCGGCCGACTCCGGGAAATCAATAATTGAGCCCGTAATAGCCATAGATCTCGGCGCCGTAGCGTCGATCGAACCGCGGCTCCGTCTCACGATCGAAGCTCGGTGCGTCCCTCAAATCGCGCTCGGTCATGGGAACGCGATAGCCGCCACGTTCGACATCATACGTCAGCACCCGCCAGGGCAGCGGATAGTAGCGGCTGCCCATTCCGAACATTCCACCCCACGCCATGACGGCATATTCGACACGACCCGAATATTTATCGACCATGAAGTTGTAAATGCTGCCGAGCCGGCGATCGTCGCGGCCGTAGACGGCAGTTCCGTCCACCTTGTTCGACGCGATCAAGTGGCTGGTCTCGTCGATCGGCAGTCCGACATGAGAAACTTCCGTATAGCTGCGATCGTTGCGTCCGGACCACGAGCGTCTTGAGCGATCCTGGTCGTGGCCTCGAGGATTCGAAAAATGCCGCGCGTCGCGGCGATCACGCTCCCAGTCGCTAGGTGAGCGGCCTGAGCGGAAAATACTGCGCTCTCGAATCTCGTCGCGCCGGCCGCGGCGCTCCTGGCGGCCGCGCGTATGGCTATCGTCATATCGGTCATAGTCGCTCATCGCGGCTTCCTTTCATCAAGTGCACGGCGGCTGCTGTCGCCGGTCGCATCGAACCCTAGCGCTCTCCGCTACGCAGCCTGCCAGTTCGCTGCCTGTCGAACTGTGTTGGGGACTCCACCGTTCCTCGGCTCGCCGACGATCCGGATCGTCATCCCTCAAGTCGTCGGAAATTCATCGTTGCCTCAGGGCCACTCCAGGCGAAGGGAGGTGCTTGTGCCCACGTTAACCATGCCGCGATGCAGCAAAACGGCTGAGCGCGAATCGCTGCAATGCAGCAGGGCGAAGGACAAAATGCGCCTGAGAGACCGAGTCGCAGCGCTACAGCACGCTAGAACAAGTTCGGCTTAATCGTTCAGAGTCACGATCTTACGCATCCGGCTTGTGCGAATCGCGGTTTTCTGGTCTTTATCATGGTAACGTCCGCGTTAACTTTTGCTTTTGGGCCAGTACTTTCCATTTGTCTGACCGAGCGGGAACCGCAGTGATCTATCACAGCGTGGCAGGTAAAACTTTTTCCGGCGAGCTCGGCGCCGAATGGCAAACTGCGGCCATTCGCACCCCCTGTTCCCGAAATACCGATGCCATTGGAAAACTTCGGATTATGCTGCTGCTATCGTGCGGCCTCGGGACTATCGTGGCCGGCCCTGCAGCCGAGGCTGCAGGCATTCATGCCGGCGGCGGCGCACAAGTCGCGGCAGCTGGCCGGGGCATGCCGCAGACGCAAAATCGAGGCCGGCACGACTCGCAGGGCCAGGCAGGCGCCGGCACTTCCGGGCGAGATGGCCGCGGCCAGATCGGCGAACTCGGCGCCGGCGGCCGTCCCAATGCGGGACGCGACGGCCCCGGCGGTCGACAAGGTTCGATCGTCGACGAAGGGACTTTCGATATCGTCGTCGACCAACCGCGGGGACGCGGCGGCGATCACACTGGCGGTCGAGGCGGCCCGCATGGCGATGACTTCGACCTTGGCATCGAAATCAACGGCAAGAGCTGGTCGCCGGAACGTAGCCGCTCCGAAACAGTGCTGCAGCTGCTCGACAATGGCACGACGCACCCCGCCGACAACGTTTCGGTAGAAGGCGATGTCCTCGTCCTGACTTCGAGTCTGGCGCTGACGGGCGCCTCGACGGATAACAACGGCAACGGCTCTGACAACCGCAAGAACGGGGACGACAAGCAGTCCGACGATCCGAAGTCACCACCGGGCAATCCGTGTGACCATGCAGTTGGCAATCCGTGCAATGGCAACAATGGCAATGACGGTGATCAGGGCAACGCAGGGGGCCCTCC
>Ga0068859_100007288_pt1 | contig 11217 bp, 12 predicted proteins | sample KBSSwiS22_FD_66585 | JGI IMG/M metagenome (GOLD analysis project Ga0068859, IMG submission 66585) | Switchgrass rhizosphere microbial communities from Kellogg Biological Station, Michigan, USA - KBS Switchgrass S2-2 | ecosystem: Host-associated > Plants > Roots > Rhizosphere > Soil ... | reverse complement strand
CTGGAAATGGCCGAAGACGACGAAGACATGGACGACGAAGAATTTGACGACGAAGACAACGCCGAAGAGTCAGAAGTTGAAGAAGACTAAGTAATCCTGATCTGGTGATTCGGTCATCTGACGTATCAGATGCCAATTCACCAGATCACCAATCACTCACCAGATCACCAATCACCCAATCACCGATAGTTAGTGGCTGGTCTCCGTCATCCCGCCGTCCTTGTGACCGAAGAGCGACAGCTCCTGCACCGCGGCATAAGACCGGCGTCCCTCTTCGACCGCGGCCCTCGCCTTCGCGGCTGCGCCGCGCAGGCGCTGCATGTCGTTGATGACTGCGTCCAGCCACGGCTCCGCGGAATTCAGCACACGCTGCCCTCTCTTCGTCAGGAAGAGAAAGGCAAATCCCGCCCCCAGGGCGGCGCCTACGAGAATCCGCGACGCTTGCGTTTGGTTGTCCACTCTTACCTCCGTTGAATTTCACCAGATCGCTTATGAGAGGCGATCACACTACGCGCCGGCCTTGAATGAGTTGAACCAGCAGGGCCACAACAGCCAGAACGAGAAGCACGTGAATGAACCCGCCGAGCGTATACGAGCTGACCACGCCAAGCATCCACAGTACGATCAACACAAGAAAAACGGTCCACAACATAGCGTATCCCTCCCGTTAATGTTGCTGATAGCTGGGAAAGCACGGGGCGTGCCACGCCCCGTAAAGCCACTTAGCTATCCCATCCTGCACAGGCGAGAACAGCAGAGATACCAGTACGTATGAAAGCACTACAACACGACAGCAGCGGTCGTGCGACGTTCAACAGCGCCTACGGCGTGTCGGGGGGCGGACCGCCGGCGATCTCCTGTTTGGTGACCGTATACGAAGCCTTGGGCTCGTTCACGGGCGGATCCTGCACAGGGACGGGTTTCGGTTCATCGGTGGGAGTTTCAGGCGCCTCGTCGGCCGGTTCTCGATCCCTGGGGTCGGAATCAGGATTGTTCGGAGTGGTATTTTTCGTCATCCCCGTCAAGCTGCAACATTCGTACTTACTCTCTCGGTCTGTCTCTCTGTCTGTGCTTATTTTTTCCCGCGTTTGCGCTTCGGAGGCGCCGAGATCGGCCTGAAGATCCGTTCATCGGTGATTTTGTCGAGCGCGGCAAGCAGCACCGACAACTTCGCGTAGATCAAATCGACATTGGCCACGCCGAGGATCAGATCGCCATTGAGCAGCATGCCCTTGTTCAGCACGTTATCGACGACATCGAGCAGCGACGACTCCACTCCGACGTCCGAGGTGGTGGCGAGAGCCGGAAACAGCCAGTCGTCCGACTTGCGGACGAGGGTCTTTGACGATTTCGAGGGTTTCGACGGTTTCGATCGACGCCGGGCCATTTACTTACCAGGGCTGGCGAAATGATACGGCGGCCACGGACCGTTCACCTCGAGCCGATGGCCGTGCCTGGCGAGGGAGGCCGTCAATGCGGCGACCTGTTTTTTCCATTGTGCCCGCTTCGCCGCCTTCACGAGAAACGATCCGCCGATGACGAACGGCCGATTTTGTCCAGACGGCGGGAACGGCTGTTTGCGGACACTCGCGGCGAGACGTCCGAGAGACGTGAACGCCGCGTGAGCGAGCTTTACGGCCGCCTTCGGCGGCGCCGCGCTCTGGTCGAGCAGGCGCTTTTTTGTTTGAAGATACTCGCGTCCGCTTGGCGCGCTTGAGCCGCCCGGCGTCCCTCGCGCGATAACGGCAGCCTCCGCTGCCGCTGGATCGACAATGATCCGCACGCCCCACTCTTCGAGCCCGCGGAGCCGTGCGAAGAGCTTCGTCAGCACCGCCCGGCGGCTCGCCAGCTGCCGCGTGGCGCGCGCGTCTTCGGAAAACAGCGTGAACAGCTGAAGGGGGATGACGGGCGCTTTGCGGAAGAAGAACTCGACGACCGAGGCGTGCGCGAGCGCATGACGCGACACGGTCTCGAGATCCTGCAGATCGTCCTGCAGGCGCTCGCTCGAGAACCGATCGAGCGGTGCATCGGCCACCACCGCCCAAAGTCCGCGATCGATCGCCAGCAGACGGGGCGCACCGGCGCCTGGGACGCTGTCGGGAACGCCGCGCAGCGAGGGTGGCCGCGCCGACTGCACCAGGCAGAAGACGTATGTTGCTGATGGTTCCCGCTTAGTCCTCATCGCCCACGGAGATCTCAACTCCGGCGACCCGATGCTCGTCGTCGACGATCGAGTCCTGGGACTGGGTGCGGGCTTTGATTTCGCGGATGCGCTCGAAGACGTCGGCTTCGATGATGGCGAACTCCTCGTCGGACATCTCGCCGCTCTCGAGCTTCAGCTGCGCCTCGAGCAAGCGTTCACGCTGGCGCTCGGGATCGTTCATCTCCTGATCGGCAATCGTCGCAACCTTGTCGAGCACGAATCGAATGCCGCCGATGAGCAGGCTATCGAGCAGAAACATCAGACGCGTTCCAGCTTCAACCTGATGTTCACGAAATTGTACGGCGGCCACGGACCCGTGTATTTGAACGTCAGCTTGTCGTGCTCGGCGGCGATCGACTTCACGCGCGAGTCGAAGGCGCCTTCCTGATCGCGCGACACGAGAAATGCGGCATTCATGATCATCTTGTCGCCGATTGGCTTGTTGATGCGCGAGGCCACCGCCACGTCGCGCAGCCGATCGAGGATCTCGGTTCCGTAACGCTCGGAGCGCGACTGCAGGGCCGCGTCGATCGCGCGGCCGTACTGCATGCGGGCAAAATAGGTCGACCCTTTCTGCAGCGCGATCTCGTTCTTGAGGCGATGGATCCCTTCGTCTTCGTCTTCGATGTCCTTCACGACCGAGTCGCGGTCCCACAGCACTTTCAGGCCGAACTCCATCTTGTCGCGCATCTTGGCGAGCACGTCGCCGAACGCGTCGTAAGCGGAGCGGAGCAGCTGGACGATGTCGTCCTTCGTCTTGAAAATAGTGCCGAACGACATCGGGATCACCGTGTGATCGCGCATCACGATCTCGTTCACGCGCTCGTGCGCCAGCACGTTCTCGCGCGTCGAATCCAGGATGCCGAGGGGAACGTCGGACACGACTGCCGCGAGATCGCGATAGTGAATCGTGTGGATTTCCGACGTGTTGTCGCCGATACCGGCGGCGCCGAACTTCAGCGTGTCGGCTGATTGAATGACGCAGTAGACGTATTTACCTCGCGGCGTATCGGTCGCGGATCCCGGCGCCTCTTCGATCCTTGTTTCGCTTTTGTCGCGCACGATCCGCGGCGTTGCCTTCGGCGCGGGAGCGCGCGGAATGACGCGCCGCTCCTTGGCCGAAGCCTTCGACGCCGCCTTCGGTGGCACTTTGATTTTTTTGGCCATGAACGATTGTCGTTTAGAGAAGTTTATACCCCTGGACGCTGGCGTGGCACCGGTCGCCTGGCCTCGCTGGTGACGATTTCGGCCCTCAGCGCCTCATTTTCCGCCACCAGCGCGTCGTAGGGCCGCGATTCCAGCGCCGGCCGCGCAACGGGCACCGATTGTCCCACGGCTTCGGAGTATTTCAGGTATGTGTCGATCGAGGCGACCACGACGCGCGCCTCGACGGTGATCAAATCGATGCCCACGAGCGATACGCGTACCCACGCATCGATCACGATGCCTTTATCCAGCACGCGATCGAGAACATCGATGAGACTTGAACCGCCAGACGCACGCTCAACGGCCATGACTGCAGTCCTCCCCGAAGGTCTGCGAAGGATATTACGTTTTAATGCGGGAACAAATACCTGGGGAAGCAGGCGGCCGTGTGTCCAAAATTAATGCACTGACAGCGTTTCGCCGCGCAACCGTTCGACGGTCGCCACGAGCACAGCCGGATCGACCGGCTTGGCGAGGTGGAACTGGAAACCGGCGGCCAGCACGCGATCGCGATCCTCTTCGGTGGTATATGCCGTCAGGGCCGCGGCAGGAAGGCGGGCAATCTTCTCCAACTCGGAGCTCCGAACGTGACGGATCAGATCGTACCCGTCCTCGATGGGCATCCCGAGATCGGCGATCAACACATCGACGTTCTCTCGTTTCAGCGCCACGAGCGCTGTCGACACCGACGTCGCGATCACCACGCCAGCGCCGTAGTGGCGCAGGATCGCCGCGACGACTTCGCGCGCGTCCGGATCGTCGTCGACGATCAACACGCGTGTGCCGGCCAGCCGCGAGCGAAGCTCGCGCGTCGAGCTCTCCTTGACCTCGCGCAACTTGTCGACGTGGACCGCACTCGGCGCGGCCTGGAGCGGAAGCGTGACGCGGAAGGTGACGCCGGTCTTGCCATCCGTCTCGGCTCGTATCGTGCCGCCATGCAAATCGATGATGTCGCGAATGAGGCCGAGCCCCCGCCCGTATTTCGCGCGAGGCGACTGCTTGCCAGGCTCTTTCGGACGCTGGCGGCTGAACAGGTATGGCAGCGCGTCGGCATCGACGCCCACGCCGGCGTCGTGTACCGTGAGCTCGGCCAGCCTGTTGTCGATCGGTTTCAGGCGAACTGCCACGCTACCCTGTTCGGGCGCGAAATGAATGGCGCTGTTGAACAACCCGATGAGCACCTGGCGCAGGCGGGCGCCGTCGGCCAGCAGCGGCGCAGGCAATGCGTCCAGCCGGAAATCGAACTCGACCGCTTTCGTGGTCGCCGCCTTGGCGGCATACGCGGCGGTGTTGACAAGTTCCTTTGCGTCGACCGGCGCCAGCTTCAACTGCAGGTTGCCGGAGAGCAGCCGCCACGTGTCGACGACTTCGTTGATTAATTCGAGCTGCTGCTTCGCCTGACGGATGATCGTCTCGCCGGCCCGGACATTCCCGGCCTCGTTCAGGGCCTTGCGTTTGATGAGCTCGGCCCATCCGATGATGCTGTTGAGAGAACCGCGCAGATCGTGCGCGACGACGGAAAGATAATCATCGGCGAAGCCGTCGACCTCGGGAGGTTGGCGTGGAACATTTTGCCGGCGCCCCGTCAGGGGTGTGGCCGCCGCCTTAGGTCTTGTGGCCGGCGCCTTTGGCCTGGAGTTGGTCGCGTTGGTCTTCGCTCTCGCACCCATCGCTCGTCTCGCTGACTCCTTCATGCTAAATCATTTCTGGAATGGCGAGAGGAGGCGCCCCGTGGACGCCTCCCGAGCTGTAGGTTGCTCCGCACAATTAAGGGGAGCGAGAATGAGGAATCGGGATAGGACCCGGTTACCTTTATCTGCTGCAACGCTCGTACCGATCTAAAAATGGCGCAATTCTTCAGATCGGCGTCGCCGGCCTGACGTGAAACCGTACACCACGTTGGCGTGCTGTCGAATTACGTTCCGTAACGTTCGTATGGTGGCTCGTCGCCCTTCCCGTTTTTCAACGTTTGCGCCGCCGCGCGAACGCCGTTGATGATTCCGGCAATCGGCCACGTCTTCGACTTGACGCTGCCGGCGATGACGCTGCCTGCGCCGGTTACGTGCCTTAACGCATCTGTGACCGCCACTTGTGCGTGTTTCACACGATCGACGACCATCTGCACTTCGTCGAGCATCGCATCGGCGCGGGCGCGCAGCGGCGCGACGTGCGTTCGCTCCACGTTCTCGACGATCGTCATCACCTGCCGATAGGCCTTGTAGGCAAGAAATCCGGCGGCGCAGATCATGAGGAACTCGAGCAGGCTGACGATCGCCAGAATGGCCAGCCAGATGTTCGTTGTCGCCAGGTTATCCATAACACTCCTTGAAGGCGCGGGCGGTACGTCCGCTCGCGCGGTCGCCAGACGTTTGCTACGACGCCAACCGTGCGCTCGAAGGCAGCGGGCGCAGCGCTCGGCGGCGCTCGGGGCCGGGACGAGCTTGCCGGTTATCAGCCTGCCAGCGGGCCGTCATCGGACGTCCGACCTCCCAGCCGTCCGATTCGTAGCCGCACAAGTCACACTTCAGCGACAACTTATTGGGCTCGAAATGCAACAGGATGAGATGTCCGTGCATACCGCACCAGAGGCGGGCAAACAGACGCGTCGCAGCCCTCAGGACCTTGATAAAAATGTGCGCCGGTGTCGTCGTGTCATCCTGCGCCGTGGTCGAATTGAGCCCGAAAACGTGATCCCTGACCATGACTATGCTCCCTCGGGTTCTATAGCAAGGGGCCTGCCGTTCGCTGTTCAATCCACACCACCGGGATTCTGTCCGCCGTGTCGGCTGGGTTTACCGCCGAACTGACCAGAATCCCGGCCAGATTGTCCAAAGAACAAACACTGTTTAGGCAATCGTTCTTGCCCCCGCCCGTCCCTAATAGGAGATAACGAAGATCAGGTCAGATCCGGTCGTGTCGACGCGTTGGGTCCTATGCGACTGCTGGGCCCCCTGCGCCACGGTGCTGACCAGGCGAAGCAGCTCGTTGATGCGGTACTCGAAAGAGAGCTCGCTACGGTCGTAGGAGCCAAACTCCTGCTTGAAGGAAACGAAGAGACGTGAGCCAAACTGCTGCCCTAACGCCACCGACGGTTGGCCGTTTATGCCACCCGAGGCGCGGATTTCGACCATGTCCAGGTCGAGCGCCTGGGCGATGGAGTTGGCGAGCGGGGTGGTCAGGTACCCGGCCGCCATCGTGCCGGCGCGCTCGACCAGGTTCAGCCGCTCAGCCTCGCCCAGCTGGTTGATTGGCTGGTTGAACACAATCAGCGACAGGACGTCCGCCTCGTCCATCGGCGGGTTACTTGCGAGCGTGACCGAGGGCTCCCGCACCGTTCCCCGAATATTGACGATGGCCGTGACGCCCGAAATGATCCGTTGGGCCGACACCTGCAGCGCCGGATCGACCGGCTTGTTCCCAAGGAAACGAATCAGGCTGTCGCGCAGAACCTCGAACCGCCGTCCCTGAAAGTCGTAAAAGCCCCGCACAACCGACACGGTACCGATGATCTCCGGCTCGGCGCTCGGATCTTTTCTTACGTTCAGGTCGCCACCGACGGTGATGTTCATGTCGCCAAGGCCGATCCGCGAGAAGCTTGCCTGCATGTCGCGCCCGCGAAGGACGAGATCGTCCGGCAGCCGGATGTGCACGTTCACGGTCGCCGCGTCATAGAGAGTGGGACGCGCGGCGATCGCCGCCTTTGGGGCCGCGCCAACGTTGATCGTGTCCGGCGTCTCCGTCGTGGTGGCGTGAGTCGCTTCGGTACTGTACGGATTGCGGGTCAGTTCCTCGAGCAGCCGGTCCACTTCGAGTCGCGCGTTGTCGGAGGACAGCTCACCGGAGATCTGCGGTTTGGATGCATCGCCCGAAATACGGATGTCGGAGTTGAGCTCGACGTGGCCGAGCACGTTGTCGAGGACCTTGAACTGATGTGCCGATACCTGCACGTTCATCGCCCCGAGACTTCGCTGCGCGATTCCGAGGTCGCCGATGGCGACGAGCTCGTCCCCATCTTCGTCCGACATCTGGAATCGCTCGACGAAAAGGCGATCGCCTTCGAAATTCAGCCTGGCGAGCGCGTTGGAATATTTCACCCCCGTGTCCTTCACGGTGAAGGCGGCGTTGGAGGCTTCAATGAGGCCGTTCAGCTTCGGCGCCTCGATGGTGCCGGCGACATGCACGTTGGCCTGCATCTGTCCTGTCATATCCGCCAGCTGGGTCGTGGCCGCCTGAAATAACCCGAAGTCAATCGGCGTGCTCTTCACGTCGAGATTGAACTCGTTTGTGCGCGTCGTGCTGCCGGGCCCGCTGGGAACGGGCGCCGTGCCGACCGCGGTCAGTACAGCCGCGGTTGTTTGCTCGAGCCGCGCGTCGACATCTACCGCCCGGGCGTAATAGCTGGCTTTGCCGGACAGCGAATTGAACTTGACACCTTCCACCGAGCCGGCCTTGAGATCGAACGCTGCCGCCACGCGAGGATCGTTGCGCGTCCCTCGAATATCCGCATTCGCGTTCAGCACACCAGTGATCGCGCGCCGGCCCAACAGCAGCTCGTTGATATCGTGCACCTGCACGTTGTCGAGCCGCACGTTGAGACTGTTCGCCAGGTCTGCCGACCCCGACCCGATCGCCGCGGTGCCCTCCACAGTTAACGTCTGCACGCCCGTCGCAGGCGCAACGCTCGCGCTTGCCGCGGGCTTCTGCGGCGAACCTGCGGCCGGCGTCGAGGCAGGGTTCGGCGCAGGCCGCTGAAGTACAAAGTCTCTCACCGTGACGGCGTCACTGCTGTACTGCACTGTGGCTTCGCGGCCCGGCGCCAGTGCCCAGTGCGTCTCGCCGACGGCCAGATCGAATGCTTGAAGATGCAGTTCGTGATGCTCCGGATGGAGCAGCACATTTCCGCCGACACCGAGCGATCGCGATTGTTCCTCGAACAACGTTTTGAACTGCAGCTGATTTGAGTCGTACGTCGTCTGCGCCGTCACGCGCGGCAAGTTGTAGCCGTACAAGGTGACGAACCCGCCAGCGGTATCTGCCTGAATCTTCGCTCGAGCGAAATCGAACTCGGGCAGCTCAACCGTGTACTTGCTGTTCGCGGTAAGCGCGTCGATGTTGGCGCCGTAGCGCAGACGATGGCCGTCGAGCGTGCCGGTAATCGTCGTTTTGGAGGCCGGACCCGACGCCTGCCCAACCAGATGCGCCGCGCCGGCGGCGTCCTGATTGAAGCGCTTCGCCAACGGCTCGATGTCGGTGATCGACAGGTCGTATTTCAGGTTCGACGCGCCGGTCGATCCCATGGCCAACGTGCCGTTGGCTGTCATCTGAATCTCGGGGCCGGTGATCGCGAGCTCCTTGATATCGGCGATCTCGTTCGCGTACGCGCCCGTCGCCTGTCCCTTATCGATTGCGATTCCAGCGATATTTGACGGGCCGAGCGTCGTCGAACCGGTGAGCTCCAGCAGCTCAACGGGTCCCACACTCGGTATCGACAGCGCGACTGCCACATCTGCCGAGCCGTTCAGGACCGAATCGGCGAGCTCGGGTTTTGTCAGGAACAGCGAACCCGGCACTCGCTCGAACGTCCCCGCAAAGGTTGAGCGCATCTGGCGGTTGGCCATGTCGAACGCAACCTGCGCGCTCGGAAAGCGCCCGCCGGCGAGCGACGAGTCGACCAGCGACGCGGTGGTATGGAGCACCAGCTCGTCGACAGTGCGGCCGCTCCCGTCGAACGTAAGGGAACCAGTGAGCGATCCGGCGAGGCGATCGTCGTCGAGCCAGGTGACGTCGAGCGGTGCGGCAAAACGGCGCGGATTCAGCCCTGAGACATTGCCGTTCGCGGAGTAGTGGAGCGCCCGGTTCTGCGACTCCATCGCGAGCAGCGTGCCCGCACCGAAGTGCGCGCCCTCCACGATCGAGTCGCCGAGCGTCCCGTTGGCCCGCCAGTTCGGCCCCGTGGCTTCGAATTGATACTGACCGGCGGCGACGGTTTCAAGCCTCGGCATATTCAGTTTCGCCGGCAGCTTGCGCATGTCGAGATTTCGAAAATCACCTGCCAGCTGGTAGGAAAGAGGCCGGCCCGGGACGGCGAAGCGGAATGTCGCGCGTGTATTGGTCGCGGTGCCATAAGCAGCGCCGCTGGCGTCGAATCGCAGCACCGATGCCTCGTAGACGCCATGGGCGTGGACGTTTTCCGCGCGATAACCGAGACCCTCGACCTCCGGTCCAGTGAAGTCGAAGTTGATGCGGATGGGCTTGAACACCCAGTTGAAGCGCGCCTGCCCTGTGACGTCGGTCGCCCATTCCTTCTTGTTGAGAATCGGCTCCATGTTGACATGACGAACGTCGAGCGTGCCCTCAAGGCCGGCATGGTCGCCAAAGTGCCCGACAAGCGGACCTTTGGCGTTGCCGGTCGAAGAGACGACATTCACATTCATGGCGAGCGCGTCGAGCGTGCCGTGCCCTTTCACGTCGACCGCGGGATCGAGGTTGATGTTGGCCAGCGGCGAGAAATAGCTCGCGACTTCCGGAAGCGAAAGGCGCTCTGCATGGAGGTCAACATCAAATGTGCGATCGCGCGCGGTCGCGCCACCGCCCAGCTCGAACGTCGTCACCAGCTTGCTGCGATCGGTTTCGATGGCCATGTTGCGAACGCGCACGGCGCCGCGATCGACGGTCACGTCGCCCGCCAGCGTGTGCACGTTCACGTTTGGCGAGTGCCCCGACAACTGATTGATGTTGATCTGAATACCGGGCTTCAGGTATGCGAATCGAAACGTCGTATTCAGCGTCGTAACGTCTTCGACCAGCCGGCCGCGATCTTTGACGATGACGTGGCCATCGTTGATGGTGACCGCGTCCATCGTGATCGGCGGCGCACCGCGGCCGCCGGTGTTCTGGCGCGTTTTGACGAACCGGTTGAAGTTCCATCCTGCGTCGTCGCGCTGAAGCAGAATCGTCGGGCGATCGAGCACGAGGGCGTCGAGGATCAACCCGTTGGAGATCATGTTCAGCGGGCTGTAGCGCACCATCAGCCTGTCCATCGCGACCGCGGTCTGCCCCTCGTGATGCAGTGCGACGCCCTCGAGCTCGACGTTGGTGAACACCGATCCGCTGAGCCGTTCGATGGTAAGGCTGCCGTTCAGATATTGCCCAGCCTGGGCAACCACTTTCTGACGCAGCCAGTTCTTGAACCACCCGGTCTGGCTGACGGCGAGCCCCGCCGCGATCAAGAGAATGAGCGTAATGACGCCGATCGCCGCGTATCGGCCAAGCCGAACGTAGCTTCTGCGCGCAGGCCCGCTCACGCCTAGAACGCCTGGCCGATACTGAAATGTATCCGCCACCTGCGGCCCTCCGGAATGCCGTTGATCAACAATCCTTGAATCGGATTCAACTGAATGCCGAGGTCGATGCGCACAGGCCCAATCGGCGTGTCGTAGCGCAGCCCCGGCCCCGCCGCCCACCGCAAATCACGCGGCTGAACCATCCAGGAGTCGGCCCATACGTTGCCGCCATCGACGAACAGCACGCCGCTGATCTTTCCGCGCAAGCCGAGTCTCGCCTCTGTCGACACTTCCATCATCGTTCGGCCGCCGATCGGCAGTCCATTCAGCAGCGGGCTCACCTGGTAGCGGCCCCACCCGCGCACGCTGGTCGATCCACCAACAAAGTATCTCTTGTAAAACGGAATCTCCGCGCCGTCGGCGCCGGCCAGGGTTCCCGCCCGCAGGCGATTGGCCCACACCAAGCGGGGGCCCAGCTCGAAATATTTCCGCCCTTCCCCCAGCAGTTCGTTGTACGTGAAGCTC
>Ga0068859_100007287_pt1 | contig 11220 bp, 9 predicted proteins | sample KBSSwiS22_FD_66585 | JGI IMG/M metagenome (GOLD analysis project Ga0068859, IMG submission 66585) | Switchgrass rhizosphere microbial communities from Kellogg Biological Station, Michigan, USA - KBS Switchgrass S2-2 | ecosystem: Host-associated > Plants > Roots > Rhizosphere > Soil ... | reverse complement strand
ACCTTTGAGCGCGAATGAACAGAAAGTGTATAAAATGATTGACACACTTACCAGCATACCGCTTTTTAAAAAATATACCAATACGCTGGAGTTTATTGTAGATGGCCGCAAAAAATTCGGCAAAATAGAAATCGGCCCCTGGTATAAATGGGTAAGCCGCAACCAACTGGAAAAAATGCGTGTTCGTTTTGATTTGGCTACCACCGCAAAATTCAGCCAGCAATTGGTGCTGCATGGCTACCTGGCTTATGGCTTTGGTGATCATGCGCTTAAAGGCAAGGGCGAAATCAAATACAAATTTCCGGGTAAAACCGGCTATTCGGTGCACGCTTCCTATACGCAGGACCTTGACAATGGCCGAGCCCGCTACAACGATGAAGATATTACCACCGATAACATGTTCAGCCAACTGATACGCAGGCCCGGCATAAAGCAAAAATTTATGCTGATAAATGAAATAAAATTGACTGCAACCAAGGAATGGCCCAACGCTTTTTCCGTTCAACCTTTCCTTATTAGAACCAGCTACGAAACATTTGCACCCCTGCCGCACAAAGATTCCTTGTTTCCATCTGCAAAAGACGTTACCAGCGGGGAGCTGGGTATTAAACTTCGTTATGCGCCCGGCGAAAAAAAGGTTGAAACCCACCGAAAAGATTTTAAAATACATGGCAACAACCCGGTGTTCGAATTGCGGTATGCTCAAGGTATAAATGGTTTGATGGGCGGCCAGTACAGGTACGAAAAATTGCACGGCATGATCTCACAGAAATTTCGCCTGCATGGATGGGGCGCTATCAACTACCAGGCCTATGCCGGAAAAATTTTTAGCAAATCGCTGCCGTTTATGTTACTGGAACTGCATCCCGGAAATGAAATATATTATTACAGCAAACAGGGTTTTAATCTCATGAACCGCTTTGAATTCTACAGTGATGCATACGCCGGTTTTAATATAGAACACGATTTTGAGAAGAAATTAATCAACTTGTTACCCTTTATGCGTAAAACAAATATGCGCCAGTTCTGGAATGTAAAAGCGGTATGGGGCGATTTATCGGATGGCAACAGAAAACTTAACCATGTAGATTACGGCAACTATCGGTTGCGCGCGCTGAGAGGACATCCCTACATAGAAGCGGGCACCGGCATCGACAATATATTCCGCGTTTTCCGGGTTGACCTGGTATGGCGTTTTGCGCCCGCACTTATTTCACCTGCGGGCATGCCTGCACCTATGTACAAGAATTCTACCAATACATTTGGGATATTCGGCAGTTTCCATTTTCAATTGTAAGGAAAAACAAGCCTATTCATTGATGCAGTCTGTAAAACGGCGGCGATAAAAGTTCTTTGTTGCGATTGCGCCTGCTATCAAATTCATATCATCTTCATCAACCCGGTTGTATGTATACGGCCGCGTACCAATCAATGCATTGGCATGAACGGCAACGCTGTCCTTCACCCCATCAAGCACGTATCCGCTGGCATCAATATGCACGCCGACTACTTTTTTCATTTCATTTCTTTTAAAAACGGCGATGCCGTTGAAATTGATAATATTAAAAGAATCGCCTTTTATCAGTTCCAGCGAAGAAGCACCCGCGGTAGAATTCATCATCAGCATTCCATTGTCCTGTACCACAACCACGTCTTCCACCACACTGCCTGCCGGGAATTTATACCTGCCAATCAATTCTTTACGGGTAGTGCTGTCCTGTGCACTAACAAGCATACCTGTAAATAATAACACAAGGGTAAAAATGCTCCTGAGCTGTTTCATATATGATCGGGTTTTTCGGTAAGATAAGAAAACAAAGCCGCTGCCGAAAAAAAATCTATGCAAACTGCTTCCAGTGATGTTCTATATGCGCTACATAATCGCAAATCAGCCAGGCCAGTGTTTTTATTTCACCGCTGTTGTATTGAGGTTTTACTGCGTAATGGAATTTCTCTGCCGGTACATTTTCCACAATAAAAATTATCTGCCGGTTCAATGATTGCCATAGTTGCAGTAAATGTTCCAGCGGCAACTGCTGGTAATTATTGATTTCATTTAGTTCATGTTGGCGGTAAGCCTGCACTATATACGGTTGATCGGCTACCTGTATATCCGTAAACCGTTTAAGGTTATTGATGGCCGAATCAATTAAATGCCCCAGTATTTGCTTTTTACTCCATTTACCAGGGGCCGGCTGCTGCAACAATGCATCTTCGTTCAGCGCGCGATATCGATCCGGCATGGTTTCAAGATAATGTACCAGTTGTTTCATGGCTGCTTTTGTATCCGGTTTACCGGTCAGAAATCCTGCATCCTGCCACATGTAGTAAGTTTTTAGTTATGATTAATGAGATTATTTAAACACATAGGATCATAGTTACATAGAATCACCTAGTACAACTTTATGCGTGGCTATGATACTACTGCCTTATGATAAACAACTACAGGTTTTCATAAATAACCGCGGCGCCCTGTCCTACACCCACACACATGGTAGCCAGCCCATACCTGGCTTTGCATCTTTTCATTTCATGCAACAGGGTAGTTGAAATGCGTACGCCACTGCAACCCAGCGGATGGCCAATAGCAATGGCACCGCCATTCATATTTACTTTAGCCGGGTCTAAACCCAAATCCTGTATACAGGCCAATGATTGTGAAGCAAAGGCCTCATTCAGTTCAATCAGATCCAAATCATTTACGGAAAGGCCCGCTCGTTGTAAAGCCTTCCTGCTGGCAGGCACCGGTCCAATACCCATAATAGACGGATCAACACCCGCTACTGCCATGGAAACTATCCTGGCCATTGGTGTCAATTGATATGCGTGTACAGCTTCTTCCGACGCAAGCAGGGCCGCCGCAGCCCCATCATTGATGCCGCTGGCATTACCGGCTGTCACCGTTCCCTCTTTGTCAAACGCCGGTTTTAACGCAGCCAGTTTCTCCAATGATGTTTTGCGTGGATGTTCGTCTGCATCAAAGAAAATTTTTTCTTCCCTGCCACCAAAAATTTCCACGCCGGCAATCTCGTCTCTCCATTTATTTTTTTTGGCGGCTGCAAAATATTTTTCCTGACTGTCTAAGGCAAATGCATCCTGTACCTGCCGGCTGATCTTCCATTGTTTGGCTATGTTTTCCGCGGTTTCGCCCATATTGTATGGATAGTACATGGCCGCTAATTTTTTATTGGTGAACCGCCACCCAATGGTGGTATCATACATTTCGGTGTTCCGGTTCCAGGCCCCTCCCTGCTTGGCAATTACAAAAGGTGCCCTGGTCATGCTTTCAACACCCGCAGCTATATAGAATGAACCTTCGTTGCACATAATGGCACGCGCGGCATCCATGATGGCCTGCAACCCGCTCGCGCAAAGGCGGTTCACGGTATTACCAGCTACGGTAACAGGCAGCCCGGCCAGCAGCGCGGCCATCCGGGCCACATCACGGTTGTCTTCACCAGCCTGGTTGGCATCACCGGCTATCACATCCTCAATAGCATTTATGTCAACGCGGGCATTGCGTTGCAGCAATGCCCTCAGCACATGCGCCAGTAAATCATCGGGCCGTATACTGCTCAGGGCACCCCCATATTTCCCGATGGGTGTTCTTACTGAGTCTATTATATATGCTGTCTTCATGCACCAAACATTTTGAATAATTATTTAACACCCTTGTACATCTTTATTTGTCACATTTTCGCATCTCCACATTTACCACATTATCATATTTATCACATTTCATGAGCGCAAATATAAGTCTGAAACGGCCCTTCCGGCGTATCTTCGTGGCATGTTAGCAGCGGCAAAGAAGAATATACGGCACCTTGAGCTGGGTGAGTTGGAAGAATACTTTATTACACTGGGTGAAAAGAAATTCAGGGCAAAACAGGTCTATGAATGGCTCTGGCTGAAACAAGCACATAGCTTTGAAGCCATGACCAACCTCAGCAAAGAACTCAGGACCAAGCTACAGGAGCATTTCAGTTTACCTGCCCTGCATACAGACGCCACTCAATATTCTGATGATGGCACAGTAAAAAGCCGTTTTAAAACCGTTGACGGCCATTTGGTGGAGGGGGTACTGATTCCCACCGACGAACGTAAAACGGCCTGTGTTTCTTCACAAATAGGTTGCTCGCTCAGTTGTAAGTTTTGCGCTACCGGCTACATGCAGCGCAAGCGCAATCTTGAATTTGATGAGATCTATGATGAAGTAGCATTGCTGAACCAGCAATGCGAAAAAGTGTATAATAAAAAACTCAGCAATATTGTTTTTATGGGCATGGGAGAACCCCTGCTGAATTATAAAAATGTATTAAAGGCCATTGAAAAAATAACTTCGCCCGATGGTTTGGGTATGAGCCCACGCCGGATTACTGTTTCCACTGCGGGTGTCGCAAAAATGATCCGGCAACTGGGCGATGACAAAGTGAAATTCAAACTCGCTTTATCGCTGCATGCTGCCAATGATGCCAAACGGCATGAGATAATGCCCATCAACGACAGTAATGATATTAAGTCGCTGATAGAAGCACTTAATTATTTTTATAAACAAACGGGCAACGAAATAACCTTTGAATATATTTTATTTAAAGATTTTAACGATAGCCTCAAAGACGCAGATGAACTGGTGAAAATTTACCGGCAGGTACCCGCTGATCTCGTAAACATTATTGAATACAATCCCATCGATATGGCCAGCTTTCGTAAGCCTGAACAGGAAGTGGTAGAAAAATTTATGAACCATCTCGCCAAAAACCGTGTCAATGCGCGGCTGCGCGTTAGCAGGGGAAAAGATATTGATGCGGCCTGCGGCCAATTAGCCAATAAAAATTAATTCCTTGCCGGTTCTTGGCGCTCACCACAGGGCAGCCGTTAACATTTCTCCAACGATAGCTTCCATTAATCCTTCGTATTTACCATACAGTTAAAACGGTTTGTGTTTTTTAAACTTCGGACAGCCGTCACTGTCCATACACCTGTACTAAAAAATACAACCATGAAAAAAATAATAGCCAGCCTGGCAATTGCTGTTATGGCAACCGTGGCGGTGAGCGCCCAACAAGCAGATTCATCTCTTCATCAAAGGCATCAGCATTCATTTAAGCGTCATCAGCATGGCATGATGGCCGGCAACCTACAGCTTTCAGATCAGCAGAAAGAACAGTTAAAAAGTCTCCGTGCCGATTTCCGTAAAAAATTAATGGAACTTAAAAAGAACGAAGACATTACAGTAAGGGAATATAAAGCAAGAATGAATGCATTGCAGCAAGAGCACAGGACAGCATTTCAGTCGATACTGACCCAGCAACAAAAAGATCAGATTTCCAAAATGAAACAGGAGCGGATGCAGCACGCAAAAACAAACATGGCTGCAAGAGCTGAAAAGATGAAAAGCAAGCTTGGATTAAGCGATGCACAGGCCAGCCAGTTAAAAACCATCCATACAGATATGGTCGCAAAAATAACGGCCATTCGTGCCGATAGTGCTTTAACCCGCGGGCAAAAACAGGAACAGCTAAAAAATCTTGCATTACAGCAAAAAGACCAGTTGAAAAATATTTTGACTCCTGAGCAAATGCAGCAATTGCAGCAAATGAGGGAGCAGCACCACAAAAAAGATTTCTCCCGGTAATTCGGTTGGTTGTTGGATAGAAAGGCCCCGCATTTGCCGGGGTCTTTTCATATCTTTGCGGTTCATCTTACTGTTGTAAAACAGCAAACCACCACCATGAGCAAAAATCAGCAGTTCCAGAAATTTATTACGTATAAAAGCAACGCTGCAAAAAAGGAACAATTCAAACAGGAAAAAAGAGCCGCCAAAAAAGAAAGAGCCGCAGCAATAGAAAAAAGATTTGAGGAAAAGCGGGAGAAGAAGCAGGGAGTCTTTAGTCGGGAGCCGGGAGTCGGAAGTCAGGCGTCGAACGATCCAAATAGCGCGACCAGGAGCAGTTTTCAACAGCCCCCCGGCAAAAAACAATCAGCAGGTAAATTTCACAAACCAGGGCCAGGCATCACTAAAGATTCAACCGTTGGCCACCAGCAAGAGCATGTGGCAGAGAACCGGAAAGCGGTGAAACAAATCCGTGCGCCAAAACCCGGCAGCCGCGAAGAAAAAAACCTATTGGCCGGAAGACCCGAACTAAATGAAAAAAAGCCAGGGCCGGAACCTAAACTGTCAACCACCAGCAACCCGCAACCCGGGAGCAATAAAAAAAAGGCAATAGCCAGATCCGAAACGCCCAGCAACAAACATCAGACATCTGACATCACACATCCGACATCCGACATCAAACATCATACATCAGATCTGATGCCGCTCAACAAATACGTTGCCCATAGTGGTATCTGTTCAAGAAGAGACGCGGCGGACCTGATTCGGCAGGGAGAAGTAAAAGTAAATGATCTGGTTGTTACTGAACCGGGCACCAAAGTTTCATCCAAAGACAATGTTAGCGTTAAAGGAAAAAGAATAACGCCTTCAAAAAATTTTGTATATATTCTATTGAACAAACCCAAAGATTATATTACTACGCTGGATGATCCTGAAGGAAGGAAAACAGTATTGGACCTGATTAAAAGAGCCACTGATGAACGTGTGTACCCGGTGGGAAGGCTGGACCGTAATACGTCGGGCGTATTGCTGATCACCAACGATGGCGAACTGGCGCAAACACTTTCACACCCCAGCAACCTGATTAAAAAAATCTATGAAGTGCGGCTGGACAAACCGCTTGCCAAAGCTGATTTTGAAAAATTGCAGACAGGTGTACAGCTGGAAGATGGATTTATTATGCCCGATGCATTGGGTTATACCGATCCGAAAGACAAAACCATCGTTGGCATTGAAATACACAGTGGCCGCAATCGCATTGTTCGCCGGATATTTGAATACCTGGGCTATGATGTGCGCAATCTTGACCGTGTTACCTATGCGGGTTTGACCAAGAAAAATGTGCAGCGCGGTAAATGGCGTTTTCTCACCGAAAAAGAAGTGCGCATACTGCGTCATTTTAACCCCCAAACGAAAAAAGACAAAATTAAAAAAGTAGTTCCTGCTGCAACTGCTGCAAAAATTGTAAAGCGATAATATGGAACAGGGCGAAGAACAAAAAGGAACAGCGCGGGTGTTTTCCAGGAATATCAGCAGTATCACCCTGTTTGAAAACGATGATTTTATTGTGCTCAATAAACCATCGGGTATGCTGTCGATCCCGGACCGCACACAATCGCAGCCTTCACTTAAAGATTTTTTGATTGAGCAATTCGGGAACATCTTTACCGTGCACCGGCTGGATGCAGCTACCAGCGGCGTTATTGTTTTCGCAAAAAACGAAAGCACCCATAAATTTCTTTCACAACAATTTGAGGAACGCAGCACCCAAAAAATATACAACGGGCTCGTTACCGGAAAGCTTGAACGGCCAACAGGTATTATTGACGAACCTATTGCAGAGCACTATTCCCATAAAGGAATGATGATGGTTGCTACCAAAGGCAAACCCTCTGTGACAGAATATGAATTACTGGAACAATTCAGGTCCTATAGCTGGCTGCAGTTTACCATTCTTACAGGCCGCACCCACCAGATACGCGTGCACATGAAACACCTGGGCCATCCCATTGCCTGCGATGAATTATATGGCGATGGCAAACCCGTGTTGCTTTCTTCTTTCAAGAAAAAATTTAACCTGGCTAAATCGGCAGAAGAGGAAAGACCCATTCTCAGCCGGCTGGCCCTGCATGCCGCCCAACTCAGTTTTAAAGATGTTAGCAAAAGCACGCTTTCATTTGAAGCACCATTACCAAAGGACCTGCGGGCATTGTTGCAGCAATTAAAAAAATGGAACAGTTGATTGCGCGGCTGATTTTATCATATTATCTTTAACAGCCCGCGGGGAACTCATCTATTGTATAAACCCAGGCCTTATTATCCGGTTATGAAGAAAATTTATTTTGTTTTATTCAGCAGTATTGTTCTTACTTGCTCCTGCCAGAAAAGCATCAGCGATTTTGATCCCAGTACAACACCCGTTAACCCCGGTGGCACGCCTGTAACGGGCGGGGGTAGTTTTGAAGCCACCATCAACGGAACAAAAATCAGCTTTTCTGTGACATCGGCCACGCTCCTGCGTTCCACCAGCCTCAATGAAAAAAGGATGGACATCACCGGCACTTCAACCGACGGTAGCAAAAGGCTAATCATTACATTGGGTGAGGAAACAGCGCAGGGCAACGCCATGACAGTGAAAACATACACGCTGAATGCTTTTCCGCCCGACGATCCCGCTACGCCGAATATTGACGAAAGCCTGACCACCCAGGGCTTTACCACCTATGGAACTACATTGGGGAACAATAGCTGGCTATATGATATCTATGATGAGAACGGCAGTTTTACAATGAGCAGTTGCGACGCGTCTGCCAAACTTGTTTCAGGCAGCTTTCAGACCACGCTCACTGATATGATTGACAACACCCATGTTGTTACGATAACGGCCGGCAAACTAAGCAATGTAAAGTATACAGTGATGAATTAATAAGGAATTGTAATTTGTGCAGATATTATAATAAATGCAGCAATTTGATTGCTGCATTTATTTTTTTGTTTTCGCCGCGGTTGCTGTTCGTTGATGACCGCCTGCCTGGTATGCTCTCAATGAAGAAATTCCTCCATCAGATCTGGTATCATCCGTCGAATTATTCTTAAATTTATTCAGGTAGCTATCTGGTTGGCAGTCATTTTTCTTGCATCCCACCCCAAAGAAGGGAAATAATATGGAGAGAAATAATAAGCTTTGGAAAATTCCATTCATGCCTGATTAACTTTGCAGTAAGGCTTTTCGTTGCACATGATAAAAGTTTGTTATTGGGATTTGTCCAGGAAAAAGAAAAACAAGCGCTTTTTCTGCCTGCTATGGCTTAATTTGTTGATAATAAAAAATAACATGAAAAAACTTACCCTGCTCTTCGTCTTCAGCGCCAGCTTTTTTTCGGAAAGCCTGTTTGCCCAGTTAGAAAAAGTGGATACCGTTATGATGCGCAAAATCAGGGATGAAGAAAATAACCGTTCTCAACTGGCTTCAATAGCACATAACCTTACTGATGTGTGTGGCCCGCGGCTTACCAATTCTCCGGGATACAGGGCCGCTATTAAATGGGTAACGCAAACTTTTAAGGAATGGGGTTTACAGAACGCAGGACCAGAGGCCTGGGGTGAATTCGGCAGGGGATGGAGCACGGAAAATGCCTACCTGGCGATGCGGAAGCCTTATTACGAAAACATGATTGCTTATCCGTCGGCGTGGACAAAAAGCACACCCGGTCGCATCTCGGCCACAGTTCAATTGATAGACAGCTATGACTCCGCCAGCATTGCCAAACTGGGTGATTCAATAAAAGGGAAAATTATCATGAGAAGGCCGAACATGCTCACTATAAAAAGTCCGTTCGACACTTTTGCAACCCGTTATCGCGATACTGTATTGGATAAGTTACCGGATGATTATATGGTGAGCAGGGCAGAAATTGATTCTTTTTTGCCTAGGGCAAAAAGCCAGTACCAGGCAAAACTCAGTCTTGAATCAAAGGGCGCGGTAGCATTGATTGGCTCCAGCCCGGACCTGCGGGATGGAACGGTGCTTGCGCAGGGCGGCCCCGGTTACAAAAAAGGGTACAGGGCTACCATGCCCGAAATGCTGGTTACGAGAGAAGATTATTTAAAGCTTACACGGTTGATGAACGATAAAAAACAAGTGCAACTGGAAATAGATATTCAAAATAAATTCTACGACGACAACCTGACCGGTTACAATGTGGTAGGAGAAATTGCGGGCACCGATCCGTTGTTAAAAAACCAGGTGGTGATATTGGGCGGGCACCTCGATTCCTGGCATGCAGGCACCGGCGCAACAGACAATGCAGCCGGTTGTGCCGTAATGATGGAAGCACTGCGTTTATTAAAAGCCCTGGGTGTACAGCCCAGGCGTACCATACGCATTGCATTGTGGGGTGGTGAAGAACAGGGACCCTATGGATCTTTTGGCTATGTGAAAAAGCATTATGGCAATCCGGTTGACATGAAGCTTACACCGGAACAGAAAAATGTATCAGCTTATTTTAACCTCGATAACGGTTCCGGTAAAATAAGGGGTATCTATTTACAGAATAACGAAAAGGTGCGCGATATCTTTTCTGCCTGGCTGGCGCCTTTTGCAGATCTAGGTGCGGCACATGTTACCAGCAGCAATACAGGTTCAACCGACCACTTGTCTTTTGATGCAGTAGGCATCCCTGGTTTTGAATTCATTCAGGATCCACTGGAATATGAAACACGTACCCATCATACCAATATGGACACCTACGACCACCTTTCCATTGATGATTTGAAACAGGCATCCATTATTGTAGCCGCGTTTGTATACAACACTGCTATGCGCGATGACATGCTGCCACGCAAACCATTGCCAAAACCAGAACGTTTTGTATTTGATACTGATTTCCCTTTTTGAAAAAAGCCTGATAAAGTAACTTTCATTAAGCTTTAAGCAAATAATTGCTAATAAAGGATTACAGGGCTAAAATTTGCCAACCATTTTTGGCTTCTGTATCAAAAATAACCTGTAGCGCCAATAGCAGCGATGGGACTGTATAATTATTGTTGACCCTTATTCGTTTTTATATACTGCCCCGTCTTTCATTACAAATTTTACACGGCCCATGCTTTGCAGGTCTTTGGAAGGATCGCCGTCCACCGCTACAATGTCTGCCAGTTTACCTTTTTCAATACTACCTACTTTATCGCTCATACCTAATAAATCTGCCGCGCTTACGGTAGCGGCTTTAATAGTTTCCAATGCTGGCATGCCGGCTTCGTTCATGTAAATAAATTCCATCCAGTTTTTACCGTGCGCATATACACCGGCATCGGTTCCGAACGCAACCTTAACGCCCGCTTTATAAGCACGTGCAAAATTGGCCTGTATTTTAGGACCAATTGCCAATGCCTTTTCCGTAATAATGGCCGGATAATAATTTGGTTTTTTGGCTGAATCTGAAGTTGATTTGCCCGCAATGATAGTAGGCACATACCAGGTTCCATATTTTTTACATAAGGCTATTGCTTCTTCATCCATGAGTGTTCCATGTTCAATAGAAGTTACACCTGCGCGGATAGCGCGCTTGATGGCTTCGGCGCCATGTGCATGTGCAGCCACGGGC
>Ga0068859_100007286_pt1 | contig 11220 bp, 5 predicted proteins | sample KBSSwiS22_FD_66585 | JGI IMG/M metagenome (GOLD analysis project Ga0068859, IMG submission 66585) | Switchgrass rhizosphere microbial communities from Kellogg Biological Station, Michigan, USA - KBS Switchgrass S2-2 | ecosystem: Host-associated > Plants > Roots > Rhizosphere > Soil ... | reverse complement strand
GCTTTGATCGCTTTTCCTAACCCGATCCTGGGGCTCACGCCCCAGGCTTTATGCTGGCGTCCGCTCCGCGGACTCTCAGAATTAAGATTCTGACGTAGCTGCGATGCCCCCGGCACCCGCTTAAAATGCAAACTGTGATTCGTCAACTATATTGTTGCGGATGGCTTCCCCTCTCAAAGTAAGAACCATGGCAGATTGACTTTGGTTCATTTACAGCTTAGAAACAACGGATAATCCAAAAACAAAGTTTGAAAGTGAGGCGCGTCTAATCTATGAAGCTACGCATTCTTTCTGCCGTCATGTTCGCCACCTGTTTGGTTCTCGGATTGGCTTGCCAGCCGGCCACTGAAACCGACCCGGTTAAGCGGGCGCACGATTCGATCAACGCCAACGACATCATGGCCCACACGAAAGAGTTGTCGTCTGACAAATATGAAGGGCGCGGACCGGGAACGCCAGGCGAAGAACTGACGGTCAAATATCTAACAGAACAGTTTCAGAAGCTGGGGCTGAAGCCCGGCAATCCTGATGGCACCTTTGTGCAGAAAGTCCCACTGGCTGGCTTTACCGGACAACCAACAGCTTCATTTATGGCGGGTGACAAGACAATCAACCTCGAGTTTCCCAGGGATTACGTTGCGGTCTCTCGCCGCCTGGTGCCCGAATCAAAAGTGGAAAACTCGGACCTGGTTTTCGTCGGTTACGGCGTGGTCGCGCCCGAATATGGTTGGGACGATTACAAGGGGCTCGATGTAAAAGGCAAAACGATTGTGATGCTCATCAACGATCCGGCTGTGCCCGATCCAGGCGCGCCCGACAAGCTCGATGAAAAGATGTTCAAGGGAAAGGCGATGACTTATTACGGTCGCTGGACCTACAAGTATGAAATTGCCACTGAGAAAGGCGCTGCGGCGGCCATCATCATTCATGAGACCGGCCCGGCCGGGTATCCCTACGAAGTTGTTTCGGGCAGCTGGTCGCGCGAGAATTTTGACATTCAGAAACCGGATAAGAACATTGGTCGCGTAGCGGTCGAATCCTGGATTACCCTTGATAAGGCCAAAGAGCTGTTCGCCGCCACCGGCCAGGACTTCGACGCGCTGAAGAAGGCGGCTGTCAGTAAGGACTTTAAACCGGTTCCGCTGACTGCGAAAGCGAACTTTACGGTGCAGAACACCGTCCGTGAGATCAACTCAGCCAACGTGATCGCTAAAGTCGAAGGCTCGGATGCGACGCTGAAAAACGAGTATGTGGTTTACTCGGCTCACTGGGATCACCTTGGGCGCGATCCGAAACTTACCGGCGATCAGATCTTCAACGGGGCGCTCGACAATGCTTCCGGCACGGCTGCGCTGCTCGAGATTGCCGAAGCTTTCACGAAAATGCAGACTGCGCCGAAGCGCTCGATTCTATTTCTCGCGGTAACGGCCGAAGAGAAGGGCCTGCTGGGTGCGAAGTACTATGCGCAGAATCCGCTCTATCCACTTAACAAAACGCTGGCGAACATCAACATGGACGGCGTCAACCAGTGGGGCAAAACCAAAGACATCACGATGGTGGGCGACGACAACAGCACGCTAATCGATTTGCTGCGCGAAGCCGCAAAGGAGCAAGGGCGGGTGGTCAATCCGGATCCCGAGTCGGAGAAGGGCTTCTACTATCGATCCGATCATTTCGAATTCGCCAAGGTTGGTGTTCCGGCGCTCTATACCGATTCAGGAATTGTGTTTGTGGGCAAGGATGAAGCCTACAGCAAGCAGAAACGGGACGAATACACGGCCAAGGATTATCACAAGGTTTCGGATGAGATAAAACCTGATTGGGATCTGGCGGGTGCGGTGGAAGATGCCCAACTGCTCACGACCATCGGTTACCGCATCGCCCAGAGTGACAAGTTTCCGGAGTGGAAAAGCGGCTCAGAGTTCAAAGCCAAGCGCGATGAAATGATGAAGAAGTAGCGAGCACCGCAACCCGAAGGGTTGCGCTGAGGTGAGTCAACAATATGAATGCCTTTACGAGCCTTGGGTCAACCCATTGAAGTTGATCGAGTCCCGAAGGGGCGACTGCAGTGACTGTCAATCAGAGGCCCCTAACTCTCTGTCGCCGCTTCACGGCTCCGCAAATCTAACTGTCCATTACCCAAGGCTCACAAAGCCTCGCCCTGGGCTTAACTCTGATCGCGGCTCCGCGGCTTTTGTTGCACGTCTTATATCGAAAGGCCAACGCCAGGTCAGCTGCGATCACTGGGTTCAAATTAATCTTTCTTAACAACTGCGACCGCTTCAATCTCGATCCGGGCATTCCGTGGCAAGGCGGCCACCTGAACGGTTGTGCGTGCCGGCGGATCGCCTTTGAACTGCTTGCGATAGAGTTCGTTCATGGTGTTGTAGTCCGCCATGTCCGCCAGAAAAACCGTGGCCTTGAGAATATGCTCGGTACTGCTGCCGGCAGCCTCGAGCGCAGCGCTGAGATTCTTGAAGACCTGTTCGAGCTGTCCGGCAGTTCCACCTTCGGCCAGTTGGCCGGTTTTCGGATCTACTCCAATTTGCCCGGAGGTGAAAACCAAATCTCCGGTGACGACCGCCGGCGAGAAAAGACCGTTGGGCGTCGAGCCCGGTAGATTCACCGCGCGACGACGCACGGATTCGGTCTTTTGAGTCTTTGACGCCGCAGGTTGCGCAACAACAGTGACGGCGCAAGCCAGGAGTACCAGCGAGAGCAAAATAATTTTCTTCATGGTTTTAGCCTCGGAAGTATTTAGCCAGAGTTGATTGTTTCGGCTTGGTCGTAATGAGAGAAACCACAAACATCAAGAGTGCGGAGACCAACACCATCGGAACGACGGGCATGAATCCAAAGACCGCCGTCCCGCCCGGTGTGCGCGACAGAACTTCAGTTCCTCCGAGCGACCAAATCACGGTGGCAGGTCCGGGCGCCGGCGCCGGCACGACTGCTTGAAAGGCCCCCACTGTAACAACAGCGATCGCGACCCAGACGGTCACCGCGAGGGCGCCCCACTTCGTGCTTCCCTTCCAGAACAACGCGGCGATCAGCAGCGGCGAGAGCGCCGCAAATCCGGAAAATGCATACTGGATCGCCAGCTCAAAGATCGTTTCCGGGGCGCGCAGTGCCACGGCATAGGCAATTACGGTGATGATAACGATGAAGATACGTCCGGTTTGTACTTGCACCGCTTCGCCAAACCGCGCCTTCCCTCCATAAAAGGCAAAGACATCCTCGGTGAACATGGTTGAGAGGGCCAGGATCTGTGAATCGCTGGCCATCACCGCGGCCATGATCCCCGCTCCCAGCAACCCCGCCAGCCAAAGCGGCGCGTATCGCTCGAGCAACCGCAGAATCACATCGTCACCAGCGGCTTGTTCCCGCAACTCGTCACGTTGCTCCGGCGCCATCGCCTTGCCTTGGGTCGCCAGCACCCGACGTGCTTCCTGCTTGGCGCGAATCTGCGGCACGTCGGTGACCCGATTAGCCATCACCCCGAGAAACACACAAGGCAGCCAGATCGCCATAATGCATATGGGGTACAGGATGACCGTCTTCTTGAAATGGGCCATCTTCTCCGCGGTCAGCGTGAAGATGAGAATGTGGGGAAACGCGATTGCCGAGAGCGGAATGAAGGTGTAGCTGAAAAAGTAGAGCGGCGAGATGCGTTCGCGCGTCATCAGCGGCGCCAGCGCTGGGATTGAAAGCATTTGCTGCGCGGCACTCTTGTATCCGCCCATGCCCACGCCGATAACGATCAGCGCGATGGCGCCAAACACCAGAAATAGAATGGTCTGAAACGTGTTCACCCAGGCCGTGCCCCGCATGCCGCCAAAGAAAACGTAGCCCATCACGACCAACGCGACTATCGCTCCGCCAAACCAGAATGGCACCATCCCGCCGCTGACAGTGCTCAGCACCGTGCCGCCGCCCATGATGCCGATAATGATGTAAGGAACCAGCAGCGCCGCCTGCAGCACGGAAATGAAGGTGCCGATGTGGCCGCACTCCCAGCGATCACGGAACATCTGGACGGGCGTCATGAAGCCATGTTCTTTTCCGAGGGCCCAGACTCGCGTGCCGATCAAAAAGATCGTCAAAGGAATTACCAAAGCCGACGACGAGGCCATTAATCCAAAAGTGACAATGCCATTCGTGAAGGCATGTCCCGACGAGCCGAGGATTGCGAAGGCCGTCATGTTGGTGCCGAAAAGAGAGAATAGAAAGACGAACGGTCCCAGCGATCGATTGGCCAGAAAGAAGCCCTCGGCTTTCTCTTTTCCCTTCGCCTGACGAAAAGCAAAGATGCCGATGTATAAGACTATGGCGAGATAAATGAAGACAACGATGGCAGGAATCAAGAGGCAGCGTCCTCCTGCTTTTGATGTGCTGCAACCTCTTCCTCGAGGTGTGCGGGCCAGGCGAACTTCACGAGCAGCCACATGAGCAAAGCCGCCGCCACTGAGAAGGCTCCATGATAGAAAAGGCCAATCGGCATGAAGCCAAAGACGAGCGGGTAGGCTGTCCGCCAATTCCAGAAATCCTGGTGCAGAACGTAGAGAGCGACAACTGCGAGTACCAGCAGGAGCTTTTTCATGATTTGTCCGCCAAACCTTTTTGGCAAAAACGATCGAGCGCAAATCGCAGAACCTTTACCAGGTCAATCCTTCCACCTTAGAACTGCTTTGGAAAAACCTGCTGTATGCGACTGCGTCTTGAAGCACAAATTGCGGCTTACCGCGCGACACTTTATCACGAAGAGTCTAAGCGTACTAGATCCGCCGCTGCCACTCCTCAGGATCACGCGCCGTACTGAGCACCGCAACAATTACGATCGTTTCTTGCTCGATCGCGAAATAGATGCCGTAGGGAAATCGGCTGGTTTAGGGCGCGGCGAATGCCGGAACGAAGATCCTGATATCCAGGTGGATGATCGAGGATTCGATTCACTTCGATTTCCCGGCGAGCCGGTCGATCACCTCGAAGGAGGATTTAGCGGTCGATGGGTTTTCACGATAACGCCGCAAACGCTCCTCGGCCAAATGCAGGTGGCTCTCAGGAACGGGTATCTCGTCAGGATTTGCTGAAATCTGATCCCAAAGCGCCTGGAGGTAACGCACTTGTTCCGCCTTTGGTAGCTCGCTGAAACCTGGTGGTGATTCTATTGAAGTTTCAGGCATGCCGAGATAATAGCGGAGAAAGATTCCGGGCGGCAATCAATCGTTGAGGCTCCCAGGGAAGGGTCTCCATCGGAACTTGCTTTGCGGGCATTCCTATTCTTCAACAATTTCGGATTCGCCCTCGGAATAATCGTCGCAAGTCCATTTCCACTTTTCTTTGATTCGTATTTTTCCATTACTGTCTTTTTCAACTCTGGACCGACAAATACCCGTCTTTATTTCTCCACCTTGATTTACATGCTGATATCGAAGGTCAAGGCTTCCATCGTCGTTTCTCTTGCCGAGCAAGTTTCCCTTAAGAATGTGACCACCACTGTATTCAGCCCAAACCAGACCGTCCTGCTCAAAATATCTGAAAATTGTCGCAGAGGTGACCTCGCCATTTTCTGAATTAGAACTCGCTCGAAATGTTTTCCCGTTTAAGTTCATTCTTAGCCTCCGCAGATTACCCAGATTCAAAACATCAACTCGAATTAAAGCTTGGGGGTACTGTACTTGCCAATCGGCGCTCTAAGATCCTGCACCTCGCAAACTGTTAACTTCTTATCTGTGTAATCTGCGGAAAGTCTATCGGTCATCGGCTTGGAGAACCAACCTCTCCGACACACACTACTGTCGCGTTCGAATGGATCAATCAGGAGATTTCGAGGCGTGAATTGAAGCGTCTTGGAGCGACGGCGGAAGCGTGTGGGAGGTAAGTTATTGAAGATATGGTAGGCGCGTGGGGATTTGAACCCCAGACCCCTACCGTGTCAAGGTAGTGCTCTACCCCTGAGCTACGCGCCTAAATGCAATCAGGTGAGATCGCAAATCTGAAATTTGAGATCTGATAACAACCCGCCGAGCGAACCGCGAAAGTAACAAAGCGCCGATTGAAGTGTCAAGCGGGACTTTTCCGCACGGCCTTTTAGCACGCCTTTTCACCTGGCGGAACTCTCGATCCTCGTAACTGCGTTTCTCCGATAAAAGTTCAGATTTCGGTTTGTCACTACTCAACCAGGCCAGGAGTTACGTCACATTCAGACCACTATCAGTCCTGAAATCCTTTTAGGGAATCCAGATGCCTGCTTGTCGAAGCTTCGGCGACAAACTGAAGTTTGTCGGACAATTCTTTCTTGACAGACGTATTTACCAAGGATAGGCTGTCGCTCCCCCATAAAGGTCAAACGCAGTCATCCTTCATTCGTGCCAGGAGGCAGATCCCTGGAAACGGTAAGTCATGCGGTCTGCCTCTGACGGTTCCAAACCGGGATCGAACACCATTAACTAAATCCCCGACCGTACAGAGTCAGCCATGAAAACTATCAAGATTGCTTGTCTGCTGGGTCTCTTGCTCTCATTCGTAGCGGCCTCGGAATTTGTGCCTTCCGCGCTCACGCATAGCTCGCCCGGTGTGTTCGGTTACACCGACATCGGGACAGCATATGAGGTCGACACCGGCGCCGGCCTGGTCTTTCAGGTCCGCAAGACCGACGGCAGCATCATCTCGATCGTCTTCAACGGCACGGAATATAAATCGACCACCAACAGGTTTTCTCAGATTGCTTCCGGACTCGGCACGCCGACTACCGTAACTCCGGAAACAGACGGCGCCACTTACGTGAAGATCACTCTGCAGACTGACGCCACGAATGGTGTCGCCGCCAATCTTACTCACTACCTGATCGTTAGAAATGGCGAAAACACCATCTACATGGCGACCTTTCCCACGGCCGAACCCGGCGTAGGCGAATTACGTTGGATTACCCGGCTTAATTCCGCGCTGATTCCGAATGGACCAGGACCATCCGACCTTCATGGCAATACCGGCGCAATCGAGAGTACCGATATTTTCGGCATGCCCGACGGCACCACCAGATCGAAGTACTACGGCGACAACATTACTCACGGAAAAGATCGAGCTATCGACTTGAGCTACTCGGGCGCCACCGGGCCCGGCATCGGCTGCTGGATGGTTTTCGGCAATCGCGAGAGCAGTTCAGGCGGGCCATTCTTTCGCGACATCGAGAACCAGAGTGGCGATGATCAGGAAATCTATAACTACATGAATTCGGGCCACAATCAGACTGAAGCCTACCGGCTCAACGTGCTGCATGGCCCGTATGCCCTGGTATTTACCGACGGAACTCCGCCGACTCTTCCCATCGATTTCTCCTGGATGGGTAACCTCGGCCTCAATGGCTGGGTCTCGCCAACGGATCGCGGAGCAGTCAGCGGCACTGCAAACGGAATCCCGGCAGGCTTTCAAACCGTGTTGGGCTTTGCCAATAGCAGTGCGCAATATTGGACCACCGCCGCTGCGGACGGCTCGTACACGAGTTCGGGAATGAAGCCCGGAGCTTATACGGCAACTCTATATAAAGGCGAGCTCGAGGTCGCAACCGCTCCGGTGACGGTCAGCGCCGGTACGACAACTACGCTGAACCTGACATCGACAGAGCCGACGCCTTCCACGATCTTCAGAATCGGTGATTGGGATGGGACGCCGGCGGGACTGATGAACGCCGACAAGATCGTGATGATGCATCCGCAGGATGTGCGGAACACTCCATGGGACGTTACCACTTACACCGTCGGGGTCGACAACCCCATCAAGTTTCCGGCGATCCAGTTCCGCGGCCAGAACAGCCCGACCACAATAAAGTTCAATCTCGCGCCGAATCAGATCACGAACTTAACTCTTAGAATAGGGATCACCTGCGCCTACAACAACGGGCGGCCGCAGATTACTGTGAACAGTTTTACCTCAGGTCAGCCGGCTGCCTCGACTCAGCCAAACTCGCGCAGTTTCACGCTGGGCACCTACCGGGGCAACAACGCTTTGTTCACCTATAGCATTCCGGCCAGCGCTCTCGTCGCCGGCACGAACACAATGACGATCAATCCGATCAGCGGGTCAACAGACATCAGCCAATGGTTGAGCGCTGGTTGGGTCTACGATGCGGTCGAGCTCGATGGCCCGATCGCCACGCCGGTAATCACGTATGTCGGCGGGAATCCGTTGGTGATTAGCGGCACCGCTGAGCCCTTCCGCAACATCGCCCTCACGCTGGATGGTTCGATTCTGGCGGGCAACACGGTTTCATCCGGCACGGGAAACTGGTCGATTACTTATGGCGCGGCAATCTCACCGGGCAGCCATAGTTTCACGGCAGTGGCCAGTGATGATAACGGCCACAGCAGCCCGGCATCGGCGCCCTTTACGTTCAACAGCAGTATCACCACCCCGGGGATTACCTCGGCGGTCGGTGACGACGGCACGCATGCGAGCGGCGACACGACTGCCGATCGCACTTTTATCTTCAACGGCACCGCGGGCGCCGGCGACCAGGTAGCTCTCACGCGCGTGGGTGTTGGCATAATTGCCACGGTGCCAGCCGATGCCACCGGTCACTGGACCTTCAATTACACGAGTGTTGCCCTACCCGCCGGCACAAACAGTTTTTATGCGACTTCCTCGAATGGAAGCGGCACGAGCGCCTCGTCGGCGATATTCACACTGAATATTCAGGGGACTCCAAGGATCACGATTGTCCGGTTCAATCCCGCTACCGCGACCATTTCATCCGGAGTCACCAGCGTAGTGTTTCGCGTTACGTTCCGCGAGAACGTGAGCGGAGTCACCACCAATGCGTTCAACGCCACCACCACCGGCACAGCGGCCGGGACGATTGCCAGTGTGTCCGCCGGCAGCGGTACCGTCTTCGATGTTACGGTGAACAATCTTTCCGGTTCAGGAACTTTGCGTCTCGATCTGAAGTCGAACAACGGCATCATCATCGACTCGAACGGAAATCCCGAGGCCGGGTACACCGCAGGCGAGTCTTATAATCTGGTGCTTCCTACGATCGGAAATGGCACATGGATTCAGCCCCTGAGTGGTGGCCTCTGGAGCGATCCTTCCAACTGGCTGAACGCAGTCATCGCCGATGGCGGAAATGCTGCCAACTTTAATACCCTTGACCTCACTGCGAACAATGCCGTGCATCTGGATTCATCGCGCACGGTCAGCAGCATCATTTTCGGAGACACTGATCCGACGACTCCGGCAAGTTGGCTGGTGGACAATAACAATGTCCCGAGCAATACCCTCGGGCTGGTCGGAGCCACGCCAACTATCACCGTCAATACACTCGGGGCAGGCGCGACCTCGGCTATTGGGGCCACGCTCGTTGGAAATGGCGGACTTACCAAGACGGGTGCGGGTACTCTGGTGTTGTCAGCGCCCAATCAATTGTCCGGAGTGCTCAATTTGAATGGCGGGTTCGTTCAACTGACCTCAGGAGGCTCGCTCAATCTCGGCAACAGTGCTGTCAACACCGCCCTTAATACCAGGCTGGTGGTGGCGGGGGGTTCCTTCACGACAACCGGACTGGTCAGTGCGACCACCAGTCAGGTGGTAATTGATAGCGGCTCGGCAGCTCTTGGCAGTTTCCGTACTAACTCTGATTTCAGCGGGACGCTGCGAATTAATGGTGGCACGCTCAACGCCGGCGACGTGAACATTCGGCGCAATGCCGGAGCCTCGGCGGACTTCACCTCTGGTTTCATCGTCACCGGTGGCACTGCGTCTGCCAGTACGATTGGTCTGGGCACGCAAAACTCTTACGGCAGCATGTCGCTCGAAGGCGGCTCGCTTACGGCTACCGGAACCATCACGATCGCGAATCAGGCGACCAGTGGGCGTGGCGGATCCATGCGCGTACTTAACAACGCCGTCTTCATCTCGAATGATGCAGCACTTGGCATTCTGATGTGTCGTAACAACGGGACCAACGCAAACAATGTGGCCACCGCGACTTTTACCGGCGGATCGAGCAGCGTCGAAAAATTCACGTTGGGGTTCGACCCGACAGTCACGGCCGGCTCAGCCACCGTCACGATAAATGGGGGAACGGTCTATCTCGGCAGCGGCGGGATCGTTAAGAATGGCGGCGCCGGAATGGCCACCAATCTTAATTTCAGCAGTGGCGTGTTGGGCGCCAGGTCTGACTGGAGCACCAACCTGCCCATCAACCTGCCCAACGGCGGGAACATCACTTTTCGCGGCGCAGATGGCGCAAATGTGGCGCACAACATTTCTTTGAACGGCATCGTCTCAGGCAACGGCGGCTTCACCAAGAGCGGGGCAGGTACCCTGGCGCTGAGGACCACCAATACGTTTGCCGGCGCCGTCGCGGTAAACGGCGGCACGGTCGACGTCGATGGCAGTATCGCGTCCGGAAACGGTGTGGCAGTCAACTCGGGTGGCACCCTCACCGGGGACGGTTCCATCAATCGCAACGTCGTCCTGAACTCGGGCAGCGTTCTGCGGCCGGGAAGCGCCACGACCGGTTCAGCCCTGAGTGCGACTTCGCTCCTGTGGAATGCCGATGCGGTATTTGCTTTCGATCTGGGCAGCACTACCAACCGACTCGCTCTTAACGGCGCCCTCACAAGAGGCAGCGCCGGCTTGCATAATTTCGTCTTCACTCCTCAAACAGGTCTGGCAAGTGGGAACATCTACACACTGGCAACTTTCGGCTCCACTGATTTTTCCGCCGCAGATTTAACTTTCAGCGGGTTGCCGGCAGGGCTGACGGGTGCATTCAACGTCACCAGCAACGCCATTCAATTTGAGATCTTTGGGCCACCGGAGATCGTGGCCCAGCCACAGAGTGTAAGTACTTTGATGGGAGGTACCGCAACTTTTTCCGTAACCGTAAATCCATCACCGATGCTCACCTATCAATGGTTCAAAGACGGAGACCCGATTCCCGGCGCCACCAGTCCGAGCCTGACAATAAGCAACGTCCGGGCTTTCGACATCGGCACTTACACGGTGACGATCACCAACGCGGCCGGCAGCACTACAAGTAATCCGGCCAACCTCTCAATTGCGCCGATCGCACTGGTGCGGCATGCGCCAGCACTCAACAGTGGTTTGGTAACTGGATCGATCCAGCAAATGCTGGCTGAGGATTTCACCCTAAATGGCAGCGCCTCTGTGAGCGACGAGTTGCGCGTGCCGGGCACCCCGACTGTAGTCATCAGCGGC
>Ga0068859_100007284_pt1 | contig 11222 bp, 6 predicted proteins | sample KBSSwiS22_FD_66585 | JGI IMG/M metagenome (GOLD analysis project Ga0068859, IMG submission 66585) | Switchgrass rhizosphere microbial communities from Kellogg Biological Station, Michigan, USA - KBS Switchgrass S2-2 | ecosystem: Host-associated > Plants > Roots > Rhizosphere > Soil ... | reverse complement strand
ATAAGTTGTAGAGGTGTAAAGTCCCACCTTAAAACGTTTTGTCCGGGATGATTAATGGTCATAAAATCTTTTATGCCTGATGTATGTGTCAATAAATTCTCAATAGTAATTGGATAACCCTTGTATGGAAAATCTTTAATGTACTTCTGAAGAGTGTCTTGTAATGAAATTTTATTTTGCTCAACTAATTGTAAAATTGAAACTGCTGTGAATTGTTTAGTAATAGAGCCAATCTGAAAAATCATATCAGGTTGCAACGGTACGTTTAATTCAAGATTTGCACTTCCAAATGCTTTTTCGTAAACAACCTTTCCCTTTTTAGCAATTAGTATAGCCATTCCTGGATCAGTTGGCTTAACCTGTTCCAAAACTAAGCTGTCAATAGACTTTCTTAATTGACTGTCTTGGTCATTCTGTCCATAAGTACAGGTTAGAATAACTAGGTAAAAAATAAAAAGTAAAATGGATTTTTTCATTTCGAATTTTTTGGGAGTGTCAAATTGCATAACGCACAACATGTGTATTTATGCAATTATAAGCTATGAAGTTAAATAAAATTGTATCGACAATCAATATTTTGATGTTCTACATTTTGTATTTATAGTAGCGCCAATGACATCTACTTATTTTCTTAATGGTTTTCTTCCCCCGAACGAAACGCAACTCTCCAAAGCTTACTATTATTTTGGGATACTACTCTTGCATCATTTAGCAACCTCTCTCCCACTTGTCGCATTCCGTTCGGTGTGACACTGATCGAGGAAGAAGCCCGAACCACTGTTGATGCTGCACATAGCCAATGTTATATTGTCCAGCCCTGCTTTTGCAAATACTTTTGTTGTGCGTTCGTTTATTGATCATTTGTTTTCGCTAACGGTTATATAGAAGTTTCTGTCAACATGAAAGCCTTTTGAACTGGTTGTTGAAACTTTAGAAGTTTGCCATTGTGTTGACGGAAAAATGAATTGGTAGTTTTTTCCATCAAAGGTTATTCTTACAGGCATCGAAAAATCTTTTATGCAGTTTTCCCAACGATACTTGAATATACTGTCCTGAAAAGAGTAGCTAAGTGTAGGTATTTGGATTGTTTTTAAGTACTGGTCAAAAATTTTTGTAAAATCCTTTTTTGTGTAGCGATTGAAAAAAATCAGTATTTCATTTGTAGTAACTGTCTGATGATAAAACTCCTTACTTAATCCTGTCAAAACTTCTTTAAACAATGTATCTCCAATTATTTGTCTTATCATATGAAGCATGGCACTTCCTTTATAATATTGGTCTGTAGTATTAGTACCTAAAACAGGCTCATCGTTTTTTATTCTTTTCCATGTTCCAACTGCATAATCGTTACCTGCTTCTGTTCCGAATACAAAGGATGTATATAATGTTTCCAGGTATTTTGTAAACCCTTCGTGTATCCAACTATCACCATCACCACTGCATGTGATGCTATTTCCGAACCATTCATGACCACTTTCATGAACAAGGATGAAGTCCCATTTAAGGCCCCAACCACTTCCTGAAATAATGTCTTTTCCACTTAACCCATTTTGAAATCCATTGCCATATGCCAATGCACTTTGATGTTCCATACCCGACATAGGAGCTTCCACCAATTTGTAACTGTCCTCGTAAAAGGGGTAAGGTCCAGCCCAATATTCGAAAGCTCTCAGCATCGTATCGGTTTGTTTAAAATGGTTTTTTGCTTTGGTAAGGTTATAATCTAATACCCAATAATCACAATCAAGTTTTCCTTTTAATCCAGCATAGTTCTCATGCCAACTAACATATTTTCCAATGTAGGGGATAATGTTATAGTTGTTGATTGGGTTTACCACCTCCCATGTATAAGTAGTCGTCCCTTGTTTGCTACTTAATTTTTTTTTAAGTCTGCCATTGGCAACCGCTGTTAGTGTATCGGGGACCGTGATGCTGAAAGAAACCCCATTATCAGGTTCATCATATAAAACATCTTTGCATGGCAACCAGATGCTTGCCCCGGAACCCTCACAAGCAACACTAATAAATGGTCGCCCATTTAAATCTTTAGCCCATATCCAACCATTGTCATAGGGTGGCTTTAATGATTCTTTCGGCTCTCCTTCAAAATGAATTGAAATGGTTTGTTTCTCACCTGCTTTGATAACTGTTGGAAAAATTACGAGATAAGTGTCTCCTTTTCTGTGTTTAAAAACAAGGCTTTTGTCTTTCCACCTAACACTCGTAATTCGCATGGGATCTTGCAAGTCAATTTGCAGTATTGTATCGGACTGCAAAGCGGAAAATGTTATACTGTTCGTTCCGGTTATATATTTTCTTCCATAATCAGGTGTAATATCAATTTTGTAATATAATAAGTTCCACCACTTTTGTTCTTGCCGAATACTGCCAGGAGCCGTTTCTTTATAGCCTTGCTTTTTTGTTGAAAGAGTTTGCCCGTGTACAAAAATTGATAAAAATAGTCCGAGCAACGTAAGTTTAAATTGTTTAACAGTCATCATAATTTAAAGGAGAAGAGGAAAATTTATTTGTTTAACGATTACGGTATTGCCTCAAATGATGCACAATGTTCAGGGCTTTGTGCAGTTGGGGAATTAACCAACTGTCTGCCCGGAACTGAAGCTAAATTAATAACTAAAAGCCCAGCAGAATTACGTCCGCCGAAACCAAAGCCTGGATATGCACTGCTGATGATTGCTTCAACGTCCAGCCCTAATTGCACAAAACCTGATGTTGTACGATGTAAAACGTCATTCGCTGTCGTCAAGGCTACTATAAAAACTAGACTCTTTGAACAGCTTTACGTAATACTGCCTTGTCAAATGTTGCCCATTTTCAAGAGTGGGGCTTGGTAAATCTATTACTTTTCCAAACAGATTTATTGTTCCTTTGCCGCTATAATATTTTATCTCTTTTGTCTTTTCATTTTTTTGTCCGTAGTTGGAAATGATGAATGAAGAGGAAGGTTTCTTGTCAACTTTACATTGTATTGACTGAATAGCTTCAGTGAGATATTTTTTTATTTCAGGCGTTGAATATTTCTTTTTTATCGCCCGAATTACTGTTTCATTTTGCCAGTCAAGACAATATGGAAGTAACAGTCCAAAAAGCTCTTTTTCTTTCCCCAAACCTTCATAGCAAAGACCATACAAATACCGATAGTTTTGTTGTTGCCAAAGAGAGCCAGTTCCACAAGAATAAGTGACTTTATATTTATTTACAGCGTCATTGAGATAAGCATAAGCACTGTCAAACTTTTTTTGTTCAATGTAAATTTTTGTTAGATAAGTGCTAGCACTGTTCTTATAATTAGATGTAAAACTTCCATAACCGTAAATATTTTTTGTTGTGTTTCCAGAAATATCTGATGAATGATAATAAGTGTCTTCGTAAAAAGTCTGTGTCGAATGAATTATTCTTAAGAACATTTTTTTAGCATCATCAATTTTGTTTAGCTTCCATAGGGAACAAGCTAATAAATAGTAAGTCTCATGATTTTGAGATGTCGGCTCGCTATTCAGTAAATATGCTGCAGTGTCAAATAGTCGCTGGTCTTTTTCTTCTGCAGAATGGCTAAAAGGCTCAAAGTTAAAGCCAATAAATGTGTAAGTCGTATCTTGCGAATAAGAGTTTAGTCCCACTAGAAGCAGGGAGATAAAAAAGATACTTTTGATATTTAGAGTGTTCAAATTCATATCGTACAACGTGTGTATTTATGCTATTATACACTATAAAGTTAAGTGAACCTGTATCGACAATCAACGTTTTGATGTTCTACATTTTATATTTATAGTAGCGCCAATGACATTTACTTATTTTCTTAATGGTTTTCTTCCCCAGAACGAAACGCAACTCTCCAAAGCTTACTAATATTTTGGGGGTACTACTCTTGCATCATTTAGCAACCTCTTTTCCATTTGTTGCATTCCGTTCGGTGTGACACCGAACGAGGAGGAAAATGTATTGCTGAAATTAAGAATTAAAGTTTATCTATGTTTGTACCACCCGAACCAAAACCTGATGTTGCCTACAGTTACAATTTTATGGTCTGTGCAGTTGCTTTGAATTTATCAAACCATTTTCCTTGTTCATTGTCAGAGCCTAGAAACAAAACTGCATTTGTCCCTTTATAAATAATGACTTGGTACAAAGTACTTTTCTTGTTATCGGCATCTTTAGCTTCCATTATCACTTCATAAGCTTGGTTTCCGTTTATAGAAATGTCTTGCTTTTTTACATTACTTGCTTGAATTCCTTGCACACTATACCGTGAAATTGTATAGTCTAAGAATTCTTTGGCTTTTGAAAAACTTGGTGCTTCGATTGTTGATAATTGAAACATTGATAAGTTGTCTTGTTGTGTCGTTAAGTCAGCCTTGCCGTTTGGGGAATAGATAAACATATTGCCCATAGTCGCAGCATATTTGAATCCTGTAATACTTTCATCAAATTTAAAATTGGCTAACTCAAGAGGGTTGAAGTCAAATGATTTGTCATAGTATGAAGTGCTGAATATTTTATTCAATTCGTCCATTGCTGCTTTATCAGAAGTTTGACAAACTCCAACAAGCATCATAACAAAAGTTTCATCACCAAACGCTAATCCCAATTTAGTTTCACCGTCTGTTTTGGAAGGCCCTGAAAAATAAATCGCATTATAACCATTGTATTTGATTGGTTTGTCAATGTCAACTTTTGCACCTTGGCTTTCAATGGCCTGTTTTGTCAACTTACCTTTATACTCGTTAAAGTTTGAGTTAGGAATTTCGATTGCTTGAAAATAAGTATTGTTGTCTCTTTGTAAGCGTATCATGCTTTCCATTGGTTTGTAACTGTCTGGCGTTGATACAAAAAGTTTTGTTCCTTTTAATCGTTTTAGATTTTCAGTCCTTGTCACACTTATATTATCTGGAAAAGAATTTTGTCCATTGGTACAAGAGGTTAAAGTGATACAAACTGTCAAAGAGAATGCGGATAGTAAAAGTCTCATCTTTTAAATTTTTAGGGTGGTCAAAGTAATTGCAGGCTACGGCTTGGCGATGTGGCGGTATTTGAAAATCGTCAGCCCGTAACTGCCGCTGATTAAAGTTACAAAAGATGATGGTAGGAACTACAGCTTGGCTTTATTCGTCGGCTGAAACTGAAGCCGATTAGCGAACAAAAAGTTGAGAATATATTCGTCGCCCGCCATATTACCAAACCGCCTGTTGGCAGTAGTTGTGTCTATTCGCTATTTATAATCCATCTTGTCTTGCTGATAACCAACCACTATATTTTTGTTTGTAAAAATCTCTTGTTTTAGTATCCTTAAGAATAAAGTCAACTCCGCCGTCATAAGGTGCTATAATAAGTTCTTTGTCTAGCGATACGAAAAATGCTCTCAAACTGTCCTCTGCAATGTCTTTAAGTAAATTGTCAAACTTATGAGGCTGCCAATTTTGCTCACTAAACATTGGCGTATATAACTGTCCATGCTCATATTCGTCTGGACTAACTTTATTTAAGTCAATTGGTTCCAACTGAACAAATGGAATTTCTCTGACGGAGTTTACTTCGTCAGTTGGATGCAATTCTATATACCCCCCTGAGGTGTGTTCACCTGTTACCAATATAAAGTCTGAGTTACCATTTAAAAGGTCAGAAATAATTGTATTCTGTCTGTCAAATAAGATGGTCCATTCCGCATCGTTTTCTGCATAACGTTTTGAGTTTGATAAGCTATGAATCCTAAACCATCTATCGACAAAGTTATGTCTGAAATGATATTGAATAAGAATTGTGTTAGGATAAGTAGATGTCCAAAAATTGTTGAATTGTTCTGCTGTCATGAGGTCTGTTTATAATTACTGCCAATACCCTGTTAGCGGTAGTTTATTTCGATTTGCGTCTTAGATACTTGCGAAATACAGTTGAATATCTGTCCCCAAATTTTATTATGCTTATTGTGTCAAACTTGATATTTGTTGGTTTGTCATAAAGTTGACCGTCTGGATTATAGTTATGAATACTCAAACTTTTGTCTGTCACTTTTTTAATTTCGCCAATCCAAAAGTCAAGAAAGTCCTTATTGATGTTTTCAACAATTATGTGCAAGTCATAACTTTTTAGCGTTTTTAAAATGTCTGTCCAACTTGTCAATGGCAAAGGTTTACCAAAGCCATATGAGGTAGCAAGAATACCTTCTGCATTAAAAATCTTTCTTTGAGTTCGTTCGTACGTTGAATGTCTAATACTGTCGAAGTCATCTTTTCTAATAATGGCATATCCGTCAAGCATAAAGTCATAGCCAAGTTGCAAGAACAAGAAATCCTTCGACATTGCTAAAAGAAAACCTGATAGATTTTCTTCTTTATCACATACAATCCTAAATATTTTCATAAAAGATTTATTGTCAATGTACTTCTGTAACATCAAGTCATACTCCTTTATTTTCGCTCTCTTTGTCATGTGAAGGATGTTCGTTTAAATTACCGTTAACGTATAAATATACGAAGGTTTTTAATTTCCTAAACTTGCGTATTTTTTCTAAGCAGCTATTTTTTAATACTTTAAAAAAATAAACGCAAATGCTTTCCTGGTAATATGGGTTTCACAAAATGCAATTGTTTATTTAGCGTAATATAACGGAAGCCTCTTTATGCACTGCTTCGCTTCTCTCACTTACAATTACATGTGGTTCTACTTAAAAAAGAGGTTACTGGATATTAAAAAGCGCTTCAATCATAAAGACTGAAGCGCTTAATTTTTTTGTTCATTAATTTATTGCGCCAACGGGTTATTCTGCAATTCAACATCCGGTAAAGCAAATAAAAATTTTGTGGGTGTTGGTTTACGGTTGGGGCTTGGCATAGCAGCACGAACACCACTTAATTGCTGGTCTACCCTGCCGGTACGTACCATGTCAAACCAGCGTTTGTCTTCACCAATAAATTCATATCCCCTTTCACGAAAAACCATGTCATCAAATTGAGTTTGTGTTAAACCTGCAGGCAGATCAGCAGTAGCGTTAGGCGTTCCCGTTGGTAAACCATAAGCCCGTCTTCTTACCTGGTTAATAGCTGCGTAAGCTGCAGCATTGGGGCCATTCAGTTTATTTTCTGCTTCAGCCAATATCAGCAGCACATCGGCATAGCGCAAAAGATAAAGATCATTACCATTACCCGTATCAATCGGGGCATTGGGGTCTTTATATTTTCCCATACGCATATCGTAAATACCAGGTTCTATTTCTGCATTAGTTAATACACCATTGATAAGGTAATTGGTGTACAAGCTGAATTTTTTACGCAGGTCATTATTATCCCATCCGCTGATCAATGGCGCCCACGACATAATGCCGCCAAACTTATTACCGCTTGCAGAAAAACCTGCAGCTTTAGCTTTGGAATCGGCCCAGTAAGATGCCATGAATGCACCCTGGTTAAGCACTTCCGAAAATTTTAAGGAAAAAATATCTTCTTTATTAGTTGCTAATGTAGGTGAGAAAACTGTTGCCAGCGAAGCTTCAAGGTCATAACCATAAGTAGCTTTATTATCCATTACTTCTTTGGCTTTATCTCTTGCATTCTGATAGTCGCCCCTGGTAAGGTACACTTCGGCCAATTGTGTTTTTGCAGCGCCTGCAGTTGCACGGCCGGATGATGCTGCAGCTACTGTATTAGGCAATGCGGTTTCTGCATATTTCAAATCTGTTATTATCTGGTCGTAAATAACCGGTATCTCAGATTTTGCTAATGCTACATCATTGGAAGAAAGAATTGGTTTCAGCCGCATAGGCACTTTACCCCATACCCTTACTGCAAAAAAGTAACATACGGCCCGTACAAAATAAGCTTCACCATAAGCGCCTTTCTTTTGTGCATCGCTAAGTGTTTTATTAGCATCAAGATTAGCAATTAAAAGATTGGCTCTTCCAATAGCTTCATATAAAGTGGTCCATGGTTGTGCCAGGTTATTCGGTCCCGTTAGTAAATTATTATAATTACTCCAGTTTACCTGGCTGGGGCCGCCATCTGCATAATCGCTCATTAACTCAAAGCCAAGGCCTACTGTTGATTCCCATAAACGTCCGCGGCTCCTGGTCATCGGTTCATACACACCAATAATAGTTTGGTCCAGCAATACAGGGTCCAGTTCTCCCAATGTAATGGTTGCTTTTGGATCTTCTTTCAACAATTTTTTACAACTATTGCTGCTCACCATTATAAAAGCGAAAGTGAGTATAAAAAATATTTTAGCTTGTTTCATATTGATGAATATTAAGTTTGTAAGTTTTAAAATGTAACACTAAAACCTGTGGTAACAACTTTGGATGTTGGATATGCACCCAGGTCAACACCCTGCCTGCGGTCATTACCACTAAAAGTGTTTACTTCAGGATCGTAACCTGTGTACTTAGTAAAGGTGATTAAGTTTTGTCCGCTGATATAAACATTCAATGCCTTAAATGCACTCTTCTTACCCAGGTTAAAACTATAGTCCAGTCTTATATTTCTTAACCGGAAAAATGAACCGTCTTCCATATACCTCGATGACCTGTAATGCAGGTTACCGGCAGCCTGGCTGGGCTTGGGATATAGCTCGTTGGCTACTCTTAATTTATTATACTGGTTGGCAACGGTAGGAATGGTGAGGTCATATAAACCGGCATTATTAATCTTAGAGCCACTTACGCCTGCCCATGCCATAGATAAAACCAATTTCTTGTATTTAAAAGTTGGATTGATGCCATAATACAGATCAGGATAAGGACTGCCGATGATCTGGTTATCCAGTGCATTGATGATATCATTGCCGCTGGCATCTTTATCGCCGTTTAAATTTTCGTGTATGGGTAAACCGTTAGCATCCAGTCCTAAATATTTGGGGCCAAAAAAAGCAGAAAGCGGCTGGCCCACACGAATGATACTATTGGAGCCTGATGCATCGTTACCGCCTGCAATAGTAGGAATGTCTTTATTATCTTTTGTTTTGGTGACTTTATTTTTATTCTGCGACAAATTGATGTCTAACGAAAAACTAAAGTCGCCTTTATTAATGATAGTGCCGCCGAGGGTAAGTTCCCATCCTTTGTTCTGTACCTCACCTACGTTATCAATGATCTGCCCTGGTCCTGTACCAATACCTGCACCAACACCAGCTGTAGGCGGTAATTGAACAAGCGCCAGCAAGTCGGAAGTTGTTTTGTGGTAATAATCAAAAGCCAGGTGAAAACGTTCATTTAGTATTCCTGCATCCAATCCAATATTGGTTTGTGATGTGGTCTCCCATTTCAAATCAGGGTTTGGAAAAGTTGGTGCAAGGCCAACGGATAAACCTGTACCTGCTCCCTGGCCTGTATTAACGGTACGGCCTAATAATAAAGACTGGTAGGGTTGTATTGCAGGATTACCGGCTTGCCCCCAACTGGCTCTTAATTTAAGATTGGAAATGCGGGGATACCGTTTCATAAACTCTTCTTTTGAAATGCGCCATGCTGCAGATACAGAAGGAAACACACCATACTTATTGTTCTCTGCAAATACCGAAGCGCCATCACGCCTTATACTTGCCGCAAACAGGTATTTATCTTTATAGTTAAACCTTGCCCTGAAAAAAGCTGAAAGAATGGTGTTCTCTGTAATATCTGTAACAGGCTTACTAACGGTGGTGGCTGAACTAAAATTATAACTCTTCAGATCATCATTGGCAAAACCGGATGCTGCCAGTTCAACGGAGTTGTATCTTTGCCTTTGAAAAGAGGCGCCACCAATAGCTTCGGCGTAAATACCTTCTGAAATATCATACCTGTATTCTAAAAAATCTTCGGCTAATACAGAGGTCTTATCATATTGTCCCAGTTCGGCAGAACCAATATTATTACCTAAACGGGGCAATATTCTTGGAAAATACAGGTCTCTCCTGATATGATAAAAATCTGCTGAAAAACGGGTGGTATTACTAAGCCCTTTAATGATAGTTGCTTTAAGATCTATTCCACCTTGTACACGTGTGTTGGTATTCCTGTCTAACACTTCATTTACCATGGCTACCGGATTTTCTGCATCAATACCATTAAAACTAAATGGCGTTACATCAGTATAAGTACCATCAGCATTTTTTACAGGAACGGTAGTAACAGCACGCATTACAGAACCAATGCCCGACTTACCAAAATTGCGGGTGTTATCACCAACTGAAGGTGAAAAACCATTTTGCACGGCTCTTGAAAAAAGCAGGTGCGACATTACAGAAAAATGTTCACTCACTTTACTGTCGAGATTGATACGCATAGACCCACGGCTGTAATCACTGTTCTTTACAATACCCTGCTGGCTTAAAAAACCGCCTGAAATAAAATAATGGTTACGATCCGTACCGCCGGAAATGCTAAGATTATTATTAGCCTGGAGCGCTGTTCTAAAAACTTCATCCTGCCAGTCGGTACTTACAGTAGGTGTAAAATTAGCCAGGTCGGCAGGCAGTGCAAGACCGGAATTAGTATAATACCGTTTTGCAAAATCAACATATTCTGCACTGTTCATCAAATCGAGTTTACGCCGTAATTTTTGAGCGCCTACTGAACTTTCAAAAGTAACACGGGGTTGACCTGCTTTACCTGCCTTAGTAGTGATCATCACCACACCATTAGCACCTCTTGAACCATAGATAGCTGTGGAAGATGCATCTTTTAATACCTCGATGGATTCTATATCGGAAGGATTAATAGTGGCCAAACCATTAGCTCCTCTTACATCATCATTAAATTGCGGCATGCCATCAATAACATACAAAGGTTCGTTGCCACCTGCTATTGAGGATACACCACGAATGCGGATGCTTATACCTGCGCCCGGCTGACCAGAAGTTTGTTGCACCTGCACACCGGCCATACGCCCCTGCATGGCCTGCTCAATGCTTACCACAGGAAATTCTTTCAGCTTCTCTCCTCTTAAAGATGATACGGAACCGGTAAGGTCTGTTTTCTTTTGCGAACCATAACCAACCACCACCACATCATCTAATTTTTGTGTACTGGGTTTTAAAGCGACAGCAAAGGATATTTTTCCGTTTAGTATCACTTCTTGTTCTTCATATCCCACAGAGCTGAATACTAATACACCGGAGAGGTTGCCTAATTGCAATGTAAATTCTCCTTTGCTGTTGGTGGTAGTACCAATCTTTTTACCTTTTAATCTTACCGATACATTGGCAACGGGAAGACCAGTTTCAGCATTGGTTAT
>Ga0068859_100007281_pt1 | contig 11223 bp, 7 predicted proteins | sample KBSSwiS22_FD_66585 | JGI IMG/M metagenome (GOLD analysis project Ga0068859, IMG submission 66585) | Switchgrass rhizosphere microbial communities from Kellogg Biological Station, Michigan, USA - KBS Switchgrass S2-2 | ecosystem: Host-associated > Plants > Roots > Rhizosphere > Soil ... | reverse complement strand
TAACTGCTTAACTTCTTTTTATGTTTATTAAAACAAGACACCATCATTCGCACCATCACATTGTTTCAATTGCTGTGATCGTAGGAGCATTAGGCTATTTTGTAGATGTTTATGACCTTTTATTATTTAGTATCATCCGGAAACCAAGCCTGGCTGAGCTGGGATTAAATCCTGTTATTGACGGAGAGAATATTCTGAGCATTCAAATGGTGGGTTTATTATTAGGGGGCATAATATGGGGAGTGCTGGGAGATAAGAGAGGAAGATTGAGCGTATTATTCGGGTCTATATTATTGTATTCACTTGCTAATATCGGTAATGGCTTTGTACATACCTATTCACAATATGCTGTACTCAGGTTTGTTGCGGGTATCGGTTTGGCCGGAGAATTAGGCGCCAGCATTACATTAGTAAGTGAGCTTGTATCAAAAGAACATAGAGGCATCTGTACTTCGATCATTGCAAGCGTTGGATTATTTGGTGCAGTAGCAGCTTACTTTATCAAGCAGGAGTTTGACTGGCGGGTTTGTTATTTCATAGGTGGGGGAATGGGTTTATTATTATTGGCTTTACGCATTTCTATTTTTGAAAGCGGTTTGTTTGCTAAAATGAAACAATCGGAAGTAAAGCGTGGAAGTTTGCTTATGCTCATAAATCCCAAAGAAAGATTTACACGATATTTAAAATGCATCCTGATAGGATTGCCGTCATGGTTTGTTGCCGGTATATTAATTGGTTTCTCAGATAAGTTTGCAATAGAATTGCACATTAATGAACCCATCGATGTGGGAAAAGCGATCTTATATTTTTATGTAGCGGGCTCCATTGGTGATATTATCATTGGTTTTTTAAGCAATACTTTAAAAAGCAGGAAGAAGCCTGTATTTATTTATTTCCTTATCTCATCCATCTGCATGGTTTTATACTTTACCCAAAGCGGCGGCAGTGCTAATGTGTTTTATGGAATTTGTGCCGGGCTGGGTTTTGGCGGTGGCTTCTGGGCTATTTTTATAACAATGGCTGCTGAACAATTTGGTACAAACATCCGTGCTACTGCTACTACTACAGTACCTAATATGGTAAGAGGTTCATTGCCTTTGATCATTATATTGTTTAAATGGCTGCGCAGCATTACTGACAATAACTACCTGATGAGCGGAGCTATTACTGCTGTTGTTTGTATGAGCATTGCAATAACGGCCCTTTACTTTAAAAAGGAAAGTTTTGGTAAGGACCTGAATTTTGTTGAAGCATAGAAGATAATTAATGGAACCAAACTCAGCACAGGTATTTTCTGAACACTGGAGTATTTATCAAAAAGTCATACTCCATAATTATATGCATCATGCAGAGTTTCAGGAAAAGACTTCTGCTGTATTTAAACAATTTCTTAAACGGGATTTGCATATACTTGATATTGGTTGTGGAGATGCTGCTACTTTATTACCAGTTCTGCAAAAGGCGGCTATTATATCTTATACAGGTTATGATCTTTCGGCATCTGCACTCGAATTAGCTAATAAACATTTAAGCTCGCAAAGTTTTTCTGCTACACTTAAAGAAGGAAATATGGTTGAATTGATTGATGGAGAAGAAAAACAATTTGATTTGATCCATAGCAGCTTTGCTATTCATCATTTGCAGGATGATGAAAAAAGAAAATTACTGAAGGCTTGCTTTGATAGGCTACGAGCTGGGGGAAGAATAATATACATCGATGTTTTCAGGCACGGGGATATTAATAGGGGTCAGTACATTAAAAAATATTTTTCTTATATCAGGAATGATTGGTCTTTGTTAACGGCAAATGAAAAGCAACCGATCTATGAACACATCAACCAATACGATTTTCCTTCGGACCTTAATGAAACTATAAATTGGATACAGTCTTTTGGTTTTACTATTTCCGAAAAATATCAACCGGATCACCGGCATGCTATGATTGTTTGGGATAAAGGATAAATTTCTAAACTTATTTATTAATGTTTTTCATAAGAACTGCGAAGGAAATTTTTACGTAAGATCAACTTATCATTTTTAGCCTTTTTCTTTTTTATAATCTTCCATCTTTTTTTGAATTTTTCGGGCTCGTGGTAAAACAGGATTGCCAGGTTTATAGCCCGTCGTCTCCATTTAAACATTATTTTTTCTCCGAGTGTCCGGGCAAATCCTTTTGTAAAAGCATTGATGAAGTTTAAGTATCTGCTTTCTGCAATCATTGTGTCAAAAAGCGGGGAGTATACTTTGGCTACAGAATATCTGCAGGCAAGCAACTGCTTTTTATTTTGCCTGATTTCTTTTTCTGAAAAATTATCTGTTAGAGCCTGCCAAAAATCTATATTAATATGTGCATTCACTCCTAATAGTACGATCTGCCATGGCCGGGCATCGGTGTTAGAGAAAAAACATTTCCATTCTGAAGTTTCAGGAAGCTCGTTGTTACTCTCAGCAAAACAGGCTTTTAAAAAATAAGCAGCAAATGTAGCTTCGAACTTTTTTACAAAAAGTTCATGGTCACTTCTCATTTCTTTTAGCTGTGATGCTATATTCTTCATCGTTTCGCTATACACTTTGCTAAACTGACCAGAAGCTCCTGTGGTATTGGCGATGGAATCAATTATTTGTGAATAATTTCCCGTTGTTCTATTTCCAAAAGGATAATCCATTGTGAAAAGAATACTACTGGTTTCATTTGTTGCTTTACTTAATAGTTGCCTGATGTTGATAGTTTCATTTTGTGCCCTGCATGTAATATTTATGGCGAACAGTGTACTAATCACAACTAATATTAATAGCAGAAACCGCATGGTAGATCAGGATATTGTTATCGTATCAAAAAGGGCTGCTTTTTTTCTCGTAGATAGTGAAAGAAGATCATACCTGAGCTGGTAAGAAAGAGTAGGGCTTGCTTTCTTCAATATATATGTTCGAGCCGTATCAAAATGAAAGCAAGTTTCAATTATATAACTTTTGATATGCTCAGGTTCCGCTTGCAACATTTGTTCTTTTAGTTTTTCATATAATAATAAAAGCCATTTCGACTTTTCCTTTGAATGGTTTTCAAAGAGCTCCTGTCCATTCTTTCTTTTAACAAACCAATTTTTAAATAGAAGATAATGTATGATCTTCTTTTGCTCCCAACTCATTGTATTTAATTTCTCAGTTATTAATTGTAAACAAGTTTGTATGGTGCAAGGCATGCCTAAAGAAAGCGTCAAGGCATAATTCTTTGAGTTTCGGAGTAAATATTTATTTTTTGAAAACCATTTCCATTCAGCAGGAAAGTGACAACGACTCATGCAAAGGACAATATTATCCTGTATTCCATCATCTAAAACTACATCCTGCATATCATCATATACCTGTACCACACTCATAAGGTCAAGCCAGCATTGAGCCTGTACATTTTTCATTAAAAATTCTTTACCTGCAAGTACACATCTAAGGTCCAGCAATTTTCTTTGCATGTGTCTTGTTTTCATTTCATGAAAATGAAGGAGTTGATTTATATCAGCAGTCATATCCTGTTCAGGACAATTATTCACATCGTGAAGGTAACTATCCAAACAGTTATTACATGCTGCAGCGATTTTATCGGCTACAAGGTTAGCTTTTTCAAAAGGCAGATTAGCAAGACCTTTATTGATTAGGTGAAGGAAATCCTGTAGAAGATTATAGAAAGTATTGTAAGTAATCTTATACTTGGGATTTATTGTTTGCATTACATCTTTGGGTAATAATTGGTTCAGATCAAAAGAGTATTTAAGTCTTACACAATTATTTTGAATTTTTTTATGCATATAAAAATCCGGCGCTTTGCTATTTACCAACTGGCAAACATGTGGCTTGCCAGCTGTATCACATAAACCATCGATGAATTCATCTCCAAAAAACAGGGCAAGGGTAGTCACATCAGCCAAATGAGTAGAAGCTGAGGAGCGATGAAATGGAGTGATGCCCAGAAATAGTGTATTATAAGCAAAAGATCCTTTTTGTATGGTTTTCCAGAGATTTTTAAAACCCGGTAATTGCATACAGGTATGAAAAAAAGTATAGTTCATTTTCTGGTGTTGCCTGAATTTAAAAACAGGCCACCAGATAATATTGAGAAATTTGCCGGAAAAAATATGGGACAGTTCTTTTGCCCATGAAAATTTATAGCAGCCTTCATTCCGGGATGATACGGAATATGGCGGGGCGGCAAGGGATGGTTGAATTTGAGGATGGCGCATTAAATAGCATTTACACAATGCTATTAGAAAGATATTTATTTTTTTGCTAACAGCATAAGAAAATACTCGCCTGGTACCTTGTATTTATAATGTGCAGGCAAGTCGTTATTATTAATATCTGTTATCTCAAGCTTTAGAAGACTAAGATCATTTTTTGAGATAATTTCTTATGCATTAAATATCCACTGTCTGAATTGTGGGGCATTCTCCTGGCTTACAATAATGCAATGATTCAGGTCTGGTATCATAAGGTCCACTTGTAGTTTTACTTTCTCATACGTTTTAAACCCCCGGATAAAATTGATATTAACTATATATTGCCTGTTAGCTCTGAAAAAAATGCTTTCATCGAGATCTTCTTCAAGATCACTCAGATTTTTATCAGCAAGATATTTTTTACCAAACCTGTCTATTACATATACCAGTTTATTCTCGGTATAAAACAAAACTATTTCTTCGAGTTTGAGTGCAATATGCTCAAGCCCTTTGCGTACCACAAGCCGACTTTTCTTTCGATTATCTAAATGTTGAAACATATTTTTGATCATATCATTGTGGGATGCAAAATGCTTTTCGAACATCTTATATTTAAGTAATGCTTTAGCAAGATCTTTTTTATTAATAGGTTTCAGTAAGTAGTCAATTCCGTTTGAAGTAAAAGCGTTCATGATGAATTCATCATAACCAGTAATAAAGATTACCGGAATATGCGTATCCGTGTTTTTAAATATTTCAAATGATAAACCATCTCCAAGTTGTACATCGCTAAAGATCAAATCGGCTTTAGGATTAGTGGATAAATAATTTATACTTTCTGCTACTGTTGAAAGTACGGCATCAACTTGTACATCGGCATCAGCTTCCGCTAATGCTTGCACCAGCATTTCCATTGCAGGTTTTTCATCTTCGATAATGATTGTTTTTAACATGTCTTACAGGTTTAGTTTATGAATAAGGGTCGTATCATTTTTCCCGGTGCGTATGATGGGCAGCTTTACCGTAAAAGTTTCTTTGCCGCTTTCTACAACAATATCTTTGTTGCATAGAAGCTTATATCTGGCGCTGAGATTTTTCAATCCTATGTTGGTTGAATGTATAGCGTATGGTTTAGGCCTCATGTTGTTGATAACTCTTAAATATTTTTCATTCAGCTCGATCCTGATTATTAGTGGATTCTCCGTGCTAAATTCATTGTGCTTAATCGCATTTTCTATCAGTATCTGTAATGAACAGGGTGGTATCATTATAGTGCCATCAGGATCGCCGTCAAGTTTTATATCTAAATGCAGTTTGTTATCATGCCTGAGCTGAAGCAGGTAAAAATAATCGTCAATAAATTCGAGTTCATTCTTCAGGGAAATAAGTTCCCTGTTTTTGTTTATCAGGAAATATTTATACACCTGTGCCAGCTTATTGTTGTATTGATGTGCTTTTTCGGGGTCATTTAAAATAAGATGGTTCAATGTATTCAATGAATTAAAGATGAAATGCGGATCCATTTCATTTTGTAACGCCTGGAGCTCTGCCTGCGAACGTTCCCGGTCAAGCTGAACTACTATTTTGGTATCGAGAACTCGTTCTTTGCTTAAAAAAATGACTTCATAGATAAGGCTGAATATGATAACAGCCAATGTAGAAAGAAGGGAAAATTTAAAAACACTTCCCCAGTTAAAAGATTCACCCGATATTCTTGACCACAATATTGAAAGTATAGCAGCTACGCTTGCTCCATATATACCTTCTATTAAAAAAAGAGAAGCTATTTTGGAAAAAGGGTTCCCGCTAATTCCATACGCTATTCTTAATTTTCGATGTATCCAGTTGCACCCGATCCAGATACAGGCAGAAGCGAAAATGAAATAAAGGCCTGCACCAATGATGCCTGGTAAAGAGTAGTGGTTATAATTGATTAATCCTGCAATCAACGGTAACACAATTCCTAGCAACGGTATAAAAAATCCACGCAGATAAATATCCCGAATCATAACAGCAACGGTTGAGGTTTACAACGGTTAAAACGTTAATAGTAGGTTTTCTCATGTTGCTGGTAATATCAACGATATTCAAATCAAATCTATATATACATGTTGTTAACCTATACGAAAAAATGTTTCGTGGCAAATAATCATTACAAATGGTTTAATTAATGTCACATCGATGTAAGTGTTAAAAGTATAGGCTTTTTAAAACAGGATAGAGACTACAGTTTCTTTAAACGCTGCTTCATTTATCATTTTTCATTATTCGGTACATATATAATGATCTAAACGATAAAAAACATTGTTTGGTTATAAACTGAATTATAATTAACAATGCTTCATTCACTAAAATTCATGTTTCAGGAATAAAGTAATACTAAATTGAAGCTTTGTTATGCATCTTGCTGCCTTGCTATTTTTCTTCCAACAAAAAATTTAACTGCATGAAAAAACTACTACTGCTTGTTATGCTCTGTTCGCATGTCTTTATTTTAATGGCACAGAACAGAGTAATAACAGGAAAGATCGCTGCTGCCGATGGTAAAGCTGTATCATTTGCAACAGTTACAATTAAAGGAACTTCTACAGCCGTATCTGCTGATGAGAACGGTTTTTTCTCTATCCAGGCTCCTCCTAATGCTGTTCTCGTTGTTTCAGCAGCAGGATTTCAAAGTACAGAGCTAAATATCGGCACTCAGCAATCGGTGAATGTTTCATTAACGAATTCAGGAACTTTAGCTGAAGTGGTGGTGACAACGGCGCTTGGTATCAGGCGATCAGACAAAGCATTGGGTTATTCAATAACCAAAGTTGATCCAAATTCTCTGGTTCAAAAATCAGAGCCCGATCTTTTAAAATCATTACAAGGCCAGGTGGCCGGAGTTGATATTCGCACCTCGCAAGGTACACCCGGGGCTGCAACACGTATTCAGATCAGAGGTAACTCTTCATTTTTTAGTGACAACCAGCCTCTGATAATTGTTGATGGAGTTCCTTTTAGCAATGACCAGGTTACTACGAGTAGCCAAACATCCGGAGGCGGTGCCTATGGATCAGGAATCGCAGATCTTGATCCAAATGATATTGCCAGCATGAACGTTTTAAAGGGTTCATCGGCTGCAGCTCTTTATGGATCCAGGGCTTCAAATGGTGTTATTATAGTTACCACAAAATCAGGTAGTGTTTCCAGGTCAAGAAAAGGAATGGAAGTTAATCTGAAGAGTTCAGTTTCTTTTGAAACGATAGCTAATTTACCCAAATATCAGAATGATTTCGGTACAGGTTCTCAAGGTGTTTTAGGAGGTGGCTCAAATGGATCATGGGGTAAACATTTTGCACCAGGTGATTCTCAAGCTGTATGGGCAGATTATGCAAAGGCTTATCCTGAATTATTTCCTACCGGAAAAGTTGCATACCAGGCTCATCCAGATAATATAAGTAGTCAATTTAGAACCGGTGTGGTTTATGAAAATTCAATTGGATTTAATGGCGGAGATGAAAAGTCTTCATTTTCATTAACAGCATCAGAGCTGAATCATAAAGGGTATGTACCGAATAGCAATTTCAATAGATCAAATCTTAGTTTGGGGGGTAGCACTAAATTAGGAATCGGTGTAAATGTTAGAGCAAATTTTAGTTATAGCCGATCCGATCAATCAGGAGGAATTTTTGGAGAAAATCAAACAAGTGGTGTAATAGCTTCTTCTGAATTTGCCCGTTCTTTATTTTTAGGCCGTAGTTGGGATATGACCCTGCCTTATGAAGATAAATTAGGAAATAGCATCGCTTTCATATCTGGCGGTTTTGATAACGCTTTCTGGTCCTATAAATACAATACGTCTAAAACTTTTGAAGAAAGAGAAATAGCAGGTATGCATTTTGATTTTAACCTGGCTAAATGGGCAAAAATAGATTACAATGTAGGTACTAATATTAATACGCTTGATAGAACAGAGATCCAGGAAGTCAGTACGAGAGGAAGCTCTCCCGGATTTATTAGACTGGATCATTATAGAAAGCAGGAATTAGAATCAACATTATTGCTTTCCTTAACTCCCAAAATAACTAATGATATTACTGTAAGAGCCACTTTTGGCACGAGCTATAATCAACGAACAAGTAGCAGGCTGGCAAATGAAGGTGACGCATTTATAGTTCGCGGAACGCATAATATCACAAATACAGCTACTCAGCTAATTCTTGCTTCCGCATACTCACGTAGAAGATTAGTCGGTGTCTTTGGGGATATTACTTTTGGGTATAAGAACTGGGCATTTGTTACGGGAACCGGGCGCAATGATTGGTCATCTACATTGCCAATTGAGAACCGCAGTTATTTTTATCCCTCTGTTTCGGGATCTATAGTATTTACAGATGCTTTAAAGATCCACAGTAATATTATAGATTTTGGTAAAATAAGAGGAGGATGGGCAAAGGTTGGTAGAGATGCTGCACCCTACCAGTTAGAAGATGTATTCGGTATTTTGACAAACTTTGTTGGTCAATCAAGAGGTACACTACCCAACCAGGCAAATAATCCTTCAATAAAACCTGAATTTACCAGGGAATATGAAGCCGGTACACAGTTAAGTTTTCTTAAAAGAAAAATTGAAGTTGATTTTACATGGTATGATAAACTATCTACTAATCTTATTGCACCTATTTCAACTCCGTTATCTACCGGGTATGCCTCATTGTTTTCCAACTTTGGTTCTATAAGTAATAAAGGAATTGAAGCCGAATTAACAGTAAGGCCAATAAAAACAGCAAATCTTTCATGGGAAGTAAAAGGAATATTTACAAAAAATAAAAACATCGTTGAATCATTAACAGTAGGTGTTCCAAGAATATTCTTAGGGGGTGGGTTCAATACTTATGCTCCTTATCTTGAAGCAGGTAAACCGTATGGCTTTATTCGTGGCATCAAAGCTTTAAGAGACAGTTCTACAGGGCAATTCCTGATTAACCCCGCTGATGGAACTCTCATTAAAAGTACAGCGTTTGAACAAATTGGAGATCCTAATCCAGATTACAAATTGGGCATTTCAACTACTATCAATTATAAAGGCTTTTTCCTTTATGGATTGTTTGATATGACAAAGGGTGGGGATATTTATTCAGTTACAGTGCAATCCTTGTTAGGAAGAGGTGTAACACTAGATACACGGGATAGAGAAACAGGATGGGTGATACCAGGAGTTTATGGCGATCCTAACACAGGAAAAGCAATATTATCTGGCGGTAAAACAATACCTAATCAAACCCGGATAACTACTAATGATCTTTATTTCTCTCCAACGGGTGGTAGTACTTTCGGTATAAACACAGCAAGTGAAATGAGTGTATATGATGCAACTGTTTACAGGTTGAGGGAATTGGCAATTGGTTATAACATTCCTAAATCAGCATTCAAAAAGTTGCCAATAGGATCTGCTACAATAACTGTTACAGGCAGAAACTTGTGGTTTTTAGCACCGGGATTTCCTAAGTACACAAACTTTGATCCTGAGGTTAATACTTACGGTGCTACAAATGTCCAGGGATTTGAATTTTCGGCGGCGCCTACTTCTAAAAGAATTGGCGTTAACCTTAATGTTACTTTCTAAAATGAAACAATTAATTGTTTACTGAAAAAAAAAATTATGAAAATAAAATTGAAATATATAATCCCGGTAATGTTTGTGCTAATAGCCAGTTCATGTAAAAAGAACCTGGATATAAATCATGACCCAGATAATCCAACATCATTACCCATTTCTAAAATATTACCAACAGTTGAAAGAGATTTAGGATTGGCTTTATCAATGGGATCTTCATGGACCAATGACTATGGTAATCCTTCAGGCGGATTAGGAATGGAGTTAGAAACTTATGTGCACAGAACTACTCAAAGAGGTACCCCTCCTGATCAGTACACTGTTAGTGGAACTGATTTTTATATGCAAGCCGGCTGGACAGATATGTATGGATTGGTATTAAACAATGTAGAAAGAATTATTGCAGATGGTACGGCCGCAGGCAATATGCAGTATGTAGGTATAGCTAAGATCATAAAGGCCTATGCTTTTAGCCAGCTTGTTGATATATTCGGAGATATTCCTTTTTCGGAAGCCAATAAATTAAAAGGAGGAAATACTGCACCAAAGTTTGATGATGATGCTACCATCTACCCGAAATTATTTGCGTTGCTCGATGAAGGGATTGCAAATCTTTCTGCCGCTGCAACAAATCCTCTAAAGCCCGGTAATGATGATGTAATCTACAAAGGCAGTATTGCAAATTGGGCAAAAGCAGCTAATACAATAAAGTTAAAATTATACACACAAGAAAGATTAGTAAAAAATGTTAGTGCAGATGTAAATGCTTTAATAACTGCAAATAATTTAATAGGAAGTACCGCACAGGGCTTTATGATGCCTTTTGGTTCAAGTGTTAGCCCTGATGATAGAAACCCGGGGGAACGTGAATATTTTGCTTCCCAACGGACAATAGATATCAGTCCCTGGTTTTATGAAACAATGAAAGGGATCAATCAATTTATGCCAGGCACTGGTAATTTGAATAATCCTGATCCACGCATTCCCTATTATTTCTTTAACCAGATAAAAGTTGGTCAGACTGCAGTTAATGATGCTAACCAAACTGAATACAGGGACGGGTCTTTTGTTTCAATTTATTTTGGAACAACCGGGCCAGACGCTGGGAGAAGCCAGCAAAATACCTTAACAACCTTGGGCATGTATCCTTCAGGTGGACGATATGATGATGGACAAGGGCGTGGTGCAGGCCTCAATCAAAACAGTGCGACAGGAGCCGCACCTTATAGATTTATTACTTATGCCGATAGATTGTATTTAGAGGCTGAATTAATAAAAGCCGGTGTAATAGCAGGAGATGCAAGAGCTAAATTGTTGGCAGCAATCAATGAATCATTTAAGCAAGTTGACTTTGTTGTGAATTTGGCTAAAGGCAGTCAAACACCTCCTGTTTTGGTTGGAAGCGCTGCGGTAACT
>Ga0068859_100007273_pt1 | contig 11230 bp, 7 predicted proteins | sample KBSSwiS22_FD_66585 | JGI IMG/M metagenome (GOLD analysis project Ga0068859, IMG submission 66585) | Switchgrass rhizosphere microbial communities from Kellogg Biological Station, Michigan, USA - KBS Switchgrass S2-2 | ecosystem: Host-associated > Plants > Roots > Rhizosphere > Soil ... | reverse complement strand
AGGTCGTAACGCGAGGCTCCGAGAAGCAATCGAGACCGTCGGAGGTAGCGACCCAGATAATTCCTTCTTGGTCTTGATACAAGTTGATGACTGAATCGCTCGACAGTCCTTCGTTGGCACTAAAATGATCGACAACGTCTGCGTGGATTCGATAAAGACCGTTCTGGCTAGTCGCCACCCACAGGTTTCCGTCTCGGTCCTGAAGAAGTGCGATTACCGTGACCTTGGTGCCATCGAAATTCGGTGCGGTGAATGGTTTGAAAGTGCCATTGCTGAATCGCTCGAGCCCTAGGCCGCGGCCTGTTGCTGCGATCCCGACCCAAAGCGAGCCGTCGGAATTCCGCACCAGACCCACAATACCCTCTTGTCCGAAATTTGATCTCAGAGCCTTGGGCTCATATGCTACGGAATTCCCATTCTTCCAATGAACCAATGATGTATCACTTCCAATCCAAAACCCGCCGCCTCCATCCCCAAGAAGGGAATACGCTACTTCTATTGCGAGTCCATCTGGTTTGCTAAAACACTGTACTTGTTGATCTGTCGCATGACAAAGTGACCCTGGGGAGCCTGGGCGAATCAACGTGAACCAAATCGATCCATCGTCTTGTTCCAGCAAGTTGGCAGGGGCGCCCCCCAGAGTGAAGTGCGAAACAACGAGCTCGCTTCGTACGTGACTGAGTCCATTCGCATCGCCGATCCAAAATCCTCCGCTCTTGGCCGGCAAGAAAGATGCGCTTCGGTCCGAATTTAGGGCCGACGACGACCAGGGGACAAAGCGAACGCCGTCAAAGCGGAGCAATCCAATCTTTGTACCCCCGACCCATAGATATCCGTCGGCCGTTTGCGACACCCAATATGGATTATTTGGCAACAATCCGTCTTGAACTCGCCACACACTATGCCGGTATTGGGTCAGGCGTTTGTTTGGGTCTAGGCCATGAGCGCGACCAGTTCCTGCGATCAAGATACAGACAAAGCAAGTCGCGATGAGTCCATTTTTGGTCATGCAGGTTGCAGGCTTGACAGCCGCGTGAACGAGATTTTGGTTTGATTCCTTGTGGCGGATGGGCTGCGCCGCAGGCACTGAATCGCTCGCCTTGATTCCGCACGGAACACTTTCGCAATTTAACAGCGGGCAATTACACCTAGTCAACTGCATGACGCCCGGACCGTATGGGGCGATGCCTCCACGGCCTGTCGCACTACGGCATAGGTATTATGATGAGCTATTTTCGACGGGCGAAGGCGCTTATGACTTCACAGGTGCCGGTCTTGTGAAGTCTGGTTTCGGTGGCGAACACATAGACTCGAACCATCGGCTAATGTAAACCTGAGCATGGGCTTCTCCACAGAAGTGACGTGCTCCATCCGCGTTCGCGCCAATTGTATTCCACTTGAGCACCGTGAGCTCTGCATCGCTGCATTGAATCACGAACCAGTGACTCGGGCTGTTGGTAATTCGTCCACAGATTTCACATCGGAATTCCTGAAGAGCCGTCATTCTATTGCCCCTTTTTCGTACGCTTCCATAAGTTTAGACTTTAGGTTAAGGGATGTACGTCTCAAGTTCAGCCCTCTTTGGTCACTCGCTCACCTCTTGGGGTGACTGCGGGCCAGTCTACCTTCCAGGCATCGGGAGCTGTTTCGCTCATGTACCTGATGCGTACGGGCATAGTGGCAAGCCGGTCGGAGAGCTTCGCTTCATTGCGAATAGGCCACCAGTCGTATAAGAACACTTCTAGAGGACGCCACATAGAAACCCAGCCGCCGATCGTGAGACTTTCGCGCAAGATTTCACCGATGCGGCTGCCCTTCATCAAATTGCCGAGAAAATCGCCCAGGCCAATTGCCGCCGCTACAGCCAACAGACCGATGACGAGACTTGTCCGGCCAACACGAAACAATTCTCGCAGACGTTGCCGGTAGATCTGCGCACGTTGCGTGAAGAACTGATGAATCGCGTCGCGTAACAGTGCCGCTTCATCCGGCAGACCAGCTTGCCGATCAAGATCAACTACTAACCCGAGCGACGCATCACGTGGCAGGTCCTTGGCCCAACCCACGATGAACTCCTCGGCCTTCGGGTCCAGATCCTTGTCCTGAAACGGTGAGGGATCAATAGCGTTGAACAACTGCCTCAGTTCCCCCACGTGCACTTCAATGACAGCGCATTTGGTGGGAAGGGAATCACCGGCAGACCCTGACTCGTGGCGTGATGAGATGGGTGTTGTCAAGTTTGCGCGTTTTGTCGGGAACTTGCGTGCCGACTTCTTCCTCCCGTGGGTCAGAATACTCTACATGACATAGCCAGGGCACGTAATCGATGGCACAAGCCTGTCGGCTTGGCTTTCAAAGCAAGAAATGCTGTGAATCTTCTCCTTGCCCCGGACCGAACACCTCTCGGGAGAGGTTGTGTCTCGTCAGAGTGCCGATGAGACGACATTCGCTGTAAAAACCATCCTGGTTCGCAAATCCGGGGCCTTCAGAGGACAACATGGAACCAGCTCGCACGAAGAGGGTCTTTTCGGCGGCCCGGATCTTGTTTCCTGTGGGAGCAGTCTTAGCTCTCGTCGCCGGTTTTCTCGTCTACTGCACCCTTGTAATCTCGCGGCAGGAAAGCTTTTTGGACGACCGCGGGCTACGTCCGCATGACGTAGCAGGCCTGCACAGTCTTTGATCGGTCTTGGACCGGAAAATATTCCTCTCAAAATTGTTTAATTAACATGAATAAGGTGTTAAGAAATTCTTTTCTTGACAAGCAGCACTGCGGGGACGCAATAATTCGGCATCAATTGCACGTAGGCTAATCCGGTTACGCACCCCTTTAGGAGTGTGGGGCTCCTCTTACGACTTGACAATCGAAGTTTTGAGTCAAAGTTCAACCGCGAGGTGAAACTATGTTTCAGAGACTCATTCAGTCGAGAATTAGTGCTCTTCTCGTTTTGCTCATTTTCCAACTTGTCGGTTGCACAATTTCAGTGCATGCACAAGGTCTTAATGCTGCGCTGACAGGCACAGTAACTGACCCTTCGGGCGCCGCTGTTGTCGGTGCAGAGATCACGTTAACCAATAAAGCTAGCGGAACTGAAACCAAGTTCACTTCTGACGACCGAGGTGAATATGTTTTTCGCAACCTTACGCCCGGCACCTACGATCTGAAGGCTGCGAAAGAGGGATTCCAGACCTATATCAAAACTGGCATTGTTGCGACTATCAATGCGAGTGTTCGTGCGGATGCCACACTCAAGGTGGGTGCGGCGACTCAAACAGTCCAAGTCGAGGGAAATGTATCATCCATCAACTTCGACAATGGAACTCTGCAGGGGGGTGCTGACCCAGAGGTCATCAAAGACTTGCCTCTCGTGATTGAGGGCAAGCCGCGTTCCTCGGCGGCCCTTGCCGTGTTGCTTCCCGGTATATCAACCGGTGGAGGCAACCAAGCTTTCCAGGCGCGTATCAACGGCGGGCAGGAATCGGGAGATGAGGCCCTCCTCGATGGGGCGACCATGCAGGAAGGCTTCATGAGCCAGAGTGGCATGACTTCGATCCATCAGGACTTTCAGATGTCGCCTGATATGGTTCAGGAAGTTAAGGTCTTGACGTCGAGCTATGACCCGCAATATGGGTCATCTACTTCCGGTCAAATCACCATGGTCAGTAAGGGTGGCACTTCACAATTCCACGGTGCAGCGTTTGAATACGCACGTAATGCGGCGCTTAATGCGAATACGTGGACGAACAATTTCAACGGCTCACCTCGGCCGCCGGATAACGAACACAACTTTGGAGCAAACTTTGGCGGCCCGGCCAAGCTTCCTTGGATCAACAGTGGGAAACGCAAAACATTCTTTTACTTCAACTGGGAGTCTTATCACCAGGCTGGTGGCTCGAATACTCCGACCATCTCAATTCCTTCTATTAAAGAGCGGAGTGGGGATTTTTCGGACTGGGTAAATTCCAATGGGAGCCTGATCCCCATCTATATGCCAGGAAATGCATCGGCTGCCTGCCAAGCCGCAGCCGGTGTCGGTCCGGGGCAACAATTCCCCGGCAATCAGATCCCGCAAGGTTGCATCAGTCCGATTGCCGCTGCATATATGGCGGCCTTACCGACTCCAACGAATTCAAATCCAACTTCGAACTACACCCTGCCGAAAGCGGTACCTGATACGCTCACCTCGAACAGCAATGTGTACATGCTGCGAATCGATCATGAAGTCGGCGACAAGGACCACTTCTACTACTTCTGGTGGCGGCAGTTCACAGGTTTCAATAAGGCAACGGCACTTCCAACGCCGATCGCAACCGAATCTCCCACGCGGCCGCAGAATTCGCCTATCTCCCGTTTTAATTGGGAGCACGTCTTTTCTACGACCATGACAAACCATGTGACGTTCGGATATCTGAATCGAAACGAGGGATACGGTTCTGAGAATCTGGACTCCATCGGCCAGTTGCCGCAAATTCCAGGGGCTGCTGGAATAAACGCTTTACCGGCTTTTACTTTCTCTGACGGATTCAATCAGATTTCAAACAGCAACGGACCGCCGGACACAAATATCACTGTCCGTCCTACTTGGGTATTGAATGACACTGCAAATAAAGTATGGGCACACCACACGATTACGTTCGGTGGGGAATGGCGTTCGGTCCAGGGCAACATCCATGCTTCGAACAACCAATCCGGCACATACGGTTTTGACCGTTCAACCACCGCGCTTTCCTCCAGTCCCAACAGCGGCAGCCCGGTTGCCGGGTTCTTGCTGGGAGCGGTAAGTACCGGCTCGATGGATCGTCGCGTCGTATCGGCTTGGTATCCACGTCAGATTGTGTGGGCATTTCATGTAAATGACTCTTGGAAGGCTACACCAAAGCTGACCTTGAACTACGGCTTACGGTGGGATTACTACACTCCCTCACGTGAGAAATACAACCACTTTTCATTCGTTGACCTAGTAGGTGCAAATCCTGGTGCAGACGGACTTCCGGGGCGTTTGGCTTTCGCCGGGACCAAATATGGGGACGCCAGTTTTGGCGCCGATTACCCGGAGAAACCGTGGCACAAGGGTTTTGCGCCGAGAATCGGCGTTGCGTACGCGGTTGATCCGAAGACCGTTGTGCGTGCCGGTTACGGCATCTTCTTTGGTCAGGCGTTTTATCCCGGTTGGGGCGGGGGAATGTCGCTCGACGGATTCAACCTGCACCAGACATTCAATACCAGTCCCAATGGAGCTTCCACCAACCCTGCCTTCTATCTTGATAACGGCGTGCCGGCTCCGCTTAACCCTCCTACTGTTGATTCTGCCTTTGACAATGGTGCCTCACCAAGTCAGGCAAACGGCAACGGTTCGGCATATCGCCCCGTGGACGGAAATCGCCGGCCGTATGCTCAACAGTGGAATTTGACGATTGAACGTGAACTCCCCAAAAACATCGCTGTGAGTGTCGCCTACGTCGGTAACAAAGGGACGCACCTCACATCGAGTTTGCTGCCAGTGAACGTTCTAAATCCGTTTAGTACTGCCATTCAAGGGCTGGAGGCGCCAATCACTGCGATCGACCCCTCCTGCGCAGGTGGTAACCCCGGACCCGGCGCCAATTGCACTTACACACCTCTGCTCAATGACACATTCACAGTCGGAGGTCCGACCACCCTTCATGGTGTTTCGGTTCCTTACGCGAACTGGGTGCAGGATTTGACCAGCCCCACTAGCGCCTGTGCTCCGACGGTTGCTCAGGCTCTGCTCCCATTTCCGCAATTCTGTGGCCCTCTTCAGGGATTGAATGAGAGCCATGGCGGCTCCATCTATCATTCATTCCAGATGAAGCTGGAGAAACACTACAGCAATGGCCTTCAGATGCTGGTGTCGTACACCGCGTCGAAACTGATTTCTGATGCGTCGGACAACACTCAGCAACTTGGAGGTTCGTGGAACGCAACCCAGGGAGTAATTTCACCTTTCGAGCACCAGCGCGCTCGCTCCCTATCGTCGGACGATGTGCCCCAGATTCTCTCTGTGGCATTCGTCTATGATTTGCCATTCGGCAAGGGTAAGAAGTATGCGGGCGGAGGTGGCCCACTTAGCGTAATTGCCAGCGGCTGGCAGCTTAGCCCGATCATTCACTACCAGAGCGGTACGCCGATGTGGTTCCGTTCCACTACATGCCAGGTCGTGCCACAGTTCAGGCAGAATTGTCTGGTCGGCCTAGTGCAGGGACAAGATCCATTTCTTCAAAGCCCCAATGGCTACGATCCCGCTAAGGGGCCTCTATTGAACGCAGCTGCATTCGAGCCGCTTAGTGACTTCTGCGTTACAGGTACCGCCCCTGATTGCACCGGAACTTATGGGTATACTGGCGACGGTCCACGCATCTCGAACCTGAGAGGCCCTAGTGGCAAGAACCTCGACTTCTCGATAACTAAGAACACTCCCATCGGAGAACGAGCGAACTTCCAACTTCGGTTTGCCTTCTTTAACGCCTTCAATAGCCATTACCTCTACCCCGCAGCCAATGTTAACAACCAAGGCTCGAGCTTTGCCTTTGTGAACGATATTGCTGCCGGAGGGGCAAATGGTTTCGGCACTTGGACTGGAGGAGTCAGCTCTCCACGTACCATACAAATCGGCGCGCGAATAGAATTCTAAGCTCGCGCCTGTCATTTCCGACAACGCCGTCTTGTCTCAAGCACAAGACGGCGTCGTTGTATTTGCTATTTGGTCTCTGGAATAGGCGGGGACGACTTCGGTTGCTTTTCGGCGTTGTCCTTTAACTCTTTAAACTTGGCAATCTCAACCTTCGCAAGCTGACTCTCTCCGAGTTTTTGGTAGATCCTGCCTAATAAGTAATGTGGTTCGGGATATGTGGGATCTAAGGCAACCGCCTTATTGAGGGATTGGATCGCCGCCTGCTGTCCACCTTGCATTTCCAATACGCGACCTAGCTGATAATGTGCTTGGGGAAGCTGGTTGTCGTACTGTAATGCTTCTCGCAGATTTTTTTCTGCTTCTGTCAGACGGTTCACGGAAACAAGCGTAACGGCCAGATTCACATGCGGCCACGCCGACGGCTTCGCCTGACGCCGATTTAACTCGACCGCTTGGTTATAGTTTTGTATTGCTTCCTCGAACTGACCCCGATAGTCATAGCATAGACCCAAAAGATCGTAGGCTCGCATCATCGTGGAATCGAGTTCGATAACTTTTTGCAGGCGCACGATTGCAGAGTTGTAATTTTGGGCATCGTAGTCAAGGCGCGCCAGCCAATAGGGATAGAGTGAATTGCGGGGCTGGACGGATGAGAGTTTTTCGAGTTCTGGCCGAGCCCAGTCGCGCCGGTTCAGTTTGATATAGGCCATGGCAAGGCTGAATCTGCTGCGATCGTCGAGAGCAGTAATGCTCGCTGCGCGTTTCCAGGCTATAACGGAGTTGAGATATTGCCCGTCGAGAAAAAATACTCCACCGGCGATCTCGAGCAGCTTCGCTGCGCGAATTGATTTTGGATCATGTTCCGTTTCTTCGACAAGGATGGTCTCAGCCTTCTTGTAATCTTTTTGCTTAATTGCGTCTTCGAGCGCGGCCTGACGAGAGCCCTCCAACTGCAAACCGGACAGGGGTTGCAAAAAGCTTCCCACTGGTAGTTCTTCTTGAGATGGCAGAGCGGCGTTTTGCGCCAGGATAGAGACAGACAGGTAGATGCTGAGGACGGAAAGAACGACAATAAAGTATTTTTTTTTCATTACGTCCTAGAAGAACGGTCTTATGGAACTGCGCCAGACTTTGCCGCTAAAATTTTGGCTTTCGTTTCTGCCGCGATTTTACTTTCCGGAACCAGCTTTAGCTCGGTGTCGATTTCAGCAAGCGCTTCATCAAATTTCTTCAATTCCAGGTAGGTCAGTGCCATGGCCAAATGGATCTCGGGCAGCTTGGGATCGGAGCGCACGGCCTGTTGATACGCTGAAAGGGCAAAATCATATTTTTGCTGAATCAAATATTCTTGTCCCAGAGCCTGATGCAAACGCGCGGCATCAGGATGGATTTTGGCGATTTGCTGGTAAGACCATCCGGACAGTCTTGTCAGCGCTCTTCCCAGTTGATAAGAGTATTCGGGTTCCTGTGGCTCCAGTTGCATAAGCTTTTGTAGTTCCGTAGCAGCGCCACTCCAGTTTCCCATCGCCTCGTACGCTTTCTCCAACTGTAGATAAGCTTCTGGCTGCTGCGGCATTAAATTAGTTGCACGTTGGAGTTCTTGCACTGCCTCGCGGTTCTTTCCCAGGGACAGCAGACTGGAGCCAAGCAACAAACGTGTTGGACCGTAGTTCGGTTGCAGAAGGAGCGCCTGGCGAAATCTCCCAACTGCCTGGGCATGCTTTCCGCGTTGCTGGGCGATGACGCCGAGATTATGAAAAATGAGTGGATGTTTAATTCCTTGAGATAGTGCCTGCGAGAAGATGTTCTCCGCCCTGTCTAGGTCACCGGATTTGAGGGCGTTCACTCCCGAAACTACCTGTTTTTCGATTGCCGGTGAGAGATTCTCTTGCGCTCGCATCGCGACGCTTATCAGGCAGGCCGCGAGCAACAGGCTGAGATATATGGCATCCTGACGCCGTGCAGTCATCCCTTGATCCGACACCGCTAGCACAGAAGGTTGGCTTTCTGGTTTCACAGTATAGAGCAGTCCGGCCCTTTCATCTTCATAGTAATTACGTACCAACTTCCATATAATTCTTTGGTCGCAACTCACCGCAAAACCCGCACTGACGGTGCTTTTGGCATGCGATTGCGTATCTCTATCCCGGTTCTGGTGCTCAATCTTTTACTGACCAGCATGACTCTGTTTGCCGCTTCCGAGGCGCAGGTGGCAAATGGGCGAGAACAAAGGATCCTTCAAATTCAGCAGCTGATTGAACAACACGATTTAGTGGGCGCAAAGCAGTTGTTAAAAGAGTCCGAGAAACAGTTTCCCAGTGATGCTGGTTTGGATAATCTGTCAGGCATCATCGAAGCTCAGCAAAATCATTATCAAGCTGCCGAAGCCAGCTTCAGGCGCGCGATTGAACGTGAGCCCAAATTTACTGGTGCCTATCTTAATTTGGGCCGGCTTTATCAAGAAAACGTCGCGATGGATTCTCAGGCAGGTCAGAAAGCATTGAAAATATACGAACGAGTCATCCAATATGAGCCGGGGAATTCAGAAGCGAACTATCAGAGCGCCCTACTATTGCTACAACAAGGCAGGTATCAGGATTCGCTTTCGCGCCTGGCTCAGCTTCCGGCAGATGCGCGAAATAGCGCTCAGGCTCTATCGCTTCAATGCGGGAATTACGCTGCTATCGGAGATCGCAAACACACAGACGATATGGCAGCGCTTCTGCTTCGTAATCCTGATTTTTCTGAGCCCGATGCACAGCAAATACTTACGCCATTGCAGAAAGCCAAACGTCCTGACTTAATTATTTCGCTTCTAGAAAATCTGCAAAGCCGCCATGTATTGTCCACGGCGATGCTGCATTCTCTTGGCTTGGCTTACGAAAGTGCAGGAAAGTTGACCGAAGCCCGGGCTACGCTCGAACAATTTGTCGAGAGCGGAAATGTTTCCGTTGCAACATTGTTTGAACTCGCGCGGGTTGCGCATGAGCAGAAAGATTACAAGGGATCTCTTGGCTATCTAGCGCATGCGCGGGGCATTGAGCCAGAAAATCCATCTGTTCATTATTCGTTCGGCCTGGTGTGCCTGGATCTGGATTTGGTCGCGGAAGCGCGTAATTCTTTTGAAAAGGCACTGAAGCTGAAACCAGAGGAACCCTCCTATAACTACGCAATGGGAGCCACTTCTTTGTTTCGCCATGATCCGGCAGATGCCGTTCCCTACTTCGAGAAGTATGTTGAACTCAGACCGGAGGACCCTCGTGGAAAAATAGGAATCGCCACAGCTTTTTTTCGCGCGAAGGACTATGTCTCGGCGCTTCCCTGGATCAAACAAGCTGCCCAGAGCCCTGAAACCGCAACAGTTGCTCACTATTATCTTGGCTCCATCGCCTTACGCGAGAAACGCTTTGATGAGGCTTTGAATGAACTCGAACTTGCGCTGAAAACCAACCCAGATTATGCCGATGCATCGGCTGAACTTGGACAATATTATCTACAAAAGAAAGACTACGCTCAGGCTGAGCGGCAAATTCAACATGCCTTGCAGATCGATGCCGACCATTCCGCAGCGAATTTCTATCTGCTGATGCTTTATACGCGCACTGGTGACCCACGCCGTGAAGCGCAATCCAAACGCTATGACGAGCTGCAGAAACTTCGCCAGGAAAAGACACAAGATTTTCTGCGTACGGTGGAGGTCCGGCCATTCGAGGCCCCTTGAGTATGCCCAAGTTCCTTACCCCCCGTCGTGTTGTTAGCTCCATCGGATTGCTGGCGCTCATGTTCGTGGCTGATGCGAGTTCCCATGGGGCGTCCTCGGCTTTGGCCGAAGCCACTCATGCACTCTATCGCGGAGAATACATACAGGCTACCCAACTTGCCGGTCAACACCTACGCAAATTCCCAAATGATGCTCCAGTGCGAGTGATACTCGCGCGCGCAGAACTGGCACAAGGAAAAATTCGGGAGGGTTTTGCAGAATTGCAGAAAGCCCTCGCTTCCGATCCACACAATATTGATGCTCTTTATTATTTATCGCAGGTGGCGCGTGAGCTTTCACACCAGCAATATCAGAGGCTATTCGCGATGGCTCCTGATTCCAGCCGTGCCCATCAACTCCTTGCGGAAGCTGCTCTTGGAGCTGAAAATCCGAGTGAAGCCGAAGCGGAATTTCAGAAAGCGCTGCAGTCAAATCCCCGCTCGGTCGAAGTGTTGACCGAACTGGCAGAATTGAAGCGTTCTCAATCAAAATTTGATGAGGCGATTACTTACTACACGCAGGCAGCGAAAATCGATTCGTCAAATTACGATGCCGCTTACGGACTGGGAGCTTGTTACACCTATAAGCAGGATTATCCTCAAGCTACTGTGTGGCTTCGTAAGGCGGTTGCTCTGGCTCCTGATTCCGCTGCCAGCCACTTTGCGCTCGGCAATGTATTGTTTCAATCGGGTCAATGGGAAGCTGCCATTCCGGAATTACAGAGTTCGCTTCAACTCGAACCACGGCTGAAGCAAGCCTACTTCCTGCTTGGCCGTGCTTACTCCAAACTTGGTAGACAGGAAGAATCGAAAGCTGCCCT
>Ga0068859_100007270_pt1 | contig 11233 bp, 14 predicted proteins | sample KBSSwiS22_FD_66585 | JGI IMG/M metagenome (GOLD analysis project Ga0068859, IMG submission 66585) | Switchgrass rhizosphere microbial communities from Kellogg Biological Station, Michigan, USA - KBS Switchgrass S2-2 | ecosystem: Host-associated > Plants > Roots > Rhizosphere > Soil ... | reverse complement strand
GCGCCCGGTGAGGATGCGGTCGGAGACGAAGATTCCCGTCTCGCTGGTGCAGCGCGTGGTGTTCACGGCGGTGCGCGCGCGCGGCACCTGGTCGGCGTTGGTCGCCGCCCAGCACGTGACCCACGGCGCCGCGCTCTCGAGCCCGCGGTACGGCCCGTACGCGGCGCTGCGAAACCCGCTGCCCTTCAGCGCCTCGTAGAACGTCGCCTGCCAGGCATCGAGCTGGCGGCCGACTTCCTCGCGCGCCTTGTCGACGGCGAGCGCCGGGCCCTTGCGCGCCCGATCGATGAGGGTCGCCGCATGGTTCGCCGGAACGAGGAAGCCGACCTGCTCGCCGTCGACGAGCTTCGCCACGTTGATGCCGACCACCCTGCCGTCGGCTCCGGTCACCGGACCGCCGCTCATCCCCGGGTTGATCGCGCCGGAGAAATGGATGCGCTTGTCGTACGACTTGTCGACCGGGCCGTTGTACGTTCCCTCGACGATGGTGAACCCGAGGTCGAGGGGATTGCCCATCGCGTAGATGCGCTCGCCCTTGGGAAGACGGCCGGCGAGCGCGCGCGGATCGAACTCGAAGAAGGGCATGCTCGTGCGTTCCAGCTTCACCGCGGCGAGGTCGTTCGCCACGTCGATCGCGAGCAGCTTGAGCGCCCCCTTCGCCCCGTCGGGAGCCAGGTATTCGAGGCGGTAGGTCCTGGGGTCGAGCGCGAATTGCGAGACCACGTGGTAGTTGGTGATCGCGAGCCCGTCGGCATTCACGAGGAAGCCCGAGCCGATCGAGGATTGCCGCCCCGCAGCCTGGAGCAGCGTGCGCACCTGGAGGATGCGCGGCTTGGCGGATTCGTAGACGCGCTCGGCGGCCGACGAGAGCGGCGGCGCTTCGGGCGGCGGCTGGGAATGACAAAGGCCGGCTGCGAGCAGGCCGGCCGCGAGGACGAGCGCGGATCGCAAGGGCATCCGCACATTTTCTCACGGCCGCATGCGTGTTTTCCCGACGTCAGGCGGCGATCGCGAGCGGCTCGGTGAGCGCGCGGATGGCGCGGCCCGCCTTGGCAAGCGCTTCCTGTTTCGGAGCCTCGCCCATCGCGAGCCCTTCCGCGTACACGAATTCCACGTCGGTGATGCCGAGGAAGGCGAGAAAGTCGCGCACGTACGCGGTCTCGGTATCGCGGGGCGTTCCGGCATACAGGCCGCCGCGCGTCGCGAAGACGTAGGCCTTCTTCCCCTTGAGCAGCCCTTCGGGGCCGTTCGCGGTGTAGCGGAACGTGAGGCCGGCGCGCGCGACATGGTCGAAGTACGCCTTCAGCGTCGACGGCACGCCGAAGTTGTACATGGGCAGTCCGAGCACGATGACGTCGGCCTGGCGCAGCTCGTCGATGAGCGCGTCGGAATAGCCGGCGATCGCCTGCTGCTCGGCGGTGCGCGCCTCGGGCGCCGCGAGGAACGCCTGGAAGCGCTCGGCGGTCAGGTGCGGCACCGGCTCGGCGCCGACGTCGCGCTCGATCACGCGGGCTTGCGGATGGGCGGCGCGCCACTCGTCGGCGAACTGGCGGGCGAGGACGCTCGACTGTCCGCCGTTGGAGAACATGCTGGCCTGGATCTGGAGAAGGGTTTTCATGGTGGGCTCACCTCGAATGCGTTGCGATGGAGTCCATTCTCGGCCGGCGCACTTCGATAAAAAAGCGCAAAATTTGCCCTCTACCTATCGAATGGATCGATAATGGCAACGGCCCCCCGCATCACCCTCGAGCAATGGCGCGCCCTGCAGGCGGTGGTCGAGGCCGGAGGCTATGCGCAGGCGGCCGAGCGCATGCACAAGAGCTAGTCGACGCTCACCTACGCCGTGCAGCAAATCCAAAAACTGCTCGACGTGCAGGTCTTCGAGATTCGCGGGCGCAAGGCGGTCCTCACGCAGTCGGGACAGGTCCTCTATCGCCGCGCGCGCACGCTTCTCGAGGAAGCGGCGATGCTCGAGCGCGGCGCCGCGCAGATGTCGAGCGAGTGGCAGCCGGAGATCCGCATGGCCGTGGAGATCGTGTTCCCGACGTGGCTGCTGCTGGAGGCGCTCGCGGAGTTCGCGCGCGAGCGCCCCGAGACCCACATCGAGGTTTTCGAGACCGTGCTTTCGGGCACGCAGGAGATGCTCGCCGAAGGCCGCGTCGACCTCGCGATCGGCTCGGAGCATGCCGGCATGCACGGGATGCCGATCCTGCCCGTTCGTTTCGTTGCCGTGGCGAGCCCCACGCATGCGCTCCACCAGCTCGGCCGGGCGGTCACCGAGCGCGATTTGCGCCGCCACCGGCGCATCCTCATTCGCGATACCAGCACCCAACGGCAGAGGGACGTCGAGGGCGTCGAGCTGCGCTGGACCGTGAGCAACAAGGCCACGTCCATTCGCGCGGTCGCCATGGGGCTCGGCTACGCGTGGCTTCCCGAGGAGACGATCCTGCACGAGCTGCGCGCCGGGGAGCTGCGCGCGCTGCCGCTTCGCCATGGCGCGCGCCGCACCGCCCAGCTTTTCGCGTCGTTCTCGGACCCGGAGTTCCCGGGGCGCGACGTGGCGCGGCTCGCGGAGATCCTGCGCAATCGCGCGGCTACGGCGTGCAGGAAAGCGCGCGCGCGCCGCTAGAGGTCGAGCGCGTAGCCCTGGTCGCAGCGGCTCGCAAGGTGCGGGCGCGCCGCGGGGCGGAAGCCGCTGCGCTCGTAGAGGCCGATCGCGACCTTGAGGAGCGAAGCGGTCTCGAGCTCCATGCGCCGGAACCCGCGGCCGCGGGCGAAGGCGATCGCGCGCCGGAGCAGTCGCGCGCCCAGCCCCTGGCCGCGGGCCTCGCCGAGCACGTACATCTTGCGCAGCTCGCAGGTCGTGTCGTCCACCCGATAGACGCCGCAGCATCCGACCACGCGGCCGTCGTCGGCCATGACGACGTCGAAGAGGCCGCCGCGCGCGAAATAGCTCGCGGCGATGTCGCCGAGGTCGCCGTCGGTGCCCGCGGGATCCGGCGCGAGGCCGTACTCGGCGAGGACGACCCGCACCACCTCGCGTATTGCCTGCGTATCGCTTGGCGACGCGACGCGGATCGCGTGGCCGCGGAAGCCCGCCGCGGCTCGTAGCGGGCGCGACGATTCGCCCGTGAGGGTCTCGACGAAACGGCGCGCGGCTTGCGGCCGCTCGGCGCGATCCGCCACCGCCGCCGTGTACACCGTTTCGAGATCGAATCCCTTGGGCAACGGAGCGACCAGGCGCACGCCGGGCGTCGCGACGATCTCGGTCGCCTGCGTGCAGCCGATGGGGCGTCCCGACGCTCCCGCCATCGCGCGCATCGCCGTCGCGCCGTTGGGGAAGGTCTTCACGCGATCGGCGAGCGCCGCCTCGAGGCCCAGGCGCGCGAGGACGCCGGCGAAATGGATGCCCGCGGTCGCCTTCGTCGGATCGGGAAAGTAGATCGCGTCGGCGGCGACGAGGGCGGCGCGAAGCGACGCCTCGTCGGAGACGAACGGCGCGGGATCGGCGGCGCGCACCGCGATCGAGGTCGCGACCGCGCCGAGGTCGCCGGCTGTGTCGGCGCGCACGCGCCCGGCCGAAGCGAGCTCCGCGATCTGCGCGTCGGAGAGGATCACGATGTCGCATTCCTCGCCGGCGAGGAACTTCTCGCGCATCGCTCCCACCGCGCCGAAGCTGCCGTCGACGCCGATCGCATGCTTCGCGGCCAATGTGGCCACCACGCCGTGCGCGGCGCCGGCGCTCACGAAACGCAGCGGCATAGGATTGATCCTGTCCCCGTGGGGGTCACCCCCGGGCTCAGCGATCGGGCTTGGCGCCCGAGACCTTCACGATCCGCGCCCACTTCTCGATGTCCTCGTTGAGGAAGCGCGTGAACTCGTCGGGCGTCATCGACATCGCGACCGCTCCCTGTTTCTCCCATGCGGTGCGCATCTCCGTCGAGCCCACGATGCGACGGACTTCCGCGTTCAGCTTGTCGACGATCGCCTTGGGGGTGCCCGCGGGCGCCATGAGGCCGAGCCAGATCACCGCGTCGTAGCCGGGAACGCCCGCTTCCGAAACCGTGGGCACGTCGGGAAGCACGCTCGAGCGCACCTTGCCGGAAGTGCCGAGGGCGCGCAGCTTGCCGGCCTGGACGTTGGGCGCCATCGTCGTGATCGCGTCGAACATCATCTGTACCTGGCCGCCGAGGATGTCGGTGCGGGCGCCCGAGCTTCCCTTGTACGGAACGTGGACGATGTCGACCCCGGCCAGCGCCTTAAAAAGCTCGCCCGCCATATGGTAGGGCGTGCCCGGCCCGGAGGATGCGTAGTTGAGCTGCCCGGGCTTGGACTTCGCGAGGGCGATGAACTCCTTGAGCGTCGCCGCAGGCACCGAGGGATGCACCACCATCACCAGGTCGGAGTAGTTCACCGGCGCAATGGCGGCGAAATCGCGCATCAACTGGAAGGGCTTGTCGGGAATCAGCGACTCGTTGACGGTGTGCGTGTTCGACATCATGAGAAGCGTGTAGCCGTCCGCGGGGCTCTTCGCGACCAGGTCGGTGCCGACGATCGATCCGCCGCCGGGCTTGTCCTCGACGACGAACGGCTGCGCGAGGCTCGCCTGCAGCTTTTCCGCGATCGCTCGCGCATACAGGTCGGCGGGACCGCCCGCGGCGAACGGGACGATGATGCGCACGGGCTTCGAGGGCCACGCCTGAGCGAACGTGAGCAGGGGCAGGGCGGCGAGCGCCGCGGCGAAGGCGAGGACGAACGAACGACGCATCGATCTCTCCCGGGTGGGTAGGCGCGCATTGTCCTCCGGCCGGACTATTCGCGGAAGTGCGAATGTCGGAGGAGCCTCACAGCATGCACGGTTCACGCGGACACCAATTCCCTCCGTAGGCCGACTGAAGGCGCGCGGGCGTGCCGGGCATGCTGGAGAGTACGTGCGTAGCACGTCGACAACACACGGAGGTTTACCATGAAAAACCGCACACAAGCTTCGATCGTCGCCGCGGCATTCGCGCTGGCGCTGGGCGCCTGCGCCGACATGTCGCCGTCGGAAAAGGGCACGGTCGCTGGCGCGGCGGTCGGCGGTCTCGCGGGCTCGGCCGTCACCGGCGGCAGCACGACGGGCACGATCGGCGGCGCGGTCGTGGGCGGCGTGGTCGGACACGAGATCGGCAAGGACCGCGAAGGCCGCTAGAGCACGCCATTCGACATCGAGGAGGTTCCATCATGAACCGCAGAATCCTGCCGCCCCTCGTGGCGGCATTCGCGCTGGCCGCATGGCCGGCGTTCGCCAACCACCACGAAAAGATCGTGGTCAACCAGCCGCCGCCCGAGCTGAAGGCGGGCGAAGACCAGGCGCCGCCCGCGCGCGAAGGCTATGTCTGGGCGCCGGGCTACTACACCTGGACCGGCTCGAAGTACGAGATGCGCAAGGGCCACTGGGTCGCCGAGCGCAGGGGCTATCGCTACGTCGCGCCGCGATGGGCCCAGGAAGCGGGCAGCTGGACGCTTTACCCCGAGCAATGGGTGAAGAACGAAGACGACAAGGAGAAGACGGTCGCGAAGGACAGCGCGATGCCGCCGATCGCCGAGCGGCGCTGAACGAACGAAAAGGGCGCCGACGGCGCCCTTTTCATTTCCCCGCTTTCTTCGTCACGCGACTCTACGCTGGCGTGATTCGATGGCTGCCGGCGGCCGCGGCGGCGTGTGCAGCGGGTTGAGCCACACGAGGAGCGCCGCGTGCCCGCAGGACTCTTCATCCTCGGGCAGGTAGTCGTGGATGAGCCCGCAATACTGGAAACCCTGCGACATCTGGAAGCGCAGCACCGGATCGGCGATGTCGCCCCAGATCACTTTCATCGCGTAGAGCTCCGGCGACATCGACGCGTGCAACGCCCTGAAGCCCGGCAGCCTCGCAGCCGAGATGATGCGGCGCAGGTTCATGCGCCGGCAGATGCGCCGCTCGGCCTGGTAGAGGGCGCGCGCGACGCCGAAGCCGCGGCGATTGGTATCGACGATCACTTCGGCGCTGTAGAGCGTGCGGCCGTGCGGGTCGTGGGTCGTGAACTGTCCGTCGCCGGTCACGGTTCGCCAGGTGTGATGGAGCGCGTAGTTGTCCCAGCGGACGATGAGCGTGCTCGCCGCGCCGACGATGAGCCCCCCGGCTTCCGCGACGAGCTGGCCCTCCGGAAAAATGTGCCGCTGGCTTTCGAGCTGCTGCAGGCTCCAGGCCGGCATGCCCGGCGCGGCTTCGTGCTGCAGCGCGCGAATCGCCGCGCAGTCCTCGAGCCGCATCTCGCGCACGCGCACCTCGCCCGAGGGTGCCAGCGGCGCCACCCGCCACACGTCGGCGATGGTGGCGATGCCGGGCTTGCGCGGAAATGCCTCGACCGACCCCATCATGCCTTGCGAAACGCGGTTTCCGCGCATTGCGGGCACGGCGGCAGGACGGTCGTGCGCGTAAGGCGCACCTTCCATCCGCAGCCCGCGCATGTCAGGGTCCCGGGGCTGGTGATGTCCCCGGTGCGGAACGTGATGCTCGGATCGGCGCGCTGCAGCAGGTCGCGGCGCACGAAATGGCGCAGGCGCTCGGCGTTCTGCGCCGTGAATTCGCCCGCGCTCACGAGGCCGTCGCAGGCCGTGTCGAGCGCGCGGTCGAACGCGCTCACCGTAAGCTCGCCCGCCTGGGTGAACACTTCCTCGACACGCGCCACCAGGCGGTCGAAGAGATCTTCCTGGCGATGGCGCTCCTCGTCCGTGGCCGCGCGGACGCGGTCGAGCGTCTCGGGGCGGAGCGGACGCGCGCGCGAGCCGACGCGCTTTCGTCCCAGATGCGTGCGAATGGCGCCGCGGGTGCGGGCGCGACCCCCATTGCCCGTGGGAGTGGACGGATGCCTCATGGCGACTCCTTTGAAGACCGGGGACAAATAGACCGTCCCAAGTCGACCGCCGGGGAGCGAGGCAAGTTCCGGAATTATTTCCCGCGATAGGTGCAGCTCTGCCCGCACGAATCGCGCCGCACGGTGACGCGCGCGAGCCGCGGAAAGCGCGGCGCGAGGGCGCGCCAGACGAAGAGGCAGAGATTCTCGAGGCTGGGGCTCGCGAGCCCGCCGACCTCGTTCAGCATGCGGTGGTCGAGTGCTGCGCGCACCGCGCCGCACGCGCGCTCGACTTCGCCGAAGTCCGCGACGAAACCCGTAGCGGGGTCCGGCTCGCCCTCGAGCGCGACTTCGACCTGGAAAGAGTGGCCGTGGACTCCCGCGTAGGGATGGCCCTCGGGGAAGCCGCCGAAACGATGCGCGGCGTCGAAGCCAAAGCGGTAGGCGATTTCCATCGGGCTAGCGGATCCCCACGATCTTGTGCGATTGCAGCGACAGGCGCCAGCGCGGATGCGCCAGGCAGTAGGCGATGGCCGCGCGCGTGTTCGCGTCGCGCGAAGGGCCGTCCATTGGTTGCAGGAAGAAGTGCGCGAAGTCGAGCGCCTCGAAGCGCTCCGGCGGCGCATCGGGCTGGGGATACACGAGCTTCAGCTCGTTGCCGCGCGCGATCGCGAGCGTGGTCGTGGACTTGGGGCTCACGCAGATCCAGTCGAGGCCCGAGGGCGCCGCGAGCGTGCCGTTGGTTTCGACGGCGACGCGAAAGCCCCTGGCGTGCAGCGCATCGATGAGCGCCGCGTCCATCTGCAGCAGCGGCTCGCCGCCGGTGCAGACCACGAAGCGGTGGTGCGCGCGACCCGCCGGCCACTCGGCCTCGATCGCCGCGACCAGCGCGCTCTCATCGTCGAATTTTCCCCCGCCCGTCCCGTCGGTGCCGACGAAATCGGTGTCGCAGAAATTGCACGCCGCGCTCGCGCGGTCGGCCTCGCGGCCCGACCACAGGTTGCACCCGGCGAAGCGGCAGAACACCGCGGGCGTGCCGCTCATCGCGCCTTCGCCTTGCAGCGTGTAGAAGATCTCCTTGACCGCGTACATTCAGTCGGCTTGCATCTTCAGGCGGCGAGCGCGAGGACGAAACGGATCGGTCGGCGCATCTTCAAGGGCGGCTCCGTGAACGAAACCTCGCATTATCCCGTGCCGGGGGTTGACGCGGGCGAATGCTGCATGGCAGCATCCGGGGCAATGGCATCCAAGCGAATTCATCCGAAGACCGCGACGCGCGTACCCGCGTTCGCCTCCTGTCACGGGGGCGGCCTGGGCATGTGGGTCGGGGTTCTCTCCGGCAAGACGATGGAATAGACGGCTCGCAACCGAATTCCTTCCGAAGCCCGGAGAGCCGAAAGCCTCCGGGCTTCGCGCTTCTGGAAACGGAGTAGCACCGGCGACTTCGCGGGCTGTGCGCGGCCCGCCTAACGAAGGTTTCGGGTCGCCGCCCGGATGCGCGATCGGGACGTCCCGACGCGCTTGCCCGGGTTCGAGGACGGCGGCCGGCCCCTGCGCGGGCCGGCCGCGGTCGGAAACTCAGCGGAACTTGGCGCAGAGCTTCTCGAGCTCGCGCGCCAGCACCATCGCGTCCAGGCCGACCGCGGTGAAGGTCGTGCCCCATTCCATGTAGCGGCGCGCGGAAGCCTCGTCGGTCGCGAGGATGCCGGCGGCCTTGCCGCACGCGCGGATGCGCTGGATCGCATCCCGGATCGCCGATTGCACTTCCGGATGCGACTGCTCGCCCAGGTGGCCCAAGCCCGCCGCGAGGTCGGCGGGCCCGACGAAGACGCCGTCGACCCCGTCGGTGCGCGCGATCTCCTCGAGATGGTCGAGGCCCGCGCGATTCTCGATCTGCAGCAGGAGGCAGAGCTCCTCCTCCGCGCGCTTCGCGTAATCGGCGACTCGGCCGAAGCGCGAGGCGCGGGTCACCCCCGCGACGCCGCGTACGCCCCGCGTCGGAAAGCGCACGGCCGCGACTGCAGCCGCGGCTTCCTCGCCGTCCTGCACGTACGGGACGAGCAACGTCTGCGCACCGATATCGAGGTGCCGCTTGATGAGGACCTTGTCGTTCCACGCGGGACGCACGACGGGCGAAACGGGGTAGGCGGCGACGACCTGGAGCTGCGCGAGCGTGGTGTCGACCTCGTTCGGAGAGTGCTCGGTGTCGATGACGAGCCAGTCGAAGCCTGCTCCCGCGACGATCTCCGCGCTGTACGGGCTCGCGAGCGATACCCACAGGCCGATCTGTTGCTTCCCGGCGACGAGGGCGTGCTTGAACGGATTGCGCGGCAGGTCCATTGGAGGCGAGTGTACAGGTGAGCGCGTACTCCGATTGGAGGCCGATTTTTTTCGCCGCGTAGGACGAGTCTGATAGCCGGCTTCGCCCGCGATGACGCAGACTCGTAATCGTGACTGTCATCTCAACCGTAGGAGCGGCAATGAGCTACGAATACGATTTCGAAATGGTCAAGCGCGCGTATGCTGAGATGGCGCGCCGCGCGCAGGAGAGGGAAGAGGTCCGCAGGCCGCTGCGCCACCAGGTTCCCGTACAGAAACCGGCCCGGCCGGCGGGAGACGTGCTCGAACAGGAGGTGCTGCAAGCCTGAAGCGCGGTGGCTCCCAAACCCAAAGCCCCGCCGAAGCGGGGCTTTTCATTTCTGGCGCGCTTGTTGCAGCGGCCTGTCGATCCGACACCGCTTTCGCCTCGATGCGCCGCCTCGACTTCATTTCTTTCCTGTTCGTGCCGTTTCTTGCCGCCTCGATCGCCGCGGCCGCCGCCATCGCCGGCCCGGAGCGCGCGGGCGCTTCCGGCCCGGCGCTCCTCGGGACTTATCGGGAGCTCGCCGACCAGCTCGCGCACAACCCTTATGGCCAGCCGCTTCACCTGGTCGCGGAGGAGACGGACCGCCGCGTGACGGGCGATGCCTACGCGGTGCTCCGCCATCCGTTCGCCGAAGCGGCTCGACCGCTCTCGGACGCGACGCAGTGGTGCGAGATCCTGCTCCTGCCTTTCAACACCAAGCATTGCGAAGCCGCGACAGACTCCCCGGACCGGCTCGCGCTCACGATCTTCATCGGCCGCAAGTACACGACACCCCTCGAGCGCACCCATCGCCTCGATTTCCGCTTCGACGTGGCCGAGCGCCGGGACGATTACCTGCGGGTGGTCCTCACCGCGCCCGACGGACCCTTCGGGACGCGCGATTACCGGATCGTCCTCGAGCTCGTGCCGGTGGGGGAGGGCCGGACATTCCTGCATTTCGGCTATTCATACGTGTACGGCAAGCTCGCGCACGCCGCGATGCAGGCCTACCTCTCGACGATCGGCGCGAACAAAGTGGGCTTCACGACCGAGGGCGCGGACGCCGAGGGCCGGCCCGCGCTGGTTCGCGGAATGCGCGGCGTGATGGAGCGCAACACCATGCGCTACTACCTCGCGATCGAGGCGTACCTCACGGCGCTCAAGGCGAGCGCCGCGGAAAGGCCCGCGCGCTTGATCGACGCATGGTTCGTGGCGGTCGAGCGCTACCCGCGCCAGCTGCACGAGCTCGAGCGCGGCGAGTACGTCGCCATGAAACGCCAGGAATTCGAGCGGATGCGAAAAGGCGTCAGCCCCGCCCGACAAACGGCATCTTCGTCGCCATGATCGTCATGAACTGCACGTTGGCGTCGAGCGGCAGGCTCGCCATGTAGACCACCGCGGAGGCGACGTGATTCACGTCCATGCGCGGCTCGACCTTCATCTCGCCATTGGCCTGCGGCACGCCCTTCGCCATGCGCTCGGTGAGCGGCGTGACGGCGTTGCCGATGTCGATCTGGCTGCACGCGATGTCGTGCTTGCGCCCGTCTAGCGAGATCGACTTGGTGAGGCCCGTGATCGCGTGCTTGGTGGCGGTGTAAGGCGCGGAGTAGGGCCGCGGTGCGTGCGCGGAGATCGAGCCGTTGTTGATGATGCGCCCGCCGCGCGGCTGCTGGTCCTTCATGATGCGGATCGCTTCCTGCGCGCACAGGAAGCTGCCGGTGAGGTTCGCGTTCACCACGTTCTGCCACTGCTCGAAGGTGAGGTCCTCCATCGGGATCGCGGGCGCTCCCATGCCGGCGTTGTTGAAGAGCACGTCGAGGCGCCCGAACGATTCGCGCACTTTCGCAAAGAGCGCGCGCACCGAGTCCGGGCTGCCGACGTCGGTGGGCACCGCGAGCGCTCGTTGGCCCGCGCCCGATTCCTTCACCGCGGCATCGAGAGGCTCCGGGCGCCTTCCCGCGAGCGCGACGTGATAGCCCTCCTTCAACAGCGCGAGGGCCGCCGCCTTGCCGAT
>Ga0068859_100007267_pt1 | contig 11236 bp, 6 predicted proteins | sample KBSSwiS22_FD_66585 | JGI IMG/M metagenome (GOLD analysis project Ga0068859, IMG submission 66585) | Switchgrass rhizosphere microbial communities from Kellogg Biological Station, Michigan, USA - KBS Switchgrass S2-2 | ecosystem: Host-associated > Plants > Roots > Rhizosphere > Soil ... | reverse complement strand
TGGAAAAGCAATACAACGTGAAGCTCACGCAGAATCCCGACGGCCGAGCAACGATGGGCTGCAGTTCAGGTGGGGCGGCTGCGCTGTCGATGGCATGGTACCGTACCGATTTGTATCACCGCGTGCTCAGCTACTCCGGTACGTTCGTCTACCAGCAGTGGCCCTACAATCCGGAGACTCCGCATGGCGCCTGGGAGTATCACGAAACACTGATCCCAGACAGCCCGAAGAAGCCGCTTCGAATCTGGATGCATGTCAGCGATCGCGACAATTTAATCGCCCGCGATAACTATCACGACTGGGTGCTGGCGAATGAACGAATGGCAGCGGCGCTGTCGGCAAAGGGCTATCCCTATCAATTCGTGTTCGCGAAGAATGCCGGGCACTGCGATCGCGCAGTGAAAGCGCAGACGCTTCCGCTGGCTCTCGAGTACGTCTGGCAGGGATACCGTTGAAGATAGAATGTGGTGGGAATCCACCCATCGATTAGAACAGCTTTCGCAATCTACACTGAAAAAGATGCCAAGTTCTGGCGCGTCGTCCACTCCTCAAATACTTTAAAGACGTAAGCGCACCCTCTGAAAAAATTATAGGCCGCGCATGGTGGGTGAAATCATCGCTTATCACGTTCCCGCTCGTCACCCCGAATAGTCAGCGACCTCGCAAACCGCCAATTCCCCGATCGGGGTTTATAACGACTGCCTGGTGAAAGGAGACCAATATGCACGTATCTCGGCTGAAGTGGCTGCTACCGGCTGCTGCTCTGGTTTTGATGACGACAATGGTTGCCGGGTGGCAGAAAGACCGCGTGAACTATGGCGAACTAAAGAAGGCAGGCAACGGCACGGAATGGTTGACCTATGGCCACAGCTATTCCGAGCAAAGATATAGCACGCTGAAACAAATCGATGCGGGGAATGTCGGCCGACTCGGTCTGGCGTGGTCGCTCGAGATCGGAGAAGGTGGTGGAGCGCAGTCAGCAACGCCACTGTTCGCGAACGGTGTGCTCTATGGAATAACGAATTGGAGTATCACGTTTGCTGTCGATGCCAGGACGGGAAAGGAAATATGGCGCTACGACCCGCAAGTCGTTCCCGGCAGCGTCCGCCTCTGCTGTGGCGTCATCAACCGCGGTATCGCCTTATATCAGGACAAGGTGATTGTTCCGGTGGTTGACGGACGCCTTGTGGCGCTCGACGCTGAAACAGGAAAGGTCCTCTGGTCTGTGTTCGCAGTACCAGAGGCTGAGCGGCAGAATTACAGCATCACGATGGCCCCGCGCGTGATCAAGAACAAAGTGATCATTGGCAATGCCGGCGCGGAGTTCGCACCGTACCGTGGCTATATCGCCGCGTACAACGTCAACAACGGGAAAGAAATGTGGCGCTTTTACGCGGTACCGGGCGATCCGTCGAAACCATTCGAGAACAAGGCCATGGCCGACGCTGCAAAAACCTGGGCCGGAGAATGGTGGAAGTACGGCGGGGGCGGGTCGTTCTGGGACGGACTGGCTTACGATCCGGATACTGAGTTGATGTACGTCGGTACAGGAAATGGCCTTCCGTGGCCGCAGGAAATTCGGCAGGGGAAGGGATCGCAAATCCTCGACAACCTCTACGTCGCGTCCATCCTTGCCATCGATGTGGACAGCGGCGAGTTGAAGTGGCACTTCCAGTGCACTCCCGGTGACGAGTGGGACTTTGACGCCGTCCAGCACCTGATGCTTGCCGATATCCAGATCAATGGAAGCAATCGGAAAGTCATCATGCAGGTGAACAAGAACGGTTACTTCTATGTGCTCGACCGGAAGACGGGCGAGTTCATTTCTGGCGAAGCCGTTGCTCCAGTGAATTGGTCAACGGGCTTGGATCCGACGACCGGGCGTCCCAACGTCCATCCGGATGCTCGCTACACCTCCGAACGCGGTGTTATTGCTGCGCCCTTGCAAGCCCACAATACATCGCAGATGGCGTTCAATCCGGATACAGGATTGGTCTATGTCCCGATCTCAGCCGGTAACGCCTTCGCTTTTACTGCAGCCACGAATTTCGAAATCGTTCCAGGCTTCCAGACCCTTGGCCTTCGCAACCCGGGAACGCCTCCCCCCGCGCCGCCACTGTCATTCCCTCCAGCCAACGGACCAGCCCGTACTGCACGCGGCGGCATCCTGTCCGCGTGGGATCCGGCGCTACAGAAGGAGCGATGGTTTGCGCCAGCCGGCGGACAGAGCGGCGGCGGAGTCATTTCAACGGCCAGTAACCTCGTGTTCCAGGTCACGCCTCAAGGCCGTCTGATCGCCTATACCGCAGATGCAGGTGTGAAGCTTCTCGATATCCCCACGGGACAAACCGGCGGCATGGGGCCGCCCATCACTTACCTTCTGGATGGCAAGCAATACATCGCGCTGCTGGGAGGACTAGGCAATCCTCCTCCGCGTGGTTCCGTCGCGCCGCCATTCCCACCGCCCGCGAACCCGCCGGCGACACCGCCCGCGCAGCCGAAGCCGCGTCTGTTTGTGTTCACGCTTGATGCAGCAGCCCAGTAGGGAGTTCTGGTGACGCTGACCGAATTCGCCCAACGAGTTTGGTCAGCGTCGTAAGAGCTTCGGGTTGGGAATCGAATCATGGAAGCTTCTGATTGAGAAACTCCGCCAGCCGGTAACCACCCAACGCACCCCGCTCGAATGCCAGCAACCTCGCGTTCACCGAGTAATTAGGTGAGATAACTGCCTTCTGCTGGCTGGTTCCCTTCCCCGAGAAGCTATAGACAAAAAATCTTTGCTCGACGCTGTCTTGAACCCAGGCCGCAGGATCGATGCTGATCTGCGCCGGCCTGGGATGACGATTCGTGATTGTCGTGACGGTCTGCATGATGACGTCATCGGAGGTGCTGGTTCCTATTCGGGCATCCCAAAACTCATGGAGGGTTCCGCCCCCTTGCATCAGAATGTCATTCCCACCATGGTCGCCACCGGGCAAATCTTGCCGGAACAGAGCCAGTGTGTGCAGCGGCTGGTGCACATCGCCGGCAAGATGAATGATCCATGGAAGTACGAAGACCTGCTTCTGCGTTGGAAAAGTTTCGATCGATCCAAACTCCTGGAGCTTCGTCAACACATTCGTTGCAGCGGGCGGCATTAGAGGGCTGTCGTCCATCGTGAATGGAACGTTTGTGAAATGCCAGTCGCGATCTCGTTTGTTGGAGCCCGGCGGCAGGCCGGGAATATCCGGAGTTGGCGGATCGCTCGGATCAAAAAATCGCGGGTCACTCTTGATATCGTCAGGCCACGCGGATGCCTTGACGAACGCCACTCTACCTTTGTGAGCGGCGGGTACGCCCATAGTCCATTTCGGAAAATCGGGATGCTGCGCGAGCAACGCATCCACCCTCATCTTCGTTGAAGAAGTGAGGTTGTCGTAAGCGATGGAAGCAACCACGAAATGTCCGGTCTTGTTCCAGGCACCGATGTGAGTTGGTAACAACAGGATGAGAAGAATCAAACAACCAGACAGCCTCTTCACGGAGTGATCTCCTTTACTGGGGAATGACGTTGGCAGCCGATGCATTTCGTCGAGTAAGGCCTGTTCATGAAGGGTATGGCACTGGCTGCTCCACACCAACACGACCCATTAACTTTGGATTCACGACCGTGTAAAGAGCTCCCAGACTCAGGACTCACTTCAGCTTTGGCAGAATCGCCTTCGCGAGAGCAATGGCATTGGGCTGAATCGACGCGCTGGTGCGTCCCGTTGGCACATCCATTTGAATGCCTAGTCCATGGCCGTTGCTACGGACGTAGAGCTCGGCAAACCGTCCCCCGTTATCTCGGAAATATGCTGCGTCTCCCACACCAGATATGGGCATCCATGCCGGCGTGCGGGCCTTTTCGAAAGCCTCGGCCGTGAAAGCGTCAATGGTGAGTGTGACGCCTCCATAAGTGCACTCGGAGCCGGATTGACCTGCGGCATCCTCGCTCGCCGGAATTTGAATCACCAAATCAAAAGACGGCTTGCTGAGCGGAGTGTGCTCAGTCAGCAGGTCCTTAGTCAGAAGCGAACACGCGTGGATGGCCGAAGTGCCGCCAGCGGCTCCGCGTTGGCTTGATGAAGCCGTCCAGTAGGGCGCAAATGATGAAATGACCAGCAGCGATACAAGGATTGGGCGCATCTGATCCCTCCGAATTGGCGTCTGTAGCGGTTGGATCGCATGATATTGGAAAGCTCACGCTGAGACAATTGTCGAGCCTGGGGGCTTATGCCTTGATAGGTTGGACTCGCCCGGACCCTTACACCTGCAGTCCCCCGGTTCTCAGGGACTGCAGGTTGTGGCCAGGAGGAACGGCAAAGATGCCGCCTCGTTTCTGATGCGTGGCAAGTTTCCTGCCAATCGTTAACCGATCAAGTCACGAGACCCCGGCGGAAGCGGAATTGGTTTAGCAGTGGATTTCCCGCCATTTTTTCCCCGTTTGCATCATTACCCGAGAAATCCACCGAAAGAGAAATCGCTTGAGCGGAAGGTCCTGCTGTGGGACGGGAAGTTTTCCGCGGCCTTCGCGCGTCCGAAGCACCTCGCTACGAGACCGAACCGACTTTTCTGCAGGCTAACATCAGACGGCCTTTGCGAAATGACGCAAAAACTTTAGTTGGCAGAGTTCTTGCGAACAGATTTGGCACTTCTGAAAAATCAAGACCAGGAGGTTGTTCGATGAAGACTCCAAAGACTGTCGCGGCAATCGCGACCGCGTTGCTGGTGACTGTCTGCTTGACTGCAGCCCCCTTACAGCAAGCTCCGGGAGGCCCCGAAAGAGGTGGTGGCCCGGGCGTGCAGGTACCGCCAGCTGCTCCAGGCGGGGGCGCTGCTCAGAACAAGACGGCGACGGGAGAGTTGGCAAAAGTTGACGTTGCCGCCAAGGAAATCACCATCAAAGGGCCGGACAATAAGGACATGGTGTTTTCATATAACGATGCCACTCAGATGAGTGGAGTGGAAGGCGGAGCCCAGGGACTGACTGGAAAGTCGGGCGCCACTCTGAGGGTGACTTATCAGGAGAGGGGCGGAGCGAATCTCGCGTCGAGAATCGAAGTTCAAGAGAAGAAGTAACGTCCACCTCGAAATCTGCCAGTGACTGTAGGGACGCCGCTGGAGGCGCCCCTACAGCCAGTCCTTATTGACGAACTCCCTAGAAGGTTATTCGCAGCTTGGCCTGGAACGTCCGGCTCCCGGATTTCGTCGTGAGTTGACCGAAATTATCCTGGAAACTGCTGCCGTTGTTGGTCAATCCCACGGGGTCCGTGGTATTGCCTGAGCCCGGCGTCGGATGATTGAAGATGTTCGTCGCATCAATCCGAAGCTGAGCAGAAACGGTCTCCGTCACCTGGAACGTCTTCGAGAGGTTTCCATCCAGGCGCCACTTGGCGAATGTGTTCAGCGTGGTCGCGCCCAGGTTTCCCTGCTGTCCTGGATTCGGGTTTTCCAGCAATTTGACTCCATAGGTGTTCGTCGCTGCATTGAGCAGGACTGCGCCCGGCGTTGTTGACGGAGTGACTACCGCCAACCCTTTCAATGAGCAGTTCGCCTGGAGGCCGTCGGCTGTTGTCACATTTGCGCACTGAGGGTCTGTGTAGGTTGTATACGTATCCTCGAAGAAGCTTCCATTTTGACCGTTCCACGACACGCTTCCCTTTGGATTGTTCCAGGGCCCAACGATGTTGGGACGGCCATTCGCATACAGCATGTTGTTTCCTGAAAGGAACGACCGCGGGGCCCCTGAGGAAATGTTGTAGATGAAGCCCAACTGCCAGCGTTCGATGACGCGAGCAACCCAACCCGAACTGTTGGCGAAGAGCAGCTTGTTGGGACCCATGGGCAGTTCGAGGGCTCCATTGGCACGGAAATCACTGCCAACGCTGGTTGAGTTCTTGCTGTAGTCGAGTGTCGGACTCAACGGATCGGTGAAGCCGTTACCGGGTTGATACATGGTTTTGCTCAAGCCATAGGTGGCCATAAAGCTGAAGCCATGGATCGGCCGCATCGTCAACTGCATCTCAACGGAGTTGTAGTTGCTGTAACCCAGGTTCGTGGAGTAGGGAGCCGTACTCCACTGTGGGTTCGCTACGAAGTAGTTCTCCGGGAAGCATCGTGGACCGATGGTCTGTCCCGTTGCCGGATCAACAAGGCCGCCGAGCTGTCCGTTCGCGATTCGGTTGCAACCGTTTCGCAGGGCATGCTGACCTGTGTTCAGCTGCGCGCCTGTTGCCGGATCAATCGGAAGGGCCTGCATCCCGGGTGTGGTGTTCGCCAACCCAAGTATGCTGTTGATCACGCCCACGTAGTTCCCGTTGGCAAGATTTGCACCGAAAGCTCTGCGAATGTGCGCAGAGCCGCGTTGCAACACTCCTCCTGTCGGGGTGGTCCCGACCGCCGCATATCCGGTCTGACCGGCGTTCAGATTGAGGCCCATGAGCATCTGATCAAATAAAGGATCATTCCCGCCGGCCCGTGTCACTTCGAGAGCATTGAACAACTCCGGATTGTGATAGACGTTGACGGTGTTGATGTCGAAAGTCCCCGGAGAGCCGAAGGATCCACCCGAACCTGCCTGGTCTCTGGCGAGGGTGTTCACCGCGCGAACCTCCAATGTCAGATTTCGGTTCAAGCTTCGAGTCACCGTCAGCGTCCAGTTATCCGAATGGGGATTCTTGAAATCGGGGTCAAAGAGCGCGTAGTTGCCTATTGCCCCGCTTCGGGTACCGACTCTGTACACCAGTTCCTGTGGTGCCGATCGCCCGGGAGCCGAAGGCACGGCGGCTGGAATATCGGTCAGATTGGCTGCCCGGCCCGCAAACGGAACCGTGAACACGTTCGACGATGAAGAGCCATCTGCGCCCGGTCCGCTCAACAAGCCCCCTGTATAGGGAGCACCGGGTTTCCCGTAGGTCCGCTGGAATCCTCCACGAACTGTGGTTTTCCCTTCGCCGAACCATGGCAATTGCCACGAGAAGCCGATTGCCGGACTAAACGCTCCGTGTTGTGGCACAAGTGTTTTGTCCGGATGATCCGTGTTAGGCCCGACGAATTGGACTCGGGACATCAGATTGGGATCGCAATTCGATGTGGGCAGTCCGTTGGGGTTAGCAACGCCACTGACGCACTGCAACGGATTCGTCGTATTCGATCCGTAGCCGGTGAGATAGAGATTTCCCGGCGTCAGCCAGGTTTGGAATGGATCCTGACCGGGAGCACGGCTGGCTCCGAACAACCCCAGGCCTTCATCAACAAGAGTGTTCGTCAGACCTTCGGTGAGCCAGGGCGAACCCTGGAAGTCATACCGAATACCAATGTTGAGTGTGATCCGATTGGACAACTTGTAATCGTCCTTGGCGAAGAAGCTGAATTCGTTTTGAATCTGGCCTCGTTGCTGATGCCCGTAGGGATCTTCACTTTTGAACCGGTTTTCTGCTGTGGTGACGTCCTCCCAGGTTCCGTCCGTGAGGTTCTTCTGGCCATCAATCCAGTAGTTTGTAATCGGAACGCCGATCGCTCCATAGAGCTGGTTAAGGAAAATGCCGGCGTTGTTTCGCGTCGTTGCCAGGAAATTGTTCGTCAAACCCTGGGCATTGCCATTGGTGAGATTGTTGCTCACGAAAAACAGCGGCGTTTGTGCCCCGTAGGCATTGGCCGCCTGAGTCACACCGGCGACGTTCGCGGTGCTGCCCGCATTGATGTAGGCGCTGCCGTTGTATCCGACAGTCGAGGGCCGGCGGTATTCGCCACCGAAGCTGAACGCGTGCTTGCCGTGAGTCCATCGAATGGTGTCTGCGAAATTGTACAGAGGGCTGTAGTTCGCAAAATCGAAGCCGTTGAACGCCATGTATCCGTTCCAATTCGTGCCGGGGTTGTAAAGGATCGGATAGAGCCTGCCATTGGTCGGGTTGGCTCCGCCGTAGAGGATGAACTTCTGGGCTTCATTACGGATGTCGGAGTGGTCGAAGTTCGTCCACGGAGAGGAGGCAAATTCCGAGCTGTAGTTGAGACCGAACCGAGCTTCATTCACGAGAGTCGGCGCCAGAGTAGAAGTCGCGTTTACCGTCACAAACTGCGGGTTACGTGCTACGTTGGCGTTGAGTCCTGTTCCCCATGTTGCGGATTGGCCATCACCGCTGGTCTTCTCGTAGGTCCATGCGACGTTGACGCGATGGTTATTTGTAATGTTGTGGTCGATCTTGAGGTTGATCTGGTTCCGGTTGTTGTAGTCGTTCGGACCGCTGACGACTCCGATCGATGCGTTTGTCGATCCCCCGGCCGTCGGCCCTTTCCGTCCCTGAACCCACCGGTAGAGTCCGGTGTTCAGTCCGTCCGGAGTTTGTCCGCCGAATGCCGCAAAGTAGTTGGGCTGCGGCATCATTGAAAGGATCTTCCGGATGTAGCCCGTCGTATCGACGGTCGTTCGGTAAGGATCCCATGGAGCAGGATTAGAGATCCTCGTTCCGCCGGGACAATCGGCATCGCCGAACGGAGTCCCATCCACCTTCACGTTGCCAAACACGCTGAAACACTTCAGACCGCCGAGCGCATACGGGCCGCCCGTGGGATTGAAGTTCGGTGCGAGAGGGTTCCCATTGAAATCGACCGACGCGATTGTTCCCGTTGGCTGAGAACCCGGTGTCGTGAAAGACGTCGGATCCGCCAGCAGCGCTGGTCCGGGATTCCATCCCTCCCAATAACGCCAGATTCCCTGACGTGCGGTCTCTGTCAGAACAGGTGTGGTGACCAACTGGCGCCGGTTCACAATCTGCTTGTCAACGAGGACGAAGAAGAACGTTTTGTTCCTGATGATGGGTCCGCCAAAGCTCCCGGTCAGCTGGTGAAGGTTGTACCAGTCCGGTTGTGTCGGTTCTCCCGGGTTGCGCTTATTAGCCCACGTGTTCGCGTTCAGCGCAGTGTTCTGCACATTCCACACTGCGGCACCCCCGAATTTGTTGGTGCCGGAACGTGTCTGAATCTGAATCTGTGAGTTGCCTCGCCCAAGCTCCGCATCCACAGGAGACAGGATCAGCCGCACTTCGCCGACGAGATCCGGGTTGATCACATTCGTCGTCATGACTTGCCTGCCCCAGAGTGAGGCGGAGTCTCTCGAGCTTACGGTGCTGAGTCCGTCGATTGTCGTATTGGTGTAGTCGAGATTCAATCCGCCAATCGTGGACTGACTGTCCGCGGCCGCAGCTCTGAAGCCGGGAAGTACATCGAGCAAGCTCAGGACGTTCTGACCGACCAGCGGAAGATCTGTCACTACACGTTCGGGTAACCTCACGCCGACGGACGCAGTGGTCTCGGTCAGGAGGGTGTCTGCATTCGCAACGACTTCAACCTTCGAGTCCAGTTGCCCGACCGAGAGTGTGAAGTTGACTTTAACTGCCGCGAGCGTGACCTGAACACCGCTCTGCACAGAAGTCCTGAAGCCGGGCAGTGCGGCGGTGACGTTGTACGTCCCCGGCGCAACGCTCGGAAACGTGTACACACCACTCTCGTTCGTTATCTGAGTGCTGGTGACGCCGGTGCCGGTGTTGAGAAGAGTGATCGTGACGCCTGGTATCAGCGCCTTCGTGGAATCCTCAACTGTGCCACCGAGTTGTTGGTTTTGAGCAAACGCTGTGTTGGCAAGAATGAGAAACAGGGCACAGCTAAGCCCTGCAAAGAAAAGCCTGCGCATATATCCCCCCCGGCGTCGGAGAGGTGGCCGCGAGGGTCGGTCCTCTCGTTGCCCGTTTTGATTACAATCGCTAGTGCGGCTTCTATCCGAGCCACTGAGGGAAGTCAAACAAAAATTCGAGGTCGAGAATCAGAAAGCGATTGCGCAGCGCGAGGCATCTCGCACACTGGCTCCGTGCGTTTGGCTATGGAGAGCGGAAAACCACCTGAAGGGTTTTCAAAACGTACCGAAGGCACGTTCGTCCAAGCGACGATGAATTGGATCGGCCTGCGCTACGCAGCGCTTCTCGTCCTGTGTTGCGCGAGCCTCTCTTCCCAGGCGTTAGCACAAAGATTTACCTTCGGGCTCATTACCGGCATCAACGCAACGGAGGATTTCCGTACGATGGTCTGTCCGGATCTGAGCAACGCAGAGCCTGTCCCGGGCTGCCCGCGGATCTTTGGCGGCAGCATTGGAGTATCGGATGTTTCCAGGCGTTTTATCATCGGGCCAAAACTGACCCTTCATTTCGCGCCGTCTTTCTCTGTCGAGGTCAATGCGCTCTACCGCCCCATTCGCACGGTCAACACAACAACGTTCTCGTTCTGCCTCCCCGCAGGGCAGCCCGATTGCACAGAAACACCGTTCACTCATAGCTTCACCGGCACCGACTTTTCCTGGGAGTTTCCGGTCCTCGCAAAATTCCAGTTCTCGGACACCAGGATGACACCTTTCATCGAAGGTGGGCCTTCATTCCGCCCCAAGGAAAACGGGGAAATCTACGGACTTACTGCAGGCGCGGGCGTGAAACTGAAGCTCCATAGTCTTAGCCTTTCGCCGACGATTCGATACACGCATTGGGATAAGAGGGATAGGTACCTTGGGTTGAATGAAGATCAGCTGCAGTTTGTCGTGGGCCTCGATGGGCCGGAATCTTCAGAAAGAGTCAGCGCATTTGGCCGCAAGATCTCGGTAGGATTCGTCGGGGGAATCGCGCTAACAGACGGCCTGCAGCGCAGCAGCTCAAGGCCGTTCGATACCCTTGTCGTCAATCCGGCTACAGGAATGCTCACCCCAGCCACCGGGACCCAGACAGAAAACATCAGCCGAACCAGTCCCGTTTTCGGAGTCGCCCTGGAGCTCGCGGTTAACGACCGGCTATCGATTGAATTCGATGGGCTCTATCGACCTTTGAACTCACAGGACTTCACGGACACGGCGTCTCTAGGATTCACACGCAGTGTGAACTTTACAGTCCTGACCTGGGAATTCCCTATCCTGGCGAAATACAGAGTTCCGATCCGCAGCACGACACCTTTCTTCGAGTTGGGCCCTGCGTTACGGGCCTCTGGCAATCTGAATGGCGCAAATCCTTCGCGCTACGGCATTGCGTCCGGTTTGGGACTGGAGATCCACGCGGGCCGCTTCACCATTGCACCAACTCTGCGATTCACACGCTGGGCCGCGGACCAATCGGCAGGCAGCATGGCGACGCATCGCAATCAGGCAGAGCTTGTTTTCGGATTCCGCTTTTGAGTCCGTGGCTCT
>Ga0068859_100007262_pt1 | contig 11239 bp, 7 predicted proteins | sample KBSSwiS22_FD_66585 | JGI IMG/M metagenome (GOLD analysis project Ga0068859, IMG submission 66585) | Switchgrass rhizosphere microbial communities from Kellogg Biological Station, Michigan, USA - KBS Switchgrass S2-2 | ecosystem: Host-associated > Plants > Roots > Rhizosphere > Soil ... | reverse complement strand
CATCAGCTTCACGTCGCCGAGCGCGCCACCGGCTCCGATCCGGTGCGGTGGCTGCTGGCCGACGAAGTGGGACTCGGCAAAACGATCGAAGCCTGCCTGATCCTCAACCGCCTGGTGCACACGCGTCGCCTCGAGCGATGCCTGGTGGTCGCCCCCGCCTCGCTCACCGTGCAGTGGCTCGGCGAGCTGTGGCGCAAGTATCACCAGGTGTTCACGCTGCTCGACGAGCGCCGGCTCGCCGATGTGGAGCGCGACTTCGGCGTCGGATTCAATCCGTTCGAACTGCACCGCCGCGCGGTGATCGCGCTCGAAACGCTCACCGCCGATCCGCAGTTGACGGCGCAGGCCGTGTCGGCGGGGATCGACCTCCTGGTCGTCGACGAAGCACAGCGCCTGCGACGCCCTCCTGGACATCCGGGCGAGCCGCCGTGGCGTGCCGTGGCGCCGATTGCCGCGCTCGGCCGGCATGTGCTGCTGCTCAGCGCCACGCCGCTCGAAGACGACGCGCACGGCTTCTTCCGGCTGCTGCAGCTGCTGCGGCCCGACGAGTTTCCCGAAGACGTCGGGTTCGACGCACGCCTCACGGCGGGCACGCCGCTACCGCCGTGCACCAGCTCCACGCGTCGGGTGGACATTGGCGGGCTGCCGCCGCGGGTCGGCGTGCCGATTACGATCGACGATCCGGCGCGCTGGCGCATGCGCGAGGCGGTGGAGGCCGCGGTGCGTGCGGCCGCCGCGCCGCACGCCGTCGCCAGTCGTCAGAAGAGCGACCGCATCCGACGCGCGCTTGCCTCGGGTGCCGCGCTGGCCGCCGTGCTCGGGCCGGATGAGCGCGCGTTGCGCGAACAGGCGCAGGCGATGGACAGCTCCGATCCGCGGATCGAGTGGCTGCTCTCGCAGGCGCCCCGCTGGCGCGACGCGCGCGAGAAGACGCTGGTATTCGTGGCCCACCGCGAGACGCTCGAGATGCTGCGCACGGTGCTCAGCCACCGCGCGCAGCTGGCGACTGGCGCCTTTCACGAGGAGCTGCCGCCGGCCCAGCGCGACCTCCAGGTGGCGCGGTTCCGCGAGGCGGGCGGTCCCAGCCTGCTGGTCTCGACCGAAGCCGGGGGCGAAGGGCGCAACTTCGAGTTCTGCCACCGCCTCGTGCTGTTCGATCTGCCGTGGAAACCGTCGGTCGTCGAACAGCGCATCGGGCGGCTCGATCGCATCGGCCGCCGGGTGCCCGTGGAGATCGTCTACTTCCGTCCGCCGCGCGGCATCGGCGCCGACGCGGCGCGCCTGTTCGAGGCGCTCGGGCTCTTTCGTGAGCCGCTCGCGGGCGTTGAGCCCGAGCTGGCGCAGGTTGAAAGCACGCTCGACGCCGTGGCCGGCGATCCGGCCGCTTCGCTCCCGGACGACGCCTGCGCGGCGATCGTTTCGGACGTGGGCGCGGCGCGCACGCGCATCCGCGAGGCGGCGTTTCACGAACTGCACCGCCATCCCTATCGGGCGCACATGGCGGCCGAGCTCCTTGCGCGCGTCCCCGCCGACCTCGACGCGCTCAACCAGGACGTGGTGGTGACCGCGTGCACTCGCCTCGGCTTCAACGTGGAGCACACGCGCGGGCACCGCGTGTATGCGATCGAGCTCGGAAGCGGCGCGCTCGTGGACAGCCTGCCGGGCGTGCGCAGCGGGTCGGCCTACGTCGGGTCGTTCGATCGTGAAGAAGCGGTGGAGGACGAGACGATCGACTTCTTCGCCTCGGGCCACCCGCTCGTGGAAGGGATTCTGGCGCACTACGAGGACGGCGTGTTCGGCCGCGCGGTGCGCATCGAGCTGCAGGCGGGCACCGACCCCGGCCAGGGTTTGGCGGCGGTCTACAAGGACGGACCGGACTTCGAAGTGCTCGCGTTCGACGACACCGGGCGGGCGAGGCCCGAATGGGCAGCCGCCCTGCGCGAGCGGCCACGGCGCATCCGGCGCATGGCCGACAACGCACGGGGCCGAGGCTCGTGGACGGCGATGGTGCGCCGCCTGGGCGCCAGGCTGGATCCGTCGCGCACCCCGCACGCACTGGCTGCGCTGGTGGTCAAGCCGGGCTAAAATGCGCCGCCGTGGCGGTCGCAACCCTTCCTGTCTCTCCGGCGCCGACGTCGCTTCAAGCCGGTACCCGTATCGGCGCGCTCGACGTGCTGCGCGGTCTCGTGATCGTGCTGATGGCGCTCGATCACGTGCGCGACTACTTTCACGAAAGCGGCTACGCGTACGACCCGCTCGACCCGTCGATGACGACGGCTCTGCTCTACGCCACGCGCTGGGTGACGCACTTCTGCGCGCCGACCTTCGTGTTCCTGGCCGGCGTGTCGGCGTGGCTGCAGGGCGCCAAAGGCAAAGAGCGATCGCGGCTCGCCGGCTTTCTCGTGAAGCGCGGTCTGTGGCTGATGGTGCTCGAAGTCACGGTGATCGCGTTCGGGTGGTCGTTCTCGATCCCGCTGCTGCCGCATCTGCAGGTGATCTGGGCGATCGGGTGCTCGATGGTGGTCCTGGGCGCGCTGGTGTACCTGCCGACCACTGCCGTGCTCGCCATCGGCGTCGTCATCGTGGCCGGCCACAACCTGCTCGACCCGATCCACGCCAGCTCGTTCGGCTCGTGGGCGATCGTGTGGCAACTGCTCCACGAGCAGGGGATGGTGGTCCGTAACGGCACGGTCGTGCTCGCGATCTATTACCCGCTGCTGGCCTGGACCGGCGTGATGGCGCTCGGCTACGGGCTGGGGCCGCTCTTCGTCTCGCCGAAGCGGGATCGGACGCTCGTCTCGCTGGCGCTCGGCATGCTTGCGCTCTTTCTCGTGCTGCGCGGGCTGAACATCTACGGCAATCCCGTTCCGTGGGCGCCGCAAGATACCGCTGGCAAGACGGTGATGGCGTTCATGAACGTGCAGAAGTACCCGCCGTCGCTGCTGTATGTGTGCGCCACGCTGGGTCCGATGCTGCTGCTCGTGCCGGTGTTCGATCGGCTGCGGGGACCCGTGGCGCACGTGCTGCGCACCTTCGGGTCGGTGCCGCTCATGGCCTACGTGGCGCACTTGTACGTGATGCATCTGCTGGCGATCGCCGCCCATGCGGCCGCCGGTCAGAGCCTGGACGGGATGTTCAACACCGTCCACGACCTCTTCCTGACTCCACAGGTGTTCGCCGGCACCGGCTTCCCGCTATGGGTCGCCTACGTGGCGTGGCTGACGGTGCTCGCGATCATCTATCCGCTGTGCCGCTGGTGGGCCGACGTGAAGCGCCGCCGCCGCGACTGGTGGCTGTCGTATCTCTAGATACTTCCGACAGAGGCGACTCCGCCGGTCCCGCGATGACGTCGCCCTGCGGCGTGAAGCGGGAGCCGTGGCACGGGCAGTCCCACGTGCCCTCCGCGTCGTTCCACCCGACGACGCATCCGAGATGCGTGCAGACGGCGGATCGAAGCGTCAGCGCCCCGTGTGAGTCGCGATACGCGGCCACCTTCTCGCCGCCCTGCTCGATCACCTTGCCCTGGCCGCGCTTGACCGCGCGCACCGAGCGCCCCTCGGCCCCGGCGAACCGGTCGCGCAGCATGTAGTACGGGTAGTCTGCGTTCTCCTTCACGTACTCCCACAGACCGCGGCGAAGCGCCAGTCGCCCGGGATCGAAGAGCTCGGCCCACGGGTTCTCGCGCCCTTCGATCGCATCGGTGATGAGCAGCGCCGCCAGCGTGCCGAAGGTCAGCCCATTGCCGCAGAACCCGGTGGCGGCGTATTGGTGATCCGTCATCCGGCCGATGTACGGCAAGCCGTCCGGCGTCTGAATCACCTGTCCGGACCAGCGATGCGTCAGCTCGATCTCCGGCACCCGCTCGCGCGCCACGTGTTCGACGCGCTCGAAGCAGGCGCGCGTATCGTCCGACTGCCCTGTCTTGTGATCCTCGCCGCCGACGATCAGGACGTCGTGATCGCGGTGCGATTCGAGGCGGACATAGCGATACGGATCCCCCGTGTCCCAGAAGAGCGCGTCGGGCACGCTTCCGCGCGGGATGCGCCCCGCCACGACGTAGCTCGTATAGAGGGCGAGCTTGGTCTGGAACACCGAGGCGCTCGCCATCGATGCGATGCCGACGAGCGGATTGTGCGTGGCCACGACGATGTCGTCGCACGACACCCAGTGGCCGTTGGCCTTGACGCCCAGCGGCGAGTCGCGGAATTCCTCGGCCTCGCTGTGCTCGAAGATGCGGCCGCCGGCCGCGGTGAGCACCCGCGCCACGCCCGCGAGGTAGCGCCGCGGATGCATGCGCGCCTGCTCGTGGAAGCGGATGCCCGCACCGCCGGCAAAGGGGACCGTGGTCATGAAGGTCGCATCGAATCCGAGCTCGCACGCCAGCGCGGCTTCCGCCTTGAAAGACTCGGCATCGTCGTGACCCGCGCGCGGATCGCGCGCGTGCAGGTAGCCGTCGACCCACTTGAAGCCGCACTCGATCTCGTGTTCGCAGGCAATCTCGTCGATCTGGGCGATGGCCGCGCGTCCGGCATCCCACACGGCCTGCGCGTGGGTCCGCCCGAATCGGCTGACGAGATCGGTGAGCCGGGTGTCGGTCACCATCGTCAGGTGCGCGCTCGTGTGAGCGGTATCGACCTGTACGCAGCGGTTACGCTCGAGCAGCACCACGGAACGGCCGCTCTGCGCCAGCAGGTAGGCGGTCGTCAGGCCCGTCATCCCCCCGCCCACGACCACGACGTCCGCACGCGTGTTCGCATCGAGCTTCGGGAATACCGGCATCGAGGCTGAGTCGGACCAGTAAGAAAGTGAAGGCATGTCCTCGACGAAGCAATGAGACTGCCATCAGGGATCTCACGTACACCTTGGCGGGCATCACGCTTGCACCAGAACGATGAGTCGCACGTGAGCGAATCATGCCGCCGGATCCCGCCGCCTCGACCGCTTCACCTCGCCGTTTCGCCGACGTCAACGCGGTAGCCGCGCACTACCTGCGCGACCTGGCCTACGCGCAGACATCCGAGCCGAAGATGTTTGGGTACAAGCGCGCCGCCGCCACGATCCTGGCGCTCGAAGAACCGCTGACGAACCTGATCGGCCCGGGACGACAGCTCCCACGTATTCCAGGCATCGGACCGGCGTCCGAGCGCGTGATCCTCGAGGTGCTCGACGACGGCACGTCGCCGACGGCGGACGCCGCGGTGCACAGGAGCGAACGGGCGGCCGACATCATGCGGCGCCGCACGCTCCGCTCGCACTTTCTGAGCCGGGCGGAGGTGCTTCGCATCCTGCGCGACACACGATTCGACGGCCCCACTCTCGCCGACTATCGCGGCGATCTGCAGATGCACTCGGAGTGGAGCGACGGCACGCCGTCGCTCGGCGAGATTGCCGACGCGTGCGCGGCCCGTGGATACGCGCACGCGGCCGTGACCGACCACTCGCACGGGCTCAAGATCGCCGGCGGCATGTCGATGGCCGAAGCGGCTGCACAGCGCGACGCGATTGCGCGCGTGAACGAGCGCCACGGCGGCCGCTTCCGGTTGATCGCGGGCATCGAGGCCAACATCGGCGCCGACGGGCGACTCGACCTGTCGGCCGAGGAAGCCGCCTGCTTCGAGCTCGTGCTCGCCGCGCCGCACTCGAAGCTGCGCATCCCCGAGGATCAGACGGCGCGTCTGCTGGCCGCCGTCGGCACGCCTGGTGTGCACGTGCTCGCCCACCCGCGCGGACGCATTACCGGCAGCCGCGCTGGCGTGGTCGCGGACTGGGCCGCCGTCTTCCGCGCCGCCGTCTCCTATGGGGTCGCGATCGAGATCGACGGCGACCCGTCGCGGCAGGATCTCGATTTCTCGCTGGCCGCGCAGGCGCTCGAGGCCGGCTGCCTGTTCGCGCTCGACAGCGACGCCCACACCACGTCACAGCTGACATATGCCGAGACCGCGCTCGCGCACGCGCGGCTGGCCGGGATCCCGCCCGAACGCATCATCAACTGCTGGACGACCGAGCGGCTCCTGACGTGGCTTCGAGAACGGGCCGCCTGACAGCGGCCCCTACGACGGCGTCATCACCACCTTGATGCAGGAATCTTCTTTCTCGCGAAACGTCTGATACATCTCGGGCGCATCGTCGAGACCGACGCGGTGCGTGATGATGAACGACGGATCGATGTCGCCGCGCTCGATGTGCTCGAGCAGCCGCGGCATGTAGCGGTGCATGTGCGTCTGCCCCATCTTCAGCGTCAGCCCCTTGGCAAACGCGGCGCCCAGCGGGAACTTGTCGAGCCAGCCGCCGTACACGCCGGGGATCGACACCGTGCCCCCCTTGCGGCACGCGTTGATCGCCTGGCGCAGCGCATGCGGCCGATCGGTCGCGAGATACATCGACGTCTTCGCGCGGTCGTACCACGCATCGAGCGTGGTGCCGTGCGACTCGAGGCCGACAGCGTCGATGCAGGCGTCGGGACCCTGGCCGCCGGTGAGCTCGCGCAGCGCCTGCGGCACGTCCACCTTCGAGTAGTCGAGCACCTCGGCACGACTGAACGATGACGCCAGCGCTAAACGTTCCGGAAACCGGTCGATGGCAATCACCCGTTCGGCACCGAGCAGGAACGCGCTCTGGATGGCGAACTGCCCCACCGGGCCGCAGCCCCACACCGCCACGGTGTCGCCGGGCTGGATCTGGCAGTTCTCTGCCGCCATGAACCCGGTGGGAAAGACGTCGGACAAGAAGAGCACCTGCTCGTCGCGCAGCGAGTCGGGCACGCGCAGCGGACCCACGTCGGCAAACGGCACCCGCACGTACTCCGCCTGTCCACCGGCGTAGCCGCCGTACATGTGCGAATAGCCGAATAGCCCCGAGGCCGAGTACCCGTAGAGTTTCTCGGCTACCCAGGCGTTGGGATTCGAGTTGTCGCAGAGCGACCAGAGCTGCTCCTTGCAGAAGAAACACTGGCCGCAGGCGATGGTGAACGGCACCACGACGCGGTCGCCGATCTTGAGCCGGTGGTTGTCGGGCCCCACGTCCACCACTTCGCCCATGAACTCGTGGCCGAGCACGTCGCCCTTCTGCATCGTCGGGATGTAGCCGCCGTAGATGTGCAGGTCGGAGCCGCAGATTGCGGTGGCGGTGACGCGGATGATGGCGTCGCGCGGGTTGAGAATCTCCGGGTCGGGTACCGTCTCCACGCGGACGTCCCCTTTGCCGTAGTAGCAGACCGCCTTCATGCCGGAGCCCCTTTCGTGGCGCGCGGAATCTCGCCGGTCTCGAGGAGCTGCTTCACGTGCCGCAGGTCTTCGCGAATCATGTGTGCGGGGTCACGACCCAGGACGTACGCCAACGCGTTCGCGGCACGGCCGCCCGGCGCGGCGTACCGCAGGTGCACCAACACCTGCGTGCTCCGCCCTTGCCGGGCCGTGGAGAAGTGCACCGAGCCCGCGGTGGCGATGTCGGAGCCCTCTATCGATCGCCAGCCGATGACCTTGTTCGGAACGTCGTTGATGATCTCGGCATCCCATTCGACCGGCATGCCGGGACCCTGCGCCACCCAGTGCGAGCGGCCGTTGCCGAGGTCGGTGACGCTCTCGAGGTGCGTCATGAAGCGCGGCAGGTTCTCGAGCCGGCTCCAGAACGCGTAGACCACGTCGAGCGGCACCTCGAGCCGGATCCCTTCGCGCACGTGAGTGCCGCGATCGCCGGAGAGCGCCACCCGTGTGGCGTCGGCGCCGTGTAGTGCAAAGCCGGGCCACGCGCCGGTGATCCCGCGATACGCGAGCGGCGCCGCGGTGGCAGCGATCGCGACACCCGGCAGTGAACGGCGACTCAGGCCGTAGGCGACAACGGCAGTGGCCATGGCCACGCCCGTCCAGCGTTCGATCTCGTGTGCGGTGTCTTGAAGCATACGTGGTCAAAAGCACGCGACATGCCATGCACCGTGTGCGTGGTCCGTCACGAATGTCCGAACGGCTTGAAACTCTTGCAGCGTTTGGCTGGAAAGAATTCCCGACGGGACGTCGAGCTGGCTAGGGCAAGTGCGCCATCTGCGCGGATTCATCCGCGGCGCGCGCTGGCATTTGCCTTGCCTTGCGACTCGGTGCCGCACACCGCGGCCACGGCTCGATTGCCTATGCCCATCCTTTCCGACGGCCGACCGTTCGCTCCTGTCTCAACCGCTGCACTGACTGTCCTTGATGTCGTCTCGGTTGCGATGTGGGCGCTCCTCCTGTTTCTGGTTGCGCGCCGATCGAAGAGCAGTCTCATCAGAGATCTGTTCGGGCTCGTGGTCGCGGTGGCGGCAGTCAGCTGAAGGAGTCCACCGTGGCCAAGTACGGACGCACAGCCTCGAAGACGGTCAAGTCCGCGATGCACCGCCGCAAGAAGGGCACGCTCAAGAGCGGGTCCGGCGGCAAGGTGAAGAGCCGCAAACAGGCGATCGCCATCGGGTTGAGCGAGGCGCGCGAGAAGGGCGCGAAAGTGCCCCGGAAGCGCGCCGGCGCGTCGAAGCGGTCCAGCAAGAAGCGCTGATTGCGGCTGACCGGGCCGGTAATGGGACCGGCCCATCGCCGTCGTATACGATGGCGACATGAACAGACCCGCTTCGCTCGCCGTTTCGCTGGGCACGGCCCTCGCCGTGGTGGCCGGCTCCGTTTCTCTGGCGGCCCAGTGGCCGAAATTCCGCGACAATACCGTTCCCCGGGACGCGCAGGGCCGCGTGAACTACGACGCGCCGGCACCGCGGACGGCGGACGGCAAAATCGATTTCACCGGCGTGTGGCAGCGCGCCAACAGCGCGCCTCCCGGGCGGGGCCGTGGCCGTGGCGCGGCAGCCGGGGCTGGTGGCGGTGCCGCGGCAGGCGCGCGCGCCGGCGCACCCGCGCCGGGCGCACCGCCACAGGGGGCACCAGGGGCACCGGGCGCGCGTGGGGGGATCGCGGGCGGCCAGCCCACTGACGGCGTGGGCGCAGGCGGCGGCCGCGGTGGCGTGTCGCTCGAGCCGACCACCGCGCCGTTCCCCTTCGACCCCACCGGGCCGCCGCTGGCCACGTTCTTCGAGGCGGGCGGGAACATCGAAGGCGGACTCCCCTACACGCCGTGGGCGCTCGGAATCCGCAAGCAGCGCTTCGACGTGGACAAGGCGAAGGACAACCCGGACGCCAACTGCTTCCCGATGGGCTTCCTGCAGTTCCACCAGCAGCCGCAGCCGCGGAAGATCATTCAGACGAAGCAGCTGATCCTGATCGAGTACGAGGCGAACTACGGGCTGCGTCACATCTATCTCGATGGCCGTCCGCTGCCGAAGCAGGGCGATCCGCAGCCGTGGTGGTACGGCTACTCGGTGGGGCACTGGGAAGGCGACACGCTGGTGGTCGAGACCAACAACCTGCGCGGCGCCGAGGACAGCCCGTACGACGGCTGGCTCGACGTGAACGGCAGCCCGTACAGCCAGCAGGCGAAGTTCATCGAGCGGTTCAAGCGGGTCAACTACGGCCACCTGATCATCGACACCACGCTCGAGGACGCCAAGGCGTACACGAAGCCGTGGACGGTGCGCGTCGATCAGCGAATCATGGTGGACGAGGAGCCGATCGAGTTCGTCTGCAACGAGAACCAGCAGTTCCGCCGCCGGATCAAGATCGATTAGATCGTCGTGGGGGCCGGCTTCAGCCGGCCCATGTACGTAGAGGCGGACCTTCAGGTCCGCCTGCGCAGGCGCACCTAAAGGTGCGCCTCTACGTACGTTGCAGGAGCGGACGCAGCGAACGGATATCCGCCAGCGTGTCGAGCGCGAGCAGCGCGTCGATGAGCGTGGCGGCGCGCGGCGCGCCGAGCACCGGCGCGATCAGATCGCGCGCCTTGTCGACGATCTCGGCCCGCGACATCGGGTTGCGCGGCGTGCCGCGCACCGCCTCGACCCGCTCGCTCAGCTGCGTACCGTCCGCGAGCGTCACCTCGACGATCGCGACGCGGATGGGCAGAACCTTCGTGAGCGCATCGTCCGGTACATAGCGGACCTTCTTCCGCTGCTCGAGCACCGCCGCCTCCTGCATGCGCGGCTTGTCGTGCGCCGCACGAAACGACGCCGTGCCGTCGATGAGCATCACGGCCATCATGTGCTGCAGGCAGATGTCGGGCATGTCGCGGTTGTCCACCACCGACCCCACCGACGGCGCGAGTCGCACGGCCACCGCCTTCACGTCGTCGGGCGTGAACGTCCGCCGCTTGCGGATGTTCTCGAGCGCGTCGAGCGGCGCCTGGATCGGCGTGCCGACGGTCCACTTCTTGATGTCGGTATTCGCGATCTCGAAGCGCTCGCCGAGGCGCGCGGTCAGCACGGCACGGTCGGCGGACGGCGCGTTCACCTGGAAGAAGTTGTCATCGTCTGCGAACACGTCGTCCACACCGTTCCAGCCGGTACGGACCAGCATCGCGGCGGTGACGCCGTTGCGCGCCGGCATGCCGCCGAACACGAACCCCTTCTCGATGTGATCGGTGTCGCGGCCCCACACGGCGTAGCCGCCCGCCTGCTGCGACGCGTAGTCGAGCAGCCAGCGCATGCGCTGTGCGTCGAACCCCGCCGCGCATCCGGCCGCCGCCGCGGACCCGAACGTGCCGGCGTATGCGTGCGTACTGCGCCGCGTCGTGTCGCGGAACGCCGAGCCGCCGAGCGCCATGGTCATGCGCGTGCCGACGTCGTAGCCGAGCGCCACGGCGCGCAGATAGTGGCGGCCGCTGATGCCGGCGGCCTCGCCCATCGCCAGCGCCGCGGGCACCACCGAGGCGCCCGGATGCGACTGCGACGCGCTGTGGGAATCGTCGGTCTCGTCGGAGTGCGCGAGGACGCCGTTGACGAGCGCCGCGTCCACCGCGCCGGTCACCGTGCTCGACGCCACCACCGTGGCCGCCGGCCGGCCGGCCTCGGCCTTCGCCAGCGCCAGCGCCGCGCGTCCCGGCGGAAGCTCCGAGCCTGAGATCATCGCGGCGACGGTATCGAGCACGTGATGGGCGGTGTGCTCGATGACCGGGCCCGGCAGCGCGCGATCCTTGGCCGCTGCCATGTAGTCGCTCAGCGCGGCCATCACCGGGCTCACGCCGGCCGCGCGCGCGGTGAAGGGAAACGCGGCAGCCCCCAGCGCGAGGGCGCTCCGGCCAAGCAGATCGCGACGCGAGAAAGCCACGGCTGTTACTGGGGACGCTTGAAGAGCCCTGCGTACACCGCCTTGCCGAGGATGTGCCCCTGCATGGC
>Ga0068859_100007260_pt1 | contig 11239 bp, 9 predicted proteins | sample KBSSwiS22_FD_66585 | JGI IMG/M metagenome (GOLD analysis project Ga0068859, IMG submission 66585) | Switchgrass rhizosphere microbial communities from Kellogg Biological Station, Michigan, USA - KBS Switchgrass S2-2 | ecosystem: Host-associated > Plants > Roots > Rhizosphere > Soil ... | reverse complement strand
TGCGCATGATTAAGACTCTGCTTGATCGCGGCATGATCGGAATCATGTAGACAACTAAGTACTCGACTCACTCCGCAAGTTTGTAGACGCCATCCGCTGAGACAATCCAGATGTTTTGCGCCTCGAGGCCAGGACTAATTACATTCTCGCGATCTATCACTCGTTGTCACGAGACGCCGCCGTCAACGATCAAGCGAGTCTTTACTTAATCGGGTTTGGACCGTATCGTGTGCGCTCGATAAGAGCACGCACACAAGATGACCCGTGTCCCCTTAACCAAAAATCAACGCCGCGGTTTTCTGGCCGCCTGGGGTGGATGGGTCCTGGATGGCATGGACTCGTTTATCTATGCGCTGGTAATGGTGCCGGCGTTGCGCGAACTTCTGCCGCGTTCGGGGATTCCCGGCAATCAGGCAAGTATCGGTTACTACGGTGGCTTGCTGTTCGCGCTTTTCCTGGTTGGCTGGGGATGTTCGCTCGTGTGGGGACCGATCGCGGATCGTTTTGGACGCGTGCGCACGCTGATGCTCACGATTCTTTGTTACTCGATCTTCACCTTCGCCGGGGCGTTCGCCGTGAATGTCTGGATGCTGGCGGCTTTCAGATTGTTGGCTGGTGTAGGAATCGGCGGCGAGTGGTCTATGGGCGGCACCTTCATTGCGGAAGAACTGCCTGAGTCGCGGCGAAAGATGGCCGCCGGCCTGATGCACACCGGCTATTACGTCGGAATATTTTTGGCAGCAATCGCGAATTATTTCGTCGGTGCGCGCTATGGCTGGCGCGCGATGTTTTTGATCGGAGGCAGTCCCGCTTTGCTGGTCGGTTTCATCCGCTGGGGCGTTACCGAATCAAAGCGCTGGGAGCATCGCCTTGAAGAAGTGGGCAAGGGCTGGACGATGAAGAGTGCATTCGGCGCGCTGTTTTCGGAAGAGTATCGCCGGCGTACGCTACTCAACTCAATCTATCTTTTCATTTCAATCGTCGGTCTGTGGGCAGGTTCAGTTTATGTTCCGGCATCCGTCGGACAGTTGGCGTTGAGGTCAGGATTCACTGAAGCGGAAGGTGTGAAGTTGGCGTCTTATGCAACGATGGTCCTGGCAACCGGAACCATCGTCGGATGTTTGCTGCTGCCAATCCTCGCCGAGAAGTTTGGCCGCAGGTTAACGCTGGCGATGTACTTTGCTTTGATGGCGTTGTTTATTTCAATTGGGTTTGGCTATGTCTTTTACCTGGAGAGACACGCTCTGCCCTGGTTTATGATTTGTTTGTTCTGGCTGGGCGTCGGCGGCGCAAACTTTGCGATGTACACGCTCTGGTTGCCGGAGCAATATCGCACTGAATGCCGCGCCAGTGCGTTTGCCTTCGCCACCTCAATCGGACGGTTTGGCGGCGCCGGTATAACTTTTCTGGTAGGCGCGGGCGTTGCCTATTATCAAACGATCGGAACACCGGTGGCGCTGACGTCGCTGGCCTTCGTCATCGGATTGTTGCTGCTGCCTTTCGGCAAAGAGACTAAGGGCGAGCCGTTGCCGGCGTAGGTCTCGGCATTTGGAGTGCGGTCACTTGTGACCGCTTTTGGCTTCGGAAAAAGCGCCGACAAATCGGCGCACTCCAAATGCAATCAGGCAGCAGAGCCGCGGCTCCGAACCCGCGCGATTTACTAAACTCAATTCTCCCTTTATTATTTCCCGCATCATGGCAGAACAATTTGACAGAACGGCAGTCGTCGCGCTGCTCAACCAGATTCTGGAAACAGAGTTGGCCGGAGTGGTGCGTTACACGCACTACTCACTGATGGTTTTTGGCCACAGCCGCATTCCCATCGTCAGTTGGTTGCGAGGCGAAGCTAGCACCTGTCTGGAGCACGCCAACGCCGCCGGCGAGCTGGTCACGCATCTGGGTGAGCATCCCAGTTTGAAAATCGGGGCGTTGCTGGAAACGACTAAGCACGGCATTAACGACATCCTGATCGAATCACTGGAGGCGGAAAAGCAAGGCCTCGCACTCTATAAACAGCTGCTCGATCTGGTGCGAGACCGCTCCGTGTTTCTTGAAGAATACGCGCGCAAGATGATCGCCGCTGAGGAAATGCACCTGGGTGAGGTGAACAAGATGCTGCGCAAACCCGGCGAGATCGAGCGCTTCAAGGAGTGAGTTTGGAGTTCCGCCTTCAGGCGGCCGCCGAAAGGCGGAACTCTGAACACAACTCAGTGAATCACCAACCCGATGCCGACCGTGAAGTTGTGCGCGGTCTTGCCGCTGAAGTTTACGGTGAACGGTCCGGCAATACTCGCCGGGTTCCGGTTACCTGCGAACACCGCATTGTAGTCAAACTCAAACACGCGCACGTCGAAGCGTTTGCCGGCGCGCACGTCGATCCCGCCGCCTAGTTTCATCGCAAAACTTGTCTCGCGATCCTCGATGGTGAAATTCGCAAACGGAAACAAATCCAGATCCTGCGATTGCCGGTTGGTGTAACGAGCAAAGCCAACCAGCGCGTGCGCGAACGGCTTGGCGCGTTTCGAGGTGCTGTTGTTCTTGATCTGAATACCTCCCAGAAAATGCCAGAGGCGCTCCTGGTTATCGATTGTTTGAGTTACACCCGGAGGATTGAATCGATCGACATAACTCTGCGATCTGAAATGCCCGGTCACGTTTCCTTTGATCCCGATGTACTTCGTAATGTTGTAAGTCGCGGACGCGTCAAAGCCGTTGAAGTTTCGTCGCGAGCAAAAGAAGTCCTGAAAATTCGGTCCGACCATGTCGCCGGTAGCCGTGCTGCACAGGTTTGTGAATGTCTGTGTGCCGCCCAGACCGTTGAAACTTGCCTGGGTAATTGTTGATTCAACCTGACTGGCTGAGAAGCCTCCATATACTTCTACCTTGTGATAGTCGCTGGTCGGCTGAGCCAGTCCCAAAACAGGGCAGGCAAGAACCAGGAGCGACAAAAGCCAAAACTTTCTCATTTGTGAGTTCCTTTCTGAAGTTGATTGATGAAAAGTGGCACGCGCATCTTGCGCGTGATTTTCACGGGCGGGACGCCCGGGCCACTACGCCACTACCTATGAGCGCAAAAGCTTGCGCGGGTTTAAGTTCCCATGCCTCGAAATCGAATTGAGGCAGAACATGACTTTTCCGTCTTCGGTTTCCGTAAAGTGAATCTCTCCGGCTTCGGCCCAACGAAAAATTGCGCGTTGGGTGGCGCCGGCGATAGCCGCAGCTTCTTCGAGACCGATCAGTTTGACCGGAGCCTCGCACTGGGCACACCAACCGTCGCCGGACGGCTGCGAACGGCGAATTACCAGCAGACGCTCAGTCTCGACGGTGATCCTTGCAGTCCTCTTTTTCATGCCCACTCTTTTTTCGGGGCCATAGTTCGGGAAGCGGCAAGGTCCTTTTATGGTTTGCCGTTCCCGCGACAGTCGAACGAACCGAGGTGCTGATCGTCAGTCAAAACGCAGTCCTGCATTCGCACAAAATCGTCAAAGGCGATGATGGTGTTGACCGCTGATCCGCGGCTGATGAGCTGAACCTTGCCTTGATTGATGAACGAAAAATTGCCCGGGTCAGTGGTGACGAACTCATCCTTGAAAGTGCCGGTGCCGCGCCAGGTAATCCCGGTATCGCGGCCGCTAGCAGTTACGTCCTGGCGAATCTCGCACTTTTCGATAAACCTGCCGTCCATTCTCTGCTGGTCATGGCAGGTAACAGTCGTCACGTCGGTGACGTCCATCAATTCATTGGTACATTCATTGGGAAAAACGAATGCCTCACTGAATTGGACTTTGCTGCTGGAATTTCGGGTTTGCGCTCCGGTCGATTTGAAGCCTGAAACGGCGACGGCCAGAAGGGCGACGGCCGCAAAGGCAATGGTGACTCTCCTCATGATTTGCTCCTTCCCGGGGAAATGTTGTTCCCCGCAAAAACTCTGTTTAGAATGCTGCAAACGAACGGGTGGCATAATCCGCGAGGCGCCAGCTAAAAGTCCTCAACCGGAAGCTCAATTGTTTCTCAACCGTTTCTCAATCACCGGATGAGCAAGGAAAACAGGCACTCTTACGAATTCGGACCGTTTCGCATCGACACCGCCAACCGGCAGTTAATGCGTGATGGTGAAGTCGTGCCGCTCAAGGCAAAGGCGGTCGATACGCTGCTTTTCCTGATCGACAATCGCGGGGACGTGGTTGAGAAGGACGAGCTGATGAAGACGCTCTGGCCCGACAGTTTTGTGGAAGAGTCGAACCTGACACAGAACATTTATACCCTGCGTAAAGCCCTGGGTGACGGCGACTATATTGAGACGATTCCCCGTCGTGGCTACCGGTTTGTCGCCAACGTCAGGCAGTCGGACAGCGCGACTTCAGATGTGATCGTCGTCAGAGAGAGAACCAGGGTTAGCTACGAAGAGGAATATGATCCGAATGCGCTGAACGATGGTGATTCGACCGCAGTTATCGACATCAACCCGATGCCCGGCGCGCGGCAGTTATCCGGGGCAGGACCAAAGTCTCCGTTATCGCGCTGGCTCTGGCTAACCATCGCCACGGTTGCCGCTCTGGCAGTGGTAGTCGGAGTATTTCTGTGGCGGCGGAGTTCGCGCGTGGCCTTTGAGAGTGCCAGGCTGGCGAAATTCACTACGACCGGCAAAGCAGTCAAGGTCGCCGTCTCTCCTGACGGGAAATACGTCGCGTTTGTTTTGAACGATGCCGGCCAACAAAGTGTCTGGCTCAGACAACTGGTCACCGGGAAGGAGTTGCAAATTGTTCCGCCCAAACGCACAGACATCTACGGCTTAACTTTCACGCGTGACGGCAACTACGTTTTCTATGTCAGCCAGGAGCAAAACGTGCTGGCGATGCTTTATCAGGTACCGAGCCTCGGTGGGCCGTCCGACAAGTTGTTACAGGACGTCGATTCGCCGGTGACTTTTTCGCCGGACAACAAGCAGATGGCCTTCATCCGCTTCAGTCCGGGCGCGGCTTCAATCGTGATCGCAAATATCGATGGCACGAGTGAACGGACACTGGTTACTACGCGCACCGGCGACGCCATGAGAATCGCCCCGAATGGTGTGCTGCCGCCGTCGTGGTCGCCGGACGGAAACATGATCGCAAGTCCCGTGAGCATCAATTCAGTTCAATGGGATCAAACGATCTATGGCTTTCGCGTGCAGGATGGAGCGCGAGTTGAACTGACAAAGAACCACTGGCCGGCGCTCGGCCGGATAGAATGGTCGCCGGATGGCCGGGGATTGCTGGCCACCATTATCGAGACCGAAAGTACTTCCGAGCAGCAGATCTGGTTCCTCCCCTATCCCGCGGGCGATGCGCGGCGGATTACAAACGATCTGACTGACTATCGCGATCTGGGGGTGACTGCGGACTCGCGCACGATCGTAACCATCCAGTCTGAGAAGAAGGCGAACATCTGGTTAGCGCCGACCAGCGATCTGGATCACCCAAAACAGCTGACAACTACCAGCTACGATGGCTTAAACGGTCTCGCCTGGACGCCGGACGGAAAACTGGTCTACACGTCACAGATTGCCGGGGAACAGAATCTCTGGATCACGGATCCCAACGGCGGTCCGGCTAAGCAACTTACTGCGCACGCTGGTTTCAGCGAACAACCCATCGTCTCTCCTGACGGGCGTTACATCGTATTTCTTTCAAATCGAAATGATCAGGAACACCTTTGGCGGATCGATATCGACGGCAAGCATCCGATGCAATTGACGCGTGGCATTGGTGACCGGCACCCGACGTTTACGCAGGATGGGCGGGCCGTGATCTTCAAATCGTCTAATCCCGGGAGTCTGTTCCGCGTCAGCATTGATGGTGGCGAGGTGGTCCGTCTAACTGACCGCGGTGGTTTCGATCCAAACGTTTCACCTGATGGGAAGCTGATCGCCTGTGGCTATCGTCCGGCGCCGGCCGACAAAAATAGATTCGCCGTGTTTTCGATCGACGGCGGGCAACCCAGATTGATCAGCGACTGGCCGGCATTGTACGGCCGCTTGCGCTGGACGCCGGACGGAAACGCGATTGCCTATGCCGCCCGGCAGGCGGGCGTCGGCAACATCTGGGCGCAGCCGATCGACGGTGGAGCACCCAGGCAACTGACCCACTGGAATCCGGCTTCAATCTTTTCGTTCGACTGGTCGCGCGACGGCAAGTGGCTGGCCTACGCCAGCGGCAGCCTAACGAGTGATGTGGTGGTAATCACAGACACGCGGCGTTAGAAGTGGTACGGGCGTCTCGCCCGTGCATCACGCGTTTTTTGTGCGGCGAGTCGATGACTCGGCCGACGGCGGCATGAAGAAAGTCTGGATTCTGGCAGGCTTGCAATACGCTTTTTTCCTGGCCGGGTTGTTTTGTTTTGGGCTCCGGTTGATACTGTTTTGGATTTTCACTTGAGCAACTATGACTATGAGAAAAATGATTCTGGCGGTTGCGCTGATTGCAGTCGCGTTCCTTTGTTTTGTCAGCCAAAGCGAGTCGCGAGCGGCGATAACTCCCGGCCAGGCGCTGCAACCTAACTCTTTGTGCGCGCGGGATGAACGAATCATCTTCAGTTGTCCCGTGAAAAGGCCGGCGAAGATTGTTTCGCTATGCGCCTCGAAGAATCTCAGCGCTGATCAGGGCTACCTGCAATATCGCTTCGGGTTGCCAGGCAAGGTGGAACTCGAGTTTCCCAAAGAGCGCACCGGAACGCAGCAGAAATTCCAGTACACACATTACTTCCGCGCTCAGGTTGATCTGACAGAGATTAGTTTCAGTAACAACGGCTATGAATATCAGATCACCGATGATTACAACGGCGAAGAAAAGCCAGCACAAAGCATCCAGGGAATAATGGTGACCGCGCCGGGAAAGCCGAAAGAAGTGAGCCTGGCGTGTAGAACAAAACCAAAGGCTGATTACACCGATTTGCAGGCGGTACTGCCAAACGGACAATAGGTTCAGAAACCCGACCTTAAGGGAGGGCAACGGCCTTTTCTGTAGCCCAGGGGTTTATCCCTGGGAATGAAATAGTGGGGTTGATTTCAAAAGCCCCATTAATGGGGCTTTAATAGCACTTGCTGTTTCTCAACCCAGGCGTAAACGCCTGGGCTACAGAAAAGACATGCCCTCCCTAACATTCGGGCTTCTGACACAACCAATCAGAGATGGATCCAACACTCCTCGCAGGCTTAACCGGCATCCTGGGCGCCGTCATCGGCTCCGTCCTGGGCGGTGTGTTTGCGCTCAAGGCGACCAAGCGCCAGGTCGAAGTGATGCTGGCGCAAATCCGCGAAGACGTGCATGAACGGCTCTACAGTCAAAGCCTGGAGATCATGAAATTCTTTGCCGAGCATCCGGAAGTTTACCCGTACTTTTATGACAACAAACCGCTGGCCAAAGCCGCGAATGAAATGGAGCGCTTAAGAGTGTTGAGCACCGCGGAAATGGTTTCAGGCTTCATGGAGTTGGTGGCGCTGCAAATTGAACAGCAGCCGGCTGAGATCAAGCCTCGCTGGAAAGCCTACATCGCCGACACTTACAATTCGAGCAGTGTAGTCCGTGAGCATCTGGCGTGTTGCGAAGCGTGGTACGCGGAAGATTTGCTGCGCTTGCTGCCGGCGAAATCAGTTGAAAAGTAAGGTGCTCCGAGTACCGTTTACGTTTCAAGGTTTCGATATTACAATCCTTCACGTTTGGTAGCAGGAGAATTCCTGTTGAGCATCCCCGCGCCGCAGACTTCCACGTCAAAGGAGTCCTCTCAATGAGCAAGTCAAAATCAAAACTCACACCGAAGGTGAAAACCCTTAAGCCGATTCCAATCTTATTCAAACCAGTAAAGGCCGACTTCAAAGATCTTTTCAAGGCGCTCGCAAAAGGGGTCGGGCATACCGCGACCGGAAAATGGGTTGAGTTGGGCGCTGATGCAGTCGAAGCGCTTTCGGCCCTTGGGGTGTCAACTGAACCCGGTGAACTTGCGTTCTTGCTGATTCGCCGCTCTCTAACTATGGCGCTATTTGAATTGGTCGGAGATAGTGCATCGCAATTCTCCGATACTGCTCCTGTCGATGCGGAGGCTTTGGTCGATCGTCTCGATATTCTTGTTGAAGCGCACGAGGTGAGTTTCGATCAGAAATTCCTTGATCGTCCGACTGGTCTGCCCATTATTGCGATTGTTCAAAGACTGGTGGCAACCTGGCTAAATAATCTGGGTATTGAAGAGTTGGCAGCGAATTCAATTGCTGATCGGTTGCCGGCTTACTTTGTCTACGCGCTCAATCAGGAATGGCGGCGCAATGCAAAATCCTACAAACCGTTATTCGACGCGCTGAATACTCCATTCACAAAAGCCGGTGAGCGGGAATGGGCATGGGCCGAATATGCCGCCTTACTTCAACGCCGCATTCAAGAGCCAGTGTTCGATGAGCCATTCAGTCTCAGTCAGATATTTGTGCCGTTGAGTGCTTACTACGTCAAGGAAATGCCTCGGAACGAGGTTGCAACGGAAGCGCTGCGCCAAACGCAAAATTGTCGTCAGGTTGTCGTTTCGCTTGATAACGAGTTATCAAGTTGGCTGAACACCAGAGACTCGCAGGATGTGATTCGCGTGATTAGCGGTGGTCCCGGTAGCGGGAAATCATCATTTGCTCGTGTGTTCGCGGCGAGCATTCCCCAGCCTAATCCGAAGAATAAAGTATTGTTTATTCCACTGCACCTAATTGACGCTTCGAAAGACTTGGTTGACGAAGTCGGCCGCTTCGTCCGCGATGAAGGCGTGTTGCCGGGCAATCCTTTGGATCCCGATTCGCCCGAACCGAATTTGCTGATCATTTTTGACGGACTCGATGAACTCGCCAGTCAGGGAAAGGCCGCCGCCGAGACCGCTCGGGCGTTTGTGCGCGAAGTCGAGAAGACCATAGAACGAAGAAACCAACAAACGGTTCGCTTGCGGGTGCTGTTGAGCGGCCGCGAATTGATCGTGCAGGAGAATGAATCTGAGTTTCGACGTCCGCGACAGATTCTGAATCTGTTGCCTTATTTTACTCCTCTCTCCGACAAGTACCAGGACGATGTGGTTGTTCATGAAGGGACTGAGTATGAGGACGCTGGGAGACTCCTAGAGCAAGACCAGCGACAACAATGGTGGAAAAACTATGGCGGCTTAACTGGAAGAAATTTCGACGGGCTACCAGCAGAGTTAGGTCGAGATGATCTTAACGAAGTAACTGCACAACCTTTGCTCAATTATCTGGTATCGCTGAGCTTTACGCGCGACAAGCTTGATTTTTCGAAAGACGTCAACCTCAACTCGATTTATGCCGACCTCGTTGCCGCGGTTCACGAGCGCGGTTACGAGAAACATCGTGCTTATGCGCCGATCCGTCACATGACGCTTGATCATTTTTCTCGCGTGCTGGAAGAAATCGGGCTAGCCGCGTGGCACGGCGACGGCCGTACGACGACAGTCCGAGAGATTGAGGAACACTGCAATGCAAGTGGCGTCGGTGGAATGCTCGAGGCATTTCAGGAGGGCGCGAAAGCAGGCGTTACTCGGTTGCTAGCGGCTTTCTTCTTTCGCCAGTACGGGCAACGGCTCAGCGGCGACCCTACTTTTATTTTTACTCATAAGAGTTTTGGCGAATACCTCGCCGCGCGCCGAGTGGTGCGCGCAATGGAGCGGACGAGTCGGGAATTGGAACGCCGGACGGCCAGTCCGGACGAAGGTTGGGACGAACGAGACGCGCTGAAACACTGGGCTCAAATCTGCGGTCCCAGCGCGATGTCGGATTACCTAAGGAGATTTCTGCACAATGAGGTGCGCTTGCGCTCACACACGGAACTTGAAGGCTGGCAGGAGCGACTAACCCGCCTCTTTAATTTTGTGTTGCGTCACTCGATGCCTATGGAGCAGCTATCAATTGCTACATTCAAAGAGGCGATGCATCAATCGCGGAATGCCGAGGAAGCACTATTGGTCGCGGTGAATGCTTGCGCCAAAACGATTGAACGAGTCACGTTAGTAGAGCAACCTGATCGGGTAACTTTCGGAAATTGGTTAAAGCGAGTTCAGGGACAAAGGGCTAGTGCCGAAGCAGGTTTGGTGCTCTCTAGCTTATCTTTTATTAAGCTGTCTCAAGCACACTTAGCGCTAAACGACTTCGCGAATGCGACTTTGGAATCTTCGGATTTGGACGGAGTAAATGCCTTCGAGAGTAATCTTTTCGGGGCTGATCTATCGAATGCCAGCGTGAAATCCGCAGAGTTCGGAGAGGCGATGCTGTCACAGGCCACGCTAGAGCGAGCTAATCTTGAGGGAACTTCTCTCGAAGGGGCGAATCTTAAGTGGACCAACTTCACAAGGGCCAACCTTACAGCCACCGATCTTACAAACGCAAACCTGAGATACAGCAACCTCAATGGCGCCGACCTCAGACGAGCCAACCTCAGCGGTGCGGTCCTTGCACAAGCCAACCTCAGAGATGCCGACCTCACAGGGGCCGACCTCATAGGGGCCGACCTCACAGGAGTCGACCTCACAGGAGCCGACCTCACAGGAGCCAACTTCAGTGGCGCCATCCTCACTGGAGCCGACTTAGAGGGAGTTGATCTCCAAGGCGCGAATTTAGAAGGGGCCAAACTAGACGAAATAGTCGCGGAGCAAGTCAATGCCTTTCAACCCAAACAACCTGGGTCATGACGTTTCAGCGGAGTCACCGCTTTCGCTCGCGTTGCATTGTAGAGACGAAAGGGGTTTGCAGGTACGGTTTCCGGGAAATTGAGATCCGAACGACGCGACATGAAACACAACTGTTGCTGCTGTCTAAATGAGGCTCTCCCGCCTCTTCTCCGAAGCTAACGAGTTGTCAACCGCGGACAGCAAGTACATCCGACGCTTGACTGGATGCGAGAGGTTTCGTAAGCGTGAGAGTTGGCGGCGGTTCACGATTTCAAATCCAAAAGCGCCGAATACCCTGCACCAATCTTCATCAGTTCGAAACGTGCATGGACCTGTTCGATCTTTCCACTGGCGATCATGTAGCCGGCACACTCCTTTGTCCCACCAGCTTTGCGGAATGTCTTCATAGATAATTGCCAGTCCACCTTCGCGCAGCACGCGCCGCACTTCTTTCAGCACCAGGGCGGCGTCCTGTGCGTGATGCAGCACGTAACAGAGCAGAACCGCGTCGAATGAATTGTCTGGTTCGGGAAAATGTTCACGATCGTAACGACGATAATCA
>Ga0068859_100007258_pt1 | contig 11241 bp, 7 predicted proteins | sample KBSSwiS22_FD_66585 | JGI IMG/M metagenome (GOLD analysis project Ga0068859, IMG submission 66585) | Switchgrass rhizosphere microbial communities from Kellogg Biological Station, Michigan, USA - KBS Switchgrass S2-2 | ecosystem: Host-associated > Plants > Roots > Rhizosphere > Soil ... | reverse complement strand
CTCAGCGGAGCCGCGCGAGCCGACCGCGGTGAGGTGACCCTGGCTGGCGATGTGCTGCCTCCCGGTGAGCCCGAGACCGCCCGCCGCCGCGGTATCAACATCGTCTATCAGGAATTCACGCTGGTGCCGGGCCTCAGTATCGAGGCCAACCTGTTCCTCGGACAGGAGCGCGGCCGGTTCGTTCTGTCACGGGCATCCATGCGCCGTGAGGCCGTGGGATTGCTGAGCCGGCTCGGCCTCGACATCGCGCCGTCCACATTGGTCGGCAGATTGAGCGTCGCGCACCAGCAGCTCGTGGAGATCGCTCGCGCGCTCTCCACGAACGCCAAGGTCCTGATTCTCGATGAGCCGTCAGCGACCCTCTCGAATCGCGATGTCGATCGTCTGTTCGTGATCCTGCGGGATCTTCGATCGCAGGGCCTCGCGATCCTCTACGTTTCACATAGGCTCGACGAAATATTCACGATCGCTGATCGCGTCACGGTCCTCCGAGACGGACGGCACGTGCGGACGACGCTGGTGACATCCACCACTCGGGATCAGATCATCCGCGACATGGTGGGCCGCGAGGTCGCACAGGAATACCCGGCTCGTGACTGCAGGCCCGGGAAGGCCGCGCTGGAACTGCGCGACTTCGCCGTTGTGCCCGGCTCCGCCTCGGTCACGATGCAGATCAACGAAGGGGAGCTCGTCGGGCTGGCCGGGCTTGTTGGCGCGGGCCGCACCAGAACCGCGTTGGCGATGATCGGACGCCGGAAGAGAACAGGTCGGCTCTCCGTGGCGGGCCGTGAGGTCGCATTCCGTTCCGCCCACGACGCCCTTGCCGGGGGGCTCGCGTATCTGACGGAAGATCGAAAGCGTTCGGGGATCTTTCCGCAGATGAGCGCCGATGAGAACATCAGCATGGCGCACTTGCCGTCATTCTGCCGCCATGGCGTCATCGCTGAACGGCAGCGTCGCCAGGCGTCGACGGCGGCGGCGCAACAGATGGATCTACGCGTGGGCAGCCTGCCTCAACGCATCGCGACGTTGTCGGGCGGCAATCAGCAAAAAGCCCTTCTGGCCCGCTACCTGATCCGCCGGCCGGCCGTTCTGATCCTCGATGAGCCGACTCGCGGGGTCGATATTGGCGCCCGCGAGAAGATTTACGCCGTCATCAACCAGCTCACAACCTCGGGCCTGGGCGTGCTCATGATTTCGTCGGATCTGCCGGAGGTGCTCGGCATGTCCGACCGGGTCCTTGTCATGAACAGTGGTCGCATCACGGGCACGTTCACCCGGCGAGAGGCGACGGCTGAACGCGTCATGGACGCTGCCACGAGAGAGCGGGCGTGAAGATACGACGCTGGCTGTCGCGCTACGCGATCTTCATCGCGCTTGCGCTCGAGTTCGTGGTGGTCAGTCTCACGACGGGCGCCTTCTTCACCGAAGCCAATCTGGGCAACGTCCTGCGACAGAACGCCTTCACGGCGATCCTGGCCGCCGGCATGACGTTCGTCATCCTGACGGGCGGTATCGATCTGTCCGTCGGATCCGTTGTCGGGCTTGCTGGCGTCGTGTGTGCGGACGTGTTGGTGAGAGGCGGGTCCGTCCCGATCGCCTTCGCGGCCGGCGCCCTCGTGGGCCTTGTGACCGGCCTGGCAAATGGGTTTGCCGTCACGGCGCTCCGGATTCCGTCATTTCTCGTCACGTTGTCGACGATGTTGATCGTGCGCGGAGCAGCCTTCAAGTACACCGACGCGAGAACGATCACCAACCTGCCACCGGCCTTTGCGAGCCTGAGCAGCGGCGTCGCCGTGGCCGCGGTGATGGGTGTGGTGTTCGTGGCCGCCTGGTTCGTTCTTGGGCGGATGGCTCTCGGACGTCACGTCTATGCCGTCGGTGGCAACGAGCAGGCGGCGTGGCTCACGGGAATCCGGGTGCATCGCGTCCGATGGTTCGTGCACGGGTGCTGCGGTCTGTGCGCGGGGATTGCCGGCGTCCTCGTGGCCTCACGGCTGAGTGCGGGGTATCCGCGGGCAGGTGAGTACTACGAGTTGGACGCCGTTGCCGCGGTCGTCGTCGGTGGCACCAGTCTGTTTGGGGGACGAGGCTCGATCTGGGGCACGCTCGGTGGTGCGTTCTTCATCGGCATCGTCAACAACGCGCTGAACCTGTTTCACGTGAGCACCTATGACCAGCTCATGGTCAAGGGCGGCGTGCTCCTTGCCGCAACGTCGCTGGATCGATGGCGCGAACACGATTGATCAAGCCTGGCGCGTCGCCCGGCAGAAGGAAGAGGTTGACGATGAAGGGGATCAACAGGCGCGAGTTCGTTCAGATCTGTTCCGCGGCAGGTGCTGCCATCACAAGCGGACAGCTGCGGGCCAGCGCCCAGAACCCGCTCGCCGGTCCGATGAAGTCCCTTTCGGACGCCGTTGCCGTGGCGGAGGCCGATCCCAATCGCCCTGTGTATCATTTCCGGCCGCCTGCCAACTGGACCAACGATCCCAACGGCACGATCTATTACAAAGGCTGGCATCACCTGTTCTACCAGCTCAATCCTGCAGCTCCACGGGGCGGGAATCAGCATTGGGGACACGCGCGCAGTCGCGATCTCGTGAATTGGGAGCACCTGCCGATCGCGCTCTGGCCGCTGACGGATCGCGGCGAGCGCGCAATCTTTTCTGGCGGCGCCGTGCCCGGTCCCGATCGACGCCCGCGGCTTCTGTACACGAGCATCGGTCACCCGTCGCCCGAACAGTGGATCGCAATACCGAAAGACGACGACCTGATTGGCTGGGATCGCCCTGCCACGAATCCGGTCTTGACTGTTGCCGCTCACGGAACGACGGAGGTATCGCAATGGCGCGACCCGTTCATGTTTCACGAGAAAGGCCAGACCTACATGGTCTGCGGTGGAAACCTGAACAACGGTCGTGGTGGCGGCGGCAGCGTCCAGTTGTATCGGGCCACGCGAGCTGATTTCACCCAGTGGAAGTTCCTCGGTGTGGTCTTCCAATATCGGGATCCCCAGATTTGGAACGTCGAATGTCCGAATTTGTTCCGCCTGGGGACGAAGTGGGTCTTGCTGATGTCTCCGCAGCAGCCCTGCGAGTACTTCATCGGCGATCTGGACATCGCGAAATGCAAGTTCACGCCCGAGTCGCACGGCATTCTCGATCCAGGGACCTCCTACGCCAGCAATATTTCGGTCGACGACACTGGCCGTACGATTCAGTGGCTCTGGGGGCGCACGGCGAATGCGCCGGAGAAGGGGTGGAACGGCGTCATGACGCTCCCCAGAATCCTGTCACTCAATGCTGCGGGCTTCCTCAGACAGCAACCCGCAGTGGAATTCGAAAAGCTGAGAGGCGCCGCCATCGTCGAGCCCGCCTTTGACGTGCCCGCGGGCCAACCGCTGGCGCTGAGCCGTATTCAGGGCGACTGTCTCGAAATCAAAGCGGAGATCGTCATGAATGGCGCGGCTGAAGTTGGCTTCGATCTGAGACGAACGGCCGACGGGAAACCCGGCGCGACGGTCAGAATCAATCGTGCCACGGGCTCTCTCGTCGTCGGCAATATCAGAACGCCCGCGCCGAGAGGCGCCGAGCGCTACAACCTGCGGCTGTTTCTCGACAAAGCGGTACTCGAAGTCTTCTTGAACGACGGCGACGTCGCTGTGTACACGACGCTCGAGGCGGGCCCATCGGATCTCGGCGTTGCGGTCGTCGCACAGCAGGCTCCTGCGCGAGGCGGTGGCGCACCCGCCGCCGCTCGTGGTGCTGGGGCCCCTGGTGCGACACCGGCCCCAACCGCCGGACGGGCCGCGGCGCCAGTCGGCAATGCACGCATCGAGTCCCTCACGGCCTGGCCCATGAAGGCAGCCGAGTTCAGCCTCGAGCGCTTCCGCCTGTAGGCTTCGGACCATGCGCCCGCACTTGCCGTTCTGGCAGATCGTGAACATGAACGTCGGCTTTTTCGGCATTCAGTTCAGCTTCGGGTTGCAGCAAAGCAACATGAGCCCGATCTACCAGTACCTGGGCGCTGATGAAAGCAGGCTGCCGCTGCTGTGGCTGGCCGGTCCGATGACCGGCTTGCTCGTCCAGCCCATCATCGGCGCGATGAGCGATCGCACCACATCGCCGTGGGGCCGGCGCACGCCCTATTTTCTCGCCGGAGCGATCGTGTGCAGTCTCGGTCTCGTGGCGATGCCCTTCAGTCCGAGCCTGTGGTTTGCGGCCGGACTGTTGTGGATTCTCGATGCGGCGAACAACGTGACGATGGAGCCGTACCGCGCGTACGTGAGCGACCGCCTGAATCCCGAGCAGTACTCGCTTGGATTCCTGACACAGAGCGCGTTCACGGGGTTGGCGCAAACGCTCGCCTATCTCTCGCCGTCGATCTTCTTCTGGTTGGGCATGAACAAGGATGCGGTGGGTGGCAACCACATCCCTCAGGTCACCATGACGGCCTTCGTTGTCGGGGCTGTCTTCTCCGTGGCTACGGTGTGCTGGTCGGTCTGGCGCGTGCCGGAGCTCCCGCTCGATTCATCGACGCTCGACCTGATGCGCGCCAAAGCCCAGGGCGTGCGCGCCACGATTGCGGAGGTCGTGCTCGCCATTCGGGAGATGCCTCCGACGATGCGGCGGCTGTGGTGGATGAAGCTCTTTCAGTGGTACGCGATGATGAGCTATTGGATCTACATCGTGCCGGCGCTTGCTCGCACGTTGTTCGCGACCTCCGATGCGACGAGCGTCGGGTTTCGCGACGCCGGGCTCCTGAACGGCCAAATCGGCGGGTTCTACAACTTCGTGGCGTTCCTCTCCGCATTCGGGATGGTGCCGTTGGCACGCCGCTTCGGCGCGAAGGCCGTGCACGCGTCGTGTCTGGTCTTCGGAGCCGTGGGGATGTTGGCGATTCCCAGCATCACTCAACAACACTGGCTCTTCGTGCCGATGATCGGCATCGGCCTCGCCTGGGCCAGCATCATGGGGAACCCGTACATCCTCCTTGCGGGCAGCATCCCGGCTGAGCGCGCGGGGGTGTACATGGGCATTTTCAACATGTTCATCGTGCTGCCCATGCTGCTCCAGATGCTCACCATGCCGCTCTACTACGACACGCTCCTCGGCGGACGTCCGGACAACGTCGTCCGCCTGGCCGGTGCACTGCTCGCGTGCGCGGCGGTGGCCGTGCTGTTCGTGGACGAGCATCGCAAGAAGGCGATGTAGGGCGATCGCAGACGTTATCGGAAAAGCATCGATCCGAACTCGCCCAGGAACACCCGCCAAATCAGGTAGAGATGCGGCCCTGGCGTCTCGTGCCACGACGTTGTGAATCCTGCGCCCTGCACCAGCTTGTACAGGTTCTCAGAACCCGTGCGGGCAAAGTCCGTGGTGCCGGCCGCGACGTAGTACTGCTTCACGCCTGAGGCCTTGAGCTTCGCCAGCGCGGCCTTGAATTCCGGTGTGTCCTGTCCGCCGGCGCTCCAGACGGCGATCCAGCCGAACGTGCCGGGGTTGTTGTTGGTGGCCTGAATGGTCTGGGCGCCGCCCATCGAGAGGCCAGCAATCGCTCGGCCATCTTTGTTCCGGATTGTGCGGTACGACTTGTCGATGAACGGGACGACTTCGTTCACCAGGCTCTGGGGATATGACCCTTCGTACGGCTGAGCCGCACCGCGACCGCCGGCCGGCGGTCCGCCGGCTCGAGCGCCATCTACCGCTGGTGCCGCGGCGCGGCCCGCCGCAGCCGGCGGCGCACCGCGACCCGCCGGCGCCGGGCGGGGAATCGGACCGTAGCCGTAGCCTTGTGCGACGGTCTGATTGGCGTTGCCGTTCGGCATCACGACGATCATCGGCTTCATCTTCCCGGCAGCGATCAGGTTGTCCATGATCACGTTCGTGCGGCCGAGGTTGATCCACTGGTCTTCATCGCCTCCACCGCCGTGGAGCAAGTACAGCACCGGGTACCGTTGCGTGCTGCTCAGGTAGTCCGGCGGCGTGTAGACGTACATCCGGCGGCCCTTCTGCTTCAGGATCGGTGACGGATACCACACCGATTGCACGGCCCCGTGCGGGACATCCTCCTTGAATTGCCAGGAGTCTGAAAACGGGCCGGGGATCATCAGCCAGTTGTCGTAGCGGCTGCCGTCGCGCGCGATTTCGCCGTTGTTCGGATCGAGCATCTTCAGCCCGTCCGCGCGGAACGCATACCACCACAGTTGTTCTTCCAGGGGACCGACCGTCACCGACCAGACGCCGTCTGCGTTCTTGGTCATCGCGATGTCGGTCGTGGGAGCCCAGCTCCCGTTCAACACCACTTCGGTGGCTTTGGGGGCAAGGAACCTGAAGGTCACCTTCTTGTCGCCGAGCACTTCCGGCGATACGAGGCGTGGTGCCGGAGCCGGCTGCTGACCGCGTCCGGCCGCCGGCTGTGCGAGGAGCGGACCCGCGCAAAACGTGACCGACAGCGCGATTCCCACCGAGTACATGAACCGTTTCATCTCTTGCCTCCCGATTGGCGGACTGCCGCCAGGCGCTCCAAGGACTGATGCCAAGTTGAGTGGGTCATTCTGTCGTATAGACCGGCACATGTCTAGCCATGTTGATCTATCAGATAGTCGAAAGTTGACTAGTTATATGGTAGGCTGCGCTCCCATCATTACTAGGGAGATGAACTCGATGCGATTCAGGATCAGCGCCGCGTGCACGCTCTGGCTTGTGGCATGGACCGCCGCGGGCAGGGCGCAAGTCACCGCCCAGCCACCAGCGGCGGGACCCGCAACCGCGCCGGCACCCGTTGCCGCGCCGCAGGGCCGAGGCCGAGGCAATGCCCCTCAGGGGCCAGGCGGTGGCGCCGGGCGCGGGTTCCCCGCGCAACAGCGCCAGCTCGCCGATCAGCGGACGCTCGAACGGGGCAAGACGCTGTACGAAATCAACTGCCGTTCCTGCCACGGGCCGGACCTTCGCGGTGGCGAAGCCGGCGGACCGAACCTGCTTCGCTCCCAACTGGCGTTGACTGACCTTCACGGCGAACTGATCGTTCCGGTCGTCAAGCAGGGTCGTCAGACGCCCGGAATGCCAGCGATGCCGGCCCTGGCCCTCGCCGAGGACGACATCGTCGCGATCGCCGAACACATTCACGCCGTGCAGGCCACCTCGCGTGGCCAGGGGGCGCCGCCCGCCGGTCCGCCAGTCGTCCTCAACATCGTCATCGGCGATCCCAAAGCCGGCCAGACGTACTTCAACGGCAAATGCGCGTCCTGCCACAGCCTTCAGAGCATGCAGGGTATTGCGACCCGGATTCCCGATCCCATGACGTTGCAGAACACGTGGGTCGCCGGCGGTGCGGGACGAGGCGGCGCAGGTGGTTCGCGCGCGACCGTTGCCGTGACCTTGCCGAACGGCCAGCGGATCGAGGGGCCGCTCGTCCGAATCGATGACTTCATCGTCGTGCTCACGACGCCCGACGGCACGCCGCGGTCATTTGCACGCAGCGGCAACGTGCCCAAGGTCGAGGTGAAGGACCCGCGCGACGCGCATCGGGCCCTGTTGCCGACCTACACCGACAAGGACATGTACGACGTAACCGCTTTCCTGGTGACCCTGAAATGAAACTGCGAATCCTTGCTTTCGTGTGCGCCGTTGCGCTCGTTCCGGTCTTTCTGGCCGGGCAGGGTGACACGCAAGGTGGTCTCGATCCGGCCACGCTGCACAAGCCGCTCGCCGACGACTGGCCCACGTACGCCGGCGACTACACCGGGCGGCGATACAGCCAGCTGACGCAGGTGAATCAGACGACCGTCAAGAACCTCACGCTCGCGTGGGTGTCACGCCTCAATGGGGGATTCCCAGCTGCCGCCGTGGCCCCGGGGCGTGGTGCTGGCGCTGGCTTCTTCGGAGGCAACGGCGGCGGCAACACGATCGTCGGCGGCGTCGGGACCGGCGAATACACGAGCACCAACGTCAAGGGCGCCATTCTCAAGGTCAACGACACGCTCTATGTCACGTCCGCCGACCATGTGTGGGCGATCGACGTGCGTGACGGGCGCGAGATCTGGCACTTCGCTTGGCGGACGCGCGGCGGCACGCACACGGGAAATCGCGGCGCCGCGATCTGGCACAACTATCTGTTCTTCGAGACGCCCGATGACTACCTCGTCTCGCTCGACGCGCGGACGGGCCGCGAACGCTGGCACGTCGAGATCGCCTCATTCGAGCAGCAGTACTTCTCGACGGCAGCGCCGATCGTCGTCGGTAACCACCTCATCGTTGGGACCGGTAACGACATGGACGCGCCCGGTTTCCTCCAGTCGTTCGATCCGGAGACCGGTAAGCGGAACTGGATCTTCTACACGGTGCCGATGAACCCCGGCGATCCGGGACTCGACACCTGGCCCAACCTCGAGTCGGCGCGACACGGGGGCGGCACGACGTGGATTCCAGGCGTCTACGACCCGGAAACGAAGCTCTACATCTTTGGTACGGGCAATCCCACGCCTTCATACACAGGTGTCAGTCGTCCAGGCGACAACCTGTTCACCTGCTCGCTGATTGCCCTCGACGTCGAGACGGGCAAGATGAAGTGGTACTTCCAGACATCCGCGCACGACACGCACGATTGGGACTCGGCGCAGACGCCGGTGCTCTTCGACGCCACGATCAACGGCCGGCCACGCAAGCTCGTGTCCACCGCTTCCCGGAACGGGTACTTCTACACCCTCGACCGCGTGACCGGACAGCACATCGTCACCAGCCGATACGGGCAGCACGCCAATTGGGCGCGGGATCAGCGCACCACGGGAGTTGTCGAGCCGAATCCCACCCGGGAAGCCCAGATCGCAGGGTCGCTCGTGTCTCCGATCGAGCAGGGTGTGACCAACTGGCCGCCAGCGGCGTACTCGCCGGACACGGGCCTGTTCTACGTTCAGGAGAAGAACGGCTATAACATCCTCTACTTGACGGATCCAGATCCCCGCGGCTCGATGGGACTCGGCGGTAAGACGGTGGCTGGTGTCGGATCCGGCGGCGATTTTCTGCAGGCGCTCGATCCGACGACAGGAAAGGCCGTCTGGCGTCATCCCTTCCCGAGCGGCATCGCGGGCGGTGGCGTGGGCAGCGGTGCGCTCGTCACGGCGGGACGCGTGCTGTTCTTTGGCGACGGGGCCGGGAATCTGATCGGCTTCGATGCAACCAACGGCACGCCTCTGTGGCACTCGCGCGTCGGCAACATATCGAATTCGCCACAGACGTATATGGTTGACGGCAAACAGCACGTGCTCGTCGCGGTCACGGACACACTCTACGCGTTCAAACTGTACTGATGTTTTCCAGCACACGTTTCCATCTCGTCGTCGCGCTCCTCATCGTCGTTTCTGCAGGCTCCCTGCTCGGCCAGGCGCCAGGAGCTGTTGTCGCAGGGGCGCCGTCCGCAGCTCGAGCCCGTGTGGCTGCGACGCGGCTGGCCCGATTAGGTGGACTGATCCAGGCGTACGTGGACTCGGGCAAACTTCCCGGCGCGGTAGCGCTCGTGCTTCGAGACGGGCAGCCCGTCTTCGAGCGTGCGTTCGGCTGGGCCGACAAGGAATCCAGTCGCCGGATGACGACCGATACCATCTTCAGGATTGCGTCGCAGTCGAAAGCCATCACCAGCGTCGCGGCCCTGATCCTCCTGGAGCAGGGGCGGTTGGGGCTCGACACACCTGTCAGCCAGTTCATCCCCGAGTTTGCGCACACGACCGTTGCCGTGCGCGACCAGAGTGGCACTTCGACCGTGCCCGCGAGGCGGCAGATCACGATTCGAGACTTGCTCTCGCATACGTCCGGCATCTCTTACGGGACCGATGCGACCGTGGCCTCGCTCTACGCAGCGAAGGGGCTCGGCCCCGCCGCCGGCAACGGCTGGTATACAGCGGACAAAGACGAACCGGTGTGCGAGACGATGGCGCGGCTCGCGACGCTACCGTTCGTCGCCCAGCCAGGGGAGGCGTGGGTCTACGGGTACAGCACGGATGTTCTCGGATGCGTCGTTGAACGTGCGTCCGGGGTGGCCCTGGATCAATTCATTGCCAAGAACATCACGGGTCCCCTCGGAATGCGGGACACCTCGTTCTATTTGCCCGTAGCGCAGCGTGGGCGGTTGGCAACGGTCTATTCCAGCGGACCCGATCTGCAGATCGTCAGAGCGCCGGATGGTCCGAAGGGTCAAGGAAACTACGTCGACGGTCCTCGGCGCAGTTTCGCCGGCGGTGCGGGCCTCCTGTCGACGGCGCGCGACTACGGCCGCTTCCTCGAGATGATCCGAAACGGCGGTCGATTGGGCGACGTCCGAGTCCTCGCTCCGCGGACCGTCCAACTCATGACGACGAATCAGGTCGGTGTGCTGCACTCCGCGACTGGACTTGGTTACGGCCTGGGATTCGAGACGACCGATCGCTACGGCGCGAACGGGATGGATTCAGTTGGTGCGTTCGGATGGGGCGGGGCATACGGAACGACATACCGTGTGGACCCTTCTTCGAAGACTGTCGCAGTCCTGATGCTGCAGCTCATGCCCAACTCAACGGATCTCCACGCGAAGTTCTACGCGCTGGTCTATCAGGCGCTGCTTGATACGAACTGATATCGGACGCGAGCCAGCGTACCGGCGTCCCAGGCCGCCGGGTGGCGTTACTCACTTTTCCATTGGCGTCCGCCCTCAGGGCCCACCCCAGTGGCAACGAGCGACGCCGCCCGGCCGCCTGACGAAGGGCGCCTCCTTTCCATTCTCCCTCCGTGCGCTTGTCGAATTGCCGTCCCGCCGTTCGTCGTCACGGTGAAGGCCTGGTAAGCAAAGGCCACAGGAGACTTGCAATGAGAAAGCTCAAGCTGATCGAACACATCTCGCTGGACGGCGTGATTCAGCACTCGGCGGATGGCGGCGATTTCCCCTACAGCGACTGGACCGTACCCTATCGGACCGCCGCGGGCCGGGACGCCGTCGCGGCCGCGTACGGCGAGGGCTTCGACGTGCTGCTTGGTCGCCGCACCTACGATGTCTGGTCTGAGTTCTGGCCAAAGGCGCCGAGCAGTCCGATTGCGGATGGCCTCAATGCCGCAACGAAATATGTCGCGACCCATCGTCCGGAGAGTCTCGGGTGGGGCCCGTTCGAGACCCTTGGGCCGGACATCGTCGAGAGCATTCGCCGTATCAAGTCGCACGACGGCCGGGACCTGATCCTCTCGGGTAGCTCCACGCTGACATCGACGCTGCTCGAAC
>Ga0068859_100007257_pt1 | contig 11241 bp, 11 predicted proteins | sample KBSSwiS22_FD_66585 | JGI IMG/M metagenome (GOLD analysis project Ga0068859, IMG submission 66585) | Switchgrass rhizosphere microbial communities from Kellogg Biological Station, Michigan, USA - KBS Switchgrass S2-2 | ecosystem: Host-associated > Plants > Roots > Rhizosphere > Soil ... | reverse complement strand
ATCACATGGTTGGTCGATGCGCGCGGCGAGAGGAAAACGGCCAGATGCCGGTGGTCGTTCCCTTATTGGGGTCAATCGCCACAGCTCGAAGGCGAGCGGTTCGCTGCCGCCGAAACGATGTTCCGGACCGCGTCCGTCCCTCAGCCAAGGGCGAATTCTGCGCTGTTGCATCGCGTGCCGCGTGCGGCTAGAGGGAGCGCCCGGCGTGCGGGGCTGTAGCTCAGATGGGAGAGCGCTGCAATCGCACTGCAGAGGTCAGGGGTTCGATTCCCCTCAGCTCCACCACGCCGCGCCTGTGTCCTTTCGGACACATGAGAGCGGATTATCGGGAAGCCCGCAAGTTTCCGCTTCAGGTCAATATATCAGACGTATAGGCGCGGGGGCGAGCCAGATTCCGTCTTCGCCGTCCTTGATTCCGACTCTTGGGATCAGGCGAGATGGTGGTTTATCCAGCAGGGAGAGATTCATGAATTTTCGTACAAGCGTCAGTTCGGCTTCGTTGATTGCGTCACTGCTCCTGTTCGGCGGAGCGGCGAACGCCCAGACCGATGCAGGCGCGCAGCAGGATGCCGGCGGCCTCGACGAGATCGTCGTGACGGCGCAGCGCCGGTCCGAGAAGCTGCAGGAAGTGCCGCTGACGATCGCTGCGGTGACGTCCGAAAACCTGACGCGCGCCGGCGTAGCATCGGTCCGCGATCTCCAGACGCTCGTGTCCGGCCTCACTTTCGGGGGCACCGGCAATCTTGCCGCTCCCGCGATTCGCGGCGTTTCCTCGACCGTCACCGTTGCGGGCACCGAGAATGGCAACGCGCTTTACATCGACGGCGTGTATCAGTCCGCCCAGGTGCTGCTCAACGCCGAGTTTCCCGACGTCGAGCGGATCGAAGTCCTGAAGGGACCGCAGGGCACGCTGTTTGGCCGTAACGCGATCGGCGGCGCGATCCGGGTCATTACGCAGGCCCCCAGCTTCACGCCGACGATGCGCGTGTCGCTTGAGGCAGGTCAGTATCTGGGCAGCGGTTCGAGCCGCTCGGCACCCCATCTCAACGCGAAAGCCTATGTCAGCGGCCCGATCGTCGCCGATCTGCTGGCCGCCAGCGTTTCTGGCGGAATCAACTACACCCCCGGTTTTCAGACCCGTGTGAGCACCGGGCAAAGAGTCGGCGAGATCAGCCGGAAGAATATCCGCGCCAAATTGTTGTTTACACCGGCCGCGAATGCGACACTGACGCTGGCGGGACATTATGTGACGAACAATACGCCGGGTGAACTCCTCGGAACTCCGTTCAAAGGTATGACCGCGGCCCGCTTCTACCCGGGATCGGTGATCCCCACAAAACCGTGGCAGACCGACTATAATGACGACCCCTTCTCGAGCCCGCTGTCGGTCAGGTTGCGTGACCATGGGATCAGCGGCACAGTGAAACTCGACTTCGACGCCGGCACACTTACCTCGATCAGCGCCTATAATTTGACGCGGAACAAGCAGTCGACCTCGATCCACGGCGCCAACGGGACATTCGCCTGCCTGATTAACTCTGCCTGCATCGGCTTCGTCTACCAGATTAGGCAGCGCGTTTATCAGGAGGACTTGAATTTTTCGTCGCGTGAATTCGGCATATTCAGCTTCACGGCCGGTGCCTTCTATTATAACAGCAAGACCAACACCCTGAATTTCTCGGGCGGACCCCTGCAGCCGTTCATCCCGGGAGCGCCGTTTCTGACGCAGGACAATCAAGCCAAGACCAAGGCCTACGCGGCCTATGGCGAGGTCACGGTGAAGCCGACCGACCGGCTCAGCTTGATCGCCGGCGTTCGCCAGAGCCACGAGGTCAAGAACGACGTCGCGGCCCTTCCCACCGCGGGACCGATCAAGAAGACCTTCAACGCCACCACGCCACGTTTTTCCGTCAAATATGAAGTCACACCCCAGCTCAATGCCTATGCGACCTACTCGGTCGGCTATAAGAGCGGGTTGAGCGGCGTCACCAATCCGGGCTCCATTCCTCCGTTCGCACCGGTGAAGCCGGAGCGGCTGAACGCCGCGGAAATCGGCCTGAAGTTCGCCTCGAGCGACCTCACCGCCAATCTTTCCGGCTTCTATTATGATTATAAGAACAAGCAGGAATCGGTTAACCGCGGCGCCGGCGGCCAGGTTGTGGTCCAGAACACCGGACCCGTGAAGATGTATGGTCTGGATTTCGACGCCAACGCCCGGATCACACGCGAGTTCAGCGTGCGCGGCGGCCTGACCTGGATACCCAAGGCCGAATATCGTGACTTCCCCGACGCCGTCGGAACGAGCACAGCCACAGTCCCGTTCGATCCGACACAGCCGCCCTTTAATTGTGCGCCGTTTGGCCTATGCGGAACCTACATCCCTGGGACACTCGTTGCCACCGGAACGCGCCTGCTCCGTGCACCGAAGCTGTCGGCGAACGGGACCATCGCCTTCGACAATGACAGCTTCGATGCCAGCGCGACGCTGTCCTATTCGAGTGCGGTCAGGAACGATCTTTTCGGCATCCAGACGCAGTCTGCCTACGCGCTTCTTTCCGCTCAGGCAGGTTACACGTTCGATGGCATCCGGGTCGGTATTTACGGGCGCAACCTGACTAACAAGGCCTTTATCCTCGCCAACCTCACGAGCCTCTCCGGCTTCGCGACGATCTACAATCAACCGCGCGAAGTCGGTGTCAGCGTGAGCTACTCCTTCTAGGAGCGACGCTGTCGGGAGAGCGATTGCGGCCTGCGCAGGGGAAACCTTGCCAGGCTGACGAACGCTCCTCCTTGATTGGAGCAAGGGCCGAGCGAGGCGGCAGAGACAGCCGCTACGCTCGGCCCTTTCTTGTCGGTGGCGGGGCACTCATCATCCGGTCCCGCCGGATATTCGGCCGGTTTCCGGTTCTTCTGCCATTGGCGCATGCCGGACATGGCGGTCCGCTTTCGCCGGCCATTCCGAACTCATTCCCGGTGGCGACAGCCGATCCGGGCGCGATGCCGCGGCAGCCGACGTGGGTTATTTGATCGCGGCCAGATCGAGTAATGTCAGCTTCTTCGCGATCTCGGCATTCCTGGCCCGAACGTCCGCCGGCGCGGGGATGAGGCCGCGCCGGGCAAGATAACCGCCCGGTTCCCACGCGGAGGCATATTCGGCGATGAATTCCCGCAACCCCGGAACGGCCCTGATGTGGGCTTCCTTGACATAGACATAGATGCGGCGCGCACCCGGATAGCTGAAATCGCCGATCGTCGCCGCGGTGGGCACGACTCCGTCGATGGCGATACCGCGCAGCTTGTCCTGATTTTCCTCGAGGAAGCTGTAACCGAATATGCCGATCGCATCGGGCGAGACCGCAAGCTTCTGCACGATCAGATTGTCGTTCTCGCCGCTTTCCACATAGGCACCGTCCTCACGGATCTTGGTGCAAATCTCCTTGTGCCTGTCTTCGTCGCTCTTCTTGAGCGCTTTCATCTCGGCCCTGGCGTTGCAACCCTTGTCCATGATCAGCTCGTTGAAGCTGTCGCGCGTTCCGCTGGTCGGCGGCGGGCCGTAGACCTGGATCGGGATCGCCGGCAGCGCGGGATCGATGTCCTTCCAGTTCTTCGCCTTGTTGGGCTTGCCAAAGGGGTTGGCCGCGAGAGCCTCGTAAATTGTCTGCGCGCTGAGCCGCATCGGCGCACCCTGCTTGCTCTCGGCGACAGCGAGCCCGTCGATGCCGATTTCGAGCTCGATGATCTTGTCTACGCCATTTTTGCGGCACAGCTCGACCTCGGCCGGCTTGATCCGGCGCGATGCGCTCTCGATGTCGGGGTGCTGCACGCCGACGCCGGCGCAAAACAGCTTCATGCCGGCGCCAGTGCCGGTCGATTCGATGACAGGCGCGCCGAACTTCGGATATTTGCGAGTGAATTGTTCGGCAACCGCGGTGGTGAACGGGTAGACGGTAGACGAGCCGACGCCACGAATCTGCGTGCGGGTCGCGCCGCCGGAGCCGCCACCCTGCTGGCCGCAACCTCCCAATATCGTACCGGTCAGCGCCAGAAGAAGCGCAGCATGTCTCATGTCGGTCTCCCTTCAGATCACATCATCGACGGCTCTGACCGCGTGCCAAGCCACCGTTAGCGCTGGTCGCGTTTCCGGTCGGCAAAGATAGCGTCTAAGCAGCCCGAAAAGAAAAGGGGCGGCAAATCGCCACCCCTCCGCTCGACCCGTGGACGGGCCTCGGCCGTCATGATCAGCCGTTGAGCGCATCCTTGAGCGCCTTTGCCGGCGAGAAGGAAACCTTCTTGGAGGCCGCGATCGTCAGCGTGGCGCCGGTGGCCGGATTGCGGCCTTCGCGCGCTGGACGATTAGCCACCTTGAATTTGCCGAAGCCCGGCAGCGAAACCTCATCCCCTTTTTTGGCGGCATCGGCGATCGCCTTCAGCGTAGCGTCGATGACCCGCTTGGCGGCAGCCTTGTCGATCCCCTGTTCGGCGGCGACGACGCCCGCGATGTCGGCAGTGTTCATGGTCACTCCTGGTGTTGCTCTGATTGAAACTGCTTTGCCCCGCCGGGCGGGACAAGGCGCCTCTTGTGCGCGGCGTTTTTCGTTCGAGCAATCGGAAACTCGCCCAAAAGCAGGAAATTCCGCATCGAGCGACGATTTCCAGCAATATAGGGGCTTCAGACGCCCCTTTCGTGCGGCCGACGGACGGAACTTCTACGCATTATTCCCGAGCGCGCTGACCAGCAGTTTGTCGATCCGGCGCCCGTCCATATCGACGATCTCGAATTTCCAACCGCGATATCGAAATGATTCGCCGGTGACGGGCAGCCGTTTCAGACGCCAGAGCGCGAAACCGGCCACGGTCGCGAAATCCCGATCCTCGGGCAACGCGATCCCCAGCCGTTCGGCCATAGCGTCGGCCGCCACCGTCCCCGAGACGAGCAGGCTGCCATCTTCACGCTCGACCACGGGCGGGTCGCTATCCTCCCCCTGATCCGACGCGAAATGTCCTGCGATCGCGGCAAGCAGGTTGGCCGGCGCCACGAGTCCTTCGAAATGGCCATATTCATCGTGGACGAACGCCATCGGCACCTCCGCGTCGCGCAGCGCATTCAGCGCATCCATGGCGTCCATGTGGTCGGGGATGAAGATGCCTTTCCGCATGATAGCGCGCAGCTCGACAGGCCGCCCTTCGGCCAGCACACGCACAACGTCGCGCGAGTGGATCACCCCCACGATCTGGTCGACCGAACCTTCGGCAACCGGCATGCGGCTATGCGGCATCTCGGCGATCCGCGCCCGGATCTCGGCTTCCTCGCCATTTATGTCGATCCACTCCACCTCGGTGCGGGGGGTCATGACCTCGCGGACGGGACGGTCGGCCAGGCGCACCACGCCGGAGATGATCGCTCGCTCATTCTCCTCGATCACCCCGGCCAACGAGGCCTCGGCGACGATCAGATGAAGCTCCTCCGCAGTGACGTGATTATCGCTTTCGCGATTCAGGCCGAGCAGGCGGAACACTAGCCCCGTCGTGACGTCGAGCAACCAGACCAAGGGAGCGGTCAGGCGGCCCATCCAGAACATCGGCACCGCCATGATCGCCGCGATCGGCTCCGGCTTGCGCAGCGCGAACTGCTTGGGAACCAATTCGCCGACCACCAAGGACGCGAAGGTCGTCAGCGCGATGACGATGCCGAAGCCTATCTCGGGCGCGCTCGCCGCCGGCACGCCGGCCAGGGCAAGCCGCTCACCGACGGGACCTCCCAGGCTCGCGCCCGAGTAGGCGCCGGCCAGGATACCGATCAGCGTGATGCCGATCTGCACCGCCGAAAGAAACTTGCCCGGATTGGCCGCCAGCTCGATCGCCGTGCGGGCGCCGCGTTTGCCCGCCCGCGCCATCGCCTCCATCCGCGCCCGGCGCGCCGAAACGATCGCCAGTTCGGACATTGCGAACAGGCCATTGAGAGCGATCAGGGCGATGATCACCACCAGATCGAACCAAGGGAAGGGTGTCAGGGGGACGGACTGCGGCATGGCGCTCATTCCCTCATGACGCGAAATGCGCTGCTTGCCAACAGGCAAGCCCTCCGCGACGTCAGCGGCGACCCATGAAGAAGGCGCGGAGTTGTGCGGCCGCCTCCGCCTCGCCGATGCCGCCATAGATATCGGGGCGGTGATGACAGGTGGGCTGAGCGAAGAAACGCGGTCCGTGGGCGATGGCGCCGCCCTTGGGATCGTCCGCGCCATAATATAGGCGGCGCAGGCGTGCGTGCGATATAGCACCGGCGCACATCGCGCAGGGTTCCAGCGTCACATATATATCGCACGCATCAAGGCGCTGCGATCCGAGCCGCGCCGCAGCCGCGCGTATCGCCTCCATTTCGGCATGGGCCGTCGGGTCGTGACCGCCGTGCATACGATTTACGGCGGTTGCTACGATCATGTCACCCTGGACAATCACTGCGCCCACGGGAACCTCGCCAGCACTCGCGGCTTCGGCGGCGAGATCGAGCGCCAGGCGCATAGGCGGCGGCAGGGGAAAGCTCATTTCCGCGATCTACGGCCATCCTCAGTCCAGTGCTAGCGAATCGGCAGGCGGTTCGGCGCGAGAAGAAGAACCAACGCGATAACGGCACCCGGCAACCAGCCGATGAGCGTCGCGCCCACGGTCAGCCAGAAAGCCGGGGTAATGCCGCGGGCGAGAAACACACCAAGCGGCGGCAGCAGGATCGCCGCGATCAACCAGGCGGTCCTCGCCGGGAGAACGACGTCCTGCTGCGCTGTCGTCACTACTCCGCCTTCTTGACGTCGACCGTCGGCACCTTGATGTCGGCCTTGGTCGTGCCGACATCGACCTTCGGGACAGTGATATCCTCGGTCTTCGTGCCGACGTCGACCTTGGCGGTATCGACATCGAACGCGGGAGCCTGGCCGCCCGATACCGCAACGTTGGGCAATTTGGTCTCCTTCGTCTGATCTATATCGATCAAACCGAACGCGAACGCGGCGATGATCGCCAGCACCGCGACGATGGCGACGATGATGCCCACACGAGCACCGCTGCTGCGCGCGGGAACCTCGCGGTAGGTTTCGTGCGTGTTCACATTCACTCTCCTGAACTAAATCCTGACCGCACCAGAACGATCGTTGAGGGAGAGGGTTGCATCCACGCCGCGATTCGCCGCCGTCACGATGTCCGGCGGCCTTGACGAATCCCGCGGCGACCGTTATCCGCCGCGACTTTCCGGGCAAACCGAACATTCAGGACGAACAACGATGTCGCGCATTTGCGAGCTGACCGGCAAGGGTCGCCAAGTGGGTCACAATGTGTCCCACGCGAACAACAAGACCAAGCGGACCTTTCTGCCCAACCTGCAGAACGTCACGCTGATTTCCGACGCGCTCGGCAAGGGGGTGCGCCTGCGGGTGTCGACACATGGCCTGCGCTCGGTCGAGCATGTCGGCGGTCTCGACAACTGGCTGCTCAAGAGCAAGGACGATTCGCTCTCGCTCCGCGCCCGCCGCCTCAAGCGCGAGATCAGCAAGAAACAGGCGGCGGCATAAGCCCTCCGCTTTGTTCGATCAAAAAGCCGGGCCGCCCTTAGCCGGCTTTTTGCGTTTCACGGTGAGCCGGAGCCAGCGGCACCGTTCGCCGTTCCACCTCCGAGCAACTCGAACTTGAGCAACAAGGTCCTCTGGATCGGCAGCTTGTTGTCGTCCGAGACCAGCCAGAGGATCGTGCGGTCCGCTTCGCGGGTAACGCTGATCCCCTCCATATTGTCGATGTTGAGCGGGGGCCTCAGCTCGGCGACGAGCTGACCGGCCAGCGCCACGCCCGGCCTGATGCCAGCGGGGTCGAGGATGGCGACCGCCGCGCCAAACCCATCGAACATGCCGAAGCGGCGATGGAGGATGACGAGCCGACCGTCGGGCAGTTGCGCAGCATCGGTCGGCGCATAGCCGCGCGGCGGCCGATAGCGGAAGGAGGTTGGCGGCGAGTTGGTGCTGCTCGGATCGTCGCCAAAGAGCAACGCGGGATGGTCGCCGCCGGCATCCCCCCCTTCGCAGAAGATCAGGAAGCGGCCGTCCCTCAGCCGAACCATCGCCTCCGCCCCCTGATTCTGCGGCCAGTCCCTCATCGCCTCGGGCGCGTTCGCCGACACGACCCGGCGAAGATCGGCCGAATAGCGCATGATCGCATTCTGATATTCGAAGCCGATCCAGATATCGCCGTCGGGGGCCAACGCCATCGATTCCGCGTCGTTGTTGCGTCCGACGACGAATGCCGGAAGGCCCGGAAGCTTGCCAAGCCTCACGCGATCGATGGTCCCGGATGTCGCCATCCGGAAGCGTAGCCAGGCGGCGCTATCGGATAGCATGAGGACATCGTCGCCCTTCACCGCCAGCGCCGAATATCCTCCATAACCCGCCAGCCGACTCTGGAGATGCCAACCGGCCAGATAGCGCAGCCGGCCGATCTGACGATGGGCGGGATCGGCCGGGTCGATGGCGATCGGTGTCGCCACTATCCGCGCGCCACCGGCCCCCGAGTGCACCGACGCACTGGACAAAAGACATAGCAGCAGTGCGGCGACCGCCTTTTTCATGGGCGCCGTCGATAGCGGGAGAAAGCGAAAATCCCAAGCGCATCGCATCCCGGCAAAGGGCAAAGGACGCCGCCAAGCTGAACGAAGGCCAACAGCGATGTTCAGCCTCGGCTCACGCGAATCATGGGATAAGCGTTTCATCGATCGGGCCGCACGGCCTTCCGGGTTGTCGCCATCGGCGGCACCGGTAGCGAGAGGAGACGAGTAATGTTGCGCAAGTTTTTCATGGCCGTTGCGGCTTCGGCGGTCGCGTTCACGGCGGTGGCTCCGGTTGCGGCCGAAGCGCAATATTATGGCGGCCGCGGCTATTATGAGCAGGTTCGCCACGATCGCGGTTATTATCGCGGAGATCGCGGCTGGCGTGGTGATCGCGGCTATTATCGGGAGCGCGGTTATTATCGCGACCGGGACTATTATCGCGGCGGACGGGGCTATTGCCGCGACAAGGGCACGGGCGGAACGATCCTCGGCGCAATCGCCGGCGGCCTGCTCGGCAACGAGATCGGCAATGGCCGCTATGATCGCGGCGACGGTACCACCGGTGCAATCATCGGCGCGGGTGTAGGTGCTCTGGCGGGTCGAGCGATCGACCGCGACTGCTAATCCGCTTCTCGAAACAACCTATCCCCGCGTGGCGTTGTGGGGAGGAGGGTCGTCGGTTCGCTGGAGGAATCGGCGGCCCTCCACCGGCGTTTGGCCACCGCTATCCGGCTCGGCCGCCGCATGTGCATCCGCGCAGCAGGCGGAACGAGGTTCATCTGGCTTCCGCATCGAACAACCCCGCAAGTTGCTCCACCATCGTGCCGCCCAGCTGTTCGACGTCCATGATCGTCACCGCGCGCTGATAATAGCGCGTCACATCATGTCCGATCCCGATCGCGATCAGCTCGACTGGCGACCGGGTCTCGATCCAGCCAATCACCTGGCGCAGGTGCCGCTCCAGATAAGAGCCGTTGTTCACCGACAGCGTCGAATCGTCGACCGGCGCGCCGTCGGATATCACCATTAGTATCTTACGCTCTTCGCGCCGGCCGATCAGCCGGTTATGCGCCCAGAGCAGCGCCTCCCCGTCGATATTCTCCTTGAGCAGGCCTTCGCGCATCATCAGGCCCAGCGACTTGCGCGCATGGCGCCACGGCTCGTCGGCGCCCTTGTAGATGATGTGGCGCAAATCGTTGAGCCGGCCGGGAGTCGGCGGGCGTCCTGCCGCCAGCCAGGACTCGCGCGACTGCCCGCCTTTCCACGCTCGCGTGGTGAAGCCGAGAATCTCGGCCTTGACCGCGCACCGCTCGAGCGTGCGGGCGAGGATGTCGGCGCATATCGCGGCGATCGAGATCGGACGCCCGCGCATAGAGCCGGAATTGTCGATCAGCAGCGTCACCACCGTGTCCCGGAAGTCGGTGTCGCGCTCGATCTTGTAGCTCAGCGAATGCGCCGGATTGATCACCACGCGCGCGAGCCGTGCCGCGTCGAGCAGTCCTTCCTCCTGATCGAAGTCCCAGCTCCGGCTCTGTTGCGCCATCAATCGTCGCTGCAGCCGATTGGCCAGCCTGGTGACGGCACCCTGAAGATGGACAAGCTGCTGATCGAGATAGGCGCGCAGCCGCGTCAGCTCCTCTTCGTCGCACAATTCCGTTGCGGCGATCTCCTCGTCATGGCGGGTCGTATAGGGGTGATAGTCGAAGTTGGGCGGCAAATCGGACATCGGCCGGTTCGGGCGTACGGGCAACATGCCCTCTTCTCCCTCCTGGCCCGCGTCGGACCCCATCTCGGCGGAGTCGTCATCCTCGAACTGGCGCTGCTCGCCGTCCTGATCGCCCTCTTCCGCGCTTTCGGCCCGCATTTCCATCTGCGAGTCGCTCGACCCGCCCGAATCCTCACCCTCGTCCTGCGCCTGGGCTTCGTCCTGCTCCTGTTCCTCTTCATTCTCACCCGCATCCGGATCGACCTCGGGCGTTGCGCTGCTTTCGACCAGTTCCAGATCCTCGAGCATCTGGCCGACCAGCCGGCCAAAAGCGCGCTGGTCGTCGCAAAGCAGGCCGAGCGCGTCGAGATCCCTGCCGGCCTTTTGCTCTATCCAGTCCCTCACCAGCGCGAGGCCGGGCTCGGCGAGCGGAGGGGGCGCCTCACCGGTCAACCTCTCGCGCACGAGCAGGCCGATCGCGGTCGCGAGCGGAACCTCTTCGCGAACGCGCGCGCGTACCAGCGGATCGGACTTGAGCCGCGAGTCGAGGGCGTGCCCGAGATTTTCGCGCACCCCGACCATCGACCGGGCGCCGATCGCCTCGAAGCGCGCAAGTTCGACGGCATCATAGACGGCCCGTGCGACGGGCTCGGACGGGGCCGCGCGATCGTGGATCGCCGCGTCGTGATATCGCGACCTGAGAGCGAAGCTGTCCGCGAACCCTCGTGCCTCCGCGACCGCGTCCGCGGGCAGATTGCGCGAGGGCGTGCGGACGCGGATCTGCTTGTGCGACGCCGAAGGAGAATCGGCGGTGAAACTGAGCTCGATCTCAGGATCGCGCGCAATAGCGCGCGCCGCCCCGCCCAGGACGAGCCGGAATGCTTCGACGGGCGACTGTTCGGCCAAGCCTCAGATCCTATTCCAGCAGCAGGCCCTGCAGCCGTTCCTTCGCCGC
>Ga0068859_100007256_pt1 | contig 11242 bp, 10 predicted proteins | sample KBSSwiS22_FD_66585 | JGI IMG/M metagenome (GOLD analysis project Ga0068859, IMG submission 66585) | Switchgrass rhizosphere microbial communities from Kellogg Biological Station, Michigan, USA - KBS Switchgrass S2-2 | ecosystem: Host-associated > Plants > Roots > Rhizosphere > Soil ... | reverse complement strand
TGTGCGTCGAGCTGGCGGTCGTCCCGGGCGGGGTCATGCTGCGGGACTCGGCGAACCCGGAGACGATGCTCGGCTTCTCCCAGGCCGAGATCGACATTTTCCTGCGTGCGGTGTCTGTTGGTGAGTTCGACCGGTTCCGGGTTCTCGCGGATCGCGCGTAGCCGCATCGGGGGGCGGGGTGCCCGGGTCTCGGCTCGGGCGCCTCGGACGGTGGCAACGGCCGGGTCGTCGGAGGAGTGGGCATGGGTTCGCCGGTCTTTATGGCGTCGTTAGACGGCGGTGCTGGGTCGCAGTTCGTGCCGGTCCTGCCGTTGACCCTGCCTACAAGGGTGGCGGGGTTGCTGCTCGGGCGGCCTGGTCCGGTCGGGGCGGCGCGGCCTGGTCTGACGGTGGCGCGGCGGTCGGCTGCGTTGATGCCGGCGGTGCCGGGGTTCGAGTTTGTGGAGGTTCACGGTGGTGAGCTGACGCGGGTGGCGGTGAACCTGCGCCGCTCGGCGGCGGTGGTCTCGGTGGTGATCTGCCCGCCGGGTGTGCCGCCCGCGCGGACGGCGCTTGCCGTCGCGGTCGCTGGTCTCCTGCGGGGCGCGGGTGGGGCTGGTCAGGCGGCGGTGACATGCGGGGTCTGCCCGCCGCTTGGCGCGGGCCGTTCGGCGATCCCGCACGAAGTGTTCGTGCGGCTCGGGGACGCGGTGCGAGTGCGGCACGTCTGGCAGATCGTCGCCTGGCCGGATATCCCGGAATGGCTGGCGGCCTTGAACGCTGGGTCGGTCGCGGCGTGACCGGTCCGACCGATCAGACGGTACGGCTGGTGCTGCCTCGGGCGGCACTGTGGCGGCGGCCCCGGTATCTGGCGCCGGCCTCGGCGGTGGAACGGGCGGCGGCCGGGCTCATGCGGGCGTCGGTCGAACCGGACAGCGCCGTCGGCGCGCCGACGACCGTGCGGGAAGCGGCTGGCGGTGAAGTCCTGGGGGACGACTGCGGTCCGTAGTGAACGTGCGGGCTGTCCCTCGTGGGCGGGGGCACGGACAACGGGGTCTGTGCCCCCGTTTTCTGTATTCGTGGGATTGGCGTGGTCCTGGCGGGGTATGGTGGTTGTGGTCAATGAGTCCGGGTGTTCTCCGCCACCTTTGTTCTTATACCGACTTATGTACGGGTGCCGCCACATTGGGGAAGTCGGCCGTGGAGTGGATCGCGTGAGCGGTTCAGGTCATATGGCTTAGGTGTCACCACCCTGCGTTTGGTGTGACCTCCGCATGCTGGAGCGGTTGGTATCCCAGGCGCGCCCGTCCTCGAACTGAGGGCGGGAGGCTGCGCAGGTCGCGGCCGCGCCTTTCTTTCTGCCCTTCGTGGGCCTGTTCCGTCGGCATGGCTTTTCGGTGCCGTCGACGGTGCGGGTTGGCGTGTGGGTGTCGCGCGGCTGGGGCCTGCTTCCTGGGTGGGAGCGGTTCCCGATGATCGATGTCGTGTCACCTGCGGTGGTGGCGGATGGCTGTGCGCGGCCGGTCCGGCTGGCGGGTCATTCGGATCAGGTGGACCTGGCGACGGGTGAGGTTCGGCGGGTGTCGGCGCCGCCGACGGTGCATGTGCGGTGCAACAACCGGCGGGCCTCGGCGTGTCCGTCGTGTTCGGCGCTGTACCAACGCGACGCCCGGCGGATCGTCGTTGGTGGCCTGGACGGCGGTGCTGAGAAAGCCGGCGTGGCTCGATTGGCTGGGTGTCCGGCGTGGTTCGTGACGTTGACTGCGCCCGGTTTCGGGGCGGTGCATTCCCGGCGCGCCGGTAAGGGTGCGGACAGCCGGGTGTGCCGGCAGCGTCGGGGGACCTGTGAGCATGGCCGGGCGCTGTGCTGTCTGGAACGCCACAATGCCGATGACAAGCGGCTCGGGGAACCGATCTGCCCGCAGTGCTTTGACTACGGCCGTGCGGTCGTGTGGAACACGATGGTGCCCACGCTGTGGCGGGCGACGCGGGACCGGCTGGAATCTGCCATGGCCTCGGCGGCGGGTCTGACGGTCGCGGCGTTGCGCCGGCAGGTGCGGGTCTCGTTCGTGAAGGTCGCGGAAATGCAACGCCGGGGCTTGGTGCATCTGCACCTGGTGATCCGTGTCGACGGGCGTGATCCTGCGGGCGAACCGGCGGCGGCCCCGGCGTGGGCGGCGGGTGAGCTGGTCGCGGACTGCCTGCGGGCGGTCGTCGCGTCGGTGTCCGTTGAGGCTCCGGACCCTGCGGCGGTCGCGCTGCTCGACGTCCCGGGAGCGCTGCCCGTCCAGCCGTCGGCGGACGCGCGATGGGCGGTGGGCTGGGGCGCTCAGATTGACATCCGCCGGATTCGGCTCGGCGGGGACACGGACGCGGTCAAGGTCGGGAACTACCTGGCCAAGTACCTGACCAAGTCGACCAGCGACGGCGGCATGCTGGATTCCCCGGTCCGCTCGCTGGCCCACCTGGCCCGGCTGCGGCTACGCGACCATCCGCGCCGGCTCGTGCAGACCTGCTGGCGACTCGGCTCTGACCGGACGTTCGCGGAAACCCTGGATGTGGCCGCGGGCCGGGCGCCGGGTCGGACGGTCGGTCTGATCCGCTGGTCCCACGGGTTCGGGTTCGGCGGCCACTGGGTCGCGAAGAGCCGCCGCTACTCCACCACCTTCGGCGCGGCCCGCGCGGTCCGCCGACGGTGGGCGCGGCTGCTGTCGGCGGCGCTGGGAGGCCGCCCGTTCGGGACCGATGAGGCCGGCGGCTATGTCGTGCTCGATGAGTTCGGCCGTCCCGACGGTGATCCGACAACCCTGGTTGTCGGCCAATGGCGCTACGCGGGGCGTGGGCGCATTTCCGCCGTGACCACGGATGAGGCCGGGCCGTGAGGGGGCCGCCGCACGGCGATGGGGTGGGTGGGTGGGACCCGCGCCGGGCTGCCTCGGGTCCCAAGCGACCAGGCGGCCGGCGCGACGCAAGGCAGGACACAACTAAAGATCACGGCGGGACGAGGGCGGCGGAGTGAACGGCGTGAGCACTGATCAGGACCGGCTGTGGACGGTTCAGGACCTGGCCGAGTACCTCGGCGTTCCGGTGAACACGGTCTACAAGTGGCGGACGACGGGGGACGGGCCTCGGGGCCTCCGAGTCGGCAGGCATGTGCGGTACCGGCGTGAGGACGTCCTGGCCTGGGTCGCGGCCCAGGTAGGTGACGGCTGAATGGTAGCGGTGCGTTACATTCGCTGGTCCGGGCCGGATTAACGTGGAAACCGCAAAGTGCGGGATAAATGCGGGATGATCTCCGGTGGTGCTCGCCAAGTGATCGTCTCGAAGAGATCGACATCGCCTCTACCTGGCGGTTCGTGTGGAGGGAAGCTCCTGCGATAGGACTCGAACCTATAACCTGCCGGTTAACAGCCGGCTGCTCTGCCAATTGAGCTACGCAGGACCGATCGGGACGTACGCGCCGATCCTACCGGTGGGCTCGACCCCTGGGGGGATCTTGCTCCGGCGCGGGCCGACGGATGTCAGCTTACCGGAGGTTCGGCGGGATCGGCGGTGGGGTAGGGGAGCGTTGGCAACTCGTTGCCCGCCACCGCTGGCTGGTGATCCTGGGCGGCTCGATGGATCGGCTCGGAGTTGTCGGTGCGGGCCGGTAAGGTCCGTTGTGATCGCGGTGGGGGGTTCGTGCCGCGTGTCATCGGCGAGTCGTGCGCGGGGGTGCCTGCGCTCGGCCGTTCTCGGGAGGCAGCATGCGGATCAGCCCCACGGTTGCCTTCGCGTTCGGGCTTGGTTACCTGCTCGGCACCCGCGCCGGTCGGGAGCGGTACGAGGAGGTAACCCGCCAGGCCCGGCTGGTGTGGGACCGGCCCGAGGTGCAGAGCGTCGCGGGCATCGTCTCGGCGCGGGCCGGGGGCCTCTACCAGCGGGCCAGGACGGTGATCGGCGGCGTGGCCGGCGGTGGCACCGTGACGCGCGCGTGAGCGGTCGGTGAGCCGGCGGGCCGCGCCGGAGGGCCGGCGGGCCGCGCCGGACGGCCGTGCCGGGGGCGGTGCCGATCCGCCCTTGGCGGCCCTGGTAGACCTGCTCGGCCGGCGGAACAGCCTGGCTATCTTCTGGACACTGCGGACGACACCCCGCTCGTTCCGTGCCCTCGAAACGTTGCTCGACGCCCCGTCCGCTCAGCTGACGCAGCGCATCCGGGAGCTGCGCGAGGCCGGGCTCGTCGAGGTCGACGAAGGCGGCGACTACCGCCTCACCTCGCATGGGCGCCGGTTGCAGGGCCTGCTGGAGCCGCTGTCGGACTGGGCCGAGACCTGGGCGGACCTCAGCGACCGTCAGCGCATGCCGCGCGGCTCGGCCACTCGCGCCCGCGACGAGCCCTGACCGCCCCCCGCCGGCGGAGAAGCTGATGTCGCGGGCTGGCCGGGCGTGGCAGGCTTGGCCGGGACCCTTCGCGTCGAGGAGAGCGCCATGACTGGTACGCGGACGCTGACCGATGTGCCCGAGCTGCGCCGGTTCGAGTTGACCATCGACGGCGTGCTCGCCGGATTTGTCACCTACACGCCGCACGCGGGGATCATTTCCTTCGACCACACCGAGACGCTTCCCGGGTATGAGGGCCGGGGCGTCGGCGGCGAGCTGGCGCGTGGCGTGCTCGACGCGGCCCGGGCTCGCCAGCTGAAGGTCTGGCCGCGCTGCCCGTTCATCCATGCCTGGATCGGCAAGCACCCCGACTACGCGGACCTCGTCGACCCAGCCTGGAATGCCGAGCCCGGGCCTACGAATCAGCACGACTGACGACACGCGGGAAGGCCGCTGCCCAGCCGTCCCGGACCGACGTGGCGAAAGCGGGCGCGGTCAGGAGGCAGGGAAGTCCTTGGCGTCGACGGTGCTGGTCGGGGCGGCGTCGGTGGAGGCGGTGGTGTGCAGGGTCAGCGTCCACACGCTGTACTCGATCGACGTGCTGGTCGAGGTGGTCGTGAAATCCAGCGGATCGTCGAACTTGTCGAAAGCGCAGTCCCGGGTGAAGCGCCGGTTGACGTCGTCCCAGTCAGTGCCGGTCGTGTAGAAGGCGTCGTAGGTGCCGTTGGGAATGCCGGTGACGGTCACCGAGCCGCCGGCCTGGACGTAGACGGCCCGGATCAGGTCGGCGCCCGACATGACCTTGACCACTGAGTCGGCCGAGCCCTGGTTGTCGACCGTCAGGTGCCCATAGCCGCCCGACCGGCCGCCGGCGAGCGGGCCATTGCCCGGGCGGCGATCCGGGTCCGGCGTGGCGGGCGGCAGGAAGGTGCCGAACGTGTACGGATGGCCCGGCTCCGCGGTAGTGAGGCCCAGGAAGGCGAGTCGGAACGTGCCCGCGCCGTCAAGGTTCGTCACCCGGGGCAGGCCGGTGCCGCCCGTGCAGACCGACTCGTTCAGCGCGGCCGCCCCGACCGCCGTCATGTCGCTCGCGAGATCCCGCATGGCGGTCGCCACCTGCCCGGTCGCGACGACTTCCGGCTTCGGCGGGCGCAGTTTTTCCAGCGCGCCCGCCTGAATGCCCAGGTTGAGCCGGACGGCGCCGAGCGCGTTGTCCAGGTCGGTCGGGGTCTGCGAGGCGGGACGACCCCCGGCTCGGCGTCGCGCCCCGCGCGGCCAGCTCCCGGTACGTCGGCAGCAGCCGCGCGACCTCCTCGCGCAGCTGCTCGAACTCTGCCGGCCAGAGCCGGAAGCCGCCTAGCCTCGACCCGTCGGCCGGCGCGCCGGGCCTGCCGCCGGCCTCGATCGTCTCGCCCATGTCCAGTGCTCCTCGCTCTCAGGGACAGGTCCGAGGTCCGGGGACAGATCCGTGTCTCACTCCCGGCCGGCCCCAGACGCCACCGACCGGGCGCCTGCGGCAGCGGGCGGCGTGACGTTCCGCACACGCCCCTGGTCACAGGGCCGGATTCGTGCGCGGCCCTCGTGGACCGGGGCACGGGTCGGTCCGGCGCCGACGCCCGGACGTGGTTCGCTTGCTACGGCAGAGGGGGTAAGACGGCATGGCTGGGGTTCGAGGGCAGGGCTCACGAGGGCATGGCTGACGAAGGCATGTCCAGGGCGTCGGGCCACGTCATCGTCTGTGGGCTGACCACCCTGGGAACCCATCTGGCGGAGCAGTTGGTGGCGTCCGGGGTGGAGGTCGTCGTCGTTGACGACCGCGATCCGGCCGGGACCCGGCGTCGGCTGGAACGCGGCGGTGTGCGGGTGGTGCCGGAGAGCGCGCACAATCCGGAGGCGCTGCGGGAGGCCGACATCGACACGGCTCTCGCCGTCGCGGCCTGCCGGGACCTGGATCTGGAGAACCTGCAGACCGCGATCGCCGCGGCCGAGGTCGCCCCGGACACCCGCCTGGTCGTCAGCATCGACAACGCCCAGTTGGCCGACCAGATCGCCGCGGCGATCCCGACCGCGACCGTCATCAACACCGCGGCGCGGGTCGGGCCCGCCTTCGTCGAGGCCTGCATCCGCTCCGATGTCGTGCACGCCTTCACCCTGGCTCCGAACAGCGGTGCCCCGATTGCCGATACCGCTGGTTCTGCCGCCCCGGGCTCCGGCGTCGCTGGTTCCGATGGGAATTCCGCATCCGCGCGCGGCGCGGCGTCCGGGGAGGTGTTCGCGGTCGTCGACGCGACCGTCGGTGAGGCCGACGCGTTCCGGGTTCGCTACGGCGACCTCACCCCGATCGCGCTGCGCCGACGGACCGACCGCGAGGCGGTGCTCTGCCCGCCCCGGGACATTCCGGTCGCCCCCGGTGATCAGCTGACGCTGCTCGGCCGGCTCGCCGAGTTCGACGCGCGCGGCCTGACGGTCGCCGGCCTGCACGATGCCCGTACCTTCGCCCAGCTTGCGGCGGCTCCCGGGCGGGATCGGCCGGACCGCGATCAGCTTCTCCCGGATGACGCCGGCCAGAGCCTGTCCGGGCGGGTGCGGGCGCTGGCCGCGACCGTGCGCACGGAGTTCGACCGGCCGTTTCGCTGGGCGCTCGCCGCCGTGCTCACGATCGTCGTCGTCAGCACCGTCGTCCTGACCTTCTTCTATGCCGCCAACGACTCGACGGCCCCCGCGGATTTCGACCTGGTCGACGCGGTGTACCTGACCGTCGAGACGATGACGACGATCGGCTACGGCGACTACAACTTTGGCCACGCGAACCACTGGCTGCAGGTGTTCGGCATCTGTCTGATGCTGGTCGGCGCGCTGTCGATCGCCGTCATCTACGCGTTCCTCACCAACATCATCATCAGTCGGCGGCTGGAGAAGTCGCTCGGCAGGAGCCGGGCCAGCACCCTGCGCGGCCATGTGGTGCTGTGCGGGATGGGCAAGGTCGGCACCGCGACGATGGAGGGGCTGCTGCGCGCCGGGCGGCGGGTGGTGGTGATTGAGCGGGACGAGCACAACCGGTTCCTGCCCGTCGCCCGCGAGCGCGGCGTGCCGATCGTGATCGGTGACGCGACCGTGCCGGCGACCCTGCTGGAGGCGGGCATCGGCCACGCGACCACGATCGCGGCGTTGACCAGCGACGGGGTCGCGAATCTCGAGACCGTGCTGTCCGCCCGCGACGCCTACCAGGAGCTCTCTCAGGCCCGCGGTCAACGGATCGCCGCCCGCCGGGCCGCCAGGACGGCTGGCGGCCGCGCCTATCACCGGTCGGCCCGGGCGACGGACGGCCAGGTGGCCCCGGACGAGCCCGGGCTGCGGGTCGTGCTGCGCGTCGCCGATTCGACGCTGACCGCCGAGGTCGAACGCCGCTTCGACATCCACACGGTGCGCAGCGCCGCCGCGCTCGCGTCACCGTACTTTGTCGGAGCCACCCTCGGTTACGACGTCATCAGCACCTTCTACGTCGAGCGGACCCCGTTCCTGGTCGCCCGGATGGTGGTCCGCCGCGGCGCCGCGCTCGTGGGCCCGACCCTCGCCGAACTGGCCACCGGCGCCCGCGTTCTGGCCGTCACCAGCGCGTCCGCGGCAGACGCCGGTTCCAACGGCGGGGCAGCCGCTGGGACGAGAATGGCGCAGCCGAATTTCCGACCCGGCCGGCACACCCGCCTGCGGCCGGGCGACGAGCTTCTCGTCGTCGGCCCGGTGAACGAGATCGTCGGCCTGATCCGCCGCAACCAGCGGCCGGCCGGCCGCTCCCGCTCCGAACTGGCCCTGCGGGCGGCGGACAAAGCCGAACTACGCGACAACTGACACGCAGCCGACGGAGTGGCAGCGGTGGTACTGACACGCAGGAGGCGGCGTGCGGAGGTCTCGCCGGAGCGTAGCGAGGGCGAGGCCGGAGCGCGCAGCCGACGGAGTGGCAGCGGTGGTACTGAACCTTCCGGCTGCCGGCGTCGGTGCCCGGTCTGGCGTCGGCTCCGGATCTGGTGTCTACTCCGAGTAATGAAGTGGTAAACAAGTTACGTCCCGTCCGGAAGAGCGGCCCGCCCCGCCCTCGTGACCGCCGACGATGGAAAGGGTCGATTCCCGGCCGCGCGCGGGGAAGCCCGCCGATCGGCGTTCCCGCCGGCGCCAGGTGGCCGATCCGCCGGCCGTTCTTTCGGAGGATCGGGTCCCGGGACAGCAGGGGGCGAAGGACAGGGCCTCAAACGGCGCCGTTACGGGGATCTTTGAACCAGGATTTCGCCGCGCCTCGAAGAAGGTGGTCGCCCCATGTCCTCCGACGCCTACCCGCCCTACCCGGCGCCGCCGCCCGCCGGGCCAGCCCAACCTGCCTACCCCGGTTATTCAGGCAGCCCTGACTACTCTGCCGGTTCCGACCACTCCGGCGGCCTCAACCATCCCGCTGCCCTGAACGCCCCACCAGAACCCGACCCGGGCCTTTCGCGGTGGCTGTGGCTCGTCAAATGGTTCCTCATCATCCCGCACGCGTTCGTGCTGTTCTTCCTCTGGATCGCGGTCTTCCTGCTCACCGTGGTCGCGTTCTTCGCGATCCTGTTCACCGGCCGCTACCCGCGCGCGATCTTCGACTTCAACGTCGGCGTGATGCGCTGGTCCTGGCGGGTGCGCTACTACGGCTACGGCGCCCTCGGCACCGACCGGTATCCGCCGTTTACCCTCGCCGACGTGCCCGACTACCCGGCCCGCTTCCACCTCGCCTACCCGGAGCGGCTCTCCCGCGGCCTGGTGCTGGTCAAGTGGTGGCTGCTGGCCATCCCGCAGTACGTGGCGGTCGCCATCCTGTTCAACGGCGGTGGCTGGCGCTGGGGCGGCCACGACCAGCTCGGTGTGCCTGGCCTCCTCCAGCTCCTGATCCTGGTGGCCGCCGTCTCGCTGCTGTTCCGGGGCCGCTACCCGAAGCCGCTGTACGACCTGGTCATCGGGGTGGACCGCTGGGTGGCCAGAGTCGCCGTGTACGCGGCGCTGATGACCGACGTCTACCCGCCGTTCCGCCTTGACCAGGGCGGCCCGGACCCGGCGTCCACGGACGCACTGCCGCCCGCGCCGCCCGCGCCAGCCCCGACCTCCTTCGACAGCCCCTGACACCCGTCGCCTGAATTCGGCCCAGACATTCGGGTCAGCCCGTTGTGATGATCGGCGATTGTGCCCTGGGTCATGGAACAGGCTCAGTCACGACCGCCTGAGGGCTGCCACGGCGATCACCGGGACGCCAGGACGGGCGAACCTCGTCGGAGGCGGCACTGTCTCCGACGGGACGGTGTCCTGCCTGCCTCGCCGGAATCTGTCGGTGTGGTGGTGCAGCATGGCGGTGTGGTCCCGTTCCCGCTGACTGGTGACGCGGGCAGGCTCGTCGGCTCGCCCGCCGTCGCACCGCCCGCCGATGCCGGGCCGGCGGCGGTCGCGGCGCTGCGGGCCGGCGGTGTCGCGCGGGCCGACCCGGTGGCGGTGGTCGCCGTGCCCGGCGCCGGGGTCGCCCTCGCGTTCGGCCGGAGCGGCTGGGCGGGCCGGGTCGATCCCGTGGCGCTGGTCGTCGGCGTCGAGCGGGCGATCGGGCCGCGCTGGGTGTGGTGGTCGGCCGGCGGCGCCGGGTCGCCGCTGGCCGGCGGATGGCGCCAGACGGACGAGCCGGGGCCGGCGCTGAGCTGGGACCTCGCCGCCGTGCACCGCATCCTGCACGGCGGCCACCGGGACGACCCGGGCGCGGTGTGGGCGGCCGCGCGCGGCCTGCCGCCCCCGCCGCCGCCCCGGCGGGCCCGCGGTGACGGTCAGCTCGACCTACTGGCGATGGCCGAGCAGACCGATGAGGCGGGCGACCCCGACGACCCGGTCGGTCCGGACGGGCAGCTACGGCCCGGCTGGCTGGAGGAGACGCTGCACGGCACCGGCACCGGGGGCGCGGACACGCGGCTGGCCCGCGCCGCGCGGCTCGCCCGGCTCGCGCTCGTCGCGCGCGCCGCGCAGGAAAAGGCGCTGCGCGCGCTGCCGGACCGCCGCCCCCGGCCCACGCGGCTACCGCTGGCCGTCCAGACGGCCCGCGCCCAGTCGGCCGCCGAGGTGCTCGCCCGCGAGCTGGAACGCGGCGGCCTGCCGATCGACCGCCGGACCGCCGAGACGACCATCGGCGAGATCATCGGTCCGCCGCCGACCGGCGACCTCGCCGAGGCGGCGGCCCGGCGGGCCCGTGACGAGCCGGTGCTGCGCCACCTGGACCCGTCGGTGGACCTGCGCAATCCGGCGTCGGTCCGCTCCGCGCTCGCGACGGTCGGCATTGATGTGCCGGACACGCGGTCCGGTCGGCTCCGGGCGCACAGCGCCGTCCACCCGGTGGTCGACGAGCTGTTGGCCTGGCGCAAGGCGGAACGGATCGCGACAACCTATGGCTACCGCTGGCTCGCCACGCATGTCGGCGCTGACGGCCGGCTACGCGGCCGCTGGCACGGCAGCGACGGGGCGGCCGGCCGGATGACCGCCGACGCCGGCCTGCACAACCTGCCCGCCGAGCTGCGGGTCGCCGTCGCAGCCGAGCCCGGCCACCGGTTCGTGCGCGCGGACCTGGGCCAGATCGAGCCGCGGGTACTCGCCGTCGTCTCTGGCGACGCGGAGCTGACCAGGGCCACCCGGCAGGACGACCTGTACGCCCCGGTCGCCGCCCGACTCGGCGTCGACCGGCCGACGGCCAAGGTCGCGGTGCTCGCGGCCATGTACGGCCAGACCTCCGGGGCCGCCGGCCAGGCGCTGCGCCAGATGCGCCAGACCTACCCGGTCGCGTTGGACTACCTCGATGCCGCCGACGCGGCCGGCCGGGCCGCCGCGCTCGGCCGTCCCCCGCAGCGGGAGCTGCGGA
>Ga0068859_100007254_pt1 | contig 11244 bp, 3 predicted proteins | sample KBSSwiS22_FD_66585 | JGI IMG/M metagenome (GOLD analysis project Ga0068859, IMG submission 66585) | Switchgrass rhizosphere microbial communities from Kellogg Biological Station, Michigan, USA - KBS Switchgrass S2-2 | ecosystem: Host-associated > Plants > Roots > Rhizosphere > Soil ... | reverse complement strand
CGTTCGTGACGATGTAGGCGACCAGCCGTTTATCACCTGGTCTGTCCTCTCGCGCCACTACAACCGCATCGACAACCGACGGGTGCAAAGCAAGCGCCGCTTCAACTTCGCCAGGTTCAATTCGGAAGCCTCGTATCTTTACCTGCTCGTCCATCCGTCTGAGAAACTCAATTGCGCCATCACTGCGGTACCGGCCGATATCGCCGGTCCGGTAGAAACGTTCTCCAGGTTTGTTACCAAACGGATGCGGAACAAATCTCTCCGCTGTCAGTTCGGGACGACCGAGATAACCGCGCCCCACGCTCTCACCGCCGATATAGATTTCTCCGAAAGCTCCCACTGGCGCCGGCTGTCCGCAGGTATCGAGCAGGTACGCTTGAGTGTTGGCGACAGGTCGGCCTATCGGGGGCGCGCTACGGAGGTCGCGCTCATCTAAAGTCGCCGGCATCTGATGAAGCATAGAGGTAACGGTCGTTTCCGTGAGCCCGTAAATGTGAATCAACGGCACTCGGAATTTTTGCCACTGGGCCAGATACTTCGGAGACATCTTTTCGCAGCCGACGATCACGAGGCGGAGTGAGCTCGGCAACGACACGTTCTTCGAATTCAGCTCTTGCACCCATTGATGCCAGAAGGACGCCGGCGCCTCGAAAAGTGTTACGTGCTCCTGGTCTATGAAATCCAAAAATGCCGGGAAAGAGCCGAGCACGCGCTCGTTTGGAATGGCGACTCTCGCGCCACTAAGCCACGCGGGAAAGAGTTCTTCAACCAGCACGTCGAAACTCAATGGTGCAAACTGTAGGAAACAGTCATCCGGCGTGAGTCTGAACTCTCGCATCGCGGCGAATGTGTAGTTGACGAGTGCAGCATGCGTCGAGAGCACGCCTTTCGGTTTGCCCGTCGAGCCGGAGGTGTAAATCAAGTAGGCCGAATTCTCAGGCCGCACGTCGCTCGACAAACTCTGCCCGCTCTCCCGGGCGATTTGTTCCCACTCCGTATCCATGTTGACCTGGCGTGCTTCGTGTACCGGCAACTGTGCACACAATCTCTGTTGAGTCAGCAGAATCGGTGGTCGTGCATCCGCGAGCATGAAGGCGACCCGGTCCTTCGGATATGCGGGATCGAGCGGCAGATACGCAGCTCCTGCCTTAAGGACGGCGAGCAACGCTACGCACATCTCCGTCGAACGCTCGAGGTAAATTCCGATGGGCACTTCCGGTCGCGCGCCAAGCCGCTGCAAGTATCGTGCGAGTTGATTACTTCGCCGATTGAGTTCGGCAAAGGTGACGTGTTCGTTGCCGCAGACCACGGCCAACGCTTCGGGCCTGGCTTCGGCTTGTCGCTCGAAAAGCGAATGGAGGCACTCTTCCTGAGGGTACGCCGCGCGAGTCTCATTCCATTCGACGAGGATTCGCTCGCGCTCCGGTCCTCTCAAGAGAGTGAGAGTGGAATAGGGCGCGCCGGGATTTTCAACGATGCTTTCCAGTAGCGCCTCGAAGTTTTCGAGCATCCGTCTGATGGTCTCAGACTCGAACAGGTCAACGCTGTACTGCAGGAACGTTTCGAGTCCGTCCTCACTATCTGTGACGGTCATGCTCAAATCGAACTTCGAAGCTCGGTCTTCCAGCGCGATATTTGTCAAACTTAGTTCCGGTAAACTCCGGCCTTCCGCTGCCATGTTATTGAGATCAAACGTCACTTGAAACAGTGGCGTGTGGCTTAAACTCCGCACCGGAGAAAGCTCTTTGACCAGCATCTCGAAGGGAAGATCCTGATGGGTAAAGGCCATCAGACTCATCTCGCGAACTTGTTTGAGTAGTTCCTGGAAAGTGGGATCGCGTGACAGATCGGCACGCAGGATCAACGTATTGACAAAGAAGCCTATCAAGCCTTCCGTCTCAGCGCGCGTGCGGTTGGCGATGGTCGAACCCACGACGATATCCTTCTGTCCCGAGTAGCGTGACAGCAGAATGTCGAAGGCCGTCAGCAGTGTCATAAACAGTGTGACGCCTTCCGCGCGGCTCAGTTCCTTCAGCGCTGCCGACAGTTCGCGGGGCAGCCGGCGGTATTGTCCGGCTCCTCTGAAAGTTTGCGCGGCCGGGCGGGAATAATCCGTCGGTAATTCCAATAACGCCGGTACGCCTTCGAGTTGGCGTTTCCAGTAAGCCAACTGCGCATCCAATACGTCATCCTTCAACCAGTTCTGTTGCCATGCCGCATAGTCTGCGTACTGGATGTGAAGCTCCGGTAAATCCGCCGCTGCTCCCCTTGTGTTCGCTTCGTAGAGTGCGGTCATCTCGCGTATCAATATCTCCGCCGACCACGCATCGCTGATAAGATGATGCATCACGACCACAATAACGTGATCGGTGCGGCTCAACCTCAAAACCCGTGTACGCAGCAATGGGACGTGAGTCAGATCGAAGGGTTGGTGTGCAGCGTCGACGCACAATTTCACAAGCTCCGCTTCACGCCGCTGCTCGTCCCAATTGCTTAGGTCTTCGATCGGAAGATCGATCGAGACTTTGCCGGCAACGACGCCGACCGGCTGCCCATCCCTGACTGTGAAGCTTGTGCGCAACACTTCATGGCGCTCAAGCAGGTGATTGAAAGACCTCTCAAGCGCCGCCAAGTCGAGAGTGCCTCTTGCACGCACCGCCGCCGTTACGTTGTAGAACGGATTGTCAGGCTCCATCTGCTGGACAAACCACAGGCGTTGCTGTGCAAAAGAGAGAGCCACATCTCCACGTCTGGACACCCGGGGGATCGGAACCATCTCTGTAGCGGCGCCTGTTTTCAGCGCCGTCTCAATGACACTGGCCAGCGCAGCAATCGTCGAAGAATCAAACAGGCTGCGCAAAGGCAACTCGACATTGAAAACTGCGCGCACTCGCGAAGCGAGTTTAGTGGCGAGCAGCGAGTGTCCACCCAGATCGAAAAAGCTGTCGTTAACTCCAACTTGTTTGAGATTTAAAACCTCGGCCCAAATGCCGACCAACAACTCTTCAATAATGGAGTGGGCAACGCCTGCCTGACCCGAACCACTCTGGTCCGGCGCCGGTAAAGCACTGCGGTCGATCTTGCCGTTGCGCGTCAGCGGGAAAGCGTCCAATTGGACCAACGCGGATGGGACCATGTACTCAGGCAATCGCTCGCGGAGGTAGTTGCGGACTTCGCTGATCGTACGCGTTTGATCCGGCCGCAGGACTACATAGGCCACCAGTCGCTTGTCGCCGGCGACATCCTCGCGGGCCAGCACAACGCTCTCCGATATTGCACTGTCCTGACTGAGCACCGTCTCAATCTCTTGTAACTCGATCCGGTAGCCGCGAATCTTGACCTGCGAATCAAGACGTCCGAGGTATTCGATATTGTCGTCGTAACGGCGGCGCGCCAGATCGCCGGTTCGATAAAGCCGGGCGCCCGGCTTGTCGCTGAAAGGACTAGGGATGAAGCTTTCAGCAGTGTGAGACGGCTGGTTCAAATACCCGCGCGCTACACCCGCTCCTCCGATGTAGACCTCACCCGGAACTCCTTTTGGAACCAGGCGCATTTGATTATCCAGCAGGTAGACTTGCGTGTTGGCGATCGGCTCGCCAATAGGAACGGCGCCTGAGATCGCCACGCTTGCAGGAATTTCATAGGCGCAGCATCCGACAACTGTTTCCGTTGGTCCATATTCGTTGACGATGCGCAGGCTCGGTGCGTGAGTGCGCCAGGACGAAAGGCTTGAAGCAAACAGAGCTTCACCGCCGACAATCAATGCTCCCAGTCCCCACGCTTCGGGTGCAAGCGCGTGACTAAGCATTTCGAGGTGAGCGGGAGTTATCTTGACGAGGCTGAATCTTGTTCCGTTATTCAAGGCCTTTTTCAGGGCTTCGACGCCGCGATCTTCTCGCACGAGCGTTACAGTTTTTCCCGCCAACAATGGAGGAAACAGGCTGGTCACCGTCAGGTCAAACGCAATAGAAGAATGAACCGGCGCACCCTCTCCACTCGACATCGAGTAGGTTTCCGTACACCACTTAAGATAATTCGCCAGACCGCGATGAGAGATCATGACGCCTTTGGGTTTTCCCGTTGAGCCGGACGTGTAGATGACATACGCCAGATTGTCGCCCCCGGCGCGCGGCTCTCCTCTACTTTCCCGCTCGTACCTGGCTCCCTCCCGCTCTAACTCTTCCACGCTCACTACTGCCACTTCCGCACTCGCCACCCTCGCCATCAGCTCCGCCACCGCCGCCTGCTCGCGCGCCTGCGTCAGCACCAGCCGCAGCCCGCTTCCTTCTACCATCTCCCGCAGTCGCCCGACCGCTTCGCTGCGCTCCAGGGGCACGTACGCGCCTCCCGCCTGCCACACTCCCAACAACCCCACCACCAGCCCCACCGACCGCTCCATCATCACTCCCACCAACGCTTCCGCCTGCACTCCTCGCCGCCTCAACCCCGCCCCCACTCGCTTCGCGCGCACCGCCAGTTCCTCATAACTGAGCCGCTCCTCTTCGTCCTCCACCGCCACCGCCCCCGGCTGCCGTTGCACCTGTGCCGCTATCAGTGCCGCCACATTGTCTGCGGCCTCGTACTCACGCTCGGTCCGATTCAGCTCCTCTACCAGGTAGCCGCGCTCCGCCCCGCTCATCAGCTCCAACTTACTCACACGCTGCTCCGCTCCCCCGCTCAGCGCACTCCCCAACAGCTGTTCACAATGCCGCAGCAACTGCTCCACACTCGCCCCTCGATATCGCCCCCCGTCATACTTCACTCTCGCTTCCAGCTCTGCCCCTGTGCGCGCAAAACTCACCTCAATGCTCTGCCCTACCGCCGGCATCTCCAGATGCAACTCTTCCAGCCGCGCCGCTACTGCGAACAGCGGACATGGCGCCGCCGCACTCCCCTGCAGCTTCAGCTCTTTCAGCAAGCGCCGGAACGGGTAGCGCGGCCGCGCATAGGCCGCCAACAGCGTCTCCCGCACTTGCCCCAGCACTTCCCGAAATGTCCCTTGCGGCTCCAACTCGTCCGCAATCACCAACGCGTTCTCGCGGCCCCACTGCCGCAGCGACGGAGCCCCCACGGCCAACCGCGTTTGTCCGGTGTATCGCCACAGCGTCAGCTTCAGTCCCGCCAGCAGAATCGTGTAGTAGAGAAAGGCTGAACCATTACTCATGCGCCACAGTTGGCGGCTCAGTTCCCCGGCAAAGCGGTACTGCAGCTCATGGAACGCACTGCTTGTGAGCGTCACGTCGTAGTCCGGCCACGGCGCCCCGGGATACCAGCGTTCTCCCAGTCGCTTCTGCCAATACTCTCGCTCTTCGATGAGAGGGGCATCGAAAACTACTATTTCTGAAGCAGGACTAGTCATAAACAGTTATTGAAGATTCAGGTATGGCATATGACCCGGTGAGTAATCAGGTCGTCTAAAAACTGAACTGTGTACCGTAGAGGTCGTCCGGAACGGTCACCACTGCGTCGTCATTCTCCAAAGCGATGTCACCGATTCTCTTTCCAACATCGCGTGCGACATTAGACACAAGAGAGTTCAACCAGGTCTCGAGTTGAGCAATTATCTCGCTCTGCATGCTTCCGGCACGATAAGCAAGATTCAAGCTTAACTGCCCGGCGCTTTCCGTCAGCTCCAGCGCAAGCTTTAACTCCCCGCCAATTTGAGGCACAAGCTCCGTGAGTCGTTCTACAATGCCGTCGATTGACTGGTTATGAATGAATGCGACATCGAAGGACGGAGCAGTGAGTCCATCTTCCGCCTGCATCGCATCGGCGGTTAAAAACTCAAATGCATAAGCTCCGTTTTCCAGCGCCCTCTTTTTTTTGATTTCCACACCGGTGACAAACTCATTGAAGTTGCGCTGCCATGATGGAGCCAACCTGAGCGGAACTACTTCGAGATGATTTTCTGCCTGGCCGGCGTAGACTACGACCACGTCCTCGTGCCCATTAAGACGTGAGAGCAGCACACTAAAAGCCGTGAGCATCACCACCGATACGCTGGTATTGCATTCATCAGCAATCTGCCTCGCGGTCACCTGATACTCTCCGGCTAGAGCTTTACGCTCGAACCCAAAGACGCTGCTTGCGTCACCGGCAGCTATGTCTATTTCAAGATTCGACTGCGACGCATCTCTGGCGAATTCCTTGTGCCAGAACTCCTGCATCTCGACGTAGCGCTGACGCAGTTTGAGCATCTCCTCAGTTATAGCCGCCACGTTTTTCGCCAATGCCTCGGCCAATTGCACTAACTCAGGCTGGTCGCGATGCTTGAACCAGACGCGGACGCCATCGCCGAACACAACGGGCTTCAACTCCAAATCGTATCCGGTCGCCAGTCGCTCATTCTCTACGAATCCCTGCGGAGTCCAGTCGATGCCTCCAAGCCACGGGTTCTCTACGCAGTACTCGAGATTTAAAAGAACTCTCTTTCCATTTACATCGGGAGTTTGTAGATCGAGAGTCCTCAACGTCCGGCGCACAAACTTAACCAATGAGAAAAGATCGTCGCGCTGGATATTCTCAACGGGTAATTTATAGGTTTTGGTCAGCGCTCCAACCGTCTGACTGAAATTTTCATCACGATTTCTATAATCGGCCCTGACATCAATCTCAAAATGCTCCGTGGCCTGCTCTTGAACCAGCGTTTGCAGCAAAACCGCAGCCATCGCTTCGGCCGGCTTCAACTTGAAAGCGCCAGATTTCGCGTCAAGCAGTCTTTCAGTCAGACCCGGGTCAAAGAGAACGCTGAACGCACTATTGTTTTCTTCGCTCTGGTTCACTCCTGCCGGCTGCTGCTCGGAGTAAAAGGCGTCTTCCGCTTCGAGTTCACTTATAACGCTCGAATATGATCTGGACGGACGCAGCGAGATGCCCTTTTGATGCAAGAGCTGTTCGTATATGCGAAACAGATCTTCACACAGGAGCACCAGACCGCGAGCATCGACAATCGCGCGATGGGCCATAAAGAACAGCTCGCAGGCCGCGCGTTCCTCGTGCACAAGTGCAATGCGAATGCTTCCGTTTTTTTCCGCAGTAAGCTGCGCGGACAGTTCTTTGATGATCTGTCGATTGAAGTTCTCTCTGTCTTCTGTGGCTCCGTCATAGAGGAAGACGGAGAGAACTGCATCGCTCCGCAGGCCCTCGCCTTCGGAGACAAAAACATACCTGGCGCCCGCCAAACGTGCTTGCAGAATCTCGTTATATCGAACGAGCTGTTCGATGGTGCTGGACAGTACTCCTTCGTCAAGCACCTTCGAGATGCTGATGCGATAGCACAAAGTGGAGTCAGGACCGCCGGCATCAAACACACCCGCGTCTTTCAGCGGATGCGGTTCCTCACGGTGAATGCGTGTGCCCTCATAAATCTCCGCCGCCAATGGATGCAGTTGAAGCCACCGGTCTTCGGCCTGATAACGTTCGGCCATTGTGTAGATGTTTGGCAGTCCTAAATCAGCCGCCAGCTTCGAGATGCGACGAAGCCGCTCATATCTCACAGCGCGCGACGGATTGGCATCAATGATGTCCCACACCTTGAACTTAATTACATCCGTGACGCTCTCAGAATATAGAGATCTACATTCATGGAGTCGCGATCCGATTTGACCGTATGGATAGTAATAATAAGGATGCGCCTCCAGTTCGTAGATGAACTGATGATGCTGCTTGATGAAGTCGCAGGTCTCCTGGAAATCCTCTTCGGTCTCGCCGGGAAAGCCGACAATCCAGTAGGTTGTTGTTCGTATCCCTTCGCTCGCCAGGGTCTGCAACACGTTGGAGATGACATTCGGCGTCGTCATCTTGTCCATTGAGTCGAGTACGCGTGCGGCCGCGCTTTCGATGCCGAGCCGCACGCGAAAGAGGCCGGAGTCAGCCCACAGCTTGACGAACTTACGATTCGTTACCGGCTTATCGGCGCGCATGTAGCCGTCGTATTGGATGTCAACTCCACGCTTAATCAATTCGCTCGCAAACGGATTGATGTAGGGGTTCATCAACGAATCGCCCATGAAGAACGCTTTGTTGTTGTATCGATTGGATAGTTCGACGATCTGGTCAACGAAAAGGTCGGTGGGCTTTTTCCGATACTCTCCCCACTGAATCGTCTCAGAGCAAAAGCTGCACTGAAAGGGACAACTGCGGGCCCCTTCAATGGTGAGATGGTAGTAGGTGTCGTTATTCAGATCGGAGAAATCCGGAATGGGAACACTCTTCATCTCCAGACTTACGCCCTTCAAATCTGACAGCATCAGGACTCGCTTATTTGCCAGCTCGCCCTGTAGCAGCTTCAACAACAGCAGCTCGCCTTCGCCCAGTATGACGTGATCGATGTAAGGGTATTCATTCACCAGCACGTCGAGATTGCTTGAGCCGTGCGCGAGGTCGTCCGCGAAGATGCCGCCGCCCATAACAGTCTTAATTGAAGGTTTCTGCTGCTTGACCTGCTTGTGAATAAATAGCGACGCGGCCAGTGAAGTGGTGTAGGTGCTGGTGCCCACGACTGAGTATTCGGACAAGTCGATGCCGGCAGTCAATTCCGCCAATCGTTTGAAGAATCCGTCGACGAGCGGAAGCAGCTTGTTGATAACCCCGTGGTCGCAGCGTATTCCATATAAGGGAATGATACTGTCCAACACCGTGGCGCATGCTTCCGGCTCAGCTCCGTTTGCGTAGGCCAGCATGTGCGCGTTCAGAATCCACCAGAGCTTTGAGTAACCGTCGTTGATTGATACATCCTCAAGCGCTTGCAACACGCCGAAGTATTTGTGGTGCATGCCCCAAAGTTCCGGATCGATATTGAAGTCGTAGCAACGAGCCTCGAAGCCACTCTGCTCGACGAAGGTCTTAAGAATGGCAATACCCAGAGGCGGTGTCCACGGGGTGAAGTAAGGCGGCTTGACGAATAGTATTTTCCCGTTGATTCGCTGGGCATTGATAGCTCGCTCGCCCTTTGTTAAGGAAATCAATTCCGTCATGCTCATCTGGATACCTCCGCTTCTGAGCCGTCGATCCTTGACCTACGCCTCGCTCGCCTGCGACGCGGTCTCACTAATCGCCGCCAGCTCGAAATTCGGAATCTCAAACTTCAGCGTTTGTACACAGAACTCTTTCCACTCATCATTCACGTCATTAAAGATGACGTTCTCTTCGAGGAAGATACCGTCCGTGACCGTGAAGTCCTCTTGCAGATAGAGATAATCGGCGTCCGTCAACTCCCTGACCACCTCTGTTTCTTTCCCATCAATCTGCTTCGTTTCCCTGCTGGCATTTTCGGCGTTCTCTTTCCATCCCGAGTACTCTCGAAATCTTTGAATAGGATACGCCTTGCAGTACCTTCCCATTTTTCTCATCGTGCTGCTTCCTCCGTGGAGATTGTTTGCAAATTGTTAGTCGGGCTTAAAGCTTTAAGAACTTGTCGTAATTGTTTGATTAAGATCATCCACGAGATTGCACAGCCGACGCCGCGCCGCGCTGAGGTGCGAGCATGATCTCTTTTTGATAAAGCAGTCTTTCAGACGTGATTCCTGCATTCTGACAGTTTTCCACCAGCATATTGGATTCCACGATTGGTCTTGAAGTTTCTGTGTATTGCAGTCCCATCACAAAGCTCAACCAGGGCTCCTGGCCCATGGCATAGATATAAACCTGCCTGGCCTTCAGCTTTCGGACGATGTCCATCGCCTTTTCGCAGTCAGATCCGTTTAGCCTTCGCGACTGATCCATCTTTCTCGAAAGCGGCCTGGTCAGAAATGGACCGTACACCCAGGTTAATGGCGCACCGTCGCATTCCATCCCGATGAACACCGCGTCAACGTCCGTGTCCGCCTCGTGAATGTGTTCGTAAAGCTTGGGCTCGATATTATTCGAGTCGGCCATGCACAAAATTCTTTTGCCTTCGAGGTCAACACGGTAGGCAGTTTTAGTTCTGACGTTGAGGTCTGCGTGTTCGCCGAGGAAAGGCAATCCCGTAATCGAGCCGCCCGGAATTTCCAACTGTTCCATCTCGTCGATCGACACCACGTTGCGAAAGCCGATGATCTGCAAAAGGCGTCTCAGGGAGGGATCGATCAATCCATGTCCGCTGCTCCGTGGCACGATGATAGTTTTAACTTTATGACGGAGTTGCAAAAGCATTTCCAACATCAAGTGGTCCTGGTGATAGTGTGTGATCAGGACGTAATCGATCGTTTCAGGCAAGTCGCTGAACGTGTAGCGAAAAAGGTTCGTGTCATACTTGTAACTGATAATCGGGTCGCAGAGGATGCTGACATTTTTTGACTCCAGCAAAATACACGCATGACCGAAATACCTGATTCTGACTCCCTCTCCATCGAAACGCGACGCCGGTTTTGGCTGCTCTTCCGTGAAGAACGTGGAAAATAGTTCGTCCGCCGCGTCGGGCACAGCCAATATTTCTTTAATTCGCCCGTAAGACTGAGGCACACTTCGCATCCTGGAGAGTTCGTCAAGTGCTTCCGAAGCGAAGGGCGCTTTCAAGTGGAGTTGCTCGGCTCGCTCAAGTCGCGGCGTATTAAAAACGAAGGGACGTTTGTCCTGTGTCGTGAGGGACAAGGCAATGCTCTGTGTACCAGTGTTGTAGTACGGGCTTTGGTACAGGAGACCTTCGATGAACCGCACGGAAGGATTGTGGTTTACGTCATAGACTAATTCCACGTAGCCCTTCAAAACGTCCGGCACTTTCTGATAGAGCGGTTCCAGCGAATGACCGTCAGCCTCCGTACTCAAAATCTTGTCCAACTCCTGAATCGCAGCACCCAGTTCCAGCAGCCGTGATTGCTGGCTTCTGGTTTTTTCAAGCAAAGCCTTAACGTCCTCAACATCGCTGACGCCGAACTGCATGAATGGACCCGATTGCATGGCGGGATTCTTTAGAGCGGAGATGTGTACCTGTGGATTTGCTATGAACGACTGCATGATCTTGAGATGAGAATTGACCATGTACATCGCAGCGGTCGCCGGCGGTATCAGGTGCGACCACGCATACCACTGATTGAACAGCGGCTCGATGAGCGTGTTTTGCTTCAGATACACGGGTACATCGGTTTTCATTCTTGCTTCTCCAGGTAACTAACGAGGCTAAAGAACGAAACTTATGGGTTAGTTTTGCTTTGTCTTCTCTGTGCCCCCTCTGTGTTCTCTGTGCCTCTGTGGTTGTTTTTCCTAAGCAATCGTTAACCACGGAGACACAGAGAACACAGAGGGGGCACAGAGAAGAGACTTTTC
>Ga0068859_100007253_pt1 | contig 11244 bp, 9 predicted proteins | sample KBSSwiS22_FD_66585 | JGI IMG/M metagenome (GOLD analysis project Ga0068859, IMG submission 66585) | Switchgrass rhizosphere microbial communities from Kellogg Biological Station, Michigan, USA - KBS Switchgrass S2-2 | ecosystem: Host-associated > Plants > Roots > Rhizosphere > Soil ... | reverse complement strand
CCCAAGACCAATTCATTTATTTCAAAAGTCATGAAAGAACGTATCAATATTTTTCCGACGATTGCCGCGCTGGCCCTATTGGTCCTCAGCGCTTTCAGTATTATGGGCCAGACCAGCGAGAATGGATCAATGCCTCCTGCTGAGGTGGATCGCATCATTCACGCCTTCACCGCGAAGGAAGCCGAGTTTCGCAGAGCCCTCAACAGCTACTCCTTCAAGCGCGACGCCCTCATGCAAAAAATCGGCATGGGCGGGCAGGTCACCGGCGAGTATCATCGCGTCTCAACGTTCACTTTTGACGATCAGGGAAACCGCTATGAGAAGATCAGTTTCTTCCCGATGTCGTCGATGCCTGAAGTGACCAGCGAAGACGTTGAAGATCTCGGCGGCGTAGAACCCTTTGCGCTCGAGCCTTCCAAGATAGGTAAGTACAACATTCGTTACGCCGGCAAAGAAAAGATCGATGAGCTCAATCTTTTCATCTTTGATGTGGAACCCAAAGTCATGCCCGATCCGAAGAAGCCCAAAGACCGACTCTTCAAAGGTCGTATCTGGGTCGACGATCAGGATCTGCAAATCGTAAAGACAAAAGGTAAGGGTGTTCCGGAAACAAAGATCAACAAGTTTCCAACGGTCGAGACTTATCGCGAGCACATCGATGGACGTTTCTGGTTCCCGACTTATTCGTACGCCGATGAAGAACTGCTCTTCGACAATGGCGAGCCGCTGCATATACGCATGAAGGTCCGCTACACGGACTTCACGCCGACGAGCGCAACACTCAAAGTCACAGAGATCGGCGAGAACGAAACACCGGGTAGTTCAAACACTGGAGTGGCGAAGCCGGTTGAAGGTGGAGCGCTTGATACGAAAGCGGCATCAAAGCCGAATGCCGTGCTGTCGGAAGAAGCGAAGCGATTGAAGCTTTCGGGTCGCATCACTGTGAAGGTGATCGTGGATGAGAACGGCAAGGTGGTTTCAGCACAAGCCCAGAATGGTCCAGCGGCACTGCGTGAAGCCGCGGAAGCCGCAGCGCGTGAGGCGACGTTTAAACCAGTGACGCAGGATGGAATCACCGTCAGAGTCGTAGGCACACTGACTTATGATTTTCCTAAACTGTGACTAATCCTGAAATCGGGGCTCCAACTCTTTCGCGATTAAGGCGTGGACATCAGCTACTAACCGATCGATATCATCATCCGTCATAAGACCGTTGGTATCGATCGGTTTCATCAACACCATTTCGATCGTTCCCGAGCGCGCTTCACCAGTGCCCTTACCCATCAACACATCCGAGTTTTTGATCGCAACCGGCACAACCGGCACTCCCGCTTGCCTGGCCATGTAGAACGCGCCTTTTTTGAACGGCAGCAACTCACCCGGCTTCGCGCGCGTCCCTTCAACAAACACAGCAAACGAAACCCCGGACTTGATTCGTTGCGCGGCAGCCTCTGTCGTACGAATCGCACTCTCCCGATTACTGCGATCGATAGCCATCACATTCACGAAGCCCATGCCGACACCAAGCACAGGCACCTTCAACAGCTCCTTCTTCGCGAGCAGACCGATTCGCCTGCCCGTGTAGACAAACATCGCAGCGGTGTCGAGATACGAACGATGATTCGAGACGAAGACGTAAGTCTGTTTCGGATCCAGTAACTCGAGTCCTTTCACTCTCACGCGAACGCCACTAAACCGAAGCCAGTTGCGCGCGCCAAAGAGCGCCCACGGATAAACCAGATCGTGCTTGTTCACCAGCCACGCAATCAACAAGATCGGAGGCCCCAAAATCGCGAGCAGCGCACCCGCCACAAACAGCGACCACCAGTAATGCAAGCGACGCATAAAGCTGCGTCCCTCGTTTGTGCTAGACTCCACGATTGCTGGGCTTTCCATCTTGTAAATCCTGTAATCCTGTACTACGCGTGCTCTCGACAAAGGACCGCAGAATGACTAAACGCCTCTCTTTTTTAATCTTTCTATTCCTGGCAATCACGACCACCAGCGCCGCCCAATCAACTATCCCCTCACCGAAATCTGTTCTCGGCTTCAATCCGGGCGACGATCGCACGGTGGCCGGCTGGTCGCAGATCACAGACTACTTCGAACGACTCGACCGCGCATCTGATCGCGTGCTCGTGCAGACGCTGGGCCAATCAACTTTAAAGCGACCGCTGATCGTGGCTTTCATTAGCGCGCGTGAGAATATACTGGCTCTCCCAAAATACAAAGAGATCCAGCAGCAGCTTGCCGATCCACGCAAGCTCACTCAAAACCTCCAGCACGACCGTCTACTCGCAAACGGCAAAGTCGTCGTCGCCATCTCCTGTTCGATTCACTCAACGGAAATCGTCGCGTCGCAGATGTCAATGCAGCTCGCCTACGAGCTCGCGACCGCGCAGGACGCAGACACGCGCGAGATTCTGCAAAACACAATCCTGCTGCTGATTCCGTCGCCAAATCCTGACGGCATCGATATCGTCGCGAACTGGTATCGCAAAACACTTGGCACGCCCTACGAAGGAAAAGAGCCGCCTGAGCTTTATCATCACTACGCCGGTCACGACGACAATCGCGACTGGTTCATGCTCAATCTCAAAGAGACACAACTGATCACGCGCCTGCTGTGGCACGACTGGTTTCCACAGATCGTTTACGACGTACACCAGCAAGGCTCGAACGGCTCGCGCTTCTTCATTCCGCCTTTTTACGATCCGCCGAATCCGAATATCTCGCCGCTACTACTCAGGCAAGTCGGGCTCATCGGTCACAAGGTCGCCGCTGATCTGCAAGCCGCAGGTTTCAAAGGCGTGTTGACGAACGCACTTTACGACACGTGGTGGCACGGCGGCTTCCGCACCGCTCCATACTTTCACAACTCGATCGGCATTCTTTCCGAGGCCGCGAGTGCTCGACTGATGTCGGCCGCGACAGTCACAACTGAGCAGCTCGCAAGATCGAGCACGCGCGGCATGCGCAACGCCACTGAATCAAGCACGAACTTTCCCGACCCGTGGGCGGCGGGACAATGGCGCCCGCGCGATATCATGGCGATGGAGATGATCTCGGCGCGCTCAATTCTCGAGATGGCCGCGAAGTTTCGCGTCGAGTACCTGCGCAACTTTTACGAGCTCGGTCGAGCGAATGTCGAAGGTAATAAGGTCGATCCAGAAGCGTACCTGATTCCGGCGGGACAAGGGCGCGATGAAGCGGTCGCGAAGCTGGTCGGCAGCCTGGTCGATCAGGGCGTGGAAGTTTATCGCCTCGATCGAGAGCTACACGCTATTTTAGCAACCCCAATCTTACGCAGAACGAACCCCGTCGCCGAGAAACTCGGATCGTACAGAAGATTGGCTAATCTGACGTCTTCACAGATGCATGAAGTGCCGCTTGGTAGTTACATCATCTTTTTGGCCCAGCCACAACGAACCAACGTGCTCGCGCTCTTCGAGCCGCAAATCTATCCAAACAGACTTACCGGACAAGGCGAAGCCGAGCGTCCGTACGACGTCGCCGGCTGGACACTGCCGCTGCAAATGGGCGTTGAAGCGCCTGTTGTCATGGCGATTAGAGAACCAGCGGGCGAGCGCAAGTTGACCCTTCTCAAAGACGCAAACGACGTCAGAGCGGATCTCGCACTCGCGTTGAAAAAAGGTGACGAGTCGCCAATCAAAAATCCCGTGAAGCAGCCAGTTCGTGTCGGGATCTATAAAGGCTGGACGGGCAACATGGACGAGGGTTGGACGCGCTACATCTTCGACACGTTCAATGTTCCATATACTTCAGTTCATGACGCGGATATGCGACAGGGCGCGCTGAGCTCGAAGTTTGATGCGCTGATCTTCACGTCGCAGTCAGCCACACAGATCATCAACGGAAACGGTGTAGGAACGTTGCCGCAGGAGTACACGGGCGGCATCACTGAAGCCGGCGTGAAGAACCTGAAAGGGTTTGTGAACAACGGGGGTATGCTGATCTGTTTCGACAACGCGTGCGACATGGCGATTAAGGAATTCAATCTACCGTTGAAGAATACGCTTGAAGGCGTTCGGTCGTCGGAGTTTTACTGCCCCGGATCGATTGTCGCGCTTGATGTCGACAACAAACACCCGATCGCGTCGACGCTGCCGTCGAGCGTGCCCGCGTACTTCATCAACAGCTCAGCATACACGGCCGCTTCCGATGCGAACGTGCGCGTGATCGCGCGCTATGCGAAAGATAACGTGTTGCTGAGCGGCTGGCTGCTCGGCGAAGACAAGCTGAGTGGGCAAATCGCGCTCGCTGAAGTGAGTGTAGGAAAGGGTCGAATCGTTCTTTTCGGTTTCAGGCCACAGCACCGCGGACAGGCCTGGGCGACTTTGCCGTTTATCTGGAACGCGTTATCGACGGCCGCCAATAACACGTCCGAAGAGTAGCGCATACCAGTATTTTTGACAGGATCACCGGGTAAACGGGATTGGCATAATCAATCCCGTAAATCATGAAAATCCTGTCATCCTGTAAAACTTACGGTCGACACGAGGCTGGCTCAACCGATTTCACCTTGCCCTGCCAAGCATCAACACGCTATTCTTCCTTCGGTATTCCACGGTTTTCTCTCCCTTTTGAATCATTCAAAAACCGCGAGCATCCATTGCTGCCCGTCCGCATCCAAATCGGTTCGGTGCGCCCGAACACTAGTTGGAGCCTATTATGAAAAAGTTCTTCGTTTTCCTATCGCTCCTCTCCCTGGTTTCAATGGCCACAATTGTGGGCTTTGGACAGGGACGCCCGCGTCGCGTTGGTGATTCATCCAGCACTCAGCAATCAACGCCGCCCGTATCCGCACCGACGAAACCACCCGTGCTCGGTGGCGCAAACTATCCGAATAACCGTCAACCCGAAGCGCAAAGAGATTCGACACCGAGCGGACCGGAAGAAGTCGATGCGGGCGATGTCATTCGCATCAACTCGACGCTCGTCACGATTCCCGTTAGCGTGATGGATCGCGACGGCCGCTACATCCCGAATCTTCAGAAGGAAGAGTTTCGCGTTTGGGAAGACGGAGTTGAACAGGATGTCGCGTTCTTTCAATCAGTGGACAAACCTTTTTCGGTCGTGCTGATGCTCGACACGAGCCCGTCCACGCAATTTCGACTCGAAGACATCCAGGACGCCGCAATCAGTTTCGTCAACCAGCTTCGCGATGACGATCGAGTGATGGTCGTCTCATTCAACGACGACATCAAGATACTCAGCGAGTTCACTACCGATCGACGCAAACTCGAACGGGCAATTCAACGCGCCCGGACTGATGATGGCACGCGCCTCTACGATGCGGTTGACATGGTCATCAATCAGCAACTGAGTCGCGTTCAGGGCAGGAAGGCCATCGTGCTCTTTACTGACGGCGTAGATACGACCAGTCGTCGAGCGAACTACGACACAAACGTGATGGACGCGCAGGAGCTCGATGCGTTGATCTATCCGGTCCAGTACGACACGTCGCAGGACATGAACGCCGGCAATTTTCCGGTCGGACGTATCGACGTCTGGGATCAGATTCTCGGTGGGATTTTTGGTGGTGGTGGTCGCCGTGGTGGACGCAACGGTGGCGGCGGCGGTGGTGGCGGTGGATACCCGTCACGACGCGGCACGGCTCGAGGTGATTACGAGATCGGTAACGAGTATCTGGTGGCGCTCGCAAACAGCACTGGTGGTCGCGAGTACCATGCCGACTCACTTCAAAACATGTCGTATGCGTTTGCGAATGTTGCTGAAGAGCTGAGACGGCAGTACAGCATCGGCTACTACCCGAAACGTCCACCTCAGCCGGGCCAGCGGCGGCAGATTAAGGTGCGCGCGCGCCAGCCGAACCTCGCCGTTCGTGCCCGCGACAGCTACATCTTCAATCCGTCGGGCGGCGCTGCAGTGTCGGACAATGCAGATCCTTCCCATCCACCGGTCTTGAAGAAACAGACTTACTGATCCGTGTTATCCGTGTCCCTGTCTTTGTTCGATAACACGCGCCAATACGACAATTGGCAGGCGCACGGTTAACACAGCGCCGCCTCCTTCGCCATTCGCAGCCGAAACAGTTCCACCGTGAAGCTCAACTAGGTGCCTCACGATCGCCAATCCCAGCCCGAGTCCGCCATGCTTGCGCGTACTCGATCCATCGGCCTGGCTGAACCTTTCGAATATCCTTGGCAGAAACTCCGCCGGCACACCCGGACCACTATCTTCGATTCTGATCTGCGCCAGCGATCCGTGTTGTTCCAGGTACAGATCGACTGTCCCACCAGCGGGCGTGAACTTCACCGCATTGGCCAACAAGTTCCAGAGCACCTGCTGTAGTCGCTCGCTGTCAGCGCGTACGATTGAGTCGGGCGCCTCGATGTGCGTCGAGATTCTGATCTCCTTCGCTTCCGCAGCCGGTCGCACTGCATCAATCGCGGCGTGAATGATCAGCAGGAGGTCAACAGGTTGCGTGTTGATACGCAGCTTACCCGTGATGATGCGCGACACGTCGAGCAGGTCTTCGATGATCTGCCGTTGTGCTGCTGCGTTGCGTTCGATCACCTCGACAGCATGCGAAGTGCCATCAGCGTCCAGTTGTCCGGAACGGAGCAATCGCGACCATCCCACGACTGCATTCAGCGGCGTTCGCAACTCGTGCGAGACCGTCGCCAGAAACTCTTCCTTAAGCCGGCTCGCTTCTTCCGCTTGTTGCCGCGCGTGACTCTCACGCTCGAGCAATTCGGAACGTTCGATCTCGGCCTTGACTGCTGCGGTGATGTCCATCGTTACGCCGCGCATTCCTATCGGCCCGCTAACGTCGCAAACAACCGTTGAATGTGCTTCGACCCATACCTCGTGCCCGTCTTTGTGCAGCAAGCGAAAACGGCTTGAGCCGCCTTTCCCGGAAGCATAGATGGCTGCTGTTTCAGCCGCCATACGCTCACGATCGTCAGGATGAACAACCGAGAGCCCAAAACCTGGCGTTGCAAGCCATTCTTCCGCGCTGTATCCGAGCATCTTCTCGATGTAACTGCTGATAAAGTCAACTCGCCGCTCGGTTGTGCCGGGCTTTCCCCACGCTTCCCAAACGATGCCGGGCACATGCTGCACGATGTCTTCGATGCGCCGCCGCTGAAGCTCCAGCTCAGATCCGAGTTTTGACGTTTCGGCCTCTGCCTTTTTTCGTTCCCTCATGACGGCGGCGACGAGAAGCGTCATCAATGAGGCGGTGCCGACAAACGAAATCAGAAGCAACAGCGATGCATTCCGGCTGGACTGTACGAATGGACCATAGCCATGCTTCGCGCCCCACAATGCGACGCCGGCCATCAGTACAAGCGCGCTCGTGACGATGCGCTGGTCGAACCGCAACGCCGCCCATAACAAACACGGGAGCGATAGATAAGCGAGTGGATAAGTCTTGATCGGTCCCGGAAACCAGCCTGCGAATACGACGAGCACGATGATGATTAACAAAACAAACAGGCTGGCAATCTCAGGCCCTTCCTCGCGATTGATCTTGCGCGATGCGCTCCACGAAAGCAGGAGCGGAGACACGATCAGCGCGCCGAAGCCGTCGCCCATCCACCACGTGAGCCAGAGATACCAGAAGTCGGCCCACCGGTTCGGGTCGCCAAGACAGATACTCAAACTGCCAACTGTGGCGCTGACGAGCGGCGCGAGCACAGTCGCGTAGACAAGAAACGTCAGCACCTCACCGACAGAATCAAACGAGTTGCGCCATTGTTTCGATCTTTGCAGAAGCGAACATGCGACAACTGCTTCGAGCGTGTTACCGGCAGCGATACCGATCGCCGAGCCGATATGAAGATGAGTTAGTAAGTTTGCAGCGAGTGCACCGAGAAACACGCCTGGCCAGACGCGACGTCCGAAAACGAGCAATGAAGCGATCGCCATTCCGGTGGGCGGCCAAACAGGCGTGACGTTTTCATGGAGTGAGGCGAGCGAAAGCCCAAGCTCCGCGCCAACAAAGTAGATGATGGCGACGATTAAACACAGGCCAATCGTCGGGAGCGTGCTGCGTTTCACTTCGGCGAAAGTCTATCAAGAAAATCCGGGGGGGGTCAGGTTTTTACCTATTGCCGGAATAGTTAGACCAGCGTATAAGACAATCCGATCGCTCAGCATACCTCCCAGGCTGGCACAAGCTACCTCCCATTTCATTAGTTATTACCTCCCAAACTGAAGTCCTTGCTCCCGCAAGTTAAAGGAGGCGTTTCTATGAAAAGAATCGGTCTTGTTCTGGGTCTCACTCTGAGTGCCGCACTCTCGCTCTGCACACTATCGGTGCTGATCAGACCTGTGTTCGCACAGTCATGCTCAGCCAAGTGTGCCGGTGGGGGTCAAGTTACCTGTTACGGCCATAGTTGCACAGCGAAGGACGGCGAAGGCTGTAGATCGTACGACCAAAACGGCACGTTGATTATTGGCATTCCGTGTAACGGAGAAATGGAGTTGCAATGAAGAAAACTGCGCTTGTATCTGCGTTGGTATTCTGCGCCGGTTTATTCGTAGCCACTCTGATTGTCCTGATCAAGCCGTTAACAGTTTATGCGGCTACTTGCACAGCGCAGTGCCAGGCAGGCTCAGTGAGTTGCACGGGTGATGAATGTTCAGCAACAGACGGAGTTGGTTGCAAATACACATCGGGCGGGAAAGTACGGGAAAAGAAATGTGACGTCGCGGAAGAACTGATCCTTGAGTAACACTCAATTAATCATGGTGAGATATTGGTGCGCGTTTGTGTTGCTGCTAGCGACGGGACAAGTCTGTCTGGCGCAAAACATTCAAGACGAAGCCTCGTTCGCAAAGCAAAGAGCAACTGAGCTCATTGCGGATCTGCCGGCTCAGATCAAAAAAGTTGACGATGTGACAGTAAGAGTCTTCTTACAGCTTCGGCTTGCTACGTTCCACTGGTCTGAGCTATCCGAACATTCCCGCGATCGAGCGCGCGAACTCACGCTGAGCGGGTTGCGGGATTTGGATGAGCACCGGGCTGAGTTGATGCCGCTGTACGCAAATTCATTTCGCGAAGACTTACTCGCTTTGCTTGAAGTGCATGCGCCTGATTTGGCTGCGCGGTATAGAACCGGCGGTGATACTAATGAGAAAGTCACACCCGGAGACCCTTATGATGTTGCGCTTTCGATGGTACGCACTAAAGGCCAAACGGCGCTCGCGGTTCAGACGTTTAATCGCGCTCTCAGCAGTGGTGAAGCTCCCACATCGACGATCACTTACTTTTTGAGTGAGCTACAAAGGCAAGAGCCCTCGCTCGTGCCGCAGGTCCTTTCAGACATCTTGTCCGCGCAAGAACGAAGACCGGGAACCTTGTCCGTCGAAATGTTGTTCTGGCTGGTTGAGCCGTATGTATGGCGGAACGGCCGCGAAGACATAAAGCGACGCTTCCTGTCGGTCACAGTTGCCGCCACGGCTGAGAGCTACCAATGGTCCGATACAGGGCAAATGACTGAGGCGTTCAACCTGCTGCGGGTGACGGTTCCGCTAATACAAAAACTTCTTCCCGCGATATACCCACAGGCGGCTGCTCAGCTCGCAACGGTGAGGGCGCGGTTGCCGAACGACACGGTCGAACGCTCAGCGATCGCAGAGCGGATCAGGCAGAGTGAAGACACGCTGGGCCAGATGATCACAGAAGCTAATTCAGCGTCGAACGCGTCTGTCAAAAACGATCTACTCATACAAGCCGCCCAAATCGCACTTACTGAGAAAAAACCGCAACTCGCATTTGACCTCGCGATGTCGGTGTCTACTGACGACAACAGCAAGGTTTGGCGACAACAATTCCTGAGCGAGTTGGTCAAAGGTGCGGTTGAGAATAAGGATGCCAGGTTAGGCCTTACGATCGCATCAAAAATCGAGATGCCGTTGGTGCGCGCCGAAGCGTTGCAGAGACTAGCGTTGCTGTTCTTCAACCTGAAAGATCTCTGGAAAGCTAAGGAGTCGCTGGTTGAGAGCCTCAAGCTAGTCAGAGGTTCAGATAACACGCATGAAAAAGCAATAGCCTTTCTAAGAAGTCTTAGAATCGTCGCTCGAATAGATCAGGCAATGGTTCCCGATGTTGCAGAGGAATCGATAAAGACACTTAACGCTCTTCAACTTAATTCAAACTCGAGAGCCTTGATGGAAGTTGTGTGGAACACAATGCCGAGCTTCGAGGCGTTAGGGCAATGGGATGAACTTGGAGCGTTGAATTTTGTCGAGAAGATTCAACGCGGCGAGTTGAGGACGGTGGCGAGTTTTGGCGCGGCGAAGGGAATCCTGACCACAGCTAAAGCCAAAGAAGCTTCGCCAAAGAAACGTGCGACGAAATCATGAGCTCCGCTGTCGTTCACTCTAAATATTACTCTCTAGCCCTTTGGGGTATGGTTGTCATGCTGGCTGTATCAAACAGTCTTCTGCTGAGACAAAACTTACAACTCCGCAACCTGCTAAAGAAGTTCGAACCGGACCAGCTCAAACCGGGTGACAAACTAGAACCATTTTCTGCCTCGGGCCTTAATGGTGAGACCGTAGTGATAGATTTCTTGAGTGGTGGTCCAAGACGAGTTTTACTGTTTCTCTCACCTACCTGTCCGTACTGTCGCGAGCAGTTCAGTTACTGGAAAAAACTCATCGACATCGCGCCGGCTAAGGGCTTTCAAGTAGTGGCGGTAGCTATGAACTCCGAAAACCGAGCAAACCTGGCCGCATACTTAAACTCTATGGGCTGTCCAACCGGCTCAAAGACCTTTAGCGTCGCTCTCATACCTGAAGAAGTACGACAGAAATACAAGTTCAGCATCACGCCAACAACACTGGTAATTTCCAGTGACGGCAAAGCAGACGCCATTTGGACCGGACTTTTGAAACCGTCTGATGTGGAAGCCGCAAGTGCAATGTTAGGTCCTTAACGGAGATTGCTCATGATTGCAATCCAACCGCATCGGGCTTTGGAAAAAAGTCCAAAAATTCCACCCACGGCAGTGGGTGGTTCATTTCAGATGCGTTCTACTTAAAAACAAAATCGCGGCTTTGAATCCCACCAACGGTAGTTGGTGGATTGTTCAAATGCTATCTAACGAGCTAACGAGGATTTGAAGTATCCACCCACTGCCGTGGGTGGGATTACAGTGGGGTTAGAAAGTGTCGTAGAGAGGATCTGAACCGATCCACCCACTGCCGTGGGTGGGATTACAGTGGGGTTAGAAAGTGTCGTAGAGA
>Ga0068859_100007252_pt1 | contig 11245 bp, 11 predicted proteins | sample KBSSwiS22_FD_66585 | JGI IMG/M metagenome (GOLD analysis project Ga0068859, IMG submission 66585) | Switchgrass rhizosphere microbial communities from Kellogg Biological Station, Michigan, USA - KBS Switchgrass S2-2 | ecosystem: Host-associated > Plants > Roots > Rhizosphere > Soil ... | reverse complement strand
TCTTCGCGCGGCAGCGCATCCTCGAACAACAGTGCTTCTTCGTCCTCGAATGCAGAGCTCACCGAGTTGAGCGCGTCGGCTTCGGCTGCGGCCGACTCTGAATCAACCACGACGGGCGGCACGTTCGACGAAGGCTGCGGCGGCTGCGCTGCCCGCCGGGGCGCCGGCGATTGCTCCTGCCGCCGGCGATTATCTCGCCCGTTCCTGCCATCGCGTCCATCTCTCGCATCCCTGCCGGATCGCTCGCTCTTGCCGCGCGGCCGTCGGGTTCGTCCGTCGTCGGGTGGAGGAGCCGGCGGCGGTTGCGCCTCGAGAATTTTCTGCCAGTCGAACTCGATGTCGGGGTTGTGTTCTTCGATCCACCGGATGGCTTCTTCGTCGAGCGCCGGCCGCCCAACCTTCACGCCTGGCGGCGTGCGGAACCAGTACAGAATTCGTTGCCGTGCCCGCCCGCGTTGGCGAGATGCGTAGACGAGCGACGTGGTTTCGTACCCGCGCTTATCGCGGGTGAACCGCAGAAATGGCAAGACTATTTGCGTTTCGAAGAACGGCCGGATGGCTTCGCGGCCGCACGTTGTTTAGCGGGTTTAGCGGGTTTAGCGGGTCTAGCGGACCTGGCCTTCGCGCCCTTGGTGGCCTTCCGCGCTGGTTTCGGCTTGGGCTTCGCCTTCGGCTTCGATGTGTCGGATTTCCTGGTGCCGGCGGCCGCCGCGCCGATGGTGCTGGCGCCTGGCGTGTTGGGTCCTGCAATGCCAGTCCCGGTCATCCCGCTGCTCGGGTTGGCGGCAGCTTGCACATGTTTGCGCCCGTCGGCGGGTGCTTTGTAGACGGGAACGAAGCGCATCTCGTCCCCGACCCAATGGTAGCTGTGAATCTCGGCGACAGGAATGTTGCTGTCCGAGCACAGGCGCTTGGCCACGTCGGCCATCGCCGCGGGTACATAAAGATGAAAAGGCGGGCGCAAGCGGCCGAACGGCACCCATTCGGCCAGCGATTCGAGGTTATTCACCGATTCAACGGTCTCGACCTCGATAATCTGTTCGATCTTCCGGCCCCGATCCTGCGATGTCAGCACGACATCCGGATAGACAGCCGACGGCCCTCCTCCGACGGGGGCGTTTTGCTCCATGCCTGGGTTGATGCCGACGTCGAAGCGACGGCGAAACTTGGTCTGGAGAATACGGATGATCCGGTCGTGCTCGAGTTGCTCTCGGACCGGCCTGACGAGGATGGGGCTCACGAAAACGGGACTATAACATGGATAACGCCGGTGTAAAGCCGCAGATTTGGGTACTCCGCGCTCCTATGGGGTTTCATGCAACCGGCCGATAAGAGCGTTTGAACAGGTTAAAATGACCCCCGACAAAACCAACAGCGCGTCGACCTTGGCCATTTCCACCCCTGCCGCCACCCGTACGATTCTGATCGTAGACGACGATCCGAGCGTCACCGAGACGTTCGAACGCATGCTACGGCTCGAGGGCTACCACGTCGTCACTGCCCTGTCGGCCGAAGCCGGCCTGAACCAGGCGCAGAAATCGCATCCGCACGCAATCATCCTGGATCTCCGGATGCCGCTCGTTGACGGATTGCAGTTTCTGCGTACTCTCCGATCGAAGGAAGAGTTGTCGAAGATGCCCGTCGCGATCGTGACCGGCGACTATTTCCTCGACGACGCGGTGTCGCGCGAATTGCGCGGTCTCGGCGCCGAAGTCCGCTTCAAGCCGCTGTGGCTGGAAGATCTGCTCGCGCTCGCCCGCAATCTGCTCAAAGCCTAAAAACGAAAAAGCGTAATAAGATCGCTTTCGCATGAAAGACCGCTTCCTGCGCGCCTGCAGGCGCGAGCCTGTGGACCGCACGCCTGTGTGGTTCATGCGTCAGGCCGGGCGCTACATGCCCGAGTACCGCGAGATCCGGGCGCGCCATTCGCTGCTCGACATCTGCCGCTCTCCGGAGCTCGCCACGATCGTTACGCTGCAGCCGGTGCGGCGCATCGACGTCGATGCGGCGATTCTATTTTCGGATCTTCTGCTGCCGCTCGAGCCGATGGGCATCCCCTTCGATTTCGTACGCGGCGAAGGCCCGGCCATCGAAAACCCGATCCGCACCGAGTCCGACATCGATCGGCTGAAGTGGTTCGAGCCGCGAGCGGCGTTGTCGCACGTGCTCGAGGCGATTCGGATGATTCGAACCGAGCTCGACGGATCGCCCGACAGTGTTCCGTTGATCGGCTTCGGCGGCGCCCCGTTCACGCTTGCGTCGTACGCGATCGAGGGCGGCCACTCGAACAACTTCGCGCTGACCAAATCGCTGATGTATTCGAATTCGAAAGCCTGGCACCGCCTCTGCGACATGCTCGGCTCGCTCATCGGCGAATACATGAAAGCGCAGATCGAGGCCGGCGTGCAGTGCGTGCAGATTTTCGATTCGTGGGTCGGCACGCTCAACTCGGCCGACTACCGCGAGTTCGTGCTGCCTCACACGAAGAAAATTTTCGACACGATCGCCGGGATGGGAGTGCCGACCATCCATTTCGGCACCGGCACGGCCGCGATTCTCGCCGACCAGCGCGCCGCCGGCGGCGACGTGATCGGCGCCGACTGGCGTGTGCCGCTCGACGACGCGTGGGACCGCATCGGACACGATCGCGCGATCCAGGGCAATCTCGATCCGACGCTTCTGCTCGCACCGCTCGATCGCATGTTGGCCGCCGCCGACGATGTGTTACAGCGCGCCGGCGGACGTCCCGGCCATATTTTCAATCTCGGCCACGGCATTTTGCCAACCACCCCGGTCGAGCATGTGCAGGCGCTCGCCCAGCACGTGCACCGGTACCGCTTCGCGCATGTCTGAACCTCGCCTTGGCGTTTTGTTGATGGCGCACGGCACGCCCGAGTCGGTGGATCAGATGACCGACTACCTCCGCCTGGTCCGCGGCGGACGCGAGCCGTCGGCCGAGCTCGTGAAAGAGATGACGGAGAACTGGGAGGCGATCGGCGGCCGCTCTCCGCTCACCGACATCACCATCGAGCAAGGCAAGGCGCTGAAAACCGAGCTCGCGCGCAACGGTGTCGCTGTTCCTGTGGCTGTGGGCATGCGCAACTGGAAGCCATTCATCGCCGACGCGATGAAAGAGCTGGCCGCCGCAGGCGTGTCCAGGGTGATCGGCATTCCGCTTGCGCCGCAGTTTTCGACGCTGAGCGTGCAGAAATACACTGAAGCCGCGAAGACGGCACTCCCCTCGGGCGTCGAGCTCAACTGCGTGCGGTCGTTTCACGACAACTCGCTGCTCGTCGACGCCTTCGCGGAAAAAGTCCGCGCCGAAAACCCCGGTCCCGACGAGGAAGTGATTTTCACGGCTCACAGTCTGCCGCAGCGTGTCGCCGCCGGCGGCGATCCGTATCCAGACGAAGTCTCGACAACGGCCAAGCTGGTGGCGCAGCGCGCGGGTGTCGAGTCCTATCTGCGCGCCTACCAGAGCGCCGGACGCACGCCGGAGCCATGGCTCGGCCCCGATCTCTCGGAGCTGATTCGCGCGCGCGCGGGCGCGGGCGTCAAGCGCATCCTCGTCGCGCCGATTGGGTTCGTGTGCGACCACACGGAAATCCTCTTCGACATCGACATCCAGGCCACACAGGTTGCGCGCGCCGCCGGCGTCCAGCTGAGGCGGACCCAGTCGTTGAACACCTCACCGACATTTGTTCGCGCGCTCGCTGCGCTGGTTGCCCAGACCGTCGCCACACCGGCTTAAATGTCCGACGAGGTCGATGTGGCTGTGGTGGGCGCCGGGGTATCAGGCCTCGCGGCCGCCTACGAGCTGCGCAAGCGGAAGCGGAGCGTGATCGTTTTCGAGCGCTCCGGCCGTCCGGGAGGAATTATCCAGACCGAACGGGTCGGCGAGTTCGTCATCGACGCCGGCCCCGATGCGCTGCTGGTGCAGAAGTCCGCAGCCGTGACGCTCTGCAACGAGCTGGGACTCGGCGATCGGTTGTTTCCCACGAAGCTCCCGCGTACGGCGTTTGTCCTCCGCGACGGCCGGCTGCATGCCCTGCCCGCCGCATCGATCCTGGGCTTTCCCACACGGCTGAAGCCGCTCGTGAAGAGCGGGCTGTTTTCGCGTCGAGGAAAACTCCGGATGGCGCTCGAGGTGATCATTCCCAAGCGGTCGAAGCGCGAACAGCCGGACGACGAGTCGATTGCCCACTTTGTGCGCCGGCGGTTCGGGCCGGAAGCGGTCACCTACATTGCCGAGCCGCTGCTCGCGGGAATCCATGCGGGCGATGTCGAGCGTCTCTCGATGCGCGCGCTGTTCCCCAGGCTGGTCGAGGCCGAGGCCAGGACCGGCAGCGTGATTCGTGCCTTCCGCGGCGAGCGCAGCCCGCTGAATGCCGATGGCGCGTTCCGATCGTTTCCGGGAGGCATTGGAGAGCTCATCGACGCGTTGATGAAAGCGGTGCCGAAAGAGTCGGTGCGGCTCGGCGCCGCAGTGACGCGCATCGAAGCGGGCACGGAACGGTTCACGTTCACGCTCCACGTCGAGGGCCATCCGCCCGTGTCGGCACGCGCGGTCATTCTCGCCGTGCCGGCCTTTGTCGCGGCAGAGCTGCTCAAACCGATCGACGGCGAGCTCTCGGCGGCCTCCGCGTCGATTCGTTATCTGTCTACAGCGACCGTGGTGTTCGCGTTTCCGCGCGGCGCCGTCAGCCACGACCTTCAAGGTACCGGGTTTGTGGTGCCGCGCGCCGAGGGCATCAGCATTACCGCCGGCGCGTGGATTTCGTCGAAGTGGCCGCAGCGCGCGCCGGAGGGCTACGCGCTGGTCCGGGCATTTCTGGGCGGCGCCCGCGATCCGGACATTCTCTCGAAAAGCGATCAGGAGCTGATCGACGCGGCGCTCGGCGATCTCACGAAGATTCTGGGCATCCACGCGCCTCCGAGCCTGACCCGCGTGTACCGCTGGAAGCAGTCGAGCCCGCAACAAGAGGTCGGCCACAGCGACCTGATGAAAACGATCGACGCGAGGCTCGCGACGCACCCCGGCCTGTTCATCTCGGCCGCCGGTTTTCGCGGCGTGGGCATTCCCGATTGCATCGCGGACGCGCGGGCCGTGGCTGGCCTGGCCGCGACGTTTGTAAGATGATCGGCCATCGGCCATCGGCCATCGTCCATCGTCGATCGTCGATCGTCCATCGTCCTCGACGCCGAGACGCAAAGACGCAGAGAATGTCCTTCGAAGATTTTTCTCGGCGCCTCTGCGTCCCTGCGTCGATGCATTTAGCCCAACGGATCATGAAAATAAAATTGTTCATCGTTGTCGCCGCTCTTTTACTGCCTGGACTCGCACGAGCGCAGGAGGTTCCGCCGCACGTCGCCGCTGTGCTGAAGCAGATCCGCGCGGCGGACAACGACCAGCTCGCCGTATCCGAAGAAGACGGGCGCTTCATGCGACTGATGGTGCTGGCGACAAAAACGAAGCGAGCGCTGGAGATCGGCACCGCCAGCGGCTACAGCGCCATCTGGATCGGGCTGGGCTTGAGGGAAACCGGCGGGCACCTGGTGACGATCGAGTACGACAAGAAGCGAGCGGCAGAGGCCGCCGCCAACATCAAGACGGCGGGCTTGTCGGATATCGTCACCCTCGTTCAGGGCGACGCGCTCGCGGAAATTCCCAAAATCTCCGGCTCGTTTGATTTTGTGTTCTGCGATGCGTGGAAGCGCGACTATCAGAAATACTTCACGCTGGTCTTCCCCGCGCTGAATAAAGGCGGCGTGTTCCTGGCGCACAACGTCATCAACAAGGGCAGCGAGATGGCCGATTTCCTCAAGACGATCCGCACCGACCCCCGCGTGGTGACGTCGATTGTCTCTCCCGGCGCCGAAGGAATGTCGGTGAGCTTCAAAAGATAAGCGTTGTAGAATTGTCGTTCGCGTCGGCGACCGGGTAGCTCAGTGGTAGAGCAGTGCACTTTTAATGCACGGGCCGCGGGTTCAATCCCCGCCCCGGTCACCAAATTCCGCTACGGTTTGGCGGCGGCGGCGAGCATTTCGCGAAGACCTTCCACGAGCATCAGCAGCGAGTAAGGTTTCTGCACCAGGCGTGTGCGGGGACGCAGACGTTCGAGCTCGGCAGATTCCTGCGGCACACCAGAGAAGATAATCACCGGCGTTCCGGCAGGCATCGAAATCACGACGTCGCGCCCCGATCCTCGGGCGAGCCGCAAGTCGACGATCGCAGCCACGGGACGGTGCTGATGAATCGCATCGATGGCGTCATCGGCGGTCTCGGCGGTCACGACCTTGAAATCGTGCATCTGTAGAAACTTTTCCAGGGGGCGGCGGACGCCCTGGTCGTCCTCCACCAACAGTACGAGCGGAAAGGTCTGGCTAGCCACGTCCCCTGTTATCGGAGCAACGGGCCGCAGGCTTCAGACCTGCGCCAATGTGATAAAACGGGCACGTGTTCTCCAGGATTATTCGCCGTACGCACATGTATCTGGCGCTGTTTCTCACGCCGTGGATGGTGGGTTACGCGGCCAGCACTCTCCTGATGAACCACGAAGCCGGACGGCCGGTGGTGTACACGAAAGAAAACGAGCAGCCGTACAGCACGACGTTCGAGCAAGGGACTCCGCCCCGCGTGGCCGCCGAGCAGATCCTGTCGGACCTCGATCTCGAGGGCACGTTCGGCGTGGCCGCGCCGTCACCTGATGGAAAGCTCGTCATCACGCGCCAGGACATCATCGCGCCTCGACGCATCACCTTTTATCCCGGCGAGCGCCGTGTCGAAATCGAACGCGCGAAGAAGGACGCGGTCGGATTTCTTTACCGGTTTCACCGGCGGCGCGGCTACGAGCCGCCGTTCGCCGCGGATCGGGCGATGGCCGTCAGCGTCGATCTGGTGATCGTCGCCATGGTCTTCTGGGCGCTGTCTGGCCTCTGGATGTGGTGGGAAATGCGAGCCACGCGCCCCTGGGGAGTCGCCTGCGCGGTCGCCGGCATCGGCATCTTTGTCGCATTCGCGCTGACGATATGAGTTTTCTGCACGTCGTCCGGCGAACGCACCTCTACCTCGGCTTGTTCCTTCTGCCGTGGGTGATCATGTTCGGCGTCAGCTCGATTCCGCTGAATCACAACAGTCCGGCCGCACCGCCAACGTGGACCAAGGTCGCAGAGCTGCCCTTCACTGCCGCAGTGCCTGTACCTGCGACCGGCAGCCCTGCGGGGGCCCAGCCCGGAAGTTCCGCGGAGCTCCGTGCCCTGGGCAGAGAGATGATGAACGCCGCGCACGTTTCCGGCGGCTTTTACGTGAGCCGCCCGAATCCGCGGCAAGTGAACGTCAATCATCCGAACTTCCTCAGGCCAACCCGAATCTTCTACTACATCGACGAGCAGCGGCTCGTCGCCGAACGGCGCGAGTTCGTGCCGCGGATGTTCGTCACCGGTCTGCATACACGGGGCGGCTACGCGCTGGGCGGATTCTGGGACTGGGTGTGGGCGCTGTTTGTCGACGCGGTATCGATCGGGTTATTGCTCTGGATATTGAGCGGCCTGATCATGTGGTGGAAAATTCCCGGCACCGGACCGCGGCAATGGGGATGGCTCGCCCTCGCCAGCGGTGCCGCTTGCTTTGTGATCATCATGTTGCGCCTGTGAGCGCGGCTCGCAAGCTCGGCGGCTTTGCTCCCTGCACCGCATAGAGCTCTTTACCATCGCCGGACGCAATGAGATCCATGTCCAGCGCCGTTTTCACGTATTGAATCAATTCTGGTGACGCGGTTTTCGTATTGAGCACCAGGTATCGGAATGGCACCGCCGCGACTGCCGTCTCCTCGGTCGCCGGCTCCCCGCTCGACAGCCGCAGCAGATTTCCGACAATCGGCATCGCTTCGTACGCCGACGCCGCACCCGGCGGCATGCGGCCGATGTACCCGCCAACCAGGGGATGCCCGTGCAGCGTGGCGTAGTACAGCGCGCGGCGGTCCTGATCGCCCATGCCGGGCGAGAGCCCGTCGCCAATCCCGAACGGCGCTTCGACGACCGCGCCGTTGTCGTCAATGGACGCGAGATGCTGATAAACGGCGGGACGATCGAGCGCTGTCAGCGGAATCGGCGCGTTCAGATAGTCGACGGCGAGCAGCGCGACGAGCGCCCATTGCGCGGCCGGCGATGCGAAAGCAGAAACCCGACCGCTTTGTTCGCGGCGTTTGCTCAGTCCCGCCAACCGCAGCGCCATCAGCACACCTAAGGCCAGATACACCACCACCATCGCGCGGCCAGGCATGCGCGCATTGTCTACGAGCGGAATGAATCGGGCGAGCGCCTGCGGCAGCGGCAGGCCGAGATCGTGCCCTCCGAAGGTGAGAAATGGGCCGAGCGCGAAGATGGCGAAGACGACCAAGACAAACTTCCAGCGGCGGGCTTCGTCGCTGTCCAGCCAGGCTCCCCTCCCGATGGCCAACACGACCACGGGAACGATTCCCAACCACCCGACCGCTTCGATGCGATTGAGCCCGTGCATGCGGTACAGATGACTCGCCAGGCCGCCCACGATCGGATGGAACGGATTGCCCATCAGCGGCGCGAGCGTATCGATGCCGCGTGGCGCGCTTCTCCAGAAATAGGTCTGCGTCACGTAGCGTCCCGACACGAACACACGGAACGCTTGAATGATGAGCGGCAGACAACACACCGCGAACGTGGCCGCTGTGATCATGAGCGCCTGCGTGCCGCGCCAGAATGCCTCCGCGCCGGGAGCCGCGATGTTCACTCGACTGCGCCACCGGCTCAGCAGCCACACGATCCCGAGCACCCAGAGTGCGACCATCGGATTCTGCAGGCCTCGTACTGATATCTCGACGGAGCCCACTGTGAAGGTCGCCCCGCCCGTAATGAGGATCCACACGATCAAAAAGAGAATCAGCGCGGCGAGCGCCACGATGATCAGGCGCAGCGAGAACCACGCGGCGGGATCAGGCCGCCGCTCAAAATGAATGTGGCAGAAGTTCCACCATGCGAAGGTGTAGGTGATGGCAAAAAGCGAGATGTAAACGACATGGTAATAAGCGCAATAGGCAGAAACTGCCATGCACAGACCGGCGCCAACCGCGGCACCGACGGTGCCGCCGACAAGCGCGCGGCGGAAGAACAGCGCGAACAGCGGAATCACCCACGCGGTAAGCAAATCAAAGTGCCCGAGCAGGTGGGCGGCAATGTACGGCGAGCCGCCGAACGCCACGCCAGCCAGCATCGCCAACCGGCGCTCGCGAGTGAGCTCGAACGCCAGCGCGTACGCACAGACCGCGTTGAGAAACACCGAAACCAGGATGTAGAGATTTTCAGCTACGACAATCGACAGGCTGGAAAGCACCGTGGCCGACAAAAATCCTTGCAGCGCGGTGTTGGGATGGTTCACGAGGTCGACGCCGAAGGGACTGAACAGATAGCTCGAGTGGAAGAATTCGAGCTCTGGCGCGCTCAAGGCCTTGCGCATCCACCACAGATTCCACAGAAAACTGAAGTTGTCGCCTGGAAGCCCTGGAATGTGATCGCGGAGATGAAGTGCGAGCGGCCATGTCCAGATGACAGACATGGCCGCGAACAGCGCGAGTGGCTTCAGATGCCTCACGAACGAGGCGTATTGTAGCGGGTTACGCCGCCCGGCGATCTCCGTGGTGCCGCATGTCGTTCAGGCCGTCCCAGAAGACTTTCACGCCGTCGAGCATCTTCACACCGGCGCTGATGAACGGCTCTTCGCGGAACTTCGGTGCGTCGTAGCATTCCCTGAGCTCGTCCCACACGTGCGATTTGTGCAGGTCCTCGATCTTGTCGTGCCATGTGAAAAATGCCAGCGGCATCTGCGGCACGTGCGCCGCTTTGACCTTCTCGAGCCCGGCGATCAGCTCTTTCCAGAACCCGGCCGCCGCCCAATTCTCCACCGCGAACGCGGCGCCCATCGCCTCGTTGTAATCGTCGCTGCCGTAGAGCCGGAACAGCTCGTCACAGAAATGCAGCGTCGCCGGCGTGCCATGGCGGCGCTTGCCGATGTCGTCGAACGTGAGGCCAATCGACTCGGCAAAATGAAGGATCCACTCGAAATGCGCCGCCTGAAAACGGAATTTCCCGCCGTCGACGGTGCCCTCGGTCGAAACCAGAGCGGGATCCCCTTCGCGATCGGTGTTGACGCCTGCGCCGCTCGCGCGCGCCGCAGGCTCGCTACCGCCTTTCGAGTAAATCACGCCGAGCTCGTTCATCAGAATTTCCTTCGATTCGCGAGCGGCATGCAGGCTGTCGGCGTTGATGGCGCGATTGAGCGCGGCCAGAAGGAACTGATTGGAAAAGACGGAGAACTGCGTCGTGAACTGACGAAGATGCGGCAGCGGCACAGCACCCTTGGCGAACCACGCCGTGTAAGCATTCTGCGTGACGACGGGATGCCCCATGAAGTGCTGTTCGATCGTCTGCTTGAACGCCTCGAAGTCTTTACCCGCCATGTGTACCTCCTTGTGATGGTGGAATCCAGCTGAACGGATACTTTTCGTCTTCGAGCTTCACGGCTTGCCTGGTGAGCTGGAGGGGACGAAACGTGTCGACCATCACGGCCAACTCGTCGGTGCGTGCCTTGCCGATGGAACCTTCGTAGGTGCCTGGATGCGGACCGTGCGGAATCCCATTGGGGTGAACCGTCATGGCCGCCGCCTGGATGCCGCGCCGCGACATGAAATCGCCCTTTACGTAATAAATGATCTCGTCGGAGTCGACGTTCGAGTGGTTGTAGGGCGCCGGGATCGAGAGCGGGTGATAGTCGAACAGACGCGGAACGAACGAACACACGACGAATCCTGGCCCGTCGAATGTCTGATGCACCGGGGGCGGCTGATGCACGCGCCCGGTGATGGGCTCGAAGTCGTCGATGTTGAACGCGAATGGCCAGAGGTGACCGTCCCATCCGACGACGTCGAGCGGATGATGGCGGTAGAGATAATGGCCAATGAAGCCGCGCGCCTTCACGCGAACTTCGAACTCCCCCTCCTCGTCGTGAGCGACGAGTGAATCAGGCGGTCTGATATCCCGCTCGGAGTACGGAGCGCTTTCGAGAAACTGCCCGTATTGATTGACGTAGCGGCGCGGCGGCTCGATGTGGCCGCCCGACGACTCGATCACCAGCATCCGCTGGGCGACATCCTTCTCGGGCAGGATTCGCCAAATCACGCCCGTCGGAATCGTCAGGTAGTCGCCCGGCCCATAG
>Ga0068859_100007249_pt1 | contig 11248 bp, 12 predicted proteins | sample KBSSwiS22_FD_66585 | JGI IMG/M metagenome (GOLD analysis project Ga0068859, IMG submission 66585) | Switchgrass rhizosphere microbial communities from Kellogg Biological Station, Michigan, USA - KBS Switchgrass S2-2 | ecosystem: Host-associated > Plants > Roots > Rhizosphere > Soil ... | reverse complement strand
CGATCCAGGCGGGCTACGAGCGCGCCTTCGGGACGATCCTGGACTCGAACGTGACCACGCTCATCGCGGGCCTTGCCCTGCTCGCGTTCGGCTCGGGCCCGGTGCGCGGCTTCGCGGTGGTCCACGTGCTCGGCATCCTCACCTCGATCTTCAGCGCCGTGTTCGTCTCGCGCGGCCTCGTGAACCTCATCTACGGCGGGCGGCGCAAGGTGCCGAGGCTTTCGATCGGCAACGTCGACTGGCACCGTAACCAGAAAGCGGCGGTGTAGCCATGGAATTCTTCCGCATCCGCCGCACCATCCCCTTCATGCGCCACGCGCTGGTGTTCAACATCACCTCGCTCGTGGTCTTCATCCTGTCGATCGGGTTCCTGGTCTTCAAGGGCCTGCACTTCTCGATCGAGTTCACCGGCGGCACGGTGCTGGAGGTGAGCTATGCGCAGGCGGCCGAGCCGGAAAAGATCCGCGGGGCGCTCGATCGCATCGGCCTCAAGGACGTGTCGGTACAGAACTTCGGCACTTCGCGCGACGTGCTCATCCGCCTGCCGCTGAAGAGCGTCGAGGGCAGCAACCAGAACGTCGAGATGCAGAAGCAGGCCGACGCGGTGATCGCCGCGCTCCGGGCCGAGGACAAGAGCGCGGAGCTGAAGCGCGTGGAGTTCGTGGGCTCGCAGGTCGGCAAGGAGCTCGCGACCGACGGCGGGCTCGCGCTCCTCTTCGTCTGCATCGGCATCGTGATCTACCTGGCGTTCCGCTTCGAGTGGCGCTTCGCGGTGGCCACCATTCTCGCGAACCTGCACGACGTCGTCATCATCCTGGGCTTCTTCGCGTTCTTCCAGTGGGAGTTCTCGCTCCCGGTCCTCGCGGCGGTGCTCGCGGTGTTCGGCTATTCGGTGAACGAGTCGGTGGTGGTCTTCGACCGCGTTCGCGAGAACTTCCGCAAGATGCGCCGCGCCTCGGTCCCGGAGATCATGGACGCGTCGATCACCGGCGTCATCTCGCGCACCATCATCACGCACCTTTGCACGCAGATGATGGTCCTCTCGATCTTCTTCTTCGGCGGGGCGAGCCTGCACTATTTCGCGCTCGCGCTCACGATCGGCATCTGCTTCGGCATCTATTCGTCGGTGCTCGTCGCCTGCCCGCTCGCGATGTACCTCGGCGCCTCGCGCGAGGACTTCGTGAAGCCCGAGAAGAAGATCGAGCCGATGGTGCCGTAGCCTTGGAGTGGCTCGCAGGGCTGCTGCACCTGCTGGCGGGCTTCTTCGACGTCCTCCTGCACCTCGACGTCCACCTCGCCGCGTGGGTCCAGGAATACGGCCTGTGGATCTACGCGATCCTCTTCGCCGTGATCTTCTGCGAGACCGGGCTCGTGGTGACGCCGATCCTGCCGGGGGATTCGCTGCTCTTCGTGGCGGGCGCGATCGCCGCGGTCGGCGACCTCGAGATCCACCTCCTCGTGGGCGTGCTGCTTCTCGCCGCCTTCCTCGGCAACATGGCGAACTACGCGATCGGACGCTGGCTCGGGCGGCGCTTCTTCGTCGATCACCGCTCGCGCTGGCTCAATCCGCAGCATCTCGCGAAGGCCCACGCGTTCTACGAGCGCCATGGCGGCATGGCGGTGGTGATCTCGCGTTTCCTGCCGATCGTGCGCACCTACGTGCCGTTCGTGGCGGGCATGGGGGCGATGGCGCCGGCGCGCTTCACGGCGTTCAACCTCGGGGGAGCGGCGGCGTGGGTGGGGTCGATCTGCTACGCCGGGTTCTTCTTCGGCAACATCCCCTGGATCCGCGGCCATCTCACGCTCATCATCGTCGCCATCGTCGCGGTGAGCATGGCGCCGCTCGCCATCGCGTGGCTGCGCTCGCGCCGCTAGAATCCGCGCATGCTCGAATCCCACGTCTTCGACATCACCCGCGTCATCCAGCTCGCGGTGGCGCCGGTTTTCCTGCTCACGGCGATCGGCACGTTCATCAACGCGCTCGCCGGGCGTCTTGCCCGCGCGATCGACCGCCGGCGCGTCCTCGACGACATCCTGCCGATGCAGGAGGGCGACGTCCGTGACGAGATGCTGAGCGAGCTCGGCATCCTCGCGCGGCGGATCAGGCTCGTGCTGTGGGCCATGGGACTCGCGGTGTTCTCGGCCGTGCTGGTGTGCCTGCTCATCGGCACGGCGTTCATCGGCGCGTTCATCGCGCTCGACCTCTCGCGTCCCGTGGCGCTGCTCTTCGTGGCCGCCGTCCTGGCGCTCACGGGCGGGCTCTTGCTCTTCATGCGCGAGGTGTTCCTCGCCGCCTTGAGCGTCCAGCACCTGGTGCGCGGTCAGCCGCCGCGCGTCGAGCGCAAGTAAGCGACCGCGCAGCCGAAGAAGACGATTGCGAGGAAGAGCTCGACCGCCGCGAGGCGCGCCGCGAGCCCGCCGTCGGTGATCGTTCGCGTGGCGCCTTCGGCCGCATAGAGCCAGATCAGCAGCGAGCTCCACTGGAACGTGTAGCGCCTACCGCGCAGGATGCCGAAGAGCGGCGCGAGCAGCGGCAGGACCTTGAGCACCAGCCACGAGCCGCCGGGCTTGAGCGGCGCGAGCGCGAGCTCCCACGCGAGGCCGAGGAAGATCAGGGCGACGAGCGCGGCGCACGCCCCGAGCCACGCGGCGCGCGCGCGGGATGGAGGGACGCCGTGCATCGCTCGCGATATGATACCGCCCCCATGTCCGCGCGCGTCCGTCTTCGCTCGCTCACCGCACTTCCCGGATTCCTGCGCTTCGTCCTCAGGCGCTGGTCGGAGGACCGTTGCCCGCAGATCGCGGGAAGCCTCACCTACACCACGCTCCTCGCGCTCGTGCCGGTCTTCGCGATCGCGGTCGCGATCCTCTCGTCGGCGCCCTTCTTCGAGCAGGTGATGGTGCAGATCAAGGTGTTCCTGCTGCTCAACCTGCTGCCCGAGCTCGCCTACACGATCATCACGGTGTACATGGAGCAATTCGCGCGCAGCGCGGCGCGCCTCACCACCGTGGGCGTGGCGCTGGTCTTCGTCATGGCGATCGCGCTGATGTTCACGATCGACCGGTCGCTGAACGCGATCTGGCGCGTCGGGCGCTCGCGCCCCTACTGGGTCTCGGTGGTCGGCTACGCCGTGATGCTGGTGATCGGCCCGCTGCTCATCGGCCTGAGCATGTCGCTCACGACGTATCTCGTGACGCTGTCGCTGCGCGTGGCGGGCGCGCCGCCCGAGGCCGGATCGATCATGATCCGCGCGATCCCCGCGGCCATCAGCGCGGCGGCCTTCTTCCTCCTCTACCGGATCGTTCCGCACCGGCACGTGCCGTGGCGCCACGCGCTGATCGGCGGTGTCGTCGCGGCGCTCCTCTTCGAGGTGGCCAAGGAAGCGTTCGCGGCGTATGTGCGCCATGCGCCCGGGTACCACCTGGTGTACGGCACGTTCGCGCTGGTCCCGATCTTTCTCATCTGGGTCTATCTCTCGTGGCTCGTCGTCCTCTTCGGCGCGGAGCTCACCGCCTCGCTCGAGTTCTGGACCTCGGGCCGCTGGCAGCGCGCAGCGACCATCGACGTGCGCTTTCGCGAGGCGGTGCTGGTCGCGCGCCGGCTGGTCGAAGCGCAAGGCGCGGCGCTCGCCTTCGAGCGGCTGCGCCTCGATACGGGCATCCCGAAGCACGAGCTCGCGGAGACGCTCGAGCGGCTCGTCGCCCAGGGGATCGTCGCGCGCGACGGCGAAGGCTTCGCGCTCGCGCAGCCGCCGGAGGCGATCTCGCTCGGCGCGCTCTACGGCGTCGCCGGGCGCGCGGCCGCTAGGAAGGAGTGAACTCGAAGAGCTCGAAGCGCCCGGTGCGCTCGACGAGGCTCGTTGCGCGCACGCACGACACCGCGCCTTCGTCCTGCACCTCGAACTCGCGCAGGTCCGAGAAGGTATTCGGCGACGTGAGCAATGCGGCTCCCGTTTCCCCGGCTTCGTCGAGGATCAACGCCTGCTTCGCTTGCGCGGAGAGCGCCGCGATCGTGGGCTGGATCGACACGATGCGCGCCGCCGATGCGAGGAACTGGATGCCGAATTCGATGCCGCCGTCCTCGAGCAGGGTGAGCCAGCGCACGACACCGATGGTCCAGCGTGCCCGGCCCATGAGCTTCACGCCGACGACCTCGCCCACGCCGACCGGCTGCACCGCCGGGGTCGAGCGCCGCACCTTGAGCCCGCCCGCGCTCTGGTTCACGACGTCCCACTCGTTCACGGGAAAGGCTTTCGACGTTTCGTCGCGCGGGACGGAGATGAGGGGAATCGTGATGCCGCGGCGGATCAGGTCGGCTTCGTCCGGATCCACGCGATGCTCGTGGGAGACGTAATAGCCGACCGCCTTGAGGCCGATGCAGATCGCCACACTCGTCTCCATCGGGTCGCGCCGGTTCGTGCGCTTCGGCGGATCGCCCCAGAGAACGATGAGGCGTTCCATGAGCGGCACGCCCTCGGGCCCCATCGCGCGCGCCGCGGCCGCGGATACGTTCCCGCTCTCGAAGGCCTTCTTGCGTGTGCGCAGCTTCTCCACGAGGGCATTCGCGTCGAGGAGCCGCCAGTTCGGCCCGCCGCGCTCCTCGCTCGCCGATAGCGCGGGCTTGGGCGGCTTGTCCGTGTCGCAGGGCACGAGGAAATGCGCGCTCGGCGGCGTGGCCGGGCGCGACTTCGAGAGCGTGACCGAGACCTTCGCCGCGCGGACCTGCGCGACGATGCGGTCGATCTCGCCGGGAACGAGGCGGTAGGGATCGGTGAGCGCGATGAGCAGCGTCTCGGCATAGAGGTCGTGGATCGTGGCCTTCGCGGCCGCGTCCGCGGCCTCGCCGAGGACGCCTTCGGAATCCGAGTACAGGTAGACCTCGTGCAGCGCCTTCCAGGTGCCGTCGGGCACCGGCGTGTACGACTTGTAGCTCGCGATGAGGATGAGCGCCACGTGCTCGAGGACGCGGTGCAGGAGCAGCGGCAGGTGCTTCTTCGCGCCGAACGCGAGGAGCTTGCCGGTCTTTTCGCCGATCACGATGCGATAGCCGTCGGCGAGCGCGGCGGCGAGCTCGCGCGCGAGCTGCAGCGCTTCGAGCGCACGCGGCGGCAGCGGCGTCGCGCCGCGGGAATAGAGGGAATCGAGCTCGTCGAAGACGGTCTGCGCCACGGGCCGGTAGTTCTGCAGGATCTGCAGGCGGTCGTCGACGTCGATTTTCACGGCGTTCAACGCCACGAGATGCTCGCGCATCTGCCGGCCGGCGATGATCGAATGGGCGAGCGGCAGGGACTCGAGCCACGCCTTCACCTGCTTGGGGCGGATCTCGAGGTCCTTGGGAGGACTCCCGCGCGTCACCGGGATGTGGAGCGAAGCGGTCATGTCGTTGTCTTAAGTTGAGGGCCGCGATCGGTCACGAATGTACTATCGGGTTTTCGCGTGGACAAATTGCAATTGCAAATGCTTCGTTCCGATTCATGGCGCCGCTGGGCCGCGGCGCTCGTTTTTGTGACGTGCTGCACTTCCGCGGCGGCGGCGTTCGTCGTCACCGACACCGTCGGCCACCGCCATGCGCTGGCCGATTACAAGGGACGCTGGGTCGTGGTCAATTACTGGGCGACGTGGTGCGTGCCCTGCATCGAGGAGATTCCAGAGATCGCCGATTTCCAGCGCGCGCATCCCGACGTCGTGGTCCTCGGGATCGCGATCGATGCCGAGGATGTTGCCAGGACCAAGGCATTCGCGAAGAAGGTGGGCCTCACGTATCCGCTCGTGATTTCGGACGACAGCGTGGAGCGGCAGTTCCCGCGCGTGAAAGGGCTGCCGACGACGCGCATCTACGATCCTTCCGGCAAGGTCACCCTGGACAAGCTCGGGCGCGTGACCCGCAAGTCGCTCGAGGAAGTCATAGCGACCACTTCTCCCGCAAGGCCTTGAGCACGCGCGCCGGGTAGTCGCCCTGCCCGAGGCTACCGTTGTAACGCCCAAGGGCGTTCACGACGTTGCCGCGCTCGCGGTCGAGGTAATGCCTGAGGATCGTGCAGCCGTAGCGCAGGTTGGTGCGCTCGTGGAAAAGGTTGTGGCCGGGCTCGCCGATCTGCTCGATCCAGAAGGGCATCACCTGCATCAGGCCTTTCGCGCCGGCGCGCGACACCGCGTACTTGCGGAATTTGCTCTCGACGTCGATCAGCGCGAGCACCAGGTGCGGGTCGAGCCCGGCGCGCATCGCCTCGTAGCGCGCCATCGCGAGGAAGTGGCGAGCGCTTTCCTCGTCGGGAAAGCGGTCCTGGACGCGGCTCGTCATCGCGCGCACCCAGGCGCGGGTGTCCAGGTCCTTCTCGTCGACCGACGAACGCTCGTTCACCGCGCGGGCGAGCGAGGCGCGCACCGAAGCCGACAGCACCTCGTATTGCTGGGCGCCGGCATGCGCTTCGCCCGCCACGGCCGCCGCGGCGAGGACGAGGAGGAGCCCGCGCCTAATGCGCAACGGGCCCCTTGGCGAAGCGCAGCTTCGATTGCGCGTGCGCCGCAGCCTCGGCGAGCGCGACGCGCGTGGCGGCCGGATCGCGCCGCTGCTGGTATTCGACGAGGCCTTCCTTGAGGCCGCGCTCGCCGACGACGATGCGGTGCGGGATGCCTACGAGCTCCTGGTCGGCGAGAAGCACGCCGGGACGCTCGTTGCGATCGTCGAGGAAGACTTCGACGCCCGCGGCCGCGAGCTGCGCGTAGAGCTTCTCCGCGGCCTCGCGCACGGCGTCGCTCTTGTGATAGCCGAGCGGAATGATCGCCACCGTGAAGGGCGCCATCGGATCGGGCCAGATGATGCCGCGCTCGTCATGGTTCTGCTCGATCGCCGCGGCGACGATGCGCGTGACGCCGATGCCGTAGCAGCCCATCTCCATCGGGCGCGCGGCGCCTTTCTCGTCGATGTAGGTGACGCCCATCTTCTCGGTGTAGTTCGTGCGCAGCTGGAAGACGTGGCCGACCTCGATGCCGCGCGCGATCTCGAGCGTGCCTTTTCCATCGGGAGAGGGATCGCCGTCGACCACGTTGCGGATGTCGGCGACCGCCGGCTCGGCGAGGTCGCGCCCGAAGTTGACGCCCGTCAAGTGGAATCCGTCCTCGTTCGCGCCGGTGCAGAAATCGCTCATCGCCGCGACGGTGCGGTCCGCGATGACGGGAATGTCGCGGCCGACCGGCCCGAGGGAGCCGGGCGAAGCCTTGAGGCGCCCGCGGATCTCCGCCTCGGTCGCGAACCGGAAAGGCTTCAATCCCGGCACCTTCGAGGCCTTCACCTCGTTCAGCATGTGGTCGCCGCGCACGAGGAGCATGGACATCTGGTCGTTATTCATGACGACAATCGTCTTCACGGTCTTCTCGATAGGGATGCCGAGAAACGCGGAGACGTCCTCGCACGTGTGCTTGCCGGGCGTCGCGACTTTCTGCATCGGCGCCGAGGGCGCGGCTCGCGGCGCCTTCGGCGCAAGCGCCTCGGCAAGCTCCACGTTCGCGGCGTAATCGGAGCTGCGGCAGATCGCGATCGCATCCTCGCCCGAGCCCGCGAGCACCTGGAACTCGTGCGACCCGGTGCCGCCGATCTCGCCGGTGTCGGCCGCGACCGGGCGGAACTCGAGGCCCAGGCGCGTGAAGATGCGCGTGTACGCGTCGTACATCGCCTGGTAGCTCTTCTTCAGCCCTTCGAAATCGGTGTCGAATGAGTACGCGTCCTTCATCGTGAATTCACGCGCGCGCATCACGCCGAAGCGCGGGCGGATCTCGTCGCGGAACTTGGTCTGGATCTGGTAGAGGTTGAGCGGAAGCTGGCGGTAGCTCTTCACCTCGCGGCGCACCAGGTCGCAGAGCACTTCTTCCGCGGTCGGCGCGTAGCAGAACTCGCGCTCCGCCCGATCCTTGATGCGCAGCATCAGCGGGCCGTAAAGATCCCAGCGCCCGGTTTCCTGCCACAGCTCCGCGGGCTGCACGGGAGGCGCCAGCATCTCGAGCGCGCCGGCGCGGTTCATCTCCTCGCGCACGATGGCCTCCACCTTTCGCACCACGCGCAATCCCAGCGGCATCCACGTGTACAGGCCGCTCGAGAGCTTGCGGATGAGCGCGGCCCGCAGCATGAGCTTGTGGCTCGCGAGTTCGGCCTCCTGGGGCGCTTCCTTGAGGGTCGGGAGGTAGTACTGGGTGGCGCGCATGAACTCTGGGGGCTCCGGCGGGTCGAACTTTTGAATTCGGAAATCAAATCATCAAGTTGCGTGGTCCCATTTTACACGGGGACGCGCGTGTCCCGACGGCTGGCGGGCGCTCGCAAACTGTGAAAAAATGGACTTAACTCAACGGATTGGATGGTGGACGCCATGATCGATCGGGACGGCTATCGCCCGAACGTCGCCATCGTGCTCACGAACCACAAGAACCAGGTCTTCTGGGGCAAGCGCGTCAAGGAGCACGCCTGGCAATTTCCCCAAGGCGGCATCAAGCCGGGGGAGTCTCCCGAGGAAGCGATGTACCGGGAGCTCAACGAAGAAACCGGCCTTGCGCCGCATCACGTCCGCATCCTCGGGCGCACGCGCGACTGGCTGCACTACAACGTGCCGATCCACTGGGTGAAGCGCGAATGGCGCGGCACCTACCGCGGCCAGAAGCAGATCTGGTTCCTGCTGCGCCTCGTCGGCCGCGATTGCGACATCAGCCTGCGCGCGAGCGGCCATCCCGAATTCGACGCGTGGCGCTGGCACGAGTACTGGGTCCCGCTGGAAGCGGTGATCGACTTCAAGCGCGACGTCTATCGTCTCGGGCTCGAGCAGCTCGCCAGTTACCTCGAGGTGGCGCCGCGCACGGTCGTGGGCCTCTCGCCCTACGGACGGCGCCGCCGGCCGAGTCGCGTTCCGCGTTCGGCTCCGACTCCGGTGTCGCCGACGATCGCGACCGTCGCCGACACCGAAGCGTAAGCCCTAGAAACCGCGCAGGGAGCCCGGGATCGTGAGCGCCGCGAGCGCTCCGATCACCACGTGCACGACGATCGCCGCGATCAGAACCACGACGAAGTACGGCACGAGCTTGTCCTCCGGCGTCTTCATGAGGACCGGCATCCCGAGGTACAGCACATAGAGGCTGTACAGCCCGAGCAATCCGAGGATCGAGAGCGCGGGCAGCAGCGAGAAGATTCCCGCGAGCCACGCGGCGGTCATCGCGAACACCGAGAGCTTCAGCGCCTGGATGAAATTCTTCTGGCTGCCGAAGTTCGGCGCGAGCGCATCGACGATGAGCGCGAGCACGTAGACCGAAGCCAGCGAAAGCACGTATCCCACCACCATCATCGCGACACCCGAAGCGATGGGGATGCGGTACTGGCTGAGCACGCCGCCCAGCCCCACGATCGAGAAGCCGATGAATTTCGCGACCGCCGGAATCGCCGCGAGGATCATCGCGTAGTTGACGTAGAGATCCTTGACGGTGTGCGTCTCGCCGTCGATCACCTGCCATTCCTGTTTCGGCTTCATGATCATGTTCTTCGCGCGGTCGACAATGTTCATCTGCCTCTCCCCTGGGCGTTGACGACCGGGTGAGTATAGGCGGACTTGCCTATACGTGCTCTTCGGCGCGGCTCTTCAGAGGACGACGAGATTGTCCCGGTGGATGAGCTCGGGCTCGGCGATATATCCCAGCACCGCTTCGATCTCGGACGTGGGCTTGCGAAGGATGCGCGCCGTGTCGGTCGCGCCGTAGTTGACCAGCCCGCGCGCGATTTCGCGGCCTTCGGGGCCGACGATGCTCACGACTTCGCCGCGCTCGAAGCTGCCGTCGACCGCGGTCGCGCCGATGGCGAGCAGGCTCTTGCCGTCGGCGACGAGCGCCTTCACGGCGCCGGCATCGAGCGTGATGCGCCCGGCCGGCTTGAGGTGATCGGCCAGCCACTGCTTGCGCGCGGCCACGGGGCGCGTCTGCGCGAGGAGCAGCGTGCCGATCGCTTCGCCTTCGAAGAGCCGCGTGAGCAGGCGCGGCTCGCGGCCCCACGCGATCGCGGTGTGCGCGCCGCTTCGCGCCGCGCGCTTCGCCGCCTGCACCTTGGTGAGCATGCCGCCGATTCCGAGGGCGCCGGCGCCGCCGGCCATGCTCTCGAGCGAGGCATCGCCCGCGGCCGCCTGCGTCACGAGCGTCGCATTCGGATCGCGGCGCGGGTCCGCGGAATAAAGGCCCTTTTGATCCGTGAGGATGACGAGCGCGTCGGCCTCGATGAGATTCGTCACCAGCGCGCCCAGCGTGTCGTTGTCGCCGAAGCGGATCTCGTCGACGACCACGGTGTCGTTCTCGTTGATGACCGGGACGACCCCGAGCGCGACCAGGCTCTTCAGCGTGGTGCGCGCATTGAGGTAGCGGCGCCGGTCGCCGAGATCTTCGTGCGTGAGGAGCACTTGCGCCGTGTGCAGCCCGCGCTCCGCGAAGCACGATTCCCACATCTGCACGAGACCCGTCTGGCCGACCGCGGCCGCCGCCTGCAGCTCGTTCACCGCGTGCGGACGCCGCGCCCATCCGAGACGCTTCATTCCCTCGGCGATCGCGCCCGACGAAACGACCAGCACCTCGATGCCGCTCGCGCGCAGCTCGCCGATCTGCAGCGCCCAGTCGGCGATCGCCTCGCGATCGAGCCCCGCGCCGGCATTGGTGAGCAGGCTCGAGCCGATCTTCACGACGACGCGCCTCGCGTCCTTGAGCGGCGTGGTCATTTCTTCTCGATGAGATCCATCACCGCGTACGTGACGTCCTTCGTCCCCTCGCCGTTGATCGACGAGACGACGAACCAGGGCTTCGTCCAGCGCAGGCGCCGCACGAATTCGCGCGCGCGCGCGTCGGCTTCCCTGGCGTCGAGCAGGTCCGCCTTGTTGAAGACGAGCCATCGCGGCTTCCTGAACAGGGCGAGGTCGTATTTCTTGAGCTCGCCCACGATGGCGCGCGCCTCGGCGACGGGATCGACGTCCTCGTCGAACGGCGCGAGGTCGACGAGATGCAGCAGCAGGCTCGTGCGCTGCAGGTGGCGCAGGAATTGGTGGCCCAGGCCGGCGCCCTCGGCCGCGCCCTCGATGAGGCCGGGAATGTCCGCGATCACGAACGAGCGGCTCTCGTCGACGCGCACGACGCCGAGCTGCGGGTGGAGCGTGGTGAACGGATAGTCGGCGACCTTGGGACGCGCCGCCGAGACCGCGCGGATGAACGTCGACTTGCCGGCGTTCGGCATGCCGAGCAG
>Ga0068859_100007248_pt1 | contig 11249 bp, 8 predicted proteins | sample KBSSwiS22_FD_66585 | JGI IMG/M metagenome (GOLD analysis project Ga0068859, IMG submission 66585) | Switchgrass rhizosphere microbial communities from Kellogg Biological Station, Michigan, USA - KBS Switchgrass S2-2 | ecosystem: Host-associated > Plants > Roots > Rhizosphere > Soil ... | reverse complement strand
GGCCCTGGATGTCGCCCGAATCCTATTGGAAAATTATTGGGAAAAGCCACACGAGACGGTCATGCCACCTCGTTTACTTGATGGCAATGAGTTAATGTCTGCGCTGGGAATTGAACCCGGACGCATTGTCGGCCAGCTATTGGAAGCGATCCGAGAAGGACAGGCAACCGGGAAGGTACAAAATCGTGACCAGGCCCTGGCCCTGGCACGCCAGCATTTGAAAGATTTGGAGAATTCGTGAATATAGTTTATTTTGACCTTGAGAGCCAGAAGCTCTTTCAAGATGTCGGCGGACGAGATGCCTCCAAGCTGTTATTAGCTTGTGGGGTAACATGGTCAACCGCACGCAACGATTTTGCCGTCTATTGGGAAAAAGATGCCGCTGCCCTAGTCTCAGAGCTGAAGTCTGCGGACCGGGTCGTTGGTTTTAATATCATTGGGTTTGATTATGAAGTATTAAGACCCTATGCACGGAATGAAAACTTCCGCACATTCCGTTCAACAGATATGCTTCAGGATATTTATCGTACGCTGAACTTTCGGCTCAGCCTTGACTCGATCGCTCGCGCAACCTTGGGAACGACCAAGACGGCAGATGGGCTTCAATCCGTGGAATGGTTTCGAAACGGTGAACTCGAGAAAGTTGCTGAATACTGCAAGTCAGATGTCGATATCACACGTCGTGTGTATGAATTTGGCCGAGACAACGGATTTGTGCACTATTACTCAAAACTCGGCAGCAAATTAAAAGTTCCAGTGAATTGGAAATAGGATTTGGCTCCGCCTGGCACAGCAATATATCTAAATTTATTGAGGAGAGATTTATGGAAAAAATCAACGTGAAGGATGTCCAACTGGCTTATGATCGGCGCGGAAAACAGGGAGGCGCTCCGCTCGTGCTATTGCATGGCTACCCGCTCGACCACCATCTGTGGGATGAGGTCGCACCTTTATTGGAAGATACCTTTGATCTGGTCCTCCCTGATCTACGTGGCTTTGGAGAGTCAACCATTGCCGATTCGTCACCCACCATGGAGGATTACGCAGCAGATATCGCGGCGTTGCTCGACTATCTTAATATTCAAAAAGCCGCGATTGTGGGACACTCCATGGGTGGATATGTCGCCCTGGCTTTTGCAAGGCTTTATCCGGAACGGGTTAGTGGGTTCGGTCTGGTCTCGTCCCAAGTCCTCGCTGACCCACCCGACCGCAAGGAAGGACGCTATAAATCTGCTGCCGATGTAGCGGAAAATGGAATTGCCAGTGTCGTTGCCATAATGACGCCGAAATTTACATCCAATGAAGGGTTACAAATATTTGCCCGGACCTCGATGGAACGGCAACAACCTGCAGCCTATATTGGCGCTCTCAAAGCCATGGCAGAACGCCCGGACTCTACTTCGTTATTATCTTCCTTGAAAGTGCCAGTCGTTGTCATTCACGGGGATGCAGATGCGCTGATTCCTGTTGATCGAGCGCGGGAAGTGAAGGCAGGTTTGCCACAAGCTCGCCTGGTTGAAATCAGCGGTGCAGGTCACATGCCGATGATGGAAGCCAAAGAACAAACCGCAGAAGCCTTGAAACATCTTGCATAATAAAATTCCCATCACGCTAGTATGATGGGAATCTTATTTACAGAAATGGGGCGCCCTTTGGAAAGCTTTTGTGGAGAGTCCCTCGTAAAAGGAGCGTCGTCGAAACAGATCTCTCTTACTTTTAAGAAGCTGACAAGGGTCTACCGAATGAGTCTTTGACAGAGGCGTTTGAATGCACAGAGCCTGATCGATTCACGAGCCGGTTGATATGTGCAATCAGCACGCGGCTGGGTGTGGGCTTGGTCAGGTAATCATCGGCACCGGCATCCAGAACGCTGGCAATCATGGATGGATCGTTCAGAGCGGAAAGAATGATGATGGGTACCTGACTGAACTCACGTACCGCTTTGCAAATCTGCCATCCATCCATATCTGGCATCATCAGGTCGAGAATCACAACATCCGGAGAATTGTCACGGATCGTTGTTAGTCCTTCCGTGCTGTTATTCGTAGCTACCACTTCAAAACCATGAGATCTTAAAAGCAGTGACAGTAAATCGGTGACCGCGCTATCATCGTCTATAACAAGTAGTTGTACTGACATAGTAAATTCCAATCTGCTCCTATTATCATATATAAACGCTTTTCCTGACTTTGCAATAGGCTAACAAATGACTACTCGCACAGTCACTGACAAATGTAAGACCAATATATCACATTTGTCATTACTGTTCGTGGTAAACTTCACATAAATTTTAGATCACATTAACCCCGGAGGTTTCTATGAAAAAATGGGTTTATCTATTCGGAGAGGTTGCCGCTGCTGAAAAATACGCCGGTTCCTGGGAGGGCGTTCGTTCCCTGCTCGGAGGCAAAGGCGCGGGACTCTTTGATATGACGCGTGCGGGAGTACCCGTCCCGCCTGGGTTTACGGTTACAACCGAAGCCTGCAATGAATTTCGCAAGACTGGCAAATTCCCTGCTGGACAATGGGATCAACAGCTCGCTGCGATGAAAAAGGTTGAAAAAGCAACGGGCAAGAAGTTTGGCGATCCAAAGAATCCGCTCCTGGTTTCCTGTCGCTCAGGCGCAAAGTTCTCCATGCCTGGCATGATGAACACTGTCTTGAACATCGGCTTAAACGATGCAGTGGTCGAAGGCTTGACCAAGCTTACCAGCAATCCCCGCTTTGCGTGGGACTCCTACCGCCGTCTTATCGAGATGTTTGGTGAAACCGTCTTCAATCTGGATGACGAAGTCTTCGAACATCCGATGGCTCAATACAAGGAGCAAAAAGGCTACAAGCTCGATACCGAGATGACGGCCGAAGACTGGAAGGAATTGGTCTCCATTTTTAAGGCTGCCTTCAAGAAGAACCTCGGATTCGATTTCCCGCAGGACGTTTACAAACAGCTTGAGCAGGCAACCAAAGCCGTCTTCGAATCATGGATGGGCAAGCGAGCCATCGCCTACCGCAAGAAAGAGGAAATTTCCGATGATCTCGGTACCGCCGTCAACATCGTGACCATGGTCTTCGGAAACATGGGCGATGACTCAGGAACGGGTGTGGCATTCACACGCAACCCGTCCACGGGTGATATGGAAATGATGGGCGAATATCTCATCAATGCCCAGGGTGAAGATGTGGTTGCAGGCATTCGCAATGCTGAACCAATCGTCAACCTTCAAAAAGAAATGCCCAAGGCGTACAAGGAATTCATGCAGATCACCGGCCGCCTGGAGAAGCATTACAAGGATGTGCAGGATGTCGAGTTCACGATCGAACGCGGCAAACTATGGATGCTGCAGACCCGCAATGCGAAGCGCACCGCCAAAGCGGCTGTGAAGATCGCCGTGGATATGGCGAACAAAGGTTTGATCACCCGGGAACAGGCGGTTCAGCGTGTCACGCCCGATAATGTCGATTCACTCCTTCACCCCCAGTTTGATATCGAAGCCATGAACAGCGCCGAAAAGAACGGCACATTCTTTGCCAAGGGCGTGAATGCTTCTCCTGGTGCAGCAGTCGGACAGGTTTACTTCGATGCCGACAAAGCCGAACAGATGGCAAAGGAAGAGAAACAGGACACCATCATGGTGCGCCCGTTCACCAAGCCAGATGATGTGCACGGCATGATTGCCTCGCAGGGTGTGCTTACCAGCGAAGGCGGCGCGACCTCCCATGCAGCAGTCGTAGCACGTCAATTCGGTATTCCGTGTATCGTGGGCGCGTCTGCGATCAAGATCGATCTTGAACGACGCGTGATGACCGTTGGTGAATCAACCGTCAAAGAAGGCGATTGGATTTCGGTGGATGGCACGACCGGCAAGGTGTTCATTGGGAAGATTCCAACAATGGCACCCTCGCTTGAAGAACAAACCGAATTATTGACACTGCTCAAGTGGGCAGATGATATTTCCGCCAAGAAAGATGTGCGTGAGGCGCGGGCGCCGGGCTACCCAACCCGTGGACTTCAAGTTTGGGCAAATGCAGATTATCCAAAAGATGCGCGCCGGGCTCGCTCCTATGGCGCTGTCGGTATCGGTCTCTGCCGCACCGAACACATGTTCTTCGAACCCGAGCGCCTGCCAATCGTTCAGGACATGATCCTTTCCGAAACCAGCCAAGGACGCACCGAAGCGCTCAACAAACTACTCCCCTACCAGCGCAAGGACTTCGATGGTCTCTTCGAAGCAATGGATGGCTATCCTGTTATCATTCGCTTGATCGACCCGCCACTGCATGAGTTCATGCCTGATGAAGAGAAACTTCTCGAAGAAGTGATCACCATGCGTGTGAAGAATGAAAGCGATGGCTTGAAGGATAAAGAAGAATTGCTGGCCGCCATCAAAGGCATGCACGAATCTAACCCGATGATGGGTATGCGCGGCGTGCGTTTGAGCATTTACATGCCTGAGATCGTGGAAATGCAGGTTCGTGCAATCTTCGAAGCCGCAGCAGATTGCACGTTGCGCGGCATCGTCGTCAAACCAGAAGTCATGATCCCGCTGACCGGCACTGTAAAGGAACTTGAGTGGATCCAGCCGAGACTCGAACGGATTGCTTCCGCCGTCATGAAGGAAAAGAACGTCAAGTTTGAATACAAATTTGGCACGATGATCGAGATCCCACGGGCAGCGGTAACCGCCGCGGAAGTGGCAGGACATGCCCAGTTCTTCTCATTCGGGACCAATGATCTTACTCAAATGACCTACGGTTACTCACGGGATGACGCGGAACGCAATTTCCTGATCACTTATCAGGAACAGGGCATTCTGGAAACGAATCCCTTCCAGACCATTGATCGTGGTGGCGTAGGCAAACTTATGGATTGGGCGATCACCGAAGGACGGAAAACCCGCCCCAGTCTTGAGGTAGGCATCTGTGGTGAACACGGGGGCGACCCCAATTCAATTGAATGGTGCCATCTCATCGGCAACAACTATGTCTCCTGCTCACCATTCCGTGTGCCAATTGCACGCCTGGCCGCAGCGCAAGCCGCTTTGAAGCACCGCCCGCAGAAGCAGGCCAGCTTCGTAAAAAGCAAAGCAAATGGTCGAGCTTCGAAGGCAACTCCAAAAATTGCCAAAAAGCCAGCCAAGAGAAAATAACAAACTTAACCACCTGCCCCAAGAAACTTGGGGCAGGTTTTATGTTCCCGCGAAATGGTCGAAGAACAATGAAAAGATGAAGAAATCATTAAGCCATCATAGGGCGTCCGAGATGGCAGGCTTCATAGCTGTCTTAAGTTATGCAGATGTTAAGTGTTTAAAAGTAAAATTTTAACATAAAGGAGGTTACTTTTTGGCAAGTTGACCGTCTTGTAATGAAATAACAACGAACTCCCAAAGATAATTTATAATCGAAATAATGAAAGTGGCATTATAAGACTCTGAAGATTTATCAGTTGTGCCCAGGTTTAATTAGAAGTAGGAAGGATCCTGTATGGGAAAAATTCTTATTGTTGATGATGATCATGGCACGACCAAATTGTTGGAACTTATTCTGGCTAAAGAGGGATATGATGTAGTCTCTGTCAATAATAGTGGCGATACGCTCACCACCGCGCTGCTGTGTGATCCGAATCTGATTCTTTTGGATTTGGTCATGCCCAACCCGGATGGTTTTGAAGTTTGCAGGAATGTGAGGGAAACTTCACAGTTCGCGCGTATCCCTATCGTCTTCTTTACCTCCGTGAGTGACGTGGAAAAGAAAGTTGCAGCATTCGGCATGGGGGCAAGTGACTATATTGTTAAGCCGGTACATCCGCAAGAGCTTAAGGTTAGGATCAAAGCATTAATCGGGAATGGAAATGGAATCCACGGGGGACGAAATGGGTACTCGTAAATCCAGTCTGTTCTTGGTTTGTGCCTTTCTTTTGTTGGATGTTCTGATTCCGAACACTGCTGCCTACGCGGAGAGTCTCAGCTTCGTTGAAATACCATTTGAGGCTTTTCACGATCATAAGCCTCTTGAACTTCAAGGACTGATTAGTAGTCAAACGATCAACATCCCGGTTCCAGAAAGCTGGTTGATTAGCGATGGCAATTGGCTGGAGTTAAAAGTCAGAGCCAGTCCTCTTCTGGATACAGCAAGGTCGTCAATGACGATTTCGCTCAATGGACTGCAGATCAGTTCTACTACTCTTACAAGCATACCGAGAGCCAAGCGTAGGATCCGGATCCCGGCAAGTATGTTCGTACCGGGGAATAATATTTTGACATTCACCGGGACTCTTTATCTGCCTGATGACCCTCAAACAAACTGTCAAAACTGGGATGATCCTTCCCGATGGATAGCAATTGATCCAGGCGGATTTCTGCACATCTCATTTGCAAAGAAAGATGTACAGAGTGATCTGGCCTACTTCCCACAGGGTCTGGTCGAGCCCTTAGAAAAGTACATTCCTGACCAGGCAAAAAAACAAACCTTGATTGTTATGCCTGAACATAGCACCCAGGACGATCTGACTACTCTATCCACGATCTCCTATGAATTGGGCAGTCACACCGGGACCTATTCTGACTGGCATCCAGAAATTGTAAGTGGACGTCAGTTAAGGACAAATATTGTTTCCAATCGAAACATCATTTTTATTGGCACTCTTCCGCATGAATTTCAGGACAAAGTCAGCAACGACAAAGATTACGTCGCCTTATTCCCATCTCCATGGGGTATAGGAAACACAGTCATGATTATCGGGGACAAGAATAGACAGGATGGCTATACCCCAGCATCGGTATTCAGCGACCATGCAAGAAGGATATTGCTTCAGGGTAATCTAGCGTACACAGACCAAACGCCCTTGCCTGAACCCCGACCCTTCCAAAACCATGTTTCGTTTGAAGAACTGGGGTATCTCGATCGCACTGTAAAAGGAATCGGTCAGCAGAGCCTGATTTACAGCCTATATATTCCTTATGACGTTGAGCCTGCTTCTGTGAAGTTAAGTCTGGCGCTGGTCCATTCGCCGGACCTGGATGTTCTCAATTCTTCATTTACAGTGTACTTAAATGGTTTTAGTATCGCCGGCATTCTGCCTACTACACAAGCTTCGACAGGCGAGCCGGTTTCGGTTGGATTGCCCGCGAAACGTTTCCGTCGCGGAATTAACTTCATTCGGGTAGCATTTGATTTACATGTCCCGCATAGCTCCTGTGAGCGGGCATTGGATACGGTCTGGGCGACCGTTTTGAATAGTTCAGCTCTGGAGATGACATACCGAAACCGGATGCCCATTCCATCCTTGAAAAATTTTCCTCTACCCTTCAGCGATTACCCTGGCTTTACTTATGTCATTCCAGATCACTATGATCAAAAGGATCTTGAGCATATCTCACAATTATCGTTCCTGTTGGGCGCGGCTTCGTATCAGCCGAATCGCCCACCTGAAGTCATGACTGCGACGAACTTTGCACAGAAAAAGACAGCTTACCCGAATGTCATTTTGATAGGTCTGTCCCTACAGAATTCCGTGACTCGAAGCGCCAACGATCTGCTACCACAGCCCTTTGTCAAGGACAAAAACTCATTGCAAGATGGATATGGAGTCTATCTTCCTGCTTCTGATACCGAAGCCAGCCTTGGTTTAATGGAGATCATGCCTTCCCCCTGGGTAAAGGGCGGGACCGTTCTGGTGCTCACGGGGAACGATCTACGGGGGCTTGAGTGGACGTGGGATGTGATTCTAAATCCGACCCTGCAAGGGAATTTTTCAGGAAATGTAATGGTGGTTGGCTCGTCCAATCGAAGTGTGTCGTCTGGAGGGCTATCGATATCAGAGAGCCCACAAATCCTTTTTCAACAAATTGCCGATGTCAGTAATATCCCAATCATCGGCCTTCTTTTACAGAAATACGGTCAGACATTTATCACCCCGATCTTGATCGCGGTCGCAGCGGCTCTACTGTTGATTATCGGAATTTCATGGATCATCCGACTCATGGAAACCAGAAGGATATCTACTGTCTACGCAAGAGTGGAGGAAGCCGAAGATGAAGCAAGATAAAACCTCCCAGGGAAGGGCCTACGATCCGACCAACCGCCTCTATCTTACCATCCTGGTTTTCGCAGCAAGTCTACTAGCATCGGCGCTGGTCGTTATTTACAACAATTCTACAAGAAGCGTTGCCATCTTTGTATTCCTGTTATTTTTCGGTTCCGGCATCATGCTGGCCTTGGGATTAGTTCGAGGCGTACTGGTTAGCCTTCTCATGATTACCATCTGGATTTCTCTCAAACAATTGCTCGGAGTCTGGGAGGAATTCAGACTGCTGGATCATATGCTTGAATTGCTCCTGGTAGGGCTGACCTTTATCCTGGGTGGTCGATATCATGACCGGTTACAGGCTTTTTTGAATACCTATCAAGAAAACCAAAACCAGCTAAAACAGTTAGACCTTGAAGACAAAACAGTGGGATTACTCAGGCCATCCATCGGTTATCTCCGCCTCGTGGAAGAAGAAGAGCGTTCAATCCGGTATCGCCGCCCCTTCGCTTTGATCTTAATTATGGTACGGCCAATCGCAGGCTCGGATTGGGACATCCACCAGCGATCGGGATTGATGCGCGCGATTGCGGCAAGCATCAAGGATACAACTCGCGAAACCGATATTCCGTTCCTGGCGAACGATCATCAGATCGCGGTCATCCTGCCGGAAACGGAAACGGACGGAGCGAATAAAGTTATCAACAACATCTTCAATCGAATGACAAAGACGAAATTTATCACCGCCGTCGGTACCTCAATGATGATTCAAACGCGAGTTCAACTTCGATTTGGATTTGCCGCGTTCCTGGGGGAAAGCCACTCAAAAATCAATATGATGGAAGCAGCGGAACGGTCTTTGCAGAGAAGCCTGGAAATTAATAACGATGATTTGTTCCAGAATTTATTTATTGAATGGGAAACCATTGGCGAACTTTCTTTAACCACTCCTTTATTTGAGAAAGCGATTTCATAATGTACGGGATCCTTATCCTGGCTCTGACGCTGCTCGGCGTCACCCTTTCATGGTGGCTGGAGCGACGAGACTACGAGCGGCGACTAAGCAAGCTGAAAATCCGGATCTATGTCAACGGGATTCGGGGTAAATCGACCGTGACCCGTCTCATCGCAGGAGTCTTGCGCGAAGCGGGTATCCAAACCCTTGCCAAAACGACCGGCAGTGCCGCAATGGTCATCTTGCCAAATGGCGAAGAAATTCCCATCCAGCGCCGAAGTTCACCCACGATTATGGAACTCTTCAACATTGCGAAAGCATATCTGGAGAAAGATACTGAAGCCATTGTTTTTGAAACCATGGCGCTCTTCCCGGCCAACCAGGTTGCATCTCAGGAATTGCTGGTAAAAGGAAACATCAATGTCATCACGAATGTCAGGGAAGACCATCAGGATGTGATGGGGGAATCCCTGGAAGAGATCGCAGACACCCTCTCACTTATGATCCCACACGATGGGATTCTGATTACATCCGAAGATCGTCCACATCTCCGAAAGAGATTGGCCAAAAATGCAGATGTGCGGCTGAGCAGTCTGGTCTACGCCGATCCCGCAGGGGTTACTGAACAGGATCTTGCAGGCTTCAACTATCTCTCCTTCAAAGAGAATATTGCCATTGGGTTGGCCATCGCAGACATAGTGGGTATCCCGCGCTCGACTGCCATGCGCGGGATGTGGAATGCTCGCCCTGATGTCGGTGTGGTCAATATCCAAAAAACAGTCTGGAAAATGAAAGAGATCCTTTGGATCCCTCTGTTTGCTGTCAATGACAGGGAGAGCACGATCATCGGTGTGGATGCTCTGCGGCCCTACTACGATCAAAACGCGACCCGCATCGGTATTCTGAATAACCGCTACGATCGCGCAGACCGAGCCATGCGGTTCGCCAATATCGCTGCGAACGATCTGGAATTCGATTATTGGATCACGTTTGGGGCGTATGAAACGCAGGTCACTCAGCATATGATTAAGCAAGGTGTGACGCCCAGCCGAATCATTAACATGGGGTTCAGTGTAAACCCTACGCTGGAGCAGATCTTCGACAAAATTGCCGATCTGATCAAAGGTGAACAAGGTGTATTGATTGGCCTGGTCAATATTCATACTCCTCAGGCTGAACTGTTACTCGAATACTTCCACCATCGTCCTGATGCACCGGTCCATGTTCAAGAGAGTGAAGCATGGAAGCATTACCGTCCGCGTATGGAACAGACCAAAGAAAGATTGATTGGACATTTGGCAGGCAGGAGTTCCCCAAATGTATGATTATTCCATTAGTAATGAGCTGGCAAGACTGACGATTATTCTTGGAATTGTCGTTTCAACAATTATCTACAAACGAACCGGGCTAACCCTTGGGGGCGTAATTGTCTGTGGATATCTGGCGCTTTTTGTCAGCCAGCCTCTTCATATTCTTGTGACCCTGGCAATTGCCTATATCACTTATCAAATTGTCTACAAAGTCCTTCAAAAGCGTTTTATGCTGAATGGTCGAAAATTATTCGAAATCGAAATTTTGGTTGGCCTGGTCTTTCAGGTGCTGTGGATCGTCATCATCAGATTATTTGGAACAGTCAATCTTGACTTGACAATTCTCTATGGCATCGGATTCGTGTTACCCGGCGTCATTGCCCATGATATGGGCCGTCAGGGCGCCAGAAATACGATCGGCTCGATCTTATTGGGTGTTTCGATCGTGGCCTTGATTATCTTTCCTCTCTCAGCAATTGAGGAACTGCTGCCCAATCTTTTCATCCGGACCTCATCCCCGCTGCTTCGGGCGCAACCCTACGTTTATACGTATCCGATCCAGCTCCTGCCGATCGGAATTATTATCAGCGTATTTTTTGATCTTCTGGCGTATTCGAAACTTCAGATGAGGTCAGGCGGCTTTGTCACAGCAGCTTATTTGGCGCTTTTTGCAGCCCGGCCCTTCGATCTGATTTTTGTGATTGTCGCCAGTATTCTTACGTTTATCTTTGTACAGCTTCTCACCGCCAGATTTGTGCTTGCATTTGGACGAACAAAGCTGGGCATGATGATTCTCTCCGGGGTAGTTATTTCCTGGCTCCTGGAAATCGCGATTATCAATATTACACACGGCCGCTTTGTTCCCTGGTCTGGATTCGTCATTATCATGCCTACGATCGCTTCCCTGATCGCCAATGACTTTGCGCGCGAGGGCACTTACTCAACCGTGGTGACCACCTCC
>Ga0068859_100007246_pt1 | contig 11250 bp, 8 predicted proteins | sample KBSSwiS22_FD_66585 | JGI IMG/M metagenome (GOLD analysis project Ga0068859, IMG submission 66585) | Switchgrass rhizosphere microbial communities from Kellogg Biological Station, Michigan, USA - KBS Switchgrass S2-2 | ecosystem: Host-associated > Plants > Roots > Rhizosphere > Soil ... | reverse complement strand
CCCTCGACCTTCTTCTTCTCCATCGACGCCGACTGGTCGCTGTCGATCACGCGCCCCTGCCGCTCCGAGACGCGCGTGAGCAGCATCTCCTGGATGATGGCGGGCAGCGTGTCCGCCTCGCTGTCGATGGCGCCGGTCAGGGGGTAGCAGCCCAGCGTGCGGAACCGCACTTTCCGCATCTGTGGGGTCTCGCCCGGCAGCAGGGGCATGCGGTCGTCGTCCACCATGATCAGCTGGCCATCACGCACGACCACCGGCCGCTCCTTGGCGAAGTACAGCGGGACGATGGGGATCTTCTCGGCGTAGATGTATTGCCAGACGTCGAGCTCGGTCCAGTTGGAGAGCGGGAACACGCGGATGCTCTCCCCCTTGCGCATGCGCGCGTTGTAGAGGCGCCACAGCTCCGGGCGCTGCTGCTTCGGATCCCATCGATGCTGCGCCGAACGGATCGAGAACACGCGCTCCTTCGCCCGCGACTTCTCCTCGTCGCGGCGCGCGCCGCCGAAGGCGGCGTCGAACCCGAACTTGTCGAGCGCCTGCTTGAGCGACACCGTCTTCATGACGTCGGTGTGCACCGCGGACCCGTGGGTGAACGGGTTGATTCCCGCCTTCACGCCCTCTTCGTTGATGTGGACGATGAGGTCGAGCCCCAGGCGGCGGGCCGATTCGTCGCGGAACTCGATCATCTCCCGGAACTTCCACGTCGTGTCGACGTGCATGAACGGGAAGGGCGGCTTCGAGGGGTGGAACGCCTTCATGGCCAGGTGCATCATGACGGCGCTGTCTTTCCCGATCGAATAGAGCATCACCGGCCGCTCACATTCGGCGACCACTTCCCGCATGATGTGGATGCTCTCGGCTTCCAGGCGCTGGAGATGAGTCAGGGAGCTCGGCAAGGGCACAAAGATCCTACAGTAAGATAGCGCCCGCATAAGGGGGACGATCGATGGCGCGACTTACGAGACGGGGATTCGTCAAGGCAACCGGCGCATTGGCCGCGGCACCAGCGCTCGGTGCCCTTCCGCTCCAGGCACAAGGTCCGGCACCGGACATCGGGAATCTGCGCGTCGACAAAGACGTGGTATTCGGCAAGGGTGGCACCAAGGACCTGACGCTCGACGTCTACCATCCCGCCGCCGGCGTGCCGTCGAAACGCATGGCGATCATCCACCTCTTCGGAGGCGGCTTCTTCGTGGGCAACAAGAACGCCGGCTACATCATCAACGACATCAAGCCGCTCGCCGCGAAGGGCTATACGAACATCTCGGCCAACTACCGGCTCCAGCAGGAGAGCCTGTGGCCGGCGCAGATTCACGACACCAAGGCCGCGATCCGCTGGACCCGTGCGAACGCCGACAAGCTGGGCATCGATCCGAACCGGATCGTCATCGCCGGCTACTCCGCCGGCGGCATGCTGTCGCTGCTCGCGGCCGGCACCAACGGGCGGAAGGAGTTCGAGGGCGAGGGCGGCAACGCCAACGTGAGCTCGAACGTCAACGCCTCCATCGGCGTCTACCCGCTGGCGAGCGCGCAGATTGCCACCGGACTCTTCCCGCAAGGGCAGGCCACGCCCGAGGCCATCGCCGCGGCGTCACCCACGACCTACATCTCCAAGGACTTCGCGCCGACCATCTTCGTGCACGGCACGAAGGACGGCACCGTGCCCGTGCAGTCGAGTATCGATTTCTGGACCAAGCTCCAGGCGCTCGGCGTGCCGACGACGATGACGCTGATTCAGGGCGCGGACCACGCCTTCGACAACGCCGCGTTCGACGCCATCGAGGTGATGGCGGCGTCGATCGACCTGTTCCTCGATCGTCTGATCGTCAACCCGAAGCCCTATCCGAGCTTCGGCGGCGGTGGCGGCGGACGCGGGCGCGGAGGCCGTGGCGGCCCGCCCCCGGCGCCCGGCGGTCGCGAGTAGGGGCGAGTCAGGCCAGGAAGGAGCATGGTCGAACTCCTCCACTTCTTCCTGGCCCACCGCGCCGACCTCGTCGAACGCATCCAGGGGCTGCTGAACGCCCAACGAAAACCCGCCGAATATCTGCGGGACGCGCCGCTCCTGTCCCACCAGTTCGAAAACTGCTTCTTCTCGCTCCCCGGCGTCACCCCCACTCAGGCGCGCCTCCTCGACCAGTTGGAGGAGACCCATCGGGCGAGCGGGTTCAGGCCGCGCGATCTGCCAGGCCTCCACAACGGCCTGATCGATCCCGCGGAGATGATGCTCCGCGCGTTTCATCTGTGGCAACAGACCCGCTGGCCGGGTCACAACGGGCGCGTCCGTTACGCCCACACGCTGTTCAACCTGTATCTGCTCCGCTGCCTCGAGCTGTTGTCGATGCGCATCTGGGACGGCGGCGACCGCAGCCCGAGCGAACGGCTCTCGGAGCTGCAGCGTCTGCTCGACCAGCTGTGGAGTTCCTCGCCGCCGGACCAGCCGGTGCTGGTCCGCGACGCACGATGGCTGATTCCGCTGGCCCAGAGCCCGGCGACCGACGACCTCGGCGCCTACTTCACCGTCGCGGAACAGATCGCCGGCAGCCTTTCCGACGAGGACGGGCGCGCGATTGCACGCGCCGGCGTGCGCATGGCGGCCGGCCACCTGCGGTCGCAGATCCGCTACTACTCGGTCAAGAACGCCGTCACGCTCGATGACGCGCGCGTGCTTCGCAACACGCGTGGCTCGAACGCGCTCGATTTCGCGCTCCTGATCCAGGACCTCGTGCCGCTGCTCGACGCGTACACAGACGCCTGCACCAGTGGCGACGCCACAGCCAGGCTCGAACTGGCGGACACCATCTGCCAAGGCGTGTCACCCGATCCGGAGCTGTTCCTGACTCGCGTTGAGCTGCTCGGCGCCTACAGCATGATCGAGCCGCTGTTCGTGACGACGGATGCCGAGGGGAACGCCGTCTACACGCCAATGGGACAGCGCCACGTCCGGCTGTTCGAGCGATATCAGGCGCTCGTCGATCGCGCGGCGGCGTGGCTCCTCGAAGATTGCCCGCACTTCCGGCCGGCGCCCGGCTCCTGGTCTCCGTTCGGGGTTCTCTTCGGATTCTCGACCGATCTCTTGGAGCACATGGCGTTCAGGACGTTGATGCCGGAGACGGAGACACGCTTCGGTCTGGAGGACGTCTTTACCGGCGGCGGCGCCGAGAAGCTGGCCTGGGTGACCGGCTGGCGGAAGCTGCCGCATCTGCCGCCGGACGTGATCAGACAGTTCGACTACCCGCAGCAGTTTGCCGAAGACGTGCACGCGCGGATCGAACGGGCGCTGCGCACGCGCGTGGGCACGGCCGGTCCAGCGGTTCGGACCGGGCGCCTCGTCGTCCTGCCCGAACACGTGCCACAGGGACCAGAGGCGATCAGGGCCGAGTCGCATGGCGACGCGCAGCTCCTGAGCGACCGGCGAGAAGGGCGATCCCTTTTGAGCTACAGAACGCCGGCCGGAGGGGTGGCGCTCAGCAAGGCGATCCTCACCGACGTTCTGGGGGCAGGACGCGATGCGCACATCGCCGGCCTGCCCCCCGACGCCGCGAGCGTCTTGAGACTGCTCTGTCCGGGCCTGGTGTGATCAGCCGACGGGCACGGCCTGTTTCGACCGCCGCGCGGCTTCGATCTTGGCGATGTCGATCTTCTTCATCGTCATCATCGCCTCCATCGCACGCTTGGCGGCGGCGGTGTCTGGATCGGTGATCGCCTCGATCAGCGCACGCGGGGCGATCTGCCAGCTCACGCCGAACTTGTCCTTGCACCAGCCGCACATGCTCTCCTGACCGCCGCCGCTCACGATCGCCTTCCAATAGCGGTCGGTTTCCTCCTGATTGTCGGTGTAGACCTGGAACGAGACCGCCTCATCGAAGGTGAACTCGGGCCCGCCGTTCAGTCCGACGAACGGCTGCCCGAGCACCGTGAACTCGACCGTGAGCACGTCTCCAGCCTTGCCGTTCGGATAGTCGCTGGGCGACTTGTGCACGGCTGTCACGTGGCTGTACGGAAACGTCTTCTCGTAGAACCGCGCGGCCTCCTCGGCGTTCTTGTTGAACCACAAACAGGTGGCCATCCGGATCGTGTCTTTCTTGTCGCTCATGCTTCTCTCCCGCCGCTGAGAGGACGCAACATCCGGGCCACTGTATGAAAAGGAAACTGGGCGGCTCAGCGACGGCGCGCAGGTTACCCTTGGGGGGCGCGTCGTTTGGCACGTTCCCGGCGTTCGTCTTCAAGGGTCTGGTTGCGCTGCGCGGCCGCGGGTAGCAGTTCCGAGCCGTCCGCCTTCACGATCTTCTGAAACGCGAGACGCGGTCCCGGCGCATGCGTGGGGTTTCCCGTGACGGTGAGCTTCTCCCCGCTCTTGATCGAGTTCGCGGTCCAGCCGATTTCCGACAGGTTCAACCGGCCGGCGAATTCAACCACCCAGGTCACGACCGTGCCGCTGTCGTCCGTCACGTCGAGCGACATCAGCGCGTGCGGGTTGACAAACCGGAACTGCGTCACGACCCCGGTGACGGTGACCGAGCGCTTGTCGTCGTAGACGGCGGAGAACGAGTGATGGGCGCGCGCGCGCTGGGCCACGACGGCAAGCATCAGGACGATCGACAGTGTCAGCCGCGCGTTCATCGGCCGGCTCCTTTCTTCACTGCCGCCGGAGGCTCGCAGGCGTCGTAGGCCCCGATCTGCGACGTCGGCGACCACGACCAGATCTTCTTCGCCACCAGCGGCGCCCGGAGGCTCCACGGATCCTCGATCGTCGCCACCAGGTTCAGCGTCTTCCCGTCGGCGCCGCGCGTGAATCGCTCGGTCACTTTCACCTGCTCGCTGTGCTTCGCATTCCATCCGGCCTGGTTGGCCGACACGCCAGACGTCTCGACGACCAGCGTGGCGCCGTCCCAACGGCCCACCGAATAACCAAGCCGCGTGGCGGGCCCCGCCGGCCGCGGACGTCCGTCCATGTGCACGATCCGCTTCGCGTCCCACTCGCCGTAGTGCAGCTCGATCTGATCGCGGCCACGAGCGCGAATCTCGAGCTGGTGAGGCGCGAACATCTGCCTGACGAGCCCCCAGGGCTCGCATCGGAGCAGCCCTGGATCGTCCGCGGGATCGAGCGGATAGGTTTCCTTGGCTGCCGGCGTCAGCAGGCCTTCGATGTAGACGCGCTGCCTGGCCGAGGCGTCGGACGAGAGCGCGCTCAGCGGCTTGCTGTCGTTGGCGGGATCGTCGATCAACTCATTCAGACGGTCGAGCAGCACGTCCGTGCAGTAGAACGCGCACGACGTCCCGGCGATGGTGCGCGGCGGATTGCTCCACATGCCTTCGAGCGTTTGGAGCGGAGACTGCGCCACACCGGCCGCGGGCGTGGCCGCGAGGATGACCAGAACAAGGAGCCGGCGTCGCACGAGCACCCCCTCCGTTGAGCGGGCCGAGGCTCAACCGCGGGAGAGTATACCGAGCCCGCCATAAGAAGGTGTTCGGCCATCGGGCAGGTGTCGTTCTCTAGACATGGAGTGCACGAACACATGCCTACAGTTTCAAACGTTCAGCTTCAGATTCAGAAGACGCCATTGCAGCAGGCCCCGACCGCGGCCAGGAAAGTCACGGTCACCTATCAGCTCGGATTCACGCAGCCGGAGATCGACGCGCGAGCCAGCTTCCAGGTTCGCGTGAGCCTGCTGTCGTTCGACAACAACACGCTGCCGGTGACGACGTTCGGCGTGACCGCGGCGCCAGGTGTCGTCTCGCGCACCGAGACGCACACCTTCCAACGCCGTCAGCTCGACGAAGAGCCCGACTTCGAGATCATCGTCGACTCGCAGGGACACCCGCATCGCGTCGCCACCGAGATGCCCGACGCGTGGCGGGCGCGGGTGATGGCGACCTACGTTCCCGAGCCGGTCTTTGGCAACGCCACGAGCGTGTCTGCCTCGGTGAACGGCAGCTGGGGGACGCTCGGCGACGATTAGTGCGGAACTGGGGCCCGGCCCCGGGCCCCAGATTCAGCTAGAAGCTCCAGCGAGCACCCAGGCGCACGATGCGCGGGTTCACGGTCGTCAGCACGTTGCCGAAGCTGGCGCCCGTCTGGGTGTTCACGCTCAGGATGGCTCCCGAGTTCGTCAGATTGAAGACGTCGAAGAGCCCTTCGAGCTTGCCCTTCCCGACGGACAGGCTCTTCGAGAACCGGAGATCGACGAGACGCACCGTTGGGTAGAAGAACGTGCCGATCGGCTCCACGGTCAGGTTCACCGTGCCCTGCGTGAGCCCGGTCGTGTTGAGCGTGCGGCCGTAGGGCTCGCCCTTGTTCAATCGGACCGACGCCGACGACGAAATCCCCCACGGGAGCTCGTAGCTGCCCAGAAACTTGTACTGCCAGTGCCAGTAGTCCTGGCGGTTGTTGTAGGTGAGGCGGTTCGGGTCCTGCGGCACGCCGAAGTTTCCCGTGTCGGTGGCAACGTCCTGCGAGATGGCCGACGCGAAGCCCCACGTGTCGTAGTGGCTCACGTCCAGGCCCGTGAGGATCTGCGACTTGCCCGTGAGGCGCTTCACGACCTCCACGTTGTAGGTGGCGTAATCAGCGGTGAAGAGCGGGTCGTTGGTCAGCAGGTCCGCGCGCTGGCCCACGTAGGCGCGATCGAGACTGTAGAGCGTGAGCACGCGGTCGTCGGCGGTGGACACGCTGTCGCGGCCGCGATCGGTGAAGGCCACCGGAACGTTGTAGGCGGCGAACGGGATGGCGGTGTTCTGCAGCTTCATGCGGTCCCGTTCGAGCTTGCGCACGTAGTTGAAGCGCACCGTCGTATCCGACGCCACCTGCTGATCGACGCCCACGACGAACTCGTCCGTGTAGGGCAGATGGAGGTCGGGGTCCAGACGGCGGTTGGCGCCGCCGGTCGTCGAGAGCAGGTTCGCCGGGTTGGGCACGAAGGGCAACGTGCCGTCCCACCGGTACCGCTTCGTCGTCTTCGCCATCGGGTTGAAGAAGCCGGCCAGCATCGAGTTGGCGTTGGTCATCGTGCCGGCGTTGTACGAGTAGCGCCCGTAGGCCAGCTTGATGGCCGTCTTGCCGGTGCCGAACACGTCGTAGACGCCCGAGATCCGCGGCACGAAGCCGTTCAACCGGTGCGACTCGAACGCCGGGTAGGTCACCACGTCCTGATACGGGCCGGCACCCGTCTTTCCCTGTTCGTCGTAGTACGGCTTGAACGAATCCAGACGCACGCCGCCGCTGAACGAGAAGCGGCCGAGGCTCCAGGTGTCGTTGACGAACGCCCACTGATGGGTGACGTCGTTCTCGAACGAGAAGGGCGTGTCGTAGGTCTCGATCTCGGCCGGCGTGACGAAACCGCCGCGCCAGAACGTGCGGATGTTGTCTTTCGGCGACAGGAAGAAGTACGGCGCCCCCTCGAACAGATACCCATAGCCGACTTTGACGCTGTGATCGCCGCTCCGCGTCCCGGTGGCGGTCAACGAGTACACCCCCGAGATGTTCATGTGGTGGCTGCGGTCGATGAACGGCGCGTTGCGGCTGCCCCGGATCTGCTGCGTGTCGAGATCCATACGCGAGATCTCGTCGGCGCCGGGCCGCGTCCACCAGCGCCAGCCGAACTCGCCCCACTTGACGTCGAGCGTCGAGCGGTTCGAGAGCACCGAGAGCAGCGTCGCGCCCTGAATCCAGTAGGGGAAGTCGGTGAGCGAGGTCGAGGCCGAGTCCTGGAACGCCGAGGCGCCGGAGTTGGGCAGCGACTTGCTGTTGTATTGCGCGGAGTACACGAGGCTGTGGCTGTCGGTGAGGCGGTAGTTCAACTTCACCGCGTGGTTGCGCAGGGTCGTGAACACGGGCTCGGGCTGCCCCGTTTGCGTGTTGTAGTACCCGGGCGTCCAGTTGTCGGAGTTCAGATTGCGGAAGCCGTAGAACCACGAGAACCGGTCGCGCATGATCGGGCCGCTCAGATCGCCGTGCACGGACTGATAGCGGGCCACCGCGCTGGTGTTGGTCACGCCCTTCTGCTGCAATTCCGTCGAGAGATTCGAGCTCTGAAGGTCCAGCGGCTCCCGGTCGTAGAAGAACAGGCCGTGCACCTTGTTGCCGCCGCTCTTGACGATGAAGTTGTTGACGGAGCCGCCGACGGGCGCGTCGGCGCCCTTGCTCGCGCCGGCCACCTGCACTTCCTGGTAGACGTCCGGGTCTTCGTACTGGAGCGACGCCATGATGGCGCCCTCGATGACGTTCCACTGCGACGTGCTGCCGAAGGCGCGGAACTGCGCGCGCAGCCCGGCACGGCTCCCGCCGACGTCGGGCGCCGTGACCTGCACGCCGGGCGTGATGGCGAGCACCGAGAACACGTCGTGCCCGGTGGGGAGCACGTTCGTGAGCTCCTGCGAAAAGTTCGTGGCCACGACGGCGTTGGTCGTGTCGACGATGGGCGAATCGCCGACCACAGTGACGGTCTCGGCCACCGACGCCACACCCATCATGATGTTCAGATTCGAGGTGAAGCCCGGTGTGAGCGTGACACCTTCACGGACGACGGTGCCGAAGCCTTGCAGCGAGAACCGGACGGTGTAGGTGCCCGGCGGAAGGAGACTGAAGCGGTAGTTGCCCTGCTCGTCGCTCACCACGGAGCGTCCGCCGAGCACGGCGGCGCTGGCGAGCGTGACATCGACCCCTGGGAGTGCCGCCCCCGATGGATCGGCAACTTTTCCGGCAATCACCGCGTCCTGGGCCCAACCGACTGCGGCTGCGGACAACACGAAAGACACCGACACCGCGACCTGCCTGATCCATCTCATGACCGCCTCCACAAGACTGCCGACTTCTGGACGGGCGCCACACGCGAGCGACGAGGCGAGCCCGTTCCGGATTTCTCCGGAACGGGTTGTGAGCGGGCGATTGACGGGCCGCCTGAAGGCGGCCCCTACACGCGACTAGTGGCGAAGCTGGTTCGTGATCGCCTCGCTTTCGTAGATCTCGCAGTGGGCGCGTTCCGCGATGATGCCGGCGTCGGCTCCACCACCAAAACCACCACCACCACCAACACCCGCGAGACGCAGGATGCGCGTCGGCATCACGTACGGCTCGACGAACGACTCGGGATCCTCGATGGTGATGTCGTACTTGAGCTCATTGCCACTACGCGTGAACTTTTCGATGATGTGCATGTCGCCGGAGTGGAAGAGGCCGCCGCGTCCCAACCACGTCGTATCGACGAAATTGATCGAATCGAGCACCAGCGTGTCGCCCTCCCAGTGCCCCACGGTGTAGCCGTAGTAGGTCGCCTCGATCTTCTTCGGATCGTGCTTGCGGCCGTCGGTCGGAATCACGCGGAATTCGCGGTTGCCGCCGCCGTAGTCGCTCGTCGTGTACAGCATCGTGATGTCGTTCACGGTCTGGTAAATGCGGCGCGGCGTGAGCGACCGCGGCAGCCCCATCGGCTGGCACGTCATGATCGGGTCGTACTTGTTCGTCCACTGGTCGAGTTCCTGGACTTTGTCCCAGAACTCGGGCTTGTAGATCGGGTGCCCGTACACGCCAAACCGTGAGGGCGAGATCCACTCGTAATCCACCCAGAAGTTGTCCTGCGCGATCTTGCAGTCCTTCTGCGTGGGGCCGCACCGGCGGGCACCGCCGCCCGTAATGGGATTGAAGCCGCCGCCCCATACACCCGTCAGGTCCGGTTTCCCGTTGGCCAACCGCGGCGTCTGTGCGTTTGCAGCCTCGGGGCTTGCGGGCTGCGTTGGGAGCGTCCAGTTCGGCGGCTGGTGCGTGGGCTTGATCGCCGCCTTGATGCTGGCCGGCACCGGCACCACAACATACATCTGCCCTGTTTCCGTCAGCGTCGTCGTAATGTCGCGGACGACGGCGCCGTTCTTCTTTTCAATCATGCGGCCGGCGTACAACGCCTCGGCGGGATTGAGCGGGTTGTTCCAGTCCTTGTAGTCGCTGTAGGTGAACTCGAAGGTGTCCTTGCCGTTCTTCACCACGACGATCTCGGGCATGAACTTGGCGTCGAGCGTGGTGGTGGCGGTGGCCGTGGGAACGCCCGGGATCGGGTACGTCAACACCGCCTTGTTGTTGACCCACGCCACCGACGTCTTCCCGATCGTCGCGACGTCAGCGGCCAGCTGCTGCGGTCTGGGCGTCATGGGCGGTTTGGCCGGATCGGGCGCAGCACCAAAGAACGCGGCCTTGTAGGCACCCTGCGGGCCCGACCACAACCGAATCATGCGATCTTCGATCGTGGCCGGCATCGGCGTGGCCTTGCCCTTGCCCGGCACGAGCTCGGCACCCTGAATGTCTTCGTTCCAGGCGTAGCCGCCGCTCACGACTTCAATCGTGTTGCAGCTCCCGCCGCCGGGCCGGGTGCCCGTGATCCGGATCCGCTCACCCGACGACTGATAACTGATGTCGCTGCGGTACAACGACACGTTGCAGGGCTGCCCGCCGATCTGCATCGTGCCCTTGCCCTGATAATCGAGCGACGTCGTGATGTCGTATTCCTGGTCGCTCCGGAGCGAGCCGGTGTACCAGCCCCAATTGAACATGACGGACTTGAGGTCCTTCGCGCCCGGCGCTGGGTTGAAGTATTGCGGACCTCCGCGTCCACGTCCGCGGCCCTGGCCGTCGGGAGCCTGCCCCGCTGGCCCTGGCCCAGCGCCTTGCGGCGCTTGCGCACTCGCCATGGGCGGCGCACCGATGGTCAGTGCGGCCGCGAACGCGACGCTTGTCCAAATGAGATTTCGTCGGAACGTCATGATGATTCCCTCTGTCTAGTCGGCTTCCTACTTCGCGATGTGGTCCGTGGACTTTTCGTTCTCGTTGCAGATGAACTCGATCATTTCGGAGTCGACCATCAGCCGCTGGTTGACCCGCACGGTGAAGGGCTTCGTATACGCCTTCTTGTCGTCGATCGTCACGTCGATCTCGAGCGTGCCGAAGGTCGGACGGCGGAAGCGCTCGGTCATCTTGAGCGCGTCGGTGTAGGGGCTGCCGTTGACGTCGAGCCAGCCAGCGCGCTCCTCGCCGTTGAAGTTGGTCGTCTCGACCACCAGCGTGTCGCCCTCGTACCAGCCGCGCGAGTAGCCGAACCACCACGGCGTCGGGTCGTTGCCCGGCGCCGGCCGGCCATCCGTATAGATGTAGCGCAGCCCGTAGTTCGACTCGTAGGTGATGAGCATCAGGTTCTTGGTCTGGACGATCTGCCGCGGCTGCGGGTGGTTGTGGTACTGCATCAGGCCGATCGGCAGGCACCACACGTC
>Ga0068859_100007243_pt1 | contig 11252 bp, 7 predicted proteins | sample KBSSwiS22_FD_66585 | JGI IMG/M metagenome (GOLD analysis project Ga0068859, IMG submission 66585) | Switchgrass rhizosphere microbial communities from Kellogg Biological Station, Michigan, USA - KBS Switchgrass S2-2 | ecosystem: Host-associated > Plants > Roots > Rhizosphere > Soil ... | reverse complement strand
ACGTTTTAGCCGTCGTGCACGAAGAATTTCAACGGTGGTTCGACCCCGAGATGGCAGGCCCGAGGGAGAAGTACTCGACTATCGCCAATGATGTGTGGACTGTCTGGCAGAAATCAGCAATCGCCGGCGGGACATAACAATTATTGGACGCCGCGGCGGAACCGCACTCTCACCTGTTCGGTCAGTCAACTATTTTGAGCCTCAATTGTCTATCATCGCTTGCCGCGACAGCCAGGTAATCGAAATGCGCCGATGCGGCTTGAGTAGTTTGCAGCGCCTTTCTTGAGATAGTCACCAACATACCAAATAGTACAGTCATCACTCGGGTCGATGGCGGTCTGTGTATAGTCCTCCCAGCGCATGGCATCCTGAGTCGCTTCGCCTTCCGCCAGGACAACCTCGCGCAACGTTAACTGGCCTGGTGGATCGTGCGACAGCCGGCCGGTGAAACGCTGACCGGCGAAGTTAGGCGCACCACCAAATGAGTAGCCGATACCGATGTTGCCAAAACGATCCATCGCAGGGCTGGCCATCCAGCGATAGAATTTGTCCGGCGCGTAAGTACCTTGTTGATAAAGTTTCGGATGGCGGTTCTGATCGAGGCGGAATTCGTACCAGCGAACGCCTCCGCCTCCCGCGTTCGTATTGACCGATTGGACCGCAAGTAAACACTCCTGCTCATTCACCTTCCGATAGATCACTCGCGCCATGATCTTGTCGCCCTGGGCATCCAATCTTCTATCTGAGCCGGGTTGTGGCACACAGTTCGTCAATTGCCCGCCGCACAGATATTGGTAAGGTGCGACTGCGATCTTTATTGGGCCAATCAGTTTTGTGTTGGCTGGGATTTTCCAGTCCACATGGAAGTTCCAGACATAGACGCCGTCGTCTTCGAGAACTTTTTTCAACTGAGTGCCGCCCGCCGCTAACATGATGTTGGGCGCACCACGAGGAGGCAATGCAAAGCCATCGAGGTCTGCATTATTTAAAAAGTTAACCCCACCGATGATGATGCACTGCTCGGTCGCAGGCAGACCTCTCAGCATCTTTTCACGTTCGACGACGCACGCATGTTTCTGGATCACTTCATCGCCGGTGCTCGTCGGCACGTAATAACCGTCGGGCCAAACTGCGGGCCGAGGATAATCCGGAAAGAGCGGTCGCAGAAACTCGTAGCGATAATATTCGCCAAGTGGATCTTCAGTGGTGCTCACTGCATAGCAAATCGAGAAAGGTCCCTCGCCTTGTATTGCCGGAGCCGCGCGATTGGGGTTTATGGTTGGATTGGGAACGGGCGGAGGCACCAGCTTAAATGGCGGGCCCGGCTGGTTCGGCCGTCCCGCTGGACTCAATTGCGCCAGATCACCAGACTTCCATACAGGCGGTTGATCAGGGCGGACTGGACCACGCGCAAAGATCGGCATCACGATCAGCCAACGGCGAGCCAGCTGATCGTAGCGAACGACGGCATCCCCATTGTTGCGTGCTTCGCATTGGCCTCCAAATCCTGCAAACACTGCATTGGTTACAACTGGGCCATACAGGATCTTCCCCGTTACAGCAAACCGTTTACCTTTCTTCGTAAAGACTGCCATGCGCGAGTTCACGATTTGTACAATGTGATCGGGCCCAACGGCTATTGTATTGTCCGAAGGGTTACGAAGGTTTGCCTTGCCTTGAGGGCCTTCAAAGCCGAAGCCGAGACCGTCGAAACTCTCCACTAGTTCGGCTGCTGAACGTGTTCCTGGCGATCTCTGTTCGACGGCTATGCCGCCAGCCGGTATCGGTTGCGATGGACCACTTCGATTATCATTGCTCGCCCCGTCCTGGCTTCGACAGATTGGAACAAAGACCAGATCGCACGCCGTGATCGAGATGATCAAGGCGATGATCGTGTGTGACCTTTTCCTTCGTGTCATGATTTTGGTCAGTCGCTTTGGATGTGGGCCCATGTGGAGTGAAGGTATGACTTCGCGATAACTACCATTCAGCGTAGTTCGGCATCCTCCTTGCCCCGATTATTAGCATGAAAAAGCTGGTCATCTTACTATTCATATTTGTTGCCGCCAATCCTCACGCAATGTTTGCCCAGAAAGACTCCAGTGAGCACAACAAACAGCGACGCGCTGGACAGGTTGCTGATCGCTTCGTTAACCGGTTTCGAGCAACCCTTGATTTTGGGATGGCCTGGAAAGCATTTCGCTTGTCGGATCCATCCTGCACCCATCGGGCCAACGGAATCCTTACTCAATCGGATTACGATCGATTGAAGTTGAATAGCCGAACAATTGAAAAGCTGTATATTGCAACGATGAGCTATTACTATCTGATGTCCGTTCACGATCTCAGCCTCGCCGATCTTAATTCACAATCCGATTCCGATGATTCTTTAACGCCGAACGAAGTAAAGATTATCCTGAAAAGATCAAAGTTCTTTCAGAATGATGATCGTAAGCCACAGAATGCCAGGGAAGTTGGCGAACTAATCAGTACCTTCGATCAATTGTCGGCGCTCTACCGAAAGAACATGCGTGCCGCAGCAATGAAAACGCCAGCATGGCGAGCAAATCAAAAATATCTCATTGCTGGAAGTGGTATGGATCACGTAGGCGTTCAAAATGGGGCGGAAACGTTTTGTATTCCAGAGAAGAACAAGGTCTATATTGTTGACCGTGGGTTATTCTATTTTTACGTGGTGGAAGAAGGACGTAAGATGAAAGTTGCTGGTCTCGGCATTGATTAGTCAGGAACCGATGGAAGCAGAACCATTCGGCAACTCAGTCAGACCTTAGCAAACTGCGATCTTGAGAATAATCAGGCTTACAGTCGGGAAAGCCACTTCTCGTACCGCTCCCTGGTTTTAGTTAGCCAGGTTCGATAGAGATCCACATTTAAGGTTTGAGCTCCCTCGTTCTCTAGCGTGTGAATTTCTTTTATCAGAGTGCTCTTGATCGTCGTAGCGGTGACCTCCATCGTTGCCTTAATCTCGCTGCGTCTCGCATCGCTCGCCCGCGGAAACTCCGCCGTGAGGGCCTGGACCATCTGAGGATCGGCATCGCTCGAGACCAATGACACCTGAGATTCAAGATTTCTGAGTGCTTCTATCACGTCGGTATTGGAAGAATTCAGAGCGCTTTCTAACAGTGGAATGAGTCTTGGTAACACCATCTTTTCGCCGGCCCGATAGCCCCTCACGGCTGCGGCCGTTTCCGCGTCACCCTCATAGGTGCCGTCATCGAACACGGCGGCCTTTATTTGTATTTGCTGATCGGACGGCGAAGTGGGCGCGTATCCGTCAGCGGTTGGCTGAGCTCGGTTCGGCGCCGCGACGGTGAGCCAATATTCCTTACCTGCTGCAATGAGTGGTTGTCCATCGATCCCGCGCGGCTTCGAAGTTATTTGGACTTTGCCACCAGCTACGACATCGACTCCAAGTCCAACAATATTCTTATTCGATTGATTGCGTAAGATGATCCTGTATGACGGAAGTGTCGTTTCTTTCGCCATCGAGTTAATAACTACGACGGATTCGACATGCTTTAAAACTACAGGAGGCACGGGCGGTATGTTGGGATTAACGCGGACCAGTTTGATTTGAAAAGGCTCGATTCCGAATCGCTTTAAATCGTCGATGCTGATTTTCTCAGTTTCTCGAATCACGTAGGTGCCAACACGCTGCTCGTTCTCCAAAGCCTTGCTGCCTGAAAGTGTCGACACGGTGACCGATACAGCATCTCCTTCGACCCGAGAAATAACTCGTACGGCCTCTATTTGCTGAGCTCCTGCTGGCGGCTGCCACGACGCGATACGAGCAAACAAAGCGTACCATGCGCCACTCGGTTTGGAATCTGGGCCGGGAACAGTTAGATACGCAGGATTTCGGCCCGGATAATAGGTAACCTCTAACGCTAGTCGTGTCGGAGGCGATACGTCCTGCTGAGCGAACGCTCTCGCTGCAGGAACTGTGAGGCCAATCGTAAGAAGAATAAACAAGCCGAACAATCGGATTACTGGCATATCGTCTCCTGGTTCGAAAAGCATAGACCTGAAAAGGATTTGTCGCGACTGCGATTGTAGTTGAGAATGTCGCGCCTGTCCCGCTATCCGCGGTCAGCGGCGAACGTTGCAGTGTCTTAGTTTGATCTTCTTCTCTGTGCCCTCTGTGTCTCTCTGGTTAAGTATGGTTGGCAAGCTCTCACCACAGAGGCACAGAGAAATCCAAATTAAGACACCACTCTCCGAAGAGAATGGTTGCATACAACACCAGATAGAGTTACCCTCAGGTGGAATAAAATTCCAAAGTGCTCAAAGTGGAGCTATATATGAAGTTGAGAGCCGAGGTACTCCGTAAACTCGAAGATCCTGCACTTGAACCCGATGACCGGGCACGCCAACGCATCCAGTTATCTAAGAGGTTTGAAGAGATAGGCGATTACGAAACTGCGCCAAGGGCGTTGGGAGACTTGTGGCAGGGAGTCGGGGTGCGTCCACGCCTTGAACAACTGGCTGACGAGAGCACACGTGCCGAAGTGCTTTTGCGCGTCGGTACTCTAACCGGTTGGATTGGAAGCTCAGAACAGATCCAGGGAGCGCAGGAAAAAGCAAAAGACTTGCTGAGCGAAAGCCTTGGAATTTTTGAGAGGCTGCATGACAGAGCTCACGCGGGCGAGGCCCAGACCGAACTCGCTTATTGTTATTGGCGTCAAGGTGCGTTTGATGAGGCACGTGTAATTCTGACGGAAGTTTTGCGCCGCCTTAGTAAAGACGATCTTGAGCGACGGGCAGTCGCGATTCTGCGTCTCGCCATTGTCGAAACCTCGGACAAGCGCTGGAATGACGCTTTGCGCATCCTCATGGAGGCCGCACCGCTCTTTGAAGCCAGCGTCACTCACGCGCTCAAGGGCAAGTTTTATAACGAACTGGCCAATGTGCTCAACTACCTCAGTGTTGCCGAACGCCGGCGGGATTACACAGACCGTGCGCTCGTCGAATACGCAGCGGCTGGTTTCCACTTTGAGCAAGCCAAGCATACTCGCAACCAGGCAGCGGTCGAGAATAACCTCGGATATTTGTTCGCGACTCTCGGGAACTTCACGGAGGCTCAGTCACATCTGGACCGCGCCCGGCGCCTCTTCTCCCGTCTGAAAGATACAGTTCACAGCGCGCAAGTCGATGAGACGCGCGCGCGCGTTTTTATTGCAGCAGGTCGCTATGCGGAAGCTGAAAGGCTCGCGCGAATCGCAGCCGGCGTCCTGAGTAAGGGTGGTGAACTCGCCTTACTGTCCGAGACATTGATCACACATGGCGTTGCCCTGGCGCGGCTGGGCAGACATATTCCCGCTCGCTCAGCTTTCTTGCGCGCCCAGGAAACGGCCGAACTGGCGGGTGACCGCGAGGACGCAGGACTCGCTTCGATTTCTTTAATCGAGGAACTTGGTAATGAACTGAGTTTTGAGGAACTGCGCGTCGCTTATGAGCGCGGCGACGAACTTCTTTCTGAGTCGCAGCATCCGGAGATTCTGATGCGCTTGCGCCGTGCAGCCGCAAAAGTTTTTGCAGCCGATTCACTTCGAAACAAAGAAAAGAGCGAGACGGGTCCGGCCATGTTAGCTGTCGTGAACGAAACCCAGCGTTCTGACAAGCACACGTGGGAAAACTTTTCACTCAAAGAAGAAGTGCGCCGGCTCGAAGAACGATACGTACGTTTGGCTTTGGAAGCTGCCGAGGGTCGCGTTTCGCACGCGGCGAAGTTGCTCGGCTTCGAAGATCACGGTTCGTTGAACTCTTTGCTAAAGAATAAATACCAGCACCTTCACGCTGCCCGATTGCCGGCGTCTCCGCGTAAGCGCAGCATTATCCGTCGCTGATCCGGTTGCGGAAAAAGATTCCAATATCTGATAAATTGCTTGAAATTAGTATTTAGCTCTTGACATTAGGATCGTGTTCGGTAAAATGGCGGCACTTTCACCCCACGCGCAAGACCGAAGTGGCCCAGCGTAATAGGAGTCGGTAAGAACAATGAGATGTCAAACAGGTGCTTTCGCGGCTTTCACTACAGGAGTGCTGACTCTGGCGCTTTTGTGTGCTGCCGTCGCGCCACCAATCGTAAGTGGTGCTGCGAGCCGAACAACGCCGCCAGGTCACCAAGTTGAATCGTCCGTATCAAACGAATTAACCCAACCCAATTTACGGCAGACACACTCTGCCGAGACTTACCGCAAAGCACCTATCAGTTTTGAAGCAAATCAGGGGCAGGCGGACCAGTCCGTTAAATTTCTTGCACGCGGAGTTGGCTACCAACTCCACCTTACTTCTACCCAGGCCGTGTTGTCCCTCAACAGAGAGGCAGGAGGAAAGCACAAACAGGCGGAAGATGATTTTCGTTCGCGCCAAAACTCGCGGCGTTCGTCTGTGGGTGATGTAGTCACGATGACACTTTTGCAAGCACGTTCGGATGCCACTGTGAGTGGCGAAGACGTGCTGCCTGGTAAGGCCAATTACCTGTTTGGAAACGATCGGAGATCGTGGCGCACTAATGTCGCCACGTACGGCAAAGTTAGATACAAAGGTCTCTATCAAGGCATTGACCTGGTCTATTACGGTAACCAACGTAGTCTCGAATACGACTTCCATGTAGCTCCAGGTGCAAACCCCGAAGACATTCGACTCGGGATCGAAGGCGTCAAACGATCAGAGATAGACTCGGTAACGGGCGATCTGATCATGTGCCTTTCGAGCGGCGAAGTAATCAGACAACAGGAACCTGTTTTGTATCAGGAAATAGATGGCATGCGGAGAGCGGTAGCGGGTCGCTTCGTATTTCGCGGACGCAACCAGATCGGGTTCGAGGTTGGAGCATACGATAAGAGCCGCGCGCTGGTGATCGATCCCGTGCTGGTCTACACCACGTATTTCGGCGGAGCCGGTGACGAAGCTACCACGGGCATCGCGGTCGATGCGGCGGGCAGTGTTTACGTCACCGGATGGTTTAGCTCGTCAGCCGGATTTCCCGTCACGCCGAACGCCTTTCAGAAAACGCAGAACAATTCGAACGGTAACGGTGAGGTCTTCATCACAAAGTTCACGCCGGACGGCGCGAGTATGGTATACAGCACTCTTCTCGGCGGCAGTAGCACCGACACTAGTACCGGCATCGCACTGGATCCTGCAGGTAACGCTTATGTCGTTGGTTGGACCGACTCGGCCGACTTCCCCCTACGCAACGCTTTTCAGTCGACACTGCGCGGCTCCCCAAACGCTTTCGTTACCAAGCTAAACACGACGGGCAGTGACTTGCTCTATTCGAGTTTTCTCGGAGGCAGCGGAAATTTTGATTTCGGAACGGACATCGCCGTGGACGCCACTGGCAACGCGTTTATCACGGGCGACACCAGATCGATAAATTTTCCGGTGACCCCTGGTGCTTTGCGAACCACCCATATTCGATTGCTAAGCCCAGTCGGTGAGCAGGACGGTTTCGTAGCAAAGTTCAACACGAACGCAGCGGGAGACGCTTCGCTGGTCTTCTCAACATTTTTCGACGTCAACGATCCCTTCAACAACTCCATAGCCATCGACGCGGCGGGAAACGCCTACATAAGTGGTGACGCACGTGTGCAGAAGCTGAATGCGAGCGGCTCAGCACTTCTATATTCGTTCATCATTCCGGATGTGACGACGGCAAGAAACTCAAGACTCCATGCAACGGACATCGCTGTTGACGGGAACGGCCAAGCCTATGTCAGCGGCTTCGAGACTCGTTTCGCCGGTGAAACCTCGCCAAATCTGAAAATAGTAAATGGGTTTCAGCCTACGTTCGGCGGAGGCTTAATCGATGGTTTTCTCGTAAAGCTGAACACAGCCGGAACCGCGTTGCTTTATTCCACCTACCTGGGAGGCACAAATATCGATCTTGCAGATTCCGTCGCAGTGGACTCAACCGGGCACGCTTACCTGGTGGGTGAAACAGCCTCAACCGATTTTCCCACCCGCGATGCGTTCCAGACTATTAACCTTGGCGGAGGCGACCTCGACCTGTTCATAGCTAAGATTGACACCGACGCCATCGGAGCAAGCTCGCTCATCTTCTCGAGCTATTACGGGGCGAGCAACTTCGACGAAGGCGCATCCGGCATCGCCATCGACTCCGAAGGAAACATCTACGCGACGGGGTTTGCATTTCGGAATACATTCACCGGCATCATACACACGGGCAGCATCGGCGCCCCTCCCAGCGATGATAGTCAGAGCGATCCTTTTATTCTGAAGATTGCTAACACGAGTTCAAACGTTATTCGGTTCGGCAGCGAACGCCTGTCAGTTTCTGAGTCCGCCGGTTCGTTCGAGGTGACAGTCGTGCGCGAGGGTAACTCGTCTGCAGCTGCGAACGTAGACTTTGCGACTTTAGACGGCAACGCTCAGCGTGGCGCAGACTATACAGCCACCAATGGCACGCTCCGATTTGAACCGGGCGAGACAGCAAAAACATTCCATGTGCCAATCACCGACGACACTACTCCGGAAGCAAATGAAACCCTTTTCGTAACCCTGCGAGAAAACGCAGAGGGCGTAGCACTCGCAGCACCAACCGTGGCCGAGCTAACGATCATCGACAATGATCCCACGGTGCAGTTAAGTAACACCGCCTTCAGCGTCAGTGAAGGTGCAGGGTTTGCGAACCTGACTGTTACGCGCGCGGGCGACACCTCGAGCACAGCGACGGTGCTATATTCGACGGCCGATACAGCCGGGTTGCAGAGTTGTACGATCGTTAATAACAAAGCATCTGAGCGCTGCGATTACAGCACCTCTGCCGGCAGAGTGAACTTTGGGATTGGTCAAACAACTCAGTCAATCATCATTCCCATCGTCGATGACGCAGTAGTGGAAGGTGATGAGACGTTTACCGTGACTTTGAGTGGGCCGGCAGGCGCCCTACTTGGATCTGCGAGTACGGCCACCATTACCATCACCGACAATGACTCGTCACCTGCATCGCAAAATCCGATCGATGGCGCGAGCTTTTTTGTGACACAGCAGTACATCGATTTTCTGGGCCGTCTGCCTGACTCAATTGGTTTCGCGAACTGGAAAAATATGCTGATCAATTGTCCGAATAGTGGTACGGGCGAATTTGATAATCCGGCTTGTGATCGAGTAAAAGTCTCGTCAAGTTTCTTCCTTTCTGACGAGTTTCGTGGGCGCGGTTACTTTGCCTACAAGTTCTATGAAGTGGGCTTCGATCGACGCCCGACGTATGCGGAGTTTGTGCCTGACATGGCCCAGGTAGGTGGCGCCCAGTCGCCGGAATCAGAGGTGATTAATAAGGCCGCTTACACGGATGCGTTTGTGCAGCGGCAGGAATTCAGGAATCGCTACGATGCGTTGTCGAACAGTGCCTATGTGGACGCGCTGGAGACCAATGCCGAAGTCACACTGGCGAACAAAGCGGCATTGGTTGATGCGCTTAATACAAGTCAGAAGACGCGGGCGCAGGTGCTGCGTGAGATCGTGGAATTGCAATCGGTGACGGACAAGTTTTTCATCCGCGCGTTTGTGGCAATGCAGTACTTCGGCTATTTGCGACGCGATCCGGACTCGATTGGGTACGACAGTTGGGTAACAACGCTGACAGCCGATCCGAGCAACTTCCGGCACATGATCTTCGGCTTCATCAATTCAACTGAATACCGCCAACGCTTCGGACCGTAGTCATGACAGCTCGGCAGCTCACAGATTATCAATCGAAATGAATTTCAAAGTGATTAATCTGCTTGCCGCTGTTGCTTGTTTAGCTAGCTTAGTAGTTGTCAGCATACAGGCTCAACAACCTGTGTCTAACGGGAATTCAGGTTCAATTTCCGGGCAGGTCACGGTTGATGGAAAACCCAAAGCCGGTCTGATGATTGAGCTGCTGGCAACAGATACAAATGGCGCACGGGATTCGGCCTGGCAAGGTGAGCCTATCCGCTTTCGTGCGACCTGCAGGGACTTCGCCACTCCGGATCGTACGTATTGAACGCAATGGCGTGGATTTACGCGAGGGTGTAGAGGTTCGCCCTGGCGAAGATATAAATGGACTTCGGTTAGTGCTGAGCGCCGGTAGCAGCGTTCTGCGTGGAGATGTCAAGATTGAAGGCGGCCCACTAGAGGGCCTTAATCTGTATGTAATGTATCGACCAACAAATGGCGACCCACATAGCTTCTACCGCGCAGAACTCGATGCACGTCGACACTTTGTGATTAAAGGTCTGGTACCCGGCGAATATGAGCTAATGATTGGTCCAATGAGTGTAGAAATCTCTGGTGAGAGAGGAAGCCGCATGATGAATCGGATGCCGACTGTGAAACAAACTGTCGCCGTCGGAGCGGGAGCAGACGCGGAAGTAACTCTCGTCATGACTCTAAAACCCTAACCACCCACTAGCTGACAGCAAGAAATGTCCCACCGAGGGTGTGGGTTAGAGGTTCGTGTCCTACCTGCGGGGCAATCATCCTTAATCAACCAAGAACGGGCCACCTTCCAGGGTGGCCTTAACTTTTTGATCGTCATACAATAGCGGCCGTCGTCCCACATCCGCCGAAGGAGTTCCTCTGCTCATGGCCCAAATCTGTACGGATCTGAACTCCAGAATAGACCGACACAAAGACGTCTGTATTTTCACGGCAGACCGCAGTTAGGCTCAACGCATGTCATTATCACATCAGTTTATGGAGAAACTCCGATGAGCCGTGCACGTAAAATTGCTGATCTTTACGAACGAGTCGAGCCTATTAGAGATCCCGATGCTTTCCGCTTAGTGATTGATGCTGAGGCTGATGACTACGTTCTTGCGGACTTACGTGACCGTTTCTGGAATGGGCAGGGCGAAAAGCCGTGGCAAGTGAAAGAAATCAATCGCCTGCTTACACGAAGGAAAGAAGGCCGCGTGGTCCTGCCGGGCTCAACCGCATCAGTACTTTCAGCTCAGTCGCCAGAATCTGCAACTGGATTGACATTCCCAGAGAAAGTGACTATTTCGTGGTTGTATCACCACATCCCGGTACCCATTTGGGCAACGCTCGCCGGCTTGATAATAGCGGCTTTCATGGGCGGAGTTACCGCTGGTCAAACAACATTTGTCCGAGAGTTGTTAGGCAAAGAGACTCCCGCAATGACAACACCTGAACGGCCAAAACTCTCGTCTGAGGAGTTGAAGACCAGAGTGGATCAGCTGGTCCAGGGTCATAATGAGAGTATTAAAAATCTGTAC
>Ga0068859_100007242_pt1 | contig 11253 bp, 8 predicted proteins | sample KBSSwiS22_FD_66585 | JGI IMG/M metagenome (GOLD analysis project Ga0068859, IMG submission 66585) | Switchgrass rhizosphere microbial communities from Kellogg Biological Station, Michigan, USA - KBS Switchgrass S2-2 | ecosystem: Host-associated > Plants > Roots > Rhizosphere > Soil ... | reverse complement strand
CTGCTGGTAAAAATTACAGCCGTGTAATTTTGAATTTCAATCTTTTGTTTGCGAAATTCCTTGGCAGGAATAGCTTCCAAACGAATAAACGGGTGGAAATCAAGTTCCACATCATATTTCCTCGATAGCTCGAAGTATGGCGACTTCTCGCTTTCGGGTCTCGGTTGGGTAATTAGGATCTTCTGCATTGCTTTGGCCTCAATGTCGGCCTTAACCCCATTTTTAATCATTTGCGGTTCGGCTAAAGTTGAGAGCAAAGTTAAGCAGATATATGGAAAAACAGCAACAGAGCTTTGTAAATCAACAAAAGAGGCGCTATTTCAAAGGCACAAAAATATAAAAAGAAATGAAAGGGGTTGACTTTGACTTGATTACGGACTGCGCTGTAAGTCAAAATAAACCTGTATGCAAACAGAACAACCACAACGATCAATGACAACATTAATGAAACAGAATAAACCTTTCTCTGAGTAAAGGCAAGCATTATTAAGAATGGCAACAAAACCAACCCTATCATTTTATTAATAATGAAAACAATGAAAATATAAGCATCGGCCGCACTTTGCATATTAAATAGCCAACCTGATACTTTCAGACTGAAAAATTTGATAGAATAAATAATTGAAAGACCGCCAATGCAATAAAGAGTCATGAGCCAAAAATTATTAATAGGATTCCACTTAACATTAAGCAGAATAAAGCTGATATATAAACTGCCGATGATCACAAAAAATATATTGAGCAATAAGGACGGCAGTGGTGTTTGCATCAATTGTTCCCTTACCTGTAATTGTTTAATAGTTGTTCGGAAAAAAAGACGAAACAGGTCATTGAAATATTTAGGAAAAGCTCTTTTCAACATGCCATAGATCAATAAAAGAATTACCAGCAAGTAAAATTGAAGCTCCTTTCCTTGAAAATTCTTTTTTGCTGATTCAGGTAAAAGCGGAACAACCTTTATTTGTTTCCTGGCTGTATTTATAGTTGAGTCTGCTGCCTGAGCTAACGCTGAAGTATCTTTGTTAATTGCTGCATCCATTTTATGAGTTGAAGTAACTGTTATAACTGTTGAATCTTTTTGGTCAGTATGCCTGATGGTATCAAGTTTTGTTGAATCATTTACCTGCGCAGAAACAGATCTTGCAATAAGCAATTGAAATAAAAGCAGGAAAAAAATTCGATTCACAAGCGATGGTTATAATACAAAAATATTAAAGAGAAGGCACCTGATATAGAGATATTAGAAATAATTGACAAATCCGAAATGTATTTTAGATTGACGAAGATTCAATTCAGTATCGTTTCTCTTGCCTACCGCCCATGCAAGATTAAAAATACCGGCTTTTGTTTCAAAGGCTAGTCCTAAACCGGTACCAAAATAAGTATAGCTGTTGTTGTTATTCTGGCTATTATTGCGACCCCAACCACCATCTGCCAATATATAGAAATAAGAATTTTGTCCTACGAGATAATGATACTCTGCTGTACCAATAACGAATTGAGACAAATATTGGCTCTCTTCATCAAAACCCCGCAACAGCTTATATCCGCCGAGTTGAAATAATTCATTTCTGAAAATATTGCCGCTTTGAAAAATGCCTGCATTTATTGCTGTCTTTATCGTACTCCTTTGTCCAAGCGGGAAATATTTTGCTGCAGTTGTTCTTACTCTAAATTGATACGTTTTTAATTTTACTGTATCATATAAACTTTCAAAATCAAAAGAAGGATTGCCCGGGTCTTTCAATTCAAGTATTTCATTATTTTTTTTCAACTTTTTAGAACCTGCTGTTGCCACAATGAAAAATTCATTTCCCTTTCTGGGGTTTAACCTGTAATCGGTATTGTTAAATTCATAATCAATACCAATATTTACAGAGCTTACATCTGCTTCGTCAGGTAATTTCATATTTTGAATGATATATGATTTATTAACCCCATTCACAATGGTTTGAAATCGTTGAATAAATAGTTTACCTGATTGATTTGTATTCAACATATAGCTTGCTCCCAATTGAAGATTCACATTTAAAAAAGTGCTATCCTTTCGAAACATATCAAATCCAAAATCAAGGCCGAATGGCGAATTAAAAAGAAAAGGATGTTGGTAAATAAGGTTGAGCCTTGGAGATTTTACCTGCAATTGCTGCCAGTTTAAACCAATAGTTTCTGCCGATCCCAATGCATTTTTCAGGTTAACATTGGCCTCACCCGTAAGCAATAACTTTTTAGATGAAAGCTGATCATTGTTTGGTAAAAAACCAATGAGCACATTTACCTGGCTGCTCTTTTTCTGTTTGAGGTATAAATTCAAAACAGAACCGGTGCCTAATCTTGTTAGATCAGCAGGACGTTCTTCTGCTACATAAGTAAGCTCTTTTATTTTTTTGCTAATGCGTACCAGCTTTTCCTTATTATATATGCTGTTATTAGGAATATCAAGATAGCGTTGCAAATAATAATTGGAAATTTTAGCATTGCCATAAACTCTTATACTATCGATTCTGTATAATGGGCCTTTTTCTACCTTCATTAAAGCAAAAACCTTTTCTCCGGTCAATTGGAGGCTGTCGAGATAAACTTTTGCAAAAGGATGACCGTTGTTTTCTAAATGATCCAATATTTTTTCTTCCCACAGCTGTACCTGTTTAGAGTCCATTGGCTTATTCTGAAAAGCTCTTTCCTGCCATCCAACTGCCTCTAATAAACCGGGATCAACCTGCCTTGTATCTATCTGAGCCCATAAATAAGAGTCACCTATATATAGGGATATACTTGCGAAAGCAGAATCATAGTGAAGACTATCAATGGATGCTGTGACATATCCTTTTGATTGAAGATAGCGTGGAAGTTTATTGATGTATTCAACACAGGCAAATCTTGAAGGGAAAACAGTTTGTAAATGAAGTGTGCTGCTGATAAAGGCTGAATCTTTATCTACGCTGCGAATATGCAGATCGTATGTACTTTGTGCCGGTGATTTGATACAGGGCAACAAAAAAACAAGAACCGATATTTGCAATCTCAATTTAATCATTCAGCTTTTCGGCGGATATTTTAAATAAAAATATTCATTAAATCTGAAATCCATTGGCGGGAATTTATATCCATATACCTTTTTGCAGGCAGGCCTGTCATTATTGCAATTTTCATTTCAGCACTTCGCTAAGAAACAAAAACGAATTGGTAGCTGCTTTATTGAAGGAAATAGAGCTTGTCTCAGCATTTAATGAAGAAATTGAAACTATTTATTTTGGCGGCGGCACGCCTAGCTTATGCCTAATTGATGAATTAAAAGATATAACTGATAAAACTCGTTCCAATTTTAAAGTAAGAGCAGATGCAGAAATAACTCTTGAAGCAAATCCTGACGATATAAATGAAGAACTATTGAGAGGCTGGAAAGCAATAGGCATTAACCGCCTGAGTATTGGAGTACAAAGTTTTTTTGAAGAAGACCTTACCTGGATGAACCGGGCACATAATGCTGAGCAGGCAATAAACAATTTACAGTTGGCAAAACAATTTTTTGATAATATCTCTATTGATCTTATTTATGGCCATCCCCTGCTTACAAATGAAAAGTGGAAACAAAATGTAGATAAGGCAATAAAATTAAATATTCCACATCTATCCTGCTATGCCTTAACAGTAGAGCCAAAGACTTCATTATATAAAATGATCCACCAACATAAAATCGAAAATATAGACCCGGATAAACAAGCCGAACAATTTTTACTACTTATGCAGTGGCTTACAGAAGCAGGTTATGAACATTATGAAATTTCAAACTTTGCGAAAGCCGGATGGCGAAGTCGTCATAATTCATCTTATTGGCATGGGAAAAAATATATAGGGATTGGCCCTTCTGCGCATTCATTTGATGGAATAAGCAGGCAATGGAATGTTGCTAATAATAAAGTTTATATACAATCGCTCCATCAAAATATTATTCCATTTGAAAAAGAAGAATTAACTCCCACACAAAAGCTAAATGAATTTATCATGATCTCAATACGAACAATGGAAGGGTTAGATCTTAATAAAATGGATAAACAAATAGCAGAGAAAATCTGTAGCAAAGCACAAAAATTTATCGATTCTGGTAAAATGATCTTAAGTGAAAATTTACTCCGGCTTACAAATGAGGGAAAACTTTTGGCTGATGGAATAGCAGCTGATCTTTTCTTTTAACCTTTATTGATCCAGCGAATGATGATATTCAAAGCACAGCCTAATGCAACAAGACTTGTAAGAATAAGATTGAACCAATTGATAGGATGGGGTTTCATTTCAGGATGTCTTTTGGCCTCCGCATATTTATTATAGTCAAGAACATTCAGTACGAGAAGAACGATAGAAGAAACAAGAAATAATACCTGGAAAAAGTTGATCATGGCAGAGCTTGTTTTGGTTACCGTGAAATTACATTTTTGATCTTATCTGCCGGAGTAAGTCTTTATCTTTTCTGATGTTGTTGCTTCCAGTATCGATAAAGTTGCTGGGTAACCAATGTTAAAACCATTATTAAGATGGCAGCAGGTCCGAATCCCTGGTACGAAAAAGGCATACATCTAAATTTTAATTTGTCCTTTCTTTCACGATTCATCTTTCACTTTTCAGACCAACACCTGTTCTATGCGTTTAAACCCTTCCAACGCTTTAACATTCTCCCAAAGTATTTTATAAATGGTTTCTGCTATAGGTATAGGTGCATCCACTAATTTATTAATGCTATCTATACATTTTGCAGCATTATATCCCTCGGCGACCATATTCATTTCAGATTGGGCTTCTTTTACTGAATAGCCTTTGCCGATTCTGCTTCCAAAATTTCTATTACGGCTATATAAAGAATAACAGGTAACTAACAGATCGCCAAGATATACTGAAGCCGCATAGTTGGGTGTTTTACGATGCGTAACCGGGTCTTCACCTTCATGTTCGCCAACTGTAATATGTTCAGCTCCGAATTTTTTTAAAAAGCTGGCCATCTCGTCTGCTGCGTTAGCGATATAAACGCTTAAAAAATTATCGCCATACCCCAGACCCTGTGCCATACCTGCTCCTATTGCATATACATTTTTCAATACAGCAGCATACTGTACTCCCAGTATATCATGATTAACGATAGTGTTTATATAGCTTGTTGAAAATTCTTTTGCAATGGATGAGGCTGTTAAAATATCTACACCTGAAAAAGTGAGATAAGATAATTTTTCCTCTGCTACTTCTTCCGCATGACATGGACCAAGTATAGCAAAATAGTTTTCCAGGGAAACACTGAATTGTTTTTGCAAGTGAAAATTCAATAAAATATTCGTTTCGGGTAAAAGTCCTTTAATTGCTGACACAACTTTTTTTCCCTGCCAGTCTTTTGCTGTCGAACTTTCAAGACTCTGTTTTGCATAGGCAGATGGAACAGCAATAACAAGTATATCTGATCTCCTGATAACTTCGACAACATCATCATACATTGATAATAACGCAATATCAAAATTGACCGAGCTTAAATAATCAGGGTTGTTATGTTTTTGCCGGATATGTTCAATGGACCTGGGATTACGTATCCACCAGTTGATAGAATGTTTATTGTCCGTAAGAATCTTTGCCAATGCCGTTGCCCAACTACCGCTTCCAATAATGCCGAATGTCTGAACCATGATTAAGCCGGTTGAAAGATTATAAAAAAATAAAATTAAGAAACATGCTGTTCATCATTATTTTCCATAAATAAAAAGAGTTCTGCATTTGCAAAACTCTTTAATATCTTTTTAATGTTTTTAATCCATCTAATGCTGGTTCTATTTTTCAAACAATTTATCCTTCGGCACTACTTTTACCTTTGTTCCATCCTTCAATGTCTTACTGATCGCATTATACGGCCCCGTTATAATTTCATCCCCGGCTTTCAAGCCACTTAAAATTTCAATATAGTTAATATCCTGGATACCTGATTTCACCACTACTTTTTTCACCTTTCCATCTGGCTGTAATACAAATACTACTTCCTCCAGTTCATCATCATAACCTGTATTAGCTTGGTCAGATTCGTCTTCGTCCTTTTTAATTTTCTCATCTTCTTTCTTTTTATCAGCCATACTTTTATCGCTTCCTTTTACTCTTGCATTTACAGAAGTAATGGGAACGGCCAGCACATTATCATGCCGTTTTGTTTTAATATCAGCGCTGGCATTCATTCCCGGACGGAATGGAAATCTTTTTTTTCCTGCAGAGTCAAGCAAATCTTTGTAAGATTCCCGGTCAAGCCGGATACGAACTTCATAATTAGTAACATCATTTGTGCTTGCAGAAGTTAAAGAAGTTTTTGTGCTGCTGGCGATTTCCGTGACCGCACCTTTAAACTTACGATTATTATAAGCGTCTACTTCAATATCAGCAGAGTCGCCAATATTTACTTTTACAATATCATTCTCTCCTACGTCCACTCTTACTTCTAAAACAGACATATCAGATACCGTCATCATTTCTGTTCCAACATTAAAACTATTACCGGCAACTCGTTCGCCTTTTTTTACTTTTAATGATGTAATGATTCCATTCATAGGGGCTGTTAATGTTGTTCGGCTCAGATCTTTGTTTGCCCTGGTGAGGCCCGTTTGAGAAGATTGAACCGTAGCTTGTAAACTTTTTACATTTTGCTGGCCTGCATTGTAGTTAGCCAATGCTGAACGATAAGTGGCTTCATATTGCTCCAGTTCTGCTTTTGAAATTACCTTTTGATCATACAAAGTTTGATTCCTATCGAGTGACTGCTTTGCCTGTTCAAGATTTGATTTTAATGCTTCAAGAGAGGCCTGGCTATTGCTAACAGTTGCTGCAGATTGATTGACTCTTGATGCTGCCTCATCTCTTTGCAATGCATAGATATCTGCATAAATGCGTGCAAGAACCTTTCCTTTCCATACACTATCTCCTTCCTCAACATTTAACTCAGTGATCTCACCTGAAATATCGGGACTGATCTTTACTTCAATCTCAGGATAAATTTTACCGCTGGCATTTACCGTTTCAATAATTGTACGATTGGCGGCTTTTTCTGTTGCTACTTTGATCGTGCCGCTATCACCGCCTGCCAGCATTTTGCCGGCAACCAGAATAACGATTATTATTCCGAGGCTGATCAGTATCCATTTTACTTTTTTATTCATATCTAATCCCTCAGGATTTTAAATTTTTATTGTTAATGCTTTCCCTGATAAATTTTTTGACAACTCATAACTTCAGGCCCTGTCCTTTATAGAATTCCAATAGCTTTATTTTAAATAAATAATCATACTGGGAATAAATAAGATTGCTCTTTGCCTGCAATAAGGTTGTTTGAGTAGTGATCAGGTCATAGGAGGAAAGTAAACCGACATCGTAACGTTTTCTTGCAAAGTCATAAGCTCTCTCAGAAGTCTCTACTGTTTTCTTATTGGCATTGAATTTCTGAATAGCAGCCGTTGCATCATAATATGCTTTATAAATATCCTGCTTCAGCGTTGTGCTGTTTAATTCTTTTTGCAATTCAACCTGCCTTACATTAAGCTTTGACCTTTCCCAGCCGGCTCTTAAACTTCCTCCATTAAGAATAGGAACACTCACACTAAATCCGACAGATTGTCTAAAGTTTTGATTTAATTGATCGAAATAAGGAAAGTCTCCTACGACTTCGCCAGGCCGTAGCGAGAATACAGTATAATCAGTTCCACTAATGTTTACCAATCCTATTGGCGGATTGAAAGATTTTCCAACTACTTTTTTTGATTTATTATTATAAGAAGCGCCGAGGCTTCCAAACAAAGAAAAAGTAGGATACATAGAACCTCTTGCAACTTCTACGTTTTTTTGTGCAGCCTTCAAGCTAAGATTATCCGCTTTCTGCTGCGGGCGGTTGACTAATGCTAATTGATAAACTGCTTCGGGTTGCAGATCAGCGAGACTTTCTACAGGGATCATATTAACAGCGGGAGTTTCTACTTCAAAAGGAACAGCCGGATCAAGATTTAAAATTGCTTTTAATTGAAGTGTAAGCTGATGAACATTTGTTTCAGCAGCTACAAGATTGGCGCTATCGGTCGCCAATACTGATTCCAGATTGGCAGCATTTAATTCAGGAAGCTTGCCTGCATCCACTTGCTTTTTTGTACTTTCTAATTGCGCTCTTGTTTGATCAACCTGTATGCGTGCCAGTGTAGTTTGTTCATTAGCGAGTAATATCTGTAAATAAGCAACTGCAACATTCAATGCCACATCATCTTTAGCTTTATCAATGCCAGCTTCCGTAGCTTTTAAATTAAGGTCTTTAGCGATAACACTATTTTTTTTGGTGAACCAATTAAAGAGATCAACACTGCTTTGCAAAGTATAATTGCTAAAAACATAACCGGTAGTTATTAGACTAAATGTTGTCGGGTCCTGGTTGCGGCCAGCGCTATATCCTGTATTGTTACTTAAGTTCACAAAGGGATATTGATCCCATTTGCTTTGCTGAAGATCAAGTTTGGCAAACCGTATTTGAAGATCAGCCTGCTTTACAGAAATATTATTTTGCAAAGCATATTCAACGCATTTCCGCAGATCCCATTTATCTTGTCCGAAGGAAAGAATACTTAAACATAAGAAACAGAAGGAAAAAGTTAGTCGGCGCATAGTTCCGGCAAAAATAAATGAAATGCGATGCACCAAATTGATTTTCTTAAACAGGCGAAAAATGCCATCATTTTTTCTTCAAAAGCAACTTTGCATTGGTCCAGTCATTAGCCGCATCGATAAATGCTAGAAGCTTATTCCAATTGGCTACAGGTTCAAAACTATTATTATAAGATTTCTTTACGTTAATTGTAACTGTTTTACTATCGAGGCTGGCTTCGCATATAAAATAACCGGTTTCATTTTCTACTTTTTTATTTAATGCTTCCACGCCTTCTACAATATATCCTTCCGGTATTTGCAAGGTGATTTCCGTTTGCATGCTTCTAGCAAACGGCATATAAATGTCAAGTGTTCTTTTACGCTGATCATCTTTAATCTTCAGAGGTGAACCTTGTAATTTGCCAACTTCAATGATTAGGTTATTACCCGCTTTTTTTATTAATCCACCTATTTTGAATTCAGAGCTATATATAAAATCAGGGCTTGTATGACGTACACCCATGTTATTAACTTTATAATTTGTCATATCAGTTATTTCCTGCTCAAACCAATCTTTAGCTTCTGTTATAAAATCATCTTTTTGTTTGATGCGTGCCTGGGCAAAGGCAGCTTGTAATTCTTCCCCATACTTCTTTGTCTTTTTATTTTTTGTCATTTGTTCAATAACAGGTTCTAATCCGAATGCTTTACGTTCAGCATTATGATAATCTTCAAATAATATTAGTTGTCTTTGAACATCCTCTTTATAATGACCCCGGAGAGTTGTAGTACGAATTGCTTGCAGATCGGTTGCGTCAGGGGTCAGTGAAATGTAAAGTTTTTCAATCCGTACGTTTTTATCAGCAGTGGTTCCGGGTATATCCATTCTGCCTTCTTCAAAATTTTTGGGATTAAGTTCCTTAGGGGCTTTTAAATCAAGGGTAACCGCCTGTTTTACATTTTCAAAATAATATGGAAGCGAATTGGGGAGCGAATACTTACCAAAACTGAACAGCCTTGTTCCTTCGCCTTTTGAAGTTATTATATAGCTTAACTCCAGAACATTCATGATCTCATTCATTGCAGGTTGAGAAATTGAGGTTGATAAAACAAGCTGATAGTTAATTTCTGCTCTATATAAAAAATAACCAAAATCAAATGCAATTATATTTTTTGCACCTGCTGAGGACCAGCTGTCTTTATTGAAAACAAAATTCACATCCCAATCTTCTTCCACCATCAACATTCTTTTAAATCGATACATATAATACATTTCATTCAGCAGGCTGTCGGGTGACATGTTTTTCTTATTCTTCAGCACTTTTTCAAAATAGCCGCTAATATCGCCCATATGCAAAAGCCTCATAGCTGGTTCTGGAAAACTATTGTATCTTTTGGTATCTGCGACACCATTCTTTTTGTCCTGGATAAATTTATCAGCACTCTGGTTGCTATACACTATTCCCGGTTCTCTTAAATTATAGCGGTTGGCATCTTTTCCGGTGTACCCTACCAAAATATTCATTCGGATTATTGGTGATTGCCTGTAAGGTGCTGTCCATAATTCGCTTTCCGTGTTAGCAGGAATATTTTTTCTTTCAAGGTCAAGTATATTATCACCCTCTTCGCTCTTTTTTTTCTTAAAATCTTCCGCACCGTTATAAAGGCGGTATTCAATCGCATAATTTTTTCCGGTTTCACAATGTATGGAGTAATGCATTACGGGCGCATCCTCGTAAAGGGGAAAAGTATAAGCTAATACATTGCCCGTGTTCATGAATTTTTCCATGCTTTGTCTTCTCGCAATGAAGTAATCAATAATATCTCCAGGTTGCAAATCAGGAATGGCCAGTTTTACATCTTTTTTTGTTGATTCATTTCGTGTATAAACGACTTCATCCTGATCAACTTCTTTTATATTTCCATTTGGTTTAATTATCCGCACGCCAACAAATATTTTGGTAGTATTATCTACATAGTATCCATATTTCTTTTCAATTTGAGTAAATTCAATTTCAGAATATTCCTCTACAGCTGCTTTATCATTTATTTTTATTGCTTCTCTCATTGTTTCCAACAGCATCAGCTGTTGGTATTTGTCTACTGCCGTTAACCTGAACTTCGCCTTCTTTTTACTATCAGCACTGATATCTAAATGACGGGCTATAACAACTTTGGAAGCATTAGCAAATTCAGGAGGTATGTTGCGAACTTTAAAATCTGGCATATCCCATCCCCACACTTCTCTCCTGATTGAGTCAGCTTCTTCTTTATATATTTTTTCGTCTTTCTGCGAAAAGAGAGGAATATAAAAAATCAAAGAAATGAAACAGCAAAGACAACTAGTTAAAATTTGTTTCATGCATATTAGGTTGTTTAATCCTTGGAAGAATTCAGATTTATTACTTTTTCTTCAAAAGCAGCTTTGCATTGGTCCAGTCATTAGCCGCATCGATAAATGCAAGAAGCTTATCCCAATTGGCTACTGGCTCAAAACTGTTATTATAAGATTTCTTTACTTTAATCGTGACCGCTTTGCTATCAGAACTGGCTTCGGATATAAAATAACCGGTTTCATTTTCTACTTTTTTATTTAATGCTTCCACGCCTTCTACA
>Ga0068859_100007241_pt1 | contig 11254 bp, 7 predicted proteins | sample KBSSwiS22_FD_66585 | JGI IMG/M metagenome (GOLD analysis project Ga0068859, IMG submission 66585) | Switchgrass rhizosphere microbial communities from Kellogg Biological Station, Michigan, USA - KBS Switchgrass S2-2 | ecosystem: Host-associated > Plants > Roots > Rhizosphere > Soil ... | reverse complement strand
CCGCGACCCTGTGTGATCTCAAGCAGGTTTCCGAACCGAAATACCTCTACGTCGTAACCGGCCTTCTGAAGGTTTTCCCAAACCACTTTCATCTGTTCGCTGGAAGCGGTGATGTGAAGGCGATTCGTGCCGCCTTTCACGCGGAAGGCGTCCTGCCGCGCGTGCGTTTCCTTGGAGCAGTTTCCGATACCGCATCGGTGATGGCAGTGGCGGATGTTTACCTCTGTCCGTTCAAGAGATCCGATGAGAAGCCGCTCCTCGACGCCATGGGGGCCGACCGTCCCTGCATCGCCACGCGAGATTCGGGCGATCCTGGTCAGGATTCCGCTGACGTCCTGGGCATTCCTGAATTTGTCGCCGACAGTGAAATGTCATATCTGCAAATCGCCCAGGGATTGCTTCGAGATGCCGAAGCGCGCAAGCGGGCTTCAACGCTGATCGAGCGCCGATTCAACTCTGAGTTTTCGCCGGCGCTTCTCGGACGCAAGTACATCGAGTTTCTTTCTACAGTCCAGTCGCAGTAGAATTTTCCGCCGGATTTCTCTTCTTGTCTGTCCTTCCAGTGTCGTAATAAAGTGTCGGCGTAATGAATAAGCGACACATCGCCATTGCTGCTCTGGTCCTTCTTGCTCTCTGCTCTGTCCTTGACGCTCAGTCCACGCGTGTCGAGGTATTTGGCATCGTCCGGGATCCCGCGGGGCTGCCGGTTTTTGGTGCCGCGGTTCAGATTCGGAATATCGATACTTCTTCCTCTGCCCACACGACGTCGGATTCAACAGGACTGTATCGCTTTGTCGCCCTGCTGCCGGGAAACTATGAAATCACGGTTCGTAAAGACGGATTTTCTCTGTTGAAGCGAAGTGGTCTGACCCTGCGTGTGGGTGAACAGACACCGGTCGATCTGTCTCTGGCACTTGGGAATCTTTCCCAGTCCGTGGAGGTTTCTGAAGCGGCTCCATTGCTCCAGGACGTCCGCGGCACGGTCAGCTTCACGGCGACCAGAGAAGAGATCGCCACGCTCCCGCTCGACGGCCGCAATTTCATTCCGCTGATTGCGCTGTCCCCCGGTGTGATGTTGCCACCGGCCTCGACGCTGCCGCGCATCAACGGAAGCCGGCCGCGCACCAGTGAATACATCTACGACGGCATCAGCGTTCTTCAACCGGAGCCGGGCCAGGTCGCATATTTCCCGGTGCCCGATGCAATCGAGGAATTCCGTGTCGAGACCAACAGCTATTCCGCGGAGTATGGCAGGTCCAACGGCGGGATCATCATGGTGAATCACAAAGCCGGCACGAACCAGTTTCACGGTACGGTGTTCGAGTTCTTCCGCAATGAGGCGCTGAACGCGAGAAATCTATTCGCGACGACGGGACCGAAGCCGCGGTTCCGGCGCAATCAGTACGGGTTTGTTCTTGGCGGCCCGATCCAGCCGGGAAAGACTTTCTTCTTTACCGATTTTCAGGGCACTAGACTGCAGACTGGCGTTGTGCGAATCAGCACGGTGCCCACGAGCCTGCAGCACCAGGGAATTTTCGGTAGTACGACTATTTCTCAGAATCAATGGGATCCTGCGGGCGCAGCGCTGCTCGCGCGATATCCCCTTCCCAATGTCTTCACGTCCAGCGGTGCGGAAGCGGCTGCGAATAACTACACGCGAACGGCAAACGAAACGACAAACCAGGATCAGTTCGGGTTACGAATCGATCGCGTTCTCACGCCCCGACAGCGGCTGTTTGGTCGCTATGAATTTCTGCACGATCACTCCATACCCGCCACACCGTTTGAGGCCGGCGACGGAAACATTACGTCGGGCGTGATCGGAGACACGACAACGAACGCGCACAGCCTGGCCCTTGATCACACGTGGAACTTTGCGGACAACAAGGTCAATCAATTGCGATTCGGTTATACACGCCGCGGGTTCAGCCGGGAATCCATGCGCGGCGATGTGCCCGCATCCATTGCATCCGGAATACCGGGCATTCCGAATTCGGGGCTGGGGAATACTTTCCCGTCTGTGGATGTCGTTGGATTTCAGCAACTGGGCCCGACATCGAGCTCCAACGGAGACTTTTCCACGTCCCTGATGCAGTTCATCGACAATCTTTCGTGGTCGCGCGGCAAGCACAGCATCAAGATGGGCACGGACATTCGAATTGAGCATCTCGACGTTCTGCAGCCCCCGAATCCAACGGGCCTGTTCCAATTTTCGAGCACGTTGACCGGCAACAGCATTGCGTCGCTGCTGCTCGGACAGGTCCAGAATTTCTCGATCGATGTTCAGAATGAAGTGCTGAGGCCGCGCGCGACGATTGCCGAGTTTTTCATTCAGGATGACTTTCGAGTGACAGATCGCCTTTCCGTGAATGCGGGCCTCCGCTATACCCTGAATTTCCCCTCAACTGTTGTGGACGATCAGGGTTCGGTGTTCAATCTCAAGACCCAGCAACTCGATTTTCTCGGCAGCAATGGGTATCCGCGTTCCGCTCGCGATCTCGAGAAGACTAACTTCGGCCCCCGAGTTGGGCTTGCCTACCGAATCACGGATGATCTGGTTGTGCGTTCAGGCTATGGCCTCGGCTGGTTCGAACAGGCCGGCATCACAACACCCTTTACCACGCCGCTTTTTCCGTTCATCCAAACGACGGGCCAGCGATCTCCGGATAACACGAATCCGGCCTTCGTTCTTTCAACCGGTCCTTCCGTTGTCGTCCAGCCTCCCGGTCCCGACAACGGACTCGGCCAGGGAGTATTTTCTGCGAATCGTAAGCAGAAGAGCGGCTATGCGCAGCAGTGGAATCTGTCGTTCCAGCAAACGTTCAAGAGCACATGGAGTGTCGAAGTGGGCTACCTCGGTTCCAAGCTGACCAATCTCGGAGTGCCGGACGTGAACCTCAATCAACTTACGCCCGAGCAACTGGCGATTGGCACGCCGCTGACGACGAGTGTTGCGAATCCGTTCTTTGGGCAGATTCCTCCGTCCTCGACAATCGGCGGTCCTACGATTACCCAGCAGCAACTGTTGCGGCCGTACCCTCGGTTCACGACCGTTGCGCTGTATCGGAACAACGTGGGTCACTCGACCTATCATTCGGTCCAGAGCCGCGTCGAGAAGAGGTTCTCCCGCGGGTTTAGTTTCACGGCGGCCTACACGTTTTCAAAGTTGATTGATGATGCGGGCGCGGTGTTCGACTCCGCGATTCTGACGGGGCCGCCCCTTGTGTTTCAGGTTCAGGACAGTTACAACAGGCGGGCGGAGAAGGACGAATCCACCGGCAGCATTCCCCACGTGTTTTCCAGTTCGTTCGTCTGGAATACTCCGTTCTTCGGATTGCAACTTGCGGGAATATTCCGAGCGCAGTCCGGCAGCCCGCTGGCCGTCACGCAGGCGAACAACCAGAATGCCTTCGCAGGGTATGGAATTCAGAGGCCGAACCGGCTCAGGGATCCGGAATTGCCGGCAGACCAGCGTTCAACGAGCAAGTGGTTCGATACGACTGCATTCTCGGGGGCTCCCGTATTCACCCTGGGCAATGCCTCACGGAACCCGGTCGTCGGGCCGGGATACCGCAGCCTCGACGTCATGCTGGGGAGGACCTTCGCCCTGAAGGAGAGTCTCAGCCTCGAGCTTCGCGCCGAGGCATTCAACGTGACCAACTCGCCCTCGTACGGAGCACCAAACACGAGCCAGGGGCCCATCGCATTTGGTAGCATCACACGGGCGTTCGACCCTCGAGTGTTCGAGCTGGTCGCAAAGATGCACTTCTAGACTGCAATGAAGAATCGCGTTCGAAGCAAACTCACCGAAATTCGGAGCAGCCGCGGCCTGGCTGCCGCGGATCTGGCGAAACGTATCGGTGTGACCCGTCAGACCATTTATGCGATAGAAGCCGGTAACTACGTCCCGAATACGGAAGTGGCATTGAAGCTCGCACGCGAGCTGGAGGTTTCGGTCGAGGATCTTTTCGCGCTGGATCGTCGGGGTGAGCAGGGTGTGTCTTCGATGCCGGCGGAACTGCTCAGTGCTTCGAAAGCAGCGAAAGGGCAGGCGGTGCGCTTAGGGCAGGTCGGGACAAAGTGGATCAGCGTTCCGGTCTCTGCGTCGCCTTACTTCCTGCCGGAAGCGGATGGGATTCTCACCGACCAGAACCGGGTCGCGGTGTTTCCCTCTGATGGCAGCGCAAAAAAGCGCATTGTCCTGGCCGGCTGCGATCCGGCCACGAGTCTGCTGGCTCACATGGTGCAGAGAGGCGCCGACGTTGAGGTGATCCATGCGCCCGCATCGAGCGAACTGGCTTTGCGGTGGTTGAAACAGGGAAAGGTGCATATCGCGGGATCTCATCTCGAAGATCCCAAGACCGCGGAGTTTAACCTGCCCTTTGTTCATCGCGAGTTCGGTGCCGAGGAGATCGGCGTGATCACGTTCGCGGAATGGGAAGAGGGCTTTGTTGTCGCGCGCGGAAACCCCAAGAGCATTCGGACCGTCGGCGATCTGAACAGAAAGAATGTGTGGTTCACGAATCGACAGCCGGGCTCTGGAAGTCGAATGCTTCTCGACAAGCTGCTCCGTGAAGCGGGAATTGCGTCACGGAGCGTGCAGGGTTACACACGGATCGCGTCAGGACATTTGGCGGCGGCGTATTCGGTGGTTTCCGGCGATGCGGATTGCTGCGTTGCGACGCGTTCGGCAGCGCGCGCGTTCGGGTTGGGGTTCGTTCCACTTCACAGCGAGCGATACGATTTCGTGTTTCGCCGATCGACGCTGGAGACTCCTGCGGTTCAGACTTTCATGGACGTGTTGCAGCGTGCCTCGCTGCGGCGCAAGCTCGAAACGCTCGCGGGTTACGATACGACGAAGACAGGAACCCGGATCGCGTGAGGGCTCCTAAATTTCGAAATCGGAAAGTCCTGCATTGGAGATTCGAGGTTGGAGACCGCAAATTGGACTCGGTATCCCACAGGCTGCGGTCCAATTTGAGCTTTCCAATCTCGAACCTCCAATGCAGGACTTTCCAATTTCAAATTCTCTTAACCTGCAGATCCCTCACCCCGGCTTTCAGGTACTCCACATACCAACCCACGATCTTCTCGATGAACTCCACCGTCACGCGCGGGCATGCGATATCTGTCCCTTCCAGTGCCTGTAGCGTATGGCTGCAGTCAAAGAGCGGTTCGCCCTGCAGGTACATGTAATAAAACGCCATCTGCTTTTGAAACGACGCTTCCATACGCGTTGGAGGGTGAACCGCGAAAGCGTTCTCGTCCACAAGCTCGACTCCTGTGACGCCGAGCAATCGGCAGATGTTGGGCAGCCAGAGATCATTCGGTGTCGGAATCGGATTCGCAAGGTGATATGTACCGCCGGCGCTCGCCGGCTGACCGCCGATCTTAACCATCCCATTCACCACATAGTCGATGGGCACGAAATTCAGCGTGGTGGTCATCTTTCCCAGCACACGCACGGGAAGGTGCACATGACCGTTAGATCCTGCTTTCCTTCGAAGCCTTGTGGCTCCGGTGAAGAGGCCGCGAATGAACGCGTAGACGCCGTGAAAGTGGGTAGCCCGGCCGGTAACGCTGTCTCCGATCACGATGCTCGGCCTGTAGATCGTACTTGTCAGGATCTTTCTCGCGTGCGCGTCGGCGACAATAAGTTCCGCTTCGCATTTCGATGCCTCATAAGCGTTGCGGAATTTCTGCCCTGTCTGTATTTCGGATTCCTTCGCAAATTCCTTCGTTCCCGCCACGTATGCGGTGCTGACGTGGTGCAGGCGCCGTGATCGGGTCTGCTGCACCAGGTCCAATATTTTTTGTGTGCCGCCGACGTTCATCTGGAAGATCTCGTCGCGTTCCTCGTCGGTGAAAGAAAGGGACGCTGCGCAGTGCCAGACTTCATCGGTCATTGATGCGGCGCGCCGGAAGGAATCCTCATCAAGACCCAGGAAGGGTTTCGAGATGTCGCCCTCGAGTACCTCGAGCCGATCCAGGTGTGGGCGAAGGCGGTCTTCTGATCCCGCTACCTCATCGAGGACCTCGATCACTCGATCGCGGGCTGATGCGTTCTTTCCTCCGCGTGCGAGCGCGACAACATGATGACCGTCCTCCAGCAGACGGTACGCGAGGTGACTACCGACGAAGCCGGTGACTCCAGTGACGAAATTACGCTGGGGCATGCGCGTGCAGAATCCTCTCGACGATCTCTTCTCCGTAACTGACCTGATAGAACGCCGCAAGGGAACTGCGGATTCGATTCCAGGTCTGTCGTCCCTGATTGATGATTTCTTCCACATCTCTCAGACGGGAAGCGACAAAGCCGAATTCGTAATGAGCAGCGGCATGAAACAGGCCGGTTTCCTGTGGCATCAGTCCTCGTAATCCCAGAAGCAGGACGGGGACACCACAGGCCAGTGTTTCGTATGTCGAGAGTGCGCCGGGTTTGGTGAGAACGAGATCGGAAACCGCGATGAAGCGATGAATGTCGTGGACGTACCCAAAGGTCTGTGTTTTCGGATGCTTCAATGTTTGCAGCCGATGGCGAAGGGCATCATTGCGACCGCAGACGACCAGGATATTGGCATCGGGGGCTCCCCGCCTTATGGCTTGATAGGTTGCCAGCAGCGGCCCTCCGCCGCGAGCACCGCCATTCAGTAGAATCGTCGTCGCGTGATCGAGGTTGAGTTCTTCGTGGAAAGCTTCGCGAGCCGCGGCGGTAAAAGGACGAAACTCATTCCGAACGGGCATGGGAACCTGCTCGATTCGCCATGCGGCGACGCCCATCGCGGTGAGTTCCTGCAATGCTTCGTGAGTCGGAACGAAGAACTGGTCCACCCAGGGCGACGACCAGCCCTGCCAGAAGGGCGGGAAGGGATCCGTAAGAAACGTGTGGCAGGGAATGCCGAGTTTCTCCTCCTTGATGAACCGCTGGATGAAGTGGTTCAGCATGGGATGAACGGAAAGAACCGTGTCCGGTTTCTCGAAATCCAGAAACTCTTTGATGAACTTTCGCGCACTTGAGTAGAGAAAATTGCGTTCGTTCGGCCGGCAGTGATCGACAAGCCAGAAGTAACTGCCCATTTGCCGGGGGCAGCGCGTAAGAATCGTGTTGTAAAGGGTTCCCAGAGTCCTGTTGAGTTTGCCGGACTCCTCGAGTGGCTTTCGAACCGAAACCTTGAATCCTGCGGTGGCGGCCGTCGTCTCCAGTGCTCTCGCCGCGCTATTGTGTCCCTCTCCAGTGTCAGACGAGAGGATTAGCAACTTCCCCATAAGGCAACACGGCATTATGGCATAGAACTACAGTTCCGACGTCAACCGGTCGATAAGACGAGCATGGAAGAAGCCTGGCCGAAACTGACGCTCGTGTGGCTATACGAAGGCGGCGATGTCGATGAGCGACGTAAAGCCGTGTTAATGCTGGACTATCCTGACTTCCATGTTGTGACGCCGGACCGCACCCATCCCCTGGATCAGTTGACCGACCTCATGTCCTCGGGCGCCGAGGTGTGCATGTTCTGGTCCGATGACGGAAAACCTGTTGGTGGGGATTTCCTGAAATCAATGGTTCGCCCTCTGCTGGCGGACGAATCGGTTTCGGCATTGATGCATCTTTGGTCGGGCAACGCCGTGGCGATGAAAAGGTCCGCCCTTGATGCCGTTCAGAGAGGCATGTTCCGCATTGTTGGAAGTTCCTTCATGAAACTCGCCATTTTCTTTCTCGAAGTCGGCTCGGAATCGCGCGCCGTGCGATCTCAGGTCGTCGTTTCAACCACCGAACAACTCGTGCCCCTTTCAGCGGAGCCGTACGGGCGGGTCTGCTGACGATTCAGAATTTGTAGAAGCGCGGATCGACGCCGGTGCGCATCTTGTAGATGTAGAGAATCTGGCCCAGGTGATATCCGAAGTGCTCGACAACGTGGTACACGGCTTGAAGTGTGGATACGTCGTACTTCTGAATTTTCAGGCGTTCGAGAAGCCTTCCGGATTCCAATCCTTGCAGCACGCGATCCACATCCGCCAGCGTCTGGTTTAGATTCGCGATCAACTCTGCTTTCGGCACAGGACCGCGTGCAGCGAACTCCCCATCACGGTCGCGTTTGAATTCTGCTCCGCCGACTGAAGAAACGATCCACTGCCTGAGATTTCCACAGAGATGCAGAATCAGGTTTCCGATGCTGTTGGAGACCTCGTTCGGGCGCCACCAGAGGTCTTCATCCGAGAGTTGCTCAACACAATGGAGGAGCTTCGGCAGATAGTCTTCGCGCAGAAATACGCGAGAGGCTTCGATGAATTCTGCGTCAGACGTTTTGGCACCACCTGTTGTGGATTCCATGCTGTCCAAGTATGCCTTACAATCTCAACAACTCTTGCGGATTCGAATGGAATGAAAAGCTTCCTGCTCGCCCTGTTTCTCCTGACGCAAGCCGGCCCGCAAGGCGCGGGTGTGGTGACGGGTGTTGTCCGTGGCGCCAATGGGATGCCGGCCTCCGGAGTTCGCGTCTACGCGATAGGAGTTCGGGACTCCATCGAGGCCCTGCGTACGGGCACGGCTCCGCTTGAGGGTCTGACGCAAACGGATGCGTCAGGCCGATACCGTCTTGAAGTTGCGCCGGGACGTTACTACATCGCGTCGGGTTCGGTGACCTCGCCGACATTCTATCCGGGAACCGCTAATGCTGCCGATGCGCGCGTGGTAACCGTCGCTTCAGGCGCAGCCGTTGCCGCGATCGACTTCGCGAGCTTTGTGCCCGCCACGCGTTCGGGAGGTCTGCAGATCATGCCTCTCGGCACCGGGTTTCTATCGGGTGTGATCAAGTATCCTGATGGGACACCCGCGACAGGAGTGCCGGTTGTACTCCAGTCTGCAAGCGCAGCGTCTGGTGGTGGCACACTCCTTACGCCTCTCATAATGCAGGCGACCACGCCGGCTGCGCCTGCGGCAGGGGCTCCGCCAGCGACAGCCTTTGGTGCCGCTCCTCCTGTGGGGATCAATCCAACTTACGTGACCATTTCCATAAACGGCAGCTTCGTGCGGTTTTTTGCCACGAGTGACACGAGCGGCAGATACACATTCGCAAACGTTCCCCAGGATACTTTCTACATTGCAGCGGGATATGCGGAGTCGCCCTCGTTGTATCCGGGCGTCACGGACCAGGCCGGCGCCAAGACCATTGGTACAACACCAACAACGAATGTGAACAACCTTGATTTCACCGTGCCGCGTTCCCCGACACGAGGTACGACGGTGCGGGGACGGGTGACTGCGACCGGAGATGCACCGACGGGTGGTGTCCGCGTGGATCTCCAGAGCATGTCACCTATCGCTGCCTCGCCATCGGCTTTCGGTTTGCCAACAATCAACCCAAACAGGTTTGTCGATTCCGGTGGGGACGGAGGATTTGAATTTTCCGGCGTTCGACCCGGCTCCTATCTTGTCAGAGCCTCTTATTCCGCTCTCTACTCCGAGTCGAAAAACATCGTTGTTGCAGATCAGCCTCTCGATGGCGTGGACTTCATCCTTCGTGCAGCCACACTCTCCGGCCGTATCCTCGATGAGAACGGCAGTGCAATACCGGATGTTCGGCTCTTCGGGGATGTGACTGTCTCGACAGTCAGCAATCCAAACATCATCGCGTCCACGATCTTCCCCATCGCAAATGATGGTTCTTTCGGCCGCATTCTCGAAAAGGAGGAATATCGATTCTTCCTGAGATCGTTGCCGGAAGAATATGTAGTCCAGTCCGCCACCTTGGGTTCCGTTGACCTTACGAAGGAGACTCTGAAGTTCACAGGTACCGAACCGGTGAAGGTGGACGTGCGCGTTGCGAAGCGCAAGACGTCTTCAAATTCATCGGGCGTCGGTGTGAAGGGACGAACAATAGACGCTATCAGTGGTGCTCCGTCGGCAGCGGAACGGATCACACTCTGTTGCCTTGACTCAGGACCGATCGAGCGATTCTCGGCGCCGCTTCAGCCCGATGGCTCGTTTGAATTCTCGGCCATTCCTCCGGGGCGTTACTTCCCGGGACTTCAGACAATGACGGGAACCGGGGCTCTCCAGCTTGTTAATCGCGAGATTGTTGTCGGACCGGATGGTGTTTCCGGTATCGAACTCCTCTCGACCCGGCAGTTTGCTCAAGTTTCTGCGATATTGACCTTCGAGAATGGAGGAATGAGTCAGGACGCTTTCTCCGCGAAGGTCGTATTCGTCAGTGCGAATGGCCGTATACAAGTGCCGGGCGAATACCGTGGGGGTGCAGGTTACGTTGCATCCGTTCCTGCAGGGGAACGATACACGGTCTCCGTTACCGGATTGCCCAACGGATTTGCTGTCAAGTCCGCACCCAGCATGACGCAAGTGCCTGCCCCAAACTCTGTGCAGGCTGTTGGTGCACCCGTGACCGAAATCGTCATCACTCTGACTCGGGAATCTCGTTAGAAGTCGTGCTCGATGCCTTAGAATCCGAAAAGCACTGTCGGATTCAAATCCAATGAAAAGCTTCCTCCTGGCAGCTATTGTTCTAATTCAGGCGGGCCCACAGAGTGTGGGTGTGGTGACCGGTGTGGTGCGCGGCGCCAATGGAATGCCCACGCCTGCGGTTCGGGTCTATGCGATTGGGGTTCGGGATTCGGGTGAAGCATTGAATGCCGGCCCGGCGCCTCTTGAAGGTTTGACGGAAACCGATGCGGCAGGTCGATACCGGCTTGAAGTGACGCCGGGTCGTTACTACATTGCGTCGGGCTCGGTGAATGCTCCGACGTTTTACCCCGGAACAACCGATCCCAGTGCGGCACGCATCGTGAGCGTGACATCCCGCGGGCTTGTTGAGGCGATCGATTTTTCGAGTTTCGTTCCTGCTGCGCGGTCGAGCCGGGTGGCCGGCGTGGGAACAGCGGGAAGCGTCTTTGTTTCCGGAGTGGCAACACTGGGAAGCGGTTTTGTTTCCGGCGTGCTTCGCTATCCTGATGGAGCGCTAGCGGCGGGATTTCCCGTAGTGGCGACATCTGCGGCTCTGGTGCCCGGTGGCGCTGCGCCTTCGCCCGCATCTATGGCTGTTCTCGTCGGGAACAATGTCGTGCAGTTGAGCCAGATCAATTCTGGAAATCCGTCCTCACCGACTCCAGTTCCGCCGTCTCCTCCTCCCGCTCCTCCATCTGCCGGCGCGGTTACGATCAGAGTCGGGAGCAACGGCTTAACTCTGGTCACATCGACGGATGCGACCGGTCGCTATGCCTTTCCCAACTTTCCGAACGGCAC
>Ga0068859_100007239_pt1 | contig 11255 bp, 8 predicted proteins | sample KBSSwiS22_FD_66585 | JGI IMG/M metagenome (GOLD analysis project Ga0068859, IMG submission 66585) | Switchgrass rhizosphere microbial communities from Kellogg Biological Station, Michigan, USA - KBS Switchgrass S2-2 | ecosystem: Host-associated > Plants > Roots > Rhizosphere > Soil ... | reverse complement strand
TGGAGTGCGGCGACTTGTCGCCGCTTTTAAATCTGGCCAAAGCGAATTCCAAAAACCCGAGGAGAATTCATCGTGCGTCCATAGCGGCGACAAGTCGCCGCACTCCAAATTGGCGATGCGGTCTGTCTCGCGCAGAGTTTTTCAGCACCCTGCTAGTTCAACTTTCTATCTCGCAGTTGAAGTTTATGAACTGGTCGCATGAGGGGTACCTCGGAACTCGTCAGCATGATCCCGCGCGAATTCGGCGAAGGTACGCGGAGGCCGGCCCGTGAGATCTAAGACGACGTTCGTGATGGTCGCAGTTTTTCCACCCGCTCGTTGGTAAGCACTGATCGCCAGGGCGCTTTCCACGATAGCGGGCGGATATCCCTCTCGAACTCGACGCACGCGAGCCTGGTCTGGTGTTTCGTCGACGAAGCGGAGCTGTTTGCCGATCGTTTTGCCGATGATCTCCGTTGCGTCTCGGTAAGAAAGTGCTTCGCTGCCGGTGATCACATATTTCTTTCCTTGATGTCCCGGCTTAGTGAGCGTGACGGCGGCTACTGCGGCAATGTCGGGAGCGTCGATGTAGGGGATCTTGCCGTCGCCCGAGGCCGAATAGACTACGCCGTCATTTACGATGTATTCGAGCTGGCCAAGCAGGTTCTGCATGAAGTGGTGTGGACGAAGGATGGTCCAGTCCATACCTGACGCCTGCATTTCCTGTTCGATTTGGTAATGCCACAGACAGATCGGGGCCTTCGAATGGCTCGAAGCACCAAATGCCGAGAGCTTCACGATATGCTTAACGCCCGCCTTGCGCGCTGCTTCGATGGCGTTGTGCTGTAAAGCAACCGTGTCTTCGCCAATACTGGAGACGAGGAATATCGTCTGAGCGCCATCAAAGGCTGAAGCCAGTGTGTCCGGCTTCGACAAATCTCCAGCGACCCAGGTGATGCCTGGCAGTTCTTTCGCCTTCGGCGGATTACGAGTAAGAGCTCGTGCCGCAACACCCTGTTGCGATAGCAGACGCACGACCTCACCACCGACCATTCCGGTGCCTCCAGTGACAAGAATCATAACGACCTCCTCTTGACTTTGGCTTTTGTGCAGAGTTCTGCAAGCTTCTTATTTCGACAATAATCTAATGCCCGTTCCTTCATCCCGAAACTGGCATTTTTGACAGGAAAGCCCTCAGAACTTGTAAGTCACCCACGCCGCGAAATAAGTGGTGTTTTCGCCGGGCGGCGTTTGACGCAAAAAGGGCCCCGCCATGAACTTCGCAATGTCAAAGCTGAAAGTAGTGTGACGATCTCCTTGTATGGTCACTTCGATTCCGGGTTGATGGCCTACGAAGCGCGCCCGACTGATTTGCCCGGTCCGCTGAATGTTGCCGGGAACGCCGTACACCGCATCGTGAGTGTTTTGTCGCCAATAGAAGACCCAGTCCGCGGTGAGCGAGACGTTTTTCAACAAAGTCAGTTGCAGGTCTGGGTGTAAGTCGCGGTGATTGAGCGGGCCAACCGGTGTTAGTTGCCCGAAGTAATTGCCCTTGGGAAAAAGCGGGTTAAAGGTTTGGAGGTTGAGGTCGTTTGGATCCTTATCACCGCTGGTCGCATTCGCTTTGAAACCGAGTCGCGGTTTCAGTGGCAGACGGAATTTGTAACCAATGTCGGAAGCAACCGTCCATGCGCGAATGTCGCCTTCCTTGACGCTGTGAAACGACCCCAACTGGTAGACCATTTCGAAGTTGTAATCGAAAGCCTCACTAGAGTTCCAGATTCGCGTGCCGAACGAATGCCGAATTTCGCGACCAACTCCCTGATCAAAGCGTGCTCGCTTTTTGTCGAAACCGAGATAATAAAGATCGACGCTGCCTTTGAAAGGCAAAAGCGACAATGGCCGCACCGCGTAGACGCCCCAAAAGGTCACAGTATGCTCGGGCGAGTCATCAAAGAAACCCCGATTGGTTTTCACCGGCTTGGTAACAAACGCGTCAATCTTCCATTTCGACTCCTTTAATAGAAGGCGAACTCCGTCGAAGCTCGCGCGGACGTTTGGTCCTTCGCGTGTGGAGATGAGTCTCTGCGAGCCAAAGCTCATTTCCTGACGACCGAAGCGCAGCACGATCGATCGGCTTTTCTGTGATTGCAAGGTGACGTCAGCAAACGCCTGGTGAACATCGAGTTTGTCTTCGTCAGGCGGGCGCGGCCCGCCAGTCCGGCCGCTTTCGATACCGCTTTTCAACTGCCCAAAAATGCGAACGCGTTTCCCCAAATGAAAATCGGCATGGACCATGTACCGCTGCAGCAAAAATCCGCTGAGATCCTCCGGCGCTTCGCCCCAGTCCTCATTCTTAAACCACTCGTAGTAAGGCCGCGCCTCGCCTCCCAGGGTTAGGTACCAATCGTCTCGATGTCCGAGTGGTATGTACTTGATGGGGTCAAGGTAGTCGGTGCGCTGAGAAGGATCGCGCAAAAGGCTCCAGTCCTCGTCATAGCGCAATTGCTTATACGCTGGAGGTATCGTTGTCCTCTCGGAGGTTGGCGGCGTCGGTGTCGGGGTTGGGGTTTGTGCCTGGCAGAATGTGCCAACTGCAAGAAAGAATGTGACGGCTGTGATCGTCAGAACATATGAAGCAAAACTACTCTTCATTGCCGTACAACCACCGCTTCATCATTCGCGTGTAGGAAGGCATGATTACAAAAGTCAGCATACCGGTAAGAATGATCGCCATCAGCATTGATGAGATGAACACATTGCCCAATACCGGTACGAGCTTACCGAGAGGAATCAGAATGAAGAATGGGATGATCAGGCTTAGAGGATAGACGGCAGAAACGGTCAATACGAACTGCTTCCAGAGCTTCGGTGGCTTTACGCCTTTGGGTGTGAACCAGAAATCGATACCGCTTTTGATCTCGATCTGGTCTCCTTCTTCCAACAGGTTATGGACACTGTTGACGAAGCACTCCCGCGTTTGAGAATCTGCCCAGCCGTTCAAGCTCTCCAGCGAATCAAAACGTACCACGCTGGTGTATTTACGATCTCCGTCATGTGGACGAAATATGTCTCGGTTGAGGTAGCCGGGGAAACGGCTGCTGGCTTCAAAAATTTCCGCCAGCCAGGCTTCGTAACGCTCCTCCTCACCTGCTCTTATTTTATGGGTGATGATGAACGCCACTGTTTCCGGCTGACGACCTCTTGTCGACTCAGACTGGCTTGCTGCGGTTTTCATTTCACGCTCCTCGAAGGTGGCAGTCGGGAAACATAGATAAACATCACTGCCAAAACACAGACGCCACTCACTAGGAGTGGAAGCGCCATTCCGAACTTCAGCAATAATGCCCCGACGACTGCACCGACAAACATTGCAACGACTGAAGCAACTCGCCGCCAGATCCGTGGATTCTTGCCGCCGGCAAGCGACGAGTCGGCCGCGATCCCGGTAAGCGTAAGGGTCAAAACCGTTGTGGTCAGGTCCGGCACGGCGAGTTGCCGAACGGTCGCATTCCGCAAACCCATAGCTATCGCCATGAAAACAATCACAGCGTAAAGACTGTATGAAGGTTTGGCCGAGCCAATATCGAAACTGATCGAGGCAAGAGCAGCGAGAAACAGCAGAGCGGCTTCACACACCGCCACGGTTGTGAGCCAGCCACGCCGAACGCCGGACTTTGCAAATCCCAGACGGCCACCGATCACTGCGCCGATCAAAAAAGCAACCAAAGAAGTTGCGGAGCGCGCAATGGAAAATCCGGGTGCTCCCGCCACGGCGAAACCGAGGAAGACAACATTTCCGGTCATGTTCGCCGTGAACACCTCAAAGCGAAGGACGCTTACCGCATCAACGATGCCGGTAACCAAACTAAGAATCAGGAGCGACGCTATGAGACTGGTATCTGCAAGATTCGCCTTATCCGATGATTGCGCGAGCGGCTTTGGACCATGGAATGTCTGCACTACCTGCTGATCCTTTGCCGAAGGTTGCATGGCGTCTAATCTCAAGACTCATTCATGCAGACTCTTTCACACGGCGAAACAATCGCAGCCCAGCGCCCAAAGCCCAGATCTTCCATCGAGCCAAGTGCGTGCTTGTTTGCGTAAGCCTTCTGCGAACGAATGCTCGACGCAAAAGTGATCGTGCGCAACGCGCGCGGTCGCCTGCGCCTCGGCTTTGGCATAGCCGCCGAAATTCGCCACGGGCGACCAGTCGGGACTCACGGGCGGTAAAGGCGGAGCCAGTGAGGCAAATTCGGCCGCCGCATGGACCACCTTACCGCCGACGATTGTCAGCACGGACTCGATAGATTTGATCTGCTCCTCCGCGACAGTGAAATAGTCCGCGGACAACACAGAAAGGTCAGCCAACTGGCCTTCGGACAGTGCTCCCTTCTTTCCGTCCTCTGACGAGAACCAACTGCTGCCTTGTGTCCATAACCATAAAGCCTCGGTACGATCGAGACGGTTTGATTCGTCGTACATCGCCGTGCCGCCGACAGTGCGACCCGTCACCAGCCAATAGAGAGAGACCCATGGGTTGTAACTCGCCACGCGCGTCGCATCCGTCCCCGCTCCGACCGGCACGCCTAGTTCGAGCATTCGCCTTATCGGCGGCGTGCGTTTGGTTTGCTCCGCACCATAACGGTCGATGAAGTATTCGCCCTGGTAGGCCATCCGATGCTGAACGGCAATGCCGCCACCGAGTGCTTTTACGCGTTCGATGTTCCGGTCTGAAATGGTCTCTGCGTGATCGAAGAACCAGTGAAGCCCGTCGAACGGCACTTCGCGGTTGATCTCTTCGTAGACGTTCAGCGCGCGAGCGATTGTTTCGTCGTAGGTAGCGTGCAGTCGGAAAGGCCAGCGGTTCTGCGCCAGGAAAGTGACCACCTGCCGCAGCTCATCCTCCATGGAAAGAGCCATGTCCGGGCGCGGCTCGAGAAAGTCTTCAAAGTCAGCTGCGGTATATACCAGCATCTCGCCGGCGCCGTTGTGTCTAAAGTAATCGTCACCCTGTCCGGGCTTGACTACCTTGGCCCAACTCTGAAAATCGGCCAACTCGCCCTTGGGTTTCTGAGTGAACAGGTTGTAGGCGATCCGCAAAGTCAGTTGATCATCGCGATGCAACTGCTCGATGACCGCGTAGTCGTCCGGATAGTTCTGGAATCCGCCGCCCGCGTCGATAACACTCGTCACTCCCAGCCGGTTGAGTTCGCGCATAAAGTGCCGCGATGAATTGACCTGATCATCGAACCCGAGCTTCGGGCCCTTTGCCAGAGTCGAATAGAGAATCAGCGCGTTTGGCTTGGCGATGAGCAGCCCCGTCGGATTGCCTTGCTTATCGCGCTGAATGACGCCGCCGGGAGGGTCAGGAGAGTCTTTGGTATAACCGACCGCACGCAATGCCGCTCTATTGAGCATCGCCTGAGCATACAAATGAAGGACGAAGACCGGCGTGTCGGGCGCGGCGGCATTGATCTCATCGAGCGTGGGCAGCCGCCTCTCTTTGAATTGAAATTCCGACCAGCCGCCGATCACGCGCACCCATTGCGGCGCCGGGGTCCTCTGGGCCTGCTCCTTCAGCATGCGCAGCGCGTCGGCGAGGCTGGGAACACCATCCCAACGCAATTCCATGTTGTAGTTCAAACCGCCGCGGATAGGATGGGTGTGTGAGTCGTTTAGTCCGGGAATCACACGCCGCCCTTTAAGATCGATCACCAAGGTCTTATCGCCGCGTTGATCTTCGGAAACATTTTCGACGGCTTGAATACGACCATTTTGGATTGCCAAACTACCTATCTCTGGCCGTGATGGGTCAAGCGTACTTATTCGCCCGTTGTGCAGGATCACATCGGGCGGGCTATTCGTCTTCATGTAAGAACCTCCCTAACCGGCAGCAGCCTTGGCAACCGTGTGCGGTACTTTCGCCGACTGCGGAGCTTTGTGCACCATCGTGTAGCAATACTCGACGCCGAGGCCATATGCGCCCGCGTACTGTTTGAGTAGGCTCATCAGCGCATCGTAATGGTCATGATTCTTCCAGTCGCGCTGCCACTCGAGCAGAGCCGCTACGGTAGTAAGGCGCGAGACTCCGGCTTGGACCATCCGCGACAAAGCTGCGTCCTGTGCGGCAGTCGAAGTTGCCCCACAGCAATCCTCGACGACATAAACGTTGTAGCCCTCCGCGGCCATTTGAATTGCCGGCCATGTGACACATACTTCCGTCCACAAGCCGGTCAGAATAATGTTCTTCCGACCCGTGGCTTCAATGGCCTTGCGAAAGCCAGCGTCGTCCCAGGAATTCATCGAGCTGCGTTCGATGACCTCCTGGCCAGGGAACACGTCCAAAATGTGTGGCCAAATGTAGCCGCTGAAAGACTCCGTCTCGACGGCGGTTAGCACAGCCGGCACGCCAAACTCCTTGGCGACCTTCGCCAGCAGCGTGACGTTGTTGACCAGCAGTGTTCGGTCAATATTCGCCACGCCAAAGAGCATTTGCGGCTGATGATCGATGAAAACGATCGCGCTGTCCTGTGGCGTGTATAGTTGATTGTACTGACTCATATTTGATCTCCATTGCGTGGGTTAATTTCCCGCGTTGGCCAACAGAGAGTCTATTGGCCATTAGGAATGTTGGGCCTGGATACTCTTTCTGAAACCTGTCACTTTTTACAGGGAAACTATATGGATTCGCTGTTCATTAGGTGTTAGATTTGGGTAGCCATGGGGAAAGATGCGACAGGAATAAGCGCTTATACGCTGAAACGCGAATAATAGGTTCACTGCAGCCGCAACCCGTAATAGAATTGATTAGTTACAAATTGGAGTGAACTGGATCAAGCAAGTGGTCTGCGTTCATAACTCCAAGGTCGGCGGTTCGATCCCGCCCTCCGCTAACAATAACTTGAACGAACACAAGCGCCGCGGGCATGACGATCGCGCTCTTGATGTCGAGCTGTGCGACTGTTTTGTCGAGTATGGCGCGGTAACAGCAGAATGTTTCTGCTGTTTACATTTGTGCTGCTCCGAGGGTCGTTAATCTGGACCGGCTTCACAGTTGTCAGCGGACCCACACTGTTGTTCACGGCCATTGCTCTTTTGATTAGAACCCCCGGTCTATCTCGCGTCGCTGGTAGGCTCTGAGGTTGATACACGCGGGCCGAGTCCTAATCAATTCCCGAACGTTGGTCGAGGAATTTGATTACATTGCATTCGCAATCAGAATCGCACAGCTCCAGCGCTCCATCAGCCGACCAAAAGCATCAATTTTGTATGTTCGGTCGTAATGCTTGCCTATTGATTTTGGCTCTGGTCGTATCAGCGTGCTCGCATCGATCACAATCTAAAGCGGTAGCTCCAAATGCGATTAATAGCTCGCCGGCTTCAAACCCCGCTTCAGACATCGCGCAGGCCGATAACTTTTATCGTGAACGCGACGATCTGAGGCGTTTGGAACAGGGGATAGTTCTCCTGCGACAAGCCGCGACCACCGATCCGGACAGCTACGAAGCGAACTGGCGGCTGGCCAAATTCAGTTATTACCTCGCCAGACACACTGAAGGCGAATATCGCGACCGGGCATTTAGCGACGGCATCAACGCCGGGAAGATCGCGGTCCAGTTGCAGCCGGATAAACCGGACGGACACTTCTGGCTGGGGGCGAACTACGGCGGCACTCTTGAATCAGGTTCGTTCCGCTTCGCCACGATAGGGGACGTGCGCCAGGAAATGGAGACAGTACTAAAGATCAACGAAGGCTATCAGGACGGCAGCGCTTATATGGTGCTGGGTCTGGTTGATTTGAAAGCCCCCAGAATAGTCGGCGGCGACCCGCACAGGGCCGTCACAGAAATGGAAAGAGGCTTGCAGTTCGGTAAGACGAATGCCTTCCTTCGCCTGCATCTCGCCGAAGCATACCAGGCCGTCGGACGCACTGCAGACGCCCGCGAACAACTCAACACCATTCTGTCAATGACACCTGATCCAAATTACTTGCCTGAGTTGAAGGAAGCTCAAACTCAGGCGCAGCAGTTGTTGGCCAAACTCTAGCAGGCCTCGTGATTGTGGACACACCAGGGAACGGATCACTTTTGATCAAGCCCCATGAATTTTGGTAGTGGCCCTAATTGTAGGGGCGTCCCTCCGTGGGCGCCCGCCTTATTGCTCACCAATCGTGAGGAGCGGGCGCCCACGGAGGGACGCCCCTACAAATTAGGCAACTACCGAATTCTTCGCTCGGGCTTAGAATAGTCCCGATACTTAATAAGGTTGATACCGGTATCTATGGCGCGGAGGCGTGCGATCCGAAAGGAATTACTGACCTTGTCGAAAGAGCGTGCGCGCGCTTTTCAATTGCCTGGAAAAACGACCACCCGCAAAGACCTTAACGCGTGTGCTTGCAGCCCAACTTGCTGTTTTGGTCAAAGTACATCGGCGAAGCAAGTTCGGCCCGGAGCAGTGAACAGTCTTTCACATGAGCCACTAAGCGCTTACGGTTCAATCAGTTTCGGCCTATTAATTTTACTTGCCGAGGACGGGTAAAAAAGTGTATTAGTGTCCGCCAATCGACTCATCCCCCGTTTCGGTCTTCGTCGAATACTGCCTGAAAACTAAATCAAGGTTGGGAGCACATCATGAAAAGAACACTTGCCCTCTCGGTACTAATGCTTGTCGTGTTGGTTGGGGCGTCCCTCAAGTACACGCAAACTGCATCTTCGAATTCATCCAAAGAGGAATCCATGTCGGTGCGGGCGGTTCCCGCGACCACCGCTCTGATGCCGTTATTGACGACGACATTTGATGTCGATCGGACCGACGACACGGCCGCAGCGACCGCATGTACGGCCGCGCCAAACGACTGTAGTTTGCGTGGCGCAATCATCGCCGCTAACGCTGACCTCAGCGCAGATCCCGTGGTCATCAACCTGCAAGCGGGGACAACGTACAATCTGACAATCCCGAATGCGACGCAAGAGAATGCGGCCGCGACGGGCGACCTGGACATAACCACCACCCTGCACTCGGTGACGATCGCGGGCGGTGGCCCATCAACTGTTATCGACGCTGCGGGACTGACTTCCGGCAACCTGCACGACCGGGCATTTCAAATTATCGGTTCAGGCATCACCGTGATCTTTCAGGATCTGAATATTCGAAATGGCCAGGCAGCTGACGATGGAAGCAGCGGTGCCAGCACGAACCCGGCCATACACAATTTCACGCGCGCCGGCGGCGGTATCCTTAACGGCGCAGGCATCGATGTCAACCTGGTCACCGTAAATGGTGGCGGCAGTGTCACGCTTGATAACGTCACCATCCAGTCGTGCCAGGTACTCGGCAAGGGCGATGACCAGGTAAACCAGCACAGGACGCTCGATGCCTGGGGCGGAGGTCTCGCCAGTCTCGGCGCGACCGGGAACGTGATTATTACCGGCAGTACGTTTACGGGCAACACGGCCCTGGGCGGAAACGGCGGCAACTTCAACAATGGCGGCGGGTCCGGTGTCAGGGGCGGCTCGATCTATTTTGAAGGCGGCACGCTCAACGTCGACGGCTCGCGAATCGTCAACAGCAACGCTACCGGCGGCAATGGGGGCAACGGTCCCGGTAATCAACAAAACGGTGGACAGGGAGGCATCGCGCAGGGTGGCGGCGCCTTTGTTGGCGGCACGGTTAGCATCAACAACACCACCTTCGAGAGCTGTACCGCTACCGGTGGAAATTCAGGCACCGGCCAGAACGGTACCAATAATGGCGCTGACAGCGGTGGCGGTGGTCTGTTCAGTTTCGGCAACGTTACCGTGACCAACTCAACCTTTAACCAGAACAACGCAAATGGCGGTGACGCGGGCGATTCTTTTGGCCCGGACTGCTTTGGCGCTCACTTTTCCGGGGACGGTGGGGCCGCGCGCGGAGGCGCTATCGAGGCTGGCGCAGGAAACCTGATCATCAATACCGCTACCTTCGCCAACAACTCAGCCAATGGCGGCGATGGCGGGGACGGCGGACCAACAAATGTCGGAACCTGCGCTCAAAGCTCGCATGGCGCCGGCGGTCTCGCGCATGGCGGCGCCATCACCAACACCAATTCGGCCACTCTCAATATCAACCACGCCACGATAAGTAGTAATAACGCCCAGGCCGGCAACACCGGGGTCAACCAGGCTGGAGCCAATCGCCCGCCACGGCTGGTGGCCGAAGGTACGGGCGGCGGCATTCGCGTGGGTCCCGGAGCGGTGACTTTGGAGAACACAATCATTGCCGGCAACACGGCAGCCAACGGATTGGGCGACACCACCGGCGCTCCGATCCCGGGACCCGATGTTGACGGGGCCGTCACCAGCAATGGTCATAACCTGGTTGGCAACGTAACCGAAGCTACCGGCTTCACTGGTGCCGGAGATCAGACTAGCGTAAACCCGCTGCTGATGCCGCTGGCCAGCAATGGTGGCCCAACTCAGACGATGGCCCTTACACCCGGGAGTCCGGCAATTGACGCGGGCGTCGCCGCTGGAGCCACACTTGATCAGCGCGGGATGCCTCGCCCCGTTGACGATCCCGGAGTGGCAAATACCGGAGGCAGCGACGGCACGGACATCGGCGCTTACGAAGCCGAAATTCCCTGTGTCCTCGAATGTCCCGCTGATGTCAGCGTGGCGAACGACCCTGGCGAGTGCGGGGCAATCGTCAACTATACCGAACCTTCCGGAGCGGGCTGCGGGACCGTCACGTGTGATCATCCTTCGGGATCCTTCTTCGGCGTGGGAGATACGACTGTGACTTGTACCAGTTCAGCTGGTCCAAGTTGCAGCTTTACGGTCACCGTCACTGACGAGGAAGATCCGACCATTTCATGTCCGGCGGACATCACGGTCAACGCGCCCGTGGGCACTTGCTCAGCCGTGGTGAACTTCACGGTTTCGGGCGACGACAACTGCGGAGTTCCGACAATCGTAAGCAGCCCGGCATCGGGTTCAGTCTTCCCGGTTGGGACCACAACGGTAACTGCCACTGCGACTGACGCGGCCGGAAACACGAAGAGCTGTAGCTTCAACGTGACCGTTAAGGATGTAACCCCACCGGTCATCACGCTCAACGGGCAGACCATCACGTTGTGGCCTCCGAATCACCAGTACGAGACCATCCAGGTGTCGGACCTGGTGGCGAGCGCAAGCGATCTCTGCGACGCGAGCGTTAATCTGAGCAGCGTGGTGATTGACAAGGTAACCAGTGATGAACCCGAGAACAGCGGAGGGGACGGCAATACGCTCAATGAC